>JGI12627J18819_10000822_pt1 | contig 10425 bp, 6 predicted proteins | sample TexAe_OM1H0_M2_FD_18819 | JGI IMG/M metagenome (IMG submission 18819)
CCCCGCCTCTCCATATCGCGCCAGCAGATCGAGCAGAGGCTCGCGAGGCACGAAATTCACCTGGCAAGGCATCGCCGTCTCTGCGGTCAACTCGTATTCCGTGCCCGCGATTACCGCGCTGAGCCCAAGCATTTCTCCAGGCCCCGCCATTTTCAGGATCAGCACCTTGCCGTCCCGCGAACTGGTCGACAGCTTCACCTTGCCCGAGCACAAAAGAAACACTCCTCGCGGATTCTGTCCTTCCACAAAAAGAGTGGCTTCCGGTGGATATGTCGTCTGATGACTGATCGCGCTGAATATTTTGAGTACCGGGGCCGATAAATTGCAGAAACAATTGTCGCGCTTCAGTTTACAGTTCGTACAGTTCTCCACGATTTCTAAACCGTACGGGGTATTCATGCCTCGTTCCTCCTGCCTCGCTTGCGTGCCCGGTCTCCGTCAGGATGCGTTTGCACCCCTTGCCCGTGACACTCGCGTGCTTGCTAATTTGCTCCTGCCTGCGAATCGAAACCCTCGCCGTCCCATACGTGCCGCATCGCCGCTCCGCCCGCAAATCGAAACCCGGCTTCGTGCATCCGGTGCAGGAGCGCGCCACCGGCGGCATCCACAAAACTCACCGCGCTCAGATCCACGTGTACTGAACGGTCCCCCAGGCTCACGAATACTTTTTTCCAGCACTGTTCTACTTCTTCCACCCAGGGGCCAATCAACTCGCCTTCCAGCGAAAGAATCACTGCGTCTTTCTCGTCACTGATCGTGATCCGGAGCATGCGAAACCTGGGACGCAGTCCTAGCGTCGCACTTTTCTTTCCAAACGAGACTTACTTCAATTGCCCTGGAAACGTAGAAAATTCATCGGCTGGTTACATTCGGAGTGGTTTGGAACGACGATAGGTTGGCGCGGTGCCGATAACTCGGCAGCGAGAACGTATTTCTCGCATCCGTTTCTCAGCCGCCGTTCAGTGACGAAGCAGCCTAGCTTTCGTAGTCCTTGCGCTCGATTTTCAGTTTTCCCATTTTGGACTGCAGCGTCGTCCGCTTGAGGCCAAGCTTCACCGCCGCACCGTTCGCGCCCGCAACCCGGCCCCCACATTCGCGCAGCACGCGGATAATGTGTTCGCGTTCCGCCCGCTCCAAGGTAGCATCATCGGATGGCAATTCCACCTGGAGCTCCGTCAGTGGGCTGCGCAGAACCGGGCCTTCAGACAGGATGACCGAGCGCTCAATCAGATTTTCCAGTTCCCGGATGTTGCCGGGCCAATGCCAATTGACCAGCGCCCCCATGGTTTGGCTCGGAATGGTATCGATCTGCTTGTCCATCCGCCACGCGATTTTTTTCACGAAATGGCGCACCAGCAGGGGAATGTCGTTCCGCCGTACCCGCAGCGGAGGAATGTGAATCGGAAACACGTTCAACCGGTAGAACAGGTCGCTGCGAAACTCGCCTTCCGTAATCCGCTTCGAAAGATTGCGATTGGTTGCCGCAACCAGCCTCAAATCCACTCGCACGGTGCGGTTCGAACCCAGCCGTTCGAATTCATGATCTTGCAGGACCCGCAAGAGTTTGGGTTGAAGTTCAAGCGGAATGTCCCCAACCTCATCCAGGAACAGCGTGCCCTTATCCGCCAGTTCCATTCGGCCAATTTTTTTGCTGACCGCCCCCGTGAATGCCCCTTTTTCATGTCCAAACAATTCGCTTTCCAGCAACCCCGTCGGAATGGCCGCGCAATTTACCTTGATGAAGCTGGCGTCTCTTCGCTTGCTCATTCGATGGATGGCGCGCGCGATCAGTTCTTTCCCCGTGCCGGTTTCACCCAGAATCAGCACAGTAGAATCACTCGGCGCCACCGTACGCGCCTGCGCCAGCACATGCTTCAGCTCCGCGCTTTCCCCGACTATTTCCTCGAAATTTAATTCGCTGCGGATCTCGTCTTCCAAATAGAGTTTTTCTTGCGCCAGGCGATCTCGCAATCCCTGAATCTCACGGTAGGCACGAGCATTGTCGAGCGCGATCGCCAACTGGGCGGCGATCTGGTTCAGGATCTCCTCGTCTTGCTGAGAAAAGGCTTTGTCCCTCTTACTGCCCACATTCAGTGTTCCCAGCGTTCCTGTCGAGGTGAGCAGGGGCACGCAACGCATGGTGCGAATGCCCGCTCCCAGGACTCGACCTGCGATACTGCTGCCATGACTCTCCAGATCATCGCGCGTGAGTGTCTTTGCTTGTCGTTCGAGAAACGCTTGCGCCGACAGTGTCTGTTTTAGCGAAACCGGTCTGCCGCTCTCCATCGCCTCCGGACGCTCCGGCGAGAGCACGTAAGCTTTCATGTTCTCTTGGTCGCCTTCAAACAGGGTTACTCCGGCGAAGTCGTGAGGGACAACCCGAGTCACGCATTCAGAAATAAGAGGCAAAAGACTTTGTACTTCCAGGCGCGAAGCCAGGGTGCGATTGATGTCGACCAGCGCCCGCAAGCGATCCTTCTCTTCCCGCAGCGCCTCGCGTGTGCCGGCATTCTCGATTGCCAGTGCGATTAGTTCGGCTCCTCGCCGTAGGAACTGCCGGTCCTGTTCTTGATAAGCATTGATTTTGACGCTCGCCAGTCCTAACGCGCCCAGTCGCTTCTCACCGGTGGTAAGTGGTAAGACGTAGTAAGTATGTATTCCCTTCGCGCGCAATACTTCCAGCTCGCGCGGAAAGCGTACCTCTCCCTCCAGATTCTGGAACATCAGTTCTTGCTGGCGTTGCCAGGACCATCCCGTCGGCGACTCCTCCAACGGGAGTTCGGTCGGAAAACCGGAGGCTGGTTCACCTCCCAGAAAGTGCAGCTGCATCACTTTGTTTTCGGGATAGTAAAGGGTGAAGTTCAGGAATTTGAAGTCAGCGACCTTGCGCAGACCCAAGGCCATCTCGTGGTACAACTCGGGCAGACTTCGATGCCGGACCATGAGGTCCGCTATTTCGAGCAAGGCCTCGTAACGGCCCGATTCGATAGGCTCTTCGGAATAGATAGCAGGGCGAGACTGCATCGGCTAACATCGCGCCTGCGCCCTCATCGCTAGGCACGCCTCCAAACGGCATAAGGCGAATTGGGCTTGATAATAGCTCGTTTTGTTATGTTATGAAAGTCTAAACTTTAAACTAAATCGATTTAGCAACTAATGACCTGTTCTAAGTGTTCGNGAGGGCTGAAAGATATCACGATACGGCAAAACGGAACGTGGTCGAGCGGATATAGCTCTGCCTCGAGACGAGAAGCTATCTCATAGATCGGTTTTGAAAGGGCGCGGCTTCACCCGCGCCGTCCAGAGTCGCACTAAGAGTTGGGGCTTCAGCCCTTGGGGAGACCGAAGCTTACACGTTTGGTCCACTATGAGATAGCTGATAGCTTCTAAGCCAGAAAGACCCGATGACGAGTTGTTTCACAATTTGTACCCTCATCGGCTTGGCGCAAACGCCCGCTCCCTCCTCATGTCGTTCCTTTATAATTTCTCCATGGCGCGCGGATGGGAAAGCAAAGCAATCGAGGCTCAACAAGCGGAAGCTTCCGAAGAAAGAAGTACTTTGCGGGCTAAGATGACGCCTCAGCAGGTTGCTCGAAAGCGCCAGATTGACGGATTAGTTCTTTCCCGGCAAAGAGTCCGCCAACAACTCGCAGCCGCTCAAGACCCGCGTCATCGTCAGATGCTCGAAGGCGCCTTGGCCGATCTCGATCGCCGCCTGCACGACTTGGAAGCCGATTCATAAAGCTGCTCGCCTTCGATTTTCTTCCCCTTCGACAGTCTATTCCCAGATTGAAACGGCCTTCGCCTGCCCTGCCCAAAACCCCAAAACGCCTTTGCTCCTAACGTATAATGAAGCTCGAATGAAAGCCTACGTCTACGTTTCTCTCAAGAAGAGCGTCCTGGACCCGCAGGGCAAAACCATTCAGGGCGCGCTTAAGAAGATGGGCTACAAAGGGTTAGAGGACGTGCGTCAGGGCAAGTACTTTGAACTCACGCTCGATGGAGAGCTCACAAAATCCGAGGCTCAGTCGGAAGTAGAGCGCATCGCCCGCGAGGTCCTCACCAATCCTGTGATCGAGGAATACCGATACTCTCTCGAAGAATAGCGGATCCCTGGCAGTGCCGGCGGTGTGACCCTCTTTTTCCCGCCACACCGGTGATCAAGGAGTACAGCTCTTATGTGCGGTATCGTCGGCTACGTTGGCAAAAAGCAGGTCGTCCCGGTCATTATCGATGGCCTGCGACGGTTGGAGTATCGCGGATACGATTCCGCCGGGATCGCTGTCGCCGGTAATGGCGACGGTCTCCAGGTCCGCCGCGCCGAAGGCAAGCTGCGCAACCTGGAAGAGGTCATCCGCGCCAAGCCGCTCGACGGCACCTATGGCATCGGCCACACTCGTTGGGCTACGCACGGCCGCCCCAGTGAAGAGAACGCTCATCCCCATCGCGACTGCACCGGCCGCATCGTGGTCGTGCATAACGGCATCGTCGAGAACTATCTGTCTCTGAAGCGCAGGCTGATCGAGGAAGGTCACAAGTTCACCACCGAAACCGATACCGAAGTTATCGCCCATCTCGTGGAGAAGTATTTCCTTCAGACCGGCAACGGCCACCGTCCTCCCCTCGAAGATGCCGTACGCAAGGCCGTCAAAGAACTGACCGGAGTATTCGCCCTGAGCGTGATTGCCGCCGACGATCCCAACAAGATCGTTGCCGCCCGCAATGGGCCGCCCGCCGTGATTGGACTGGGCAAGGATGAGTACTTTGTCGCCAGCGATGTGCCCGCGATTCTCTATCACACCCGCGACCTGTTTTTTCTCGGCGACGGCGATCTCGCCGTTATCACCGCCGCCGGCGTCAAGCTCACCGATTTCGACGGTAATCCTGTCGACCGGAAGGTACAGCATGTCACCTGGGACCCAATCATGGCCGAAAAGGGCGGGTTCAAGCATTTCATGCTCAAGGAGATCTACGAGCAGCCTCGCGCTGTCCGTGACACCACGCTGGGTCGAGTCTCGCAAGACACAGGCCATATTTTTCTCGAAGAAATGGAAATTACCGAGGCCGAGTTCCGAGCCGCGAAGAAAATCAATATCGCCGCTTGTGGAACCAGCTGGCACGCGGGACAAGCCGGCAAGTTCATGATCGAGAGCCTGGCGCGCATTCCGGTCGAAGTCGACTATGCGAGTGAGTGGCGCTATCGCGACCCCATCATCCCCTCTGACACCCTCACCTTGCTGATCACTCAATCGGGCGAAACCGCTGATACCATCGCCGCGCAGCGCGAAGCGAAAGCCAAAGGCTCCAAGACTCTCGCTATCTGTAACGTGGTCGGGTCCATGGTCACGCGCGAAGCGCAGGGGACGATCTACACCCACGCCGGCCCGGAGATCGGCGTCGCTTCCACCAAGGCATTCACCGCGCAGCTCACTGCGCTCTACCTCTTTGCTCTCTATCTGGGACAGGTGCGCGGAACCCTGACTCCCGAGCAGTTGAAATCCGAAGTGCACGAACTGACTCGACTGCCGGGGAAGCTGGAACAGATTCTCACTCACGAGGAAAAATGCGAGGAACTTGCCAAAACCTACTCGCGTTCACAGGATTTTCTCTTTCTCGGCCGAGGCATTCACTATCCCATCGCATTGGAAGGCGCCCTCAAGTTGAAGGAAGTTTCCTACATCCACGCCGAGGGCTACCCCGCCGGAGAAATGAAGCACGGCCCCAACGCGCTGATTGATGAGAACCTGCCCGTCGTCATCGTCGCGACGCGCGATCCCCATGACCCCCTCTCCGTCATCCGCTACGAGAAGACGATGTCGAATCTGAAGGAAGTGAAAGCGCGCTCCGGCCAGGTGATCGCCCTGGCGACCGAAGGCGACGAAGAGATCAAAGAGGCCGCCGACCACGTGATCTACGTACCCGCCGCCCCCGAAGAACTTGCGCCGATTCTCGAGATCGTGCCTTTGCAACTGTTGGCCTACCACATCGCCGTCCGCCGAGGCTGCGACGTTGATCAGCCCAGAAACCTGGCCAAGTCCGTGACCGTGGAGTAAGCACGGAATACCCAGGGACAGGCGACCTCGCCTGTCCGCCACCGCGGCGGTTTCTGCCACGGCAGTCCTCTTCTCTCTGCGACGTCCCCCCGGCCCACGTCTCGAGCGAGCGTGGAACATCCTGCCGATCAATCGGCGCACGTGAGCCAGATCACGAGTTCATGTGACAGACCAATCCCAGAGATTCGTGACAAACCCAATTTCCGCAAAGGGTTCCATAATTCAGTATATTATCTATAAGCTAATCGCCAGAACTGCAAACTTGCAAAATGTTCCACGTGGAACATTTCGTCGATTTGCATCGCGGCCGTTGCCGCGGCACAAACCGGCCCGGGCTCGACGGGCTGGGCGCCTGTCCCTAGGTGGTTCTTGGTGGTTCGATGTGTCATCCAAATGATTATGGTTCAGTTTCAAGCGCTCACGGCTCGTCTGATCAACTCGACTGGCTTGTCCGAACTCACGAGGCATCTTGAATTCGAAATCGAGGGCGCGCCTCGGTTTGGGTTTGTACCCGGGCAGTGGTTGTCGCTGACCCACACGAAAGTTGACGGAGAGGAAATCACGCGCGCCTATTCCATCGCGTCTCCTCCCGATGGCAACCACTTCGCGCTCTGCCTGAACCGGGTGCAGGATGGGTTCATGTCGAACTACCTGTGCGACCTTGCGCCCGGCGCGGAGATCTCCGGTCAAGGTCCATTTGGAAATTTCATTTTGCGGCCACCCTTGCGCGACACAATTTTCATCGCCACCGGCACGGGCATCGCGCCCTACCGCTCGATGCTGCATTGGCTGCTCGCCGACGAGTCACGGCATCAGGGGAAACATTTCTGGCTGCTGTTCGGGAGCCGCGACGAGAAAAACATTTATTATCACGACGAGTTCACCGCTCTCGCGGCTGCACACAAGAATTTCGAATACCTCCCTGCGTTGAGCCGTGGAAGCCCGAATTGGCAAGGCTTGCGCGGCTACGTGCAAGAGCACGTGCCCACGATCGTCGGCAACCGGCTCGACATGCACGCCTACATCTGTGGCCTCGATAAAATGGTGCGCGCGAATCGCGATCTGCTGAAGGGCCTCGGCTGGGATCGCAAGTCAGTCCTCTATGAGAAATACGATTGACGATTGCTCTCGTAGACTCGGAGCGCTTATGTTCTTGCTGGCGACTGGAGACCGGCGACTGCTCTACTGTTCCTTCAGCAGCACCACATCGGCGACGTCGTGCTTACGGGTGATCGCCAGCGTCTTTCCATCGGGCGACCAACTGAAGTCCGAGACGTCTTCAGAATCGAAGTGCACAAGAGCGTGTCCCGGCGATCCGTCCAGAGGTTGGCTCCAGATACTCGATTGACCATTTTCTGAGATGAGGTAGGTAATTGTCGGAGTAGTTGCGTGAGGCAGAAGCTTTACGCCACGGGCATCATCGCTGGACACGAAACGCGGATCGATGTCGACTAGTCGCGGCACGGATCCGGAGTTCGCTTCTACGCTGACAACGGCGAGCTTAGCGAGCGCATCGTTGGTTCGCGGATCGACTAAGTCCGCTACATAAGCAAACGACTTGCCGTCGGGTGTGAAGAAACTAACACCATCGACTCCGAATTGGTTGGGAACATGGGTGCCTGGGACGTGCTCGGCAGGGCCTCCGTCGATGGGGACCCGCATGAGAGTCGAGGTTCCGCGGCGGTCCACGTAGTAGACCGACTTGCCATCTGGAGAACAGATCGGATTGGTGTCGAAGTAGCCGGAGGTAAGTTGCTTGGGGGAGCCGCCATCTGGATTGGCGCGCCACACATTGATGGTGTTGCCAGCGTGATAGGCCCAGGAGAAAACCAGGTATTGATTGCCACACAATGACGGGGCATAGAGTCCGGCACCCGGGTCGCCAACGAGCATGGTTGCGTTCTGCCCGTCGGGGTCAAGGCGAGTGAGCTTGGCCAGATCCGAAACCAGAAGTTTGCCGTCCGGTGTCCATTCCACCACTCGCGGATCGGGCACCTGGGTGAGCGGCTTCGGGGACGCGGGCGAAGAACCCGGAACGGGCATCATCTCAAGCGAATGGGTTGTCTTTACCTGTACCGTGGCCGCACTGCGGCTGTCGGCAGAGAGGGTAAGCGTGGCATAGCGACTGGTGTCGCGCGTGACCGGACGCAGCTTTCCATCACTGGTAAGCAATCCGATTTGCGCCTGCTCCACGTATGGACCCTTGGTCGAGTACACCACCAGCAGCGAGCGTGAGTCGGGCAGCCAGCTCAATTCGAAAACTAAGTTGCTCTCCAACGCGGCCAGAGTTGTGACCTGCTTGCTCGCCAGGTCGTAGCTTTCCAGGTAGCTGAGCGCAGCCCCTGAAGACGGATAGGAGTATGCCAGGCGCTTGCCGTCGGGCGACCACGTGATGTGGGACGGGTCCCCTCCGCGGGTCGATTGGGCGATACGAAGCACGACCTCGTCGCTGCCGTCCAGTTTCGCGCTGAGCAGGCGGTATTTGCCAGGATCGGGATCGTTGGCACGGATGTAACCCACGTGCTGTCCGTCGGGAGCGAAGGCAACATTGCTGTCGATGTCGCGCACAATCTGCTTGGGCGCGCCGCCTAACACCGGGGCCCGGAACAGGTCGAACTCCGTGGCTTGTCCGTTGGCAGACTTGCGATAGTAGACATAATTGCCGTCGGGAGCGAACGCGAGGCCCCGGTACACGCCCGGGGCGGGTGGAATCACTTGCGTGTCGCTACCGGTGGGAATGTTACGCAGCCAGAGGCTGTGTTGTCCGGCATCATTCTGCACATGCAGGATGTATTTGCCGTCAGGCGAGATGGCGGCCAGGTCGGCCTTGCCGGTGTTGGTGACCTGCGTAATGGTGAAATTCTGAAAGGGCAAAGGTCCAGTGCGGGTCAGGAAGGCGTAAATACCGAAAGCAGCGGCCGCGAGCACGGCGAGCCCCACCAGCGAGGCCACGACGGTGCCGACACGATGCTGGCTAGCGACGGCGCTGACGCTTGAACTGCTGACGTGTGCGGCGGCGGGAGGAGGTGTCAGCGGTGTCGATCCGCTCGCAGCGGACGGGGCCGATGGTGGAACCGCTCCACTGTCGGACGAAGAGGGGGCGGCGCCCCGGCCCGAACCGCTGTCTCGTTGCAGACGTTTCAGGTCGCTGCGAATCTCCGAAGCATGCTGGTAACGGAGTTCTCGATCTTTCTCCAGAGCCTTGTTGATGATTTCTTCGAGCCGTTGTGTTACGTCGGGATTCAGTCGCACGGGGGAAAGCGGGGCACGATTGAGGATGGCTTCGAAGATGAGAGCGGTCGTGTCGCCCCGGAACGGAATGGCGCCGGTGGCCATCTCGTAAAGCACGGCACCGAAGGAGAACAGGTCGGTGCGCGCGTCGAGATCTTTGCCCTTGGCCTGCTCGGGAGACATGTAGGCGACGGTGCCTACGGCAGTTCCGGGACTGGTCAGGAATGCATCGCTGATGGCGGTGGGGCCGGCGGTCTGCGCCGAATCGCGAGGCAGCAGCTTGGCCAGACCGAAGTCCAGAATCTTGGCGTGACCGCGCTTGGTGACGAAAACGTTGGCGGGCTTGATGTCGCGATGAACGATGCCCTGGGTATGAGCGGCGTCGAGGGCGTCCGCGATTTCGATGGACAGTTGGAGCAGAGTCTCGGTGTCGAGGGGATGACCCGCGATGCGGTGCTTCAGGGTCATGCCGTCGAGGAATTCCATCACGATGAAAGTCTGCGCGTTGTCCTCATCGATCTCGTGAATGGTGCAGATATTGGGGTGATTAAGGGCGGAAGCGGCGCGGGCTTCGCGCTGAAAACGTTCTAGAGCCTGGGAGTTCGAGGCGACGTCGTCGGGAAGAAACTTGAGGGCGACGAAGCGTCCCAGTTTGATGTCTTCGGCCTTGTAGACGACGCCCATGCCTCCGCCGCCGAGTCGGTCGACGATGCGGTAGTGGGAGATGGTTTGGCCGATCATGGGAATGGGGGGCCGAGCTAAGGGAATCTTATGTTTCGGCAGCGTGGGAAGTCAAAGCTCCAGGGGTCGTCTTTCCGGAGGGCTAGCGGGCTTTCGCCCGCTGCGCGGTGTGCCGCCCCTACGGGGCTTAGCTCGAATTTTCGCATTTACCCAGCGCTTACGCGCTGGGCTAATGAATGCCGCCCTTCGGGCTTGTGTTGACAGAGTCTCGAGGGTGGCCAGGGAAGCTCGTAACCGCGAAGGGCGCAAGGAAAAGCCGCGAAGGTCGTGAGAAGGTCTTAGGGCGAAGAAGATCTCAAAGCGAAGACGATCTCGAAGCGAAGGCGATCTCGAAGCGAAGGCGATCTCGAAGCGAAGGCGATCTCGAAGCGAAGGCGATCTCGAAGCGAAGGCGATCTCG
>JGI12627J18819_10000824_pt1 | contig 10424 bp, 5 predicted proteins | sample TexAe_OM1H0_M2_FD_18819 | JGI IMG/M metagenome (IMG submission 18819)
TAAGCGACGGATTGCGCTCACGGCCGAGACGCATCTCCTCCGCGCTGATGTCGTACGCCTGCACGAGTTGCAAAAACCCTTCCGAGTAGGCGTAGCAAATCGGCCGTCCGTTCCAGAGCGAAACGCTGCCATACAAAAGCGCGCACAACTGGACGACGACGATTACCCCGAGATCGCGCATAAGTTCGCGCCNGGGCTTGTTCTTGTTGGCGATGATAAACGTCAGNGNCGGGCCCAACATCACGTCGACGCCGATCATGACGACAACCACTTTGGAAACGTTCGATAAATACCAGCCGGGCCAGCGGTACCATCCGAGGTANAGTCCGCCGAGAATAAGCGCGAGAACGGTTGCGCTCGAAATCAAATGGATTGAAAAAGCCTTGAACCGGAACTTCATGGTCGGTGTCCAAAGAAAACTCTGCGGGATTNTAGCNAAGCCCTACNTAAAGGGTGAGTTTAACGGGAGGNATCGGCGGGATTTGAGAATGCCCGCACAGTCTCAGGGGATGAGCTCTCCANCCGCGAAATCAGGGCAGGAACGTCAGNCGCGCGCACGGGCCGGCTGAACAAGTAACCCTGTGCTTGATCGCACTTCATCTGCCGCAGCTTATGCAGCTGCTCGGTGGTCTCGACGCCTTCGGCAACCGTTTTCATATTGAACGCGCGTGCCAGCGACACGATTGTCGAGACGAGCGTGGCGTCATTCGGGGTATCGACGATGCTTTGCACGAAGGACCGGTCGATCTTGAGCGTGTCGACCGGAAGCTTCGCGAGCATGCGCAGAGAAGAATATCCCGTGCCAAAGTCATCAATGGCGACCCCAAAGCCAGCTTCCCGCAATTGCGAGAGTTTGCGGATGGAGATCTCGAGATCCTGCATCAACATGCTCTCCGTGATCTCGATATCCAGTCCCCGATCTGTCGAGCCTAGGGCGCCGATTCCATCGAGCACCCGCTCGACGAAGTCTCTGCGCCGCAGCTGCAGCGGAGACACATTGACGGCGACCCGCACGTTGGGCAGGCCGGTGTCGCTCCACTTGCGGATGTCGCGCAGCGCCTGCATGAAAACCCATTCGCCGACATCGACAATGGCGCCCGATTGCTCCAGCATGGGAATGAACACATTTGGCTGAATGATGCCGTCTTCGGAATCCTGCCAACGCAGGAGGGCTTCAAGGCCTTGAATTCCGCCGCTCTTGATGTCGACTTTCGGCTGATAGTGAAGCAGGAACTCTTCCCGGTCCAGCGCCCGCGTCAGCCGCGCTTCCAGCGCCAGGCTGCGCGAAGTCGGGCGTTGCGTAATGAGACCGAACATCATGTATTTTTCATTGTCCGCGCGCGCCGCCTTCAGGGCCGCTTCCGCGTTCTGCACCAAGTCGTCGGCTTTTTTTGCGTCGGTCGGATAGAAAGCGACACCGGAGCGTATTGTCGGCCGAAGTTCCTGACCATCGATTATAAAAGGTTCGGTGAACAGCGGAGCCGCGGCGCTTTGCAGAAGCATGCCGGTGTCGGACGCGTTGCCGGCGTTCGCAAGAGAGATGACAAANGTGCCGCCGCCAAAATAGCCGACCGATTCGGAATCGGTATAGGTCTGCTTGAGACGCGCAGCGATCTTCTCGATCANGCTGTCACCGACATAGCGTCCAAAGGAATCGTTGATCGCGCCAAGCTTCTGCACGTCAAAAACCACCACGGTACGCCCGGCCTCATCGATAGCGCTGCCAAGCGTCTCCGCGAGGCGTTGGCAAAAGAGCGGGCGCTTTGCAAGTCCGGTCAGGCTGTCGAAGTATGAAAGAAAATGGACCGCTTCATCCTTCTCGAGATACTGAAGCGCAAAACTGATATTCGCGGTCAACTCCATCAGCACGCTCACCTCGGCCGCATCGAAGACCCCGGGGTCGGTGCTGAACAATCTGATGACACCGATTGCCGTGCCGTCTATTTTCACAGGCAATATGGCGACCGCCCGGTAGCCGAGCAAGATCGAGCTTTCGTGCAATTGCGGGTTTGGCGCGTCGTGGTGCAAATCATTGTGGATAGCGGGCATACCCGTGCGGATGACTTCCTCCATCAAATCCGTTTGAGGCCCGAAAGGGTCCATGACCAGCTTGGAGCCGTACAGCGGCTGCGAATCCAGGCCGGCGCAGGCAAGTTGCGTCAGTGTCTTGGTTGCTGAATCCACGAGACTGATGGCGCTCCGCTGATAGCCGCCCTGCTGAACGGCTATGCGGCAAACCTCGTCGAGCAATTCCGCGCGATTCTGCAGGCGCAGAATGGCGGAACTCGTGCTGCTCAACATGCGATATGTGCGTGTCAATCGGCGCAGACGTTCTTCTTGCTCCGTGCGGACCTGTTCGGAGTGCCGCCGTTCAGCTTTGAGAGCGGACTCACGCATGGCACGCTCGATGGCGGACGACAAACGCGACAGGTTGCTCTTCAGCACATAGTCGGTGGCGCCTCGGCGCAGCGCATCGATGGCTCTTTCCTCGCCAATCGTTCCCGAGACATAAATGAAAGGTGTGTCCGGCGCGTGGACCACCGCCAGATCCAAGGCGCGAAGGCCCCCGAAATTGGGCAGTGAAAAATCCGACAGGATCAGGTCCGGCTTGATCCGATGCAGCGCCGCGATGAACTCCGGTTCGGTTTGCACCCGATTTATGACGCAATTCAGGCCTGCCTTGGCCAGATGTCGCGACAACAGCTCGGCGTCCGCGACGCTGTCCTCCACGACAACCAATGTCAATTGGGTCTTCATCGTAAGAGCATCGGCAATTGCCCTAGGATCATGAGCTTATCTAATCGGAAGTGCGAACTGGAAGCACGCTCCGGCATCGGGGGAACCCTGAGCCCAAATGCGCCCGCCGTGGCGATTAATGATGCGGTGCACAATCGCCAGTCCGACGCCGGTGCCTGAGAATTCTTCGATGGAGTGCAGCCGCTGAAATACGCCAAATAATTTATCCGCGTAGCGCATATCAAAGCCGGCGCCATTGTCCTCTATTCGATAGATGGCTTCGCCATTTTCGATTCTCCCGGTGATGCTGACTTTCGGTTTCGCCCGCTTGGCACTGTACTTGAGGGCGTTGCCGATCAGATTGCACCAGACTTGCCGTAAGACAACCAAATCCGCGTCGATCGCCGGCAGCTCCTCGATGTCGATTTGCGGTTCTGGGCCCATGTAGTAGGTTCTAACTTCGTTGGCGGCCGCATCGGCCAGCATGGTCATGTCGACGCGGTCAAGCTGGAGTTCCGATCTGCCGGCTCGCGAGAATTCGAGCAGGCTGACGATGAGCTCGTCCATCTTCCGGCTGCTGGCGCGAATAATGCCGACGATTCTGCGGCCCTCTTCGTCGAGTTGATTCGCGAAATCGCTTTCGAGGATGCCCGCAAACCCGTCCAGAGAGCGTAGCGGCGCTCGCAAGTCGTGGGAGATCGAGTAAGAAAAGGACTCAAGATCATGATAGGCAGCGGCCAGTTCCGCGGATTGCTGCTTCTCGCGCGCCTGCAACTCGGCGTTCTCCCGGCGCAGTCCCTGGACATCCAACGCCCGCTTGATCACAGGCAATATGACGTTGAGCTTGAAAGGCTTGAGAATGTAGTCGAGCGCCCCCTCCTGCATCGCCCGAACAGCGGTATCGATGGTGCCATGGCCGGTCATGACGATCGCGCCCAGCCAGGGGTCGACTTTCTTGGCGGCATTAATCAGCGTGATCCCGTCCATCTCGGGCATCATCAGATCGGTCAACACGAGGTTGAATTTTCCCGCTGAGAGGCTGCTGAGGGCATCCCGGCCGGAGCTGAATCCTTCCGTTGCATACCCTTCCAGGCTCAAGGTGTCGCAGAGGGCGCGCAGCTGCGCGGCCTCATCATCCACGATCAGCAAACGCGGGACGGTATCTGTCATACGACCAGCTCCGCCAGCGCGGCGCGCAGCTCATTCAACCTCGGGGGCTTGGCCAGGACCTTATCGACGTGCGCCGGCGCATCGTTGGTTGCAATCAACCGTTGGCCCCAGCCGGTAAGCAATACCACAGGGGTTGTGGGTGAGACCTCTTTGACCGAGGTCGCCACCTTGCGGCCGTCGACATGCGGCATGCCAAGATCGGTGACGACGATATCGAAACACTCGCCGCGCTTGCTGGCCGAAGTAAAGGTATCGATGCCCTCGCGCCCGCCGTGGGTCGCCGTGATCAGGTGCCCGTCCTCCTGCAATGTGTCCTGCAGGGACTTGATCAGCACCGGGTCATCGTCGACCAAGAGAATGCGCAGCCGCTTCCTGACCAGCGGTGCGACCGCAGTTTTGGGCACGGCGACCGTTGACGATGTGAATGCCGGGAAATTCAGGCGGACGGTCGTACCCTTGCCGACAGCGCTGTCGATCTCGAGATCGGCGCTGTGACGCTGAACCATGCCGTACACCATGGCGAGTCCGAGACCCGTGCCGCGCTCTCCCTTGGTGGTATAGAAGGGCTCGAGGCATCGGCGCCGGGTATCATCGTCCATGCCGACACCCGTGTCGCTGACCTCAATCAACACGCGTGTTTCGCCATTCGCGGCGATCGACTGCCGAGTCCGCACCGTGATCGAGCCGCCATTCGGCATCGCGTCCACCGCATTGAAAATCAGATTGGTGAGCGCGTCTCTGATTTCATGTTCGGCCCCCATGATCTCAGGCAAGGAGCTATCCAAATANGAATGCAGCTCGACCATCGCGCCCCGCGCCTGCGGGAGATCGCTCCAGCGCGGCCGCGTCAATTCTACGACTTGCTGTATCGCGCGATTTACTTCCACGCGCTCGAGTGTCAGTTGCGCGTCCCGCTCCCGATAGAACTCGCGCATGCGTGCCACGGTCCTTGCCACATCTTCTATCGCTCGCTGAATGGTCGTCAGGTAATTGCGTGTGCGCTCACTCAAATTGGGTTCACGCTCGAGCAGCGACTCGGTGTACAGCGATACCGGGGAAATGGCATTGTTGATGTCGTGCGCGATTCCGCTTGCCATCTGGCCCAGCGCGCGCAGCCGCTCCTGTTGCATAACCGTATGCTGGCTCTGGCGCAAGTCGTCGTAGGCCTGCTGCAAGGCGCTGTAGAGACGAGCTTGGTGGCTGGCCAGGGCTACGTGCTCGCTCAGTTGTTTGAGGAACTCGCACTCGCCACTGCTGAAGGCGCTGGCCTCGCGGCGCGCGCATACCAGCACTCCGAACACCTGGTTCTCGACGATGAGCGGCGCGAACACGACCGATCGCAGGCCGACGGACGCCAATCTTTGGGGAAATGGGAAGGGCACTTGAAGCACGTCCGACTCGTGCACCAGCTGACCGGCAACGCAACGCGATAAGCCGTTGGCATCGATCGGGACCGGTGCGTTGGGCTTGAGGCCGAGTTCATCCGCGATGGCGATGCCTCGAGGCCCCAGCGCGCTCACGGTAAGAGACTTTGCCGCGGAGTCATGGTGCAGAAAGCAGCCGAAGTCGATGGGCAGGTTGTCCTCAAGGCTGGCGAGCACGACTTGAAAAATGCTGGGAAGATCCTGCCGTTCGCCCGTCGCCCGTGTGATGTGCTGCAATAAGCTCAAACGGTTCAATTGCGCATGCAATTTGCCTTCGGACTCCTGGATTGTCGTCAGCATTTGGTTGAAGGTGTCGGTGAACAGATCGAATTCGTACGCGCCGGTGGGCGCGGCACGAACGGTATAATCATGACGCTCCGCCACGGCCTTGGCCGTATCAGCCAACGCCAAAATCGGCTGCAGCAACCGGTATTGGAGCCGGCGGGAGATCAGATAGGCGAGCAATACGGCTATTCCGGCGACAAGCAAGAGAATGAGGCCGTATAGTTCCAGACGCGCGTACATCGCGTTCAAATCGGACTCGACAAACAAGACACCAAGCTGTTTCGAGCCCTCGACGACCGGCTGAAAGCCGGTCAGTGCGCTGCTGCTGAACATGTAGCCGCTGCCGGTCCGTGCCGGCAGCTTATCCGGGGACAGCCCCGCGGGGTATGTGGCAAACACCTTGCCCTGGAGGTCGTATAGCGCGGCGGCGACGATATGCGGGTCGGCCTTAAATGCGGTCAGCACGCCGGCCGCGTCGTCGGCGTTTTCGAAAGCCAGCGCCGCGGTGCTATTGCTGGCGATGGCTCTGCTCAGGATCTCCAATTGCTGAATGCTCGATTGACGGAACGTCAACGCTTCATAGGCGCAGAAACCGGTTGAAGTCACCAGCAGCACGACGCCGCTCACGAGAAAGATCATGCGCATCAGCGAGCGGCGTATGGATGTGGATGGCGTTTTCATCGCAGGTCCTTCGCCTCCGGTCCGACGATATCCGCGGGCCGAAGCAGCTTGGAACTGATGGTAAGGCCCGCGGCGCGCGCGGAGTCCACATTGATGCGCAGCTTGATCCGGCTGTTTTCATTGGCGAATTGGATCATCACGCCGCGCTGTGCCGCCCCATCGGCTTGCGAGACCGTCAAGGTACTGTGATGGTCGAGCGTGGTCAGTATTTGCCCCAGGCGTGCCATCTCTGAGCGGTCGATGAACAAGATCTGGCAATTCTCCACATCGGCGGCACTGTGAAAGCGGCGCACGGTGAGCGGATGCCCGTCTACGCGCTCATTGCGGACCGCCTCATCGAGACGCGCGCCGAATGGGTCAGTGCCGACGATGCCGATGACAAACGGGTCGGTCGGAGCCGCGAATGCCTGCGCGGGCCACTCAACAAACCGGGAGAAGTTGTATAGGAATACCGCTTGTACCTGATTCTCCGTCGGCGCCTCCGTGGCGAGAAGGCCATGCATGCAGGCGAGAGAAATCAGGCTGGCAGCGGTAACCCGGCGCAGAGCCCCATTCAATATCGCCATGCAAACTTTCCATACACGCTGCGTTCGATCTCAGGACGCGTGGCATCCGGGAATCCGTATTCAACATGCCGGCTGTGCAGCAAGTTCTGTCCCACAACCGAGAGTTCCAGTCGCGCGCTGGCATGCCACGCGAGCCGCGAGTCCAGTTCGAAATAGCTCGGCACGGTTCCGACCGTCGGGCCATTGTTGATTTCCAGCTTGTCGACCCAGCGCAATCCCGCCGCGAGTTCCATGCGTCCGGGGAGATTCAGCGAAGTGCGAATCGAAAATTGATGCTCGGGATCGGCCGTTTCATTCAGCCCGTTGCTCAGGTCAAAGGCCCCGGGCTTTACGCGCAGATGTTCCTTGAGCAACGTGTATCCCGCATGGAGCAGCCAGCCATCCGAGATTTGATAGTCCCCGCTGAACTCCATGCCGTAAGTATGGCCTTCCAGATTGTTGGCGAAGAAAAACGGCAGCAGGGTGGCGGGCGTGATGCTCGTGCTGCGGACATCATTATATTGATTGTAAAAGGTGGAGACGGAGGTCGAGAGCTTTGAATTGAATTGAGCCCTATACCCAAGTTCATAGGCGAGCAGCGCCTCTGAAGTGAAATCTGAGCCGCCTTTCAACAGCACGAAATAGGGCGGAGATCCTTCGGACAGATCGTGATCGATGCGCGACGGGGTACGTACTGCTCGTGAGACGGCGGTCCACAAAGCCTGACCAGGGCTTACGTTCCAGCTCAAACGGGCATCAGGCTCGAACTCAAAGCCCGTGTAGGAGTTGTGCTCGAGCTTGGTGCCAATGGTGAATGACAGATCGTTGCGAATCGCAAGTTCATCCTGTACGAACCCGCTGTACAGATTCTGGTTCAAGATCGGGGGAAAGAAGCCGACTGCAGGCGCCTCGACGACGGCGTCGTGAGTCCGGCGATAGCCCAAGCCCCACACGACGCGGTTACGCGTACCGAGGGAAAATCGGTGCTGGAAATCAAAATCGTACGTGGTCAAGTCATCGTACAGGACTCCCGCAGGGCTGAACACCAGGCCGCCCGAGCTCAATGGCGGAGTCGGATCCGCAAGGTGCGTCTGATCGAAGTATGACTGGAGCGTCATGTCGGAATCGTCCGACAAGACGTGTGTCCACCGGCCGAGAATGTTCTGCCCGCTGCCGTCGTCGGTCCCGCCCGTCTGGATATGCTCATGACTGTCGTAATAGTCGCCTTGCAGGGTCAACCTATCGACTGAACTCGCTTGCGAGTCTATGCGGAATCCGCCGCGCGCCTGCCGCCACGCGTCTGATTCGGGCGTTCCATTCGCCAAGACTTCATCGCCGCGATCAAAATATTTCGCGTAGACCCTAAACTGGGTGTCCGCGCTCAATGCGCCACCATACCGCACTGCGCCGAGTTGCTGAGGCTGGGTGCCGCCGCCCGCCTCCGCATATAGCCCCTGGGTGTCCTTCGCGCTCTTGGTGATGATGTTGATGACGCCGTTGACGGCATTCGCTCCCCAAAGCGCGCCCCCAGGACCGCTGATGACCTCAATCCGATCAATGTCTTCCAGCACGTAGTCCTGTACGTCCCAGAAAACGCCTGAATAAAGCGGCGTATACACGGTACGGCCGTCAATCATGACCAGTAGCTTGTTTCCCAAGTCGGTATTGAATCCGCGCGCGCTGATCGCCCAGTCATGAGAGTTCTTTTGCGCCACTTGCAGATTGTCTGCCAAGCGCAATGCCTCGGGAATGCTGCTGGCTCCGGACCGCCGGATTTCTTCCTGCGTTATAACTCGGATCGCCGACGCCGTCTCGATCAGCTTTTCGGGATGACGTGCAACGGAAGTCACTTGAAGATTCATCAGATCTTCGACATTGAGTTGTTTCAGATCGCCGATGGTCGGTGCATCGCTGGCCGCCGAGGCAGCGGACGCGCTCACCGCGTACAAGCACGCAACGAAAAACCAATTCCTTCTGATTGTTCCCGACACGAATAACCGTCCCTTTGATAACGATCGTGCGATCCGTAAGAGTGCGCTTCCTCAGAAATCATGAAAACCCTAAAAACGCAGAGTTGTGAGTACGGTCTCAGATTGTTTCAAACACGGGTGTTAGCTCTGAGTGCAGGTTTTTCAGGGTCTAAAGATCAGCCGCGCGCGGACGATAACCGTCGACAAAGGGTCCGCACGCCCAACTTGCAAGGAAATTGATGATGCCCGCGGGCCTGAGACCGGAAGCCAACCGAACAGCGGCGATAGTCGAACCGCCCGAGGCCGCTTCATTGCGCGCAGAGATTCATGCTCTGCGGGCGCAGCTCTCATTGCGTGACAATGCCCTCGATGGCACTCCGTCATTTTTCGTCATCACAAAGTTGGAGGATCCGGTTCCGGTCATCGTTTACTGCAACAAATTCGCAGCGGAACAACATGGCTATGTCCGCGAAGAACTGATCGGCAAACCCATCACAGTTTTGGCTCAATGGGTCGGCCGCAACCCCAATTACATCGAAGATGTCCGCACGGCGTTGCGCCGAGGCCAAACATTTCATTACGAGGATGAGGTGACGCGGCAGGACGGCAGCACCTTCTGGATCGGCGTATCCATCAGGCCGCTGTGCGACGATCAAGGGCGGCTGACGCACGCGGTGGCCGTAGGCGCCGACATTACCGCCAAACTCATCGAGGCAAAGAAAAAGCAGGAGCTCCAGGATAAGCTCGTTGCGGAAATGGAAGAACGCCAGCGGATGGTCATCGAGCTTCAATTGGCGCAGAAATTGGAATCCGTGGGCAGGCTGGCGGCCGGCATTGCGCACGAGATCAATACGCCCATTCAATACGTCGGGGACAGTGTGCACTTTCTTCGCAGCGCCTTCGACGATTTGTCGAGGTTGATCGACGGATCGACCGATGCGGCGGCGCATATTCCGGAGTCCTCCGGGCGCGAGGCCTATCAACTCGAAGTGCTCGATCTGGCGAGGAAGTACGATCTTGAATACCTCCGCGACGAAGTGCCGAAAGCTTTCACGCGCACGTTCGACGGTGTCGAGCGGGTTACGAATATCGTCAAAGCGATGAAGGAATTCGCACACCCGGATGCAAACGAGCAAAATGCCGTGGACCTCGTGCACGCATTGCAAACGACGCTGCTGGTGGCTTCAAACGAGTACAAGTACGTCGCCAGGGTGCGCACCGAATTCGACGAGTTGCCGCAGGTGGTCTGCAATGTGGGCGAGCTCAATCAGGTGTTTTTAAATTTAATCGTGAACGCGGCGCACGCGATCAAGGACGCCGGCAAAGACGCGGAAACGGGCGAGATCTCGATACGGGCGACCGTTGAAGCCGCCGATGCGGTCATCACGGTCAGCGACAACGGCTGTGGAGTGCCTGCGGAGAATCTGTCGAAGCTTTACGACCCGTTCTTCACCACCAAGGAAGTCGGCAGGGGCACGGGACAAGGACTCGCGATCAGCCATTCCATCGTGGTGGACAAGCACGGCGGCGAGATTGCGGTCGCCAGCGAGCTGGGGGTTGGCACGCAATTCACGGTGAGGCTGCCGATCGCCGGCCGCAGCGGACGGGCCGGC
>JGI12627J18819_10000825_pt1 | contig 10423 bp, 7 predicted proteins | sample TexAe_OM1H0_M2_FD_18819 | JGI IMG/M metagenome (IMG submission 18819)
CGAACTGCCGTTAGGGGAGCCTCAAAACCAAAAATCAGTCCCCAAAAGCAATGCTGAAGAAAGCCGGGCCAACCAGCCCGGCTTCACTTTTTGAGATCCGCTATTCGGCCAAATCGCGCGTTGCTTCCAGAGGCGGGCATTTACTACCGGCAGAAGATAGCGCTCCACGAGTGCCTCGAGATGGACACGACTTCAGGTGCTCTCGACGGTATACGGAGCTTTCAAACCCAGTCTTAATGCGATCTGCGATTCCGCGCCCGCGTGATCATTCGGCCCGCAGAGCCTGCATGGGCTCGATCGACGCTGCGCGGCGGGCGGGAATTAAAGCGGCCATGAGCCCGATGAAGATCAGTCCCAAGGCCAACGCCGCTATCAGCAAGAGTTCGTGCATGGGTTCGATGAATAGCACGGACGCTATCCACTTCTTTGCTGCGAATGTGAGCGCGAAGCCGACGGCGACTCCGGCGGCGGTGAGGATGAGCACGCGACGCAAGATAGCGACGAGCACGTCGAGGCGCGAGGCTCCAAGCGCCATGCGCACACCAACGTCGCGCGTGCGCAATTCGACTTCATGGCTGATGAGACCGTAGAGTCCGATGAGGGCGAGCAGCACAGCAAGCGAGGCGAAGATGCCAAAGAGCCAGCTCTCCATGCGCTGCATCACGAGCTGATCGGAGATGAACTCGTTTATGGTGGCTGGCGCGCGGAACGGCAGCGTGGGATCGATCTGATGGAGGATGTCCCGAATGGGTGCGATCACGGATTTTGGGTCGCCGGAGGTGTGCACGATCAGGTTGTTGGCCATCAGATATTCGGTGCGGTCTTTGGGCAGGAGCTCGGAGTCGAGGTAGTCCATCTCGGGCATTGGATTTTCCGAGATGTTCTGCCGCACGTTCGTGACGACACCGACGATGGCCGTCTTCTCGTCGGACTTGTCGCTGTCGTCGATGTGCTGTCCGATGGGGTCGAGGCCATGGGGAATGAATTTCTTCACGAATGCCTGATTTACGAGGATCGTGCCGGCCTTATTGGTGGGCAGGTCAATCGAAGGTGAGAGCATGCGCCCCCGGACGAGGCGTATGCCCATAGCGTTGAAGTACCCTTCGCTGACGAAGCGGATCTCTGCGTTGGCGATTTCATTGGGCGGATACGGTGGTTGGCCGGTGATGTGAATCACGCTGTTCCATCCCCAGTTTTGGATAGGGACGACGTTGATTATGCCCGCACCGCGAACGCCGGGCAGACGGCAGACGCGGTCCAGCATGGGCTGGTAGAAGTCCACCATCATATCGCGGTTCTCATAGTGTGCAGCGGAGAGGTCGATTTCGACGGCGAGAATATGGCTGGGGTCGAATCCGACATCGCGATGGCGGAATTGCGAGATCATCCGCAGCATGAGTCCGGCGAGCGCCAGCAGGGCCAGCGAGAGGGCGATCTGCGTGACGATGAAGGCAGAACGGGTGCGGTGCTGCGCGCGGCTGGTTCCGGTGCTGAATCCGCTTTTGAGCGCGCAATTAGGATCCATCCCGGAGAGGCGCAGCGCGGGCACCAGCGACGCGAGGATGCTGATGAGGCTTGCGATGACGACCGCGGCGGCGAACACGACGAAGTTGATGTGTATCTCAGCCCCGCGGGCGAGCGCGTGGACGAGGAATGCCTTCATGGCGGAGATGAGGAGCGAAGCGAGGAATACTCCGCCGAATGCGCCACAAAGAGCGAGGAGAAGAGACTCGGTGAGCAACTGACGGACGAGGCGGGCACGGGCTGCGCCGACGGCAGCGCGCAGCGCGATTTCGCGTTCACGCTGAACGCCGCGCGCGAGCAGCAGTCCCGCTACATTGACGCAGGCGATGAGCAGAATGGCAAGCACGGCGGCGGAGAGCATCCAGAGAGGGCCGGAAGCGTCCTGGAGGAGGGTCTCGGTGGTGGGAATGAGCTGAATTTTGCGACCGGCGTCGGTGTCAGGGTAGGCTCGGCCAAGATCGGTCATGACGCGATTCATGTCGGCCTGGGCCTGCTGGCGCGTGACACCGGGCATCAGGAGTCCCACACTGTGCAGCCAATGGCTGCCGCGCTGGGCGATCAGTTGCGGATCCGGATGCAAAGGAGTGTAGATGGCGTTCCGGGTTCCGATTGGGAAGCTGAAGTCCGCGGGCATCACACCGATGCAGGTGTAGGGCTTGCCATCGAGCCGGATGGCTTGTCCGATGACGTTTCTCTGGCCTCCAAAATCGCTCTGCCAAACTTCATAGCTGAGTACGGCGACATCGTCTTTGCCGGGCTCATCTTCACCGGGGCGGAAGGTGCGGCCAAGAATCGGTTTGACTCCGAAGACGTCGAAGAAACTGTCGGAGCCCTGGACGGATTTGAGTGCGACGGGACCGGAGGAAGATTCGAGATTGATGCTGCCGAAGTTGGAATATCCGGAGAATGCCGCGAAACTACGGTTCTGCGCACGCATGTCTTTGAAGCTGAGCCAGGAAAGGGGTTGGGTATAACCTTCTTTGGCAAGCGTCACAGGTTGATAGATCCGGTCCGCGTGTTCGTACGGGAGGGGCCGCAGAACTACGGCATCGATGATGCTGAACACAGCGACGGAGACCCCGACGCCAAGAGAGAGCGCAAGCACCGTGACGAGCGCGAATCCGGGCGACCTGCGAACCTGGCGGAGCGCGTAGCGGATGTCCTGAAGCAGAGCGTGCATCGGGTGTCTCCTATTCGGTTCTGAGAGCCTGCATCGGCTCTACGCCCATTGCATTCCTCGCAGGAACGACCGTTGCGAGGACCGCGACGGCACACAACAGAAGAGCGGCCAACAGCAGCGCGTAGGGATTTGTGCCGTTTGCTCCAAGCAGCGATTGGAGCCACTGGCGCATAGCCAGGGCCAGTCCTGCTCCGATCAACATGCCCGCGACCGATAGCTTGAGCACACCAACGAACAGCATTTTGAGAATGGTGCCGCGATTGGCTCCGAGTGCCATGCGGATTCCGAATTCGCGCTCGCGGCGGCTGACGGAGTACGCCATGACACCGTAGACACCGATGCTCGCAAGCAACAGAGCGAGGCAGCCCAGGATAGCGGTGACCAGTGTGGAGGTTCGCTGGCCGGCGATAGATGCCTGCTCGAGGGACTCAAGCGAAGTTATGTTGGATATCGCTTGCCCACGGTCGATGGAAGCGACGGCCTGGCGCGCGGGGCCGGAGAGAGACATCGGATCGCCGTGAGTGCGAAGGATAAACGTGAGCACGGGTTGCGGAATCTGGTCTGCACTCAAGTAGAGAGTGTAGTTGGCGGGAGCGGCGGGTCCGGCGAAGTGGACATCGCCGACAATACCGATGACAGTAAAGTGGGCATCCTTCGCGCAGCAATGAATGTGCTTGCCTATCGCGCTCTGCCCCGGCCACAGTTTCTGCGCCATGCTGCGGTTGATCAGCGCCACTTTAGGCGAATCCGGGGTATCGTCGCGGCTGAAGTCTCGGCCCTGCAGGAGCGAGGTGCCAATGGCGGAGAAGTATCCGGGCGTAACGAAGTGGAAATCGGCAAAGGGGTTCTTGTCTGCGGTGCTTTGCGGCTGCCCTTCGTACTCGAAACTGCCATTGCTTCCGTTGTCTGTATAGGGAGTGTCCCCGGTGGCGCCGGCATGTGTCACGCCTGGCAGGATGGTAAGCTTCTCGAGGAGTGTGTCAAAGAAGCGACGCTGCTCTTCCGGCTTTGAATATTGCGCCGGAGACAGCGAGACGGTAAGGGACAGACTATTTTCCGGATTCATTCCGGAATCGGTGTGGAGTACATGGAGAAAATACAGCGCCATGTTGAGAGCGCCGACGACGAGCAACATTGAGAGTGCTATCTCCGAAATGACGAGCGTCCCACGCGTGCGGCGGTGCTCGCGTGATTCGGTCACGGTGCGGCCCTGCTGGAGCGCGTCCTTGTCGTCCTGACGCAGGATTCGCAGAGCGGGGATTAAGCCGAAGAGGACTCCGGTTCCGATGGCAAGGAGGGCCGTAAAGGTCATCACCGTTCCGTCAAGGTGAACCTCCGAGGGCGGCACGAAGTTCTTGGGCCAGGCGGCGATTGGAATGTGCGTGAGGGCTTCAGCAAACAGCAGCCCGAAGGCCGCACCAGCAATTGATAAGAGCAGGCTTTCGGTGAGCGTCTGCTGGATCATGCGGCGCGGCGAAGCCCCGAGGGCGCGGCGAACGGCGAATTCCCTCTCCCGATTGGCCGCTCGGGCCAGCAACATGTTGGCAAGGTTCACACAGGCGATGAGCAGGATAAAGCCAACGGCTGCCTGCAGCATCAACATGAGTGTGTGCAGATCACCAAAGATGGCTTTAGAGATCGGCTGAAGGTCGATATCGTGATTGTTGTCCGGAAATTGCTTGTTGATTTGCGCCTGAATGCCTCGTAGCTCAGCCACTGCCTCGCTCTGGGTGACTCCAGCACGGAGCAATCCGACATCGAAAAGGTAATTCGTCCCGCGCTCGTACCACGGCGCGCGAGGTTCGAGCGGGAGCCACGCGTCGGCGGGCTGCACATCATTCATTGGCTCCGGGGCCACTCCGACAACCGTGTAAGCCTGACCATTGAGGTTGATCGGTCTGCCGATGATCGAGGGATCGCTTCCGAACTTCTCGCGCCAGAACTTTTCCGCCAGAACGCAAACGGGCGCTCCACCTTTCTGGTGCTCAGCCGACACGAAGGTACGTCCGGCCACAGGTTGAATGCTGTACAGACTGAAGTAGCCGTCGGAGACAAGATTGAGGTGGAGAGTTTCGGGATCTCCATGGCCGGTCCAGGTCATTCGTCTTGCGGTCAGGGCTACAAGCTGGGAGAGAGTCTTGCTTTGCGTACGCCACTGCTCGAAATCGGGAAACGAGGAGGCGAACCATTTACCCTGAGGGTAGACGTTCTGGATTACAACCATCCTCTCGGAGTGCGAATAGGGGAGGCGCAGCGCTCCATGGATGATGCTGTAGATTGCTGTGTTCGCGCCGATGCCGAGCGCCAGGGTGAGAATAGCAACGATCGTGAATCCTAGTGACTTGCGGAGCTGCCGCAGAGCGTAGCGGATGTCCTGGAGCAAAATTTGCATGGAGCCTCCCGGTAGCTGGAGAGCAATTCCCCTTCCGGACTAAGGCATTGAAAATGTGAGTGAAGCGCACGGTGTGAATGTCCGGATTCGAAGAAAGCTGTCCAATTCCGGACGGGGATTTGCCCCTTCGGCTTCGGTCAGGGCAGGCTATTCGGACAGACGGGCTTCGCGTGATCTCTGTACTAGCGCATCCGGTCCTCTCCGTGGTCGGAGTGAAGGAATCCCCCGGGGATAGAGAAATCTTACACGGCTGCTTTGGCGCTGCGGCCCTTGCCGATGGCGGGGGCCGGATGGTGGAGTCTCGGTCTGCCCGTGGCGATTTCGAGAAAGACGTGCGCGGCACGGGTGAGGGTTTTATCTTTGCGGTAGATCAGAGCCAGCTCGCGGTTCAGGCGAACGCCTTCGAGCTTGAGGATTTTGAGTGCACCGGATTTTGTATCTTCCTGGACGTTGCTGCGCGGCAGGAATCCGATGCCGAGGCCGGCGGCAATCAGGCGCTTGAGAAGCTCGCTTGATTCCACTTCCATCGCGACACGTGGAGATACGTCGTTGGCGCGGAACAGCTCCTCGATGAGCTCGCGCTGGCGCCCCTGCTTGGGCAGAAGCAGAGGCTGCGTGAGGATATCGGCAACCTTAACTAACTCGCGTTGCGCCATTGGGTGATTGCCCGGAGCGACGAGGACGACGTCGTCGCGATGGAGTATGTCGACGATAAGGCGGGAGTCTTTGACGGGCAGCGAGACGACTCCGAAATCCACTTCCCTGTTCAAGACTGCTTCGATCGTGCGGACACGGTCGGCGCGCACAATGCTGAGACCGACACGAGTGTATTGCTGCTTGAACTGCGCGAAGACGGCGGGCAGGACGTAAAGACTGGTCGCTTCATTCGCGCTGACGGAGATTTCGCCGCGTGGCGTTCGATGCAGCTCTCCCACGGTGACCATGATGTGGTTGTGGCACTGGAGGCAGTGCTCGGCGAAAGGCTCAAAGACGCGTCCCGCGGCGGTAAATGTGACCTTGCCGCCGTCGCGGTCGAAGAGTCGCGCACCGACTTCCGTCTCGAGAGTACGAATCTGCGCAGAGATCGCAGGCTGTGTCACCATCAGCTTTTCTGCGGCGCGCGAGAAGCTGCGCAGACGGCTTACTTCCAGAAATGTTCGCAACTGCTCAAAGTCCATGTGTTGTTCGTGCCCTGGATTCGGATTTTTCTTCATTTTATCCGGAGCCATGCAAACACTGAATGAAATTCAGCGATCTTCTATGATTCGAAGAGTTGCGATGAGTGAATTTGCATACGGCTTGCTGATACAAGATCTTGCTGAGCAATCTGGCTTCACGCTGGCTGGAATCGCGCCGGTGCCCGCATCGGACTCGGAGACGAGCCGCGAAGAGCGAGCGCGTTTTGAGCAGTGGATCGTGGCTGGCGCTGCCGGTGAGATGGAATATCTCAAGCGGCGAAATGGGAGCGGAGAACTTGTCCGGTCGTCGCTGCATGCGGTGTTTCCGTGGGTGAAGTCCGTGATTGTGTGCGCGGCGAATTACAACGGCGACCAGCCGCTGTCGATTGATCCGGCGCCTGACGGAACGGGATGGATCGCTCGATATGCGCAATCGGGTTTGCAGTCAGGCGCACCGAGCGATTATCACAAGGTTCTGCTGAAACGGCTGAAGTCGCTCGAGGAGGCGCTGAAGGGGCGGCTGGGCGAATTCGAATCACGGTGTTATGTGGATACGGGACCGCTTGTCGAACGCGTTTACGCGCGCTATGCGGGTATCGGCTGGACGGGTAAGAACACCTGCATTCTGAATCAGCAGCTCGGATCGTGGTTCTTTCTCGGAGTGATTCTGACGTCAATCGAACTGGAGCGGGATCAGAGACCACAGCTTGCTGCTGACCGGTGCGGAAGCTGCACACGGTGTATCGAAGCGTGTCCGACGGATGCGCTAACGCCGTATCAGATGGATGCGACGCGATGCATTGCGTACCTCACGATCGAGAAACGCGGAGATATTCCTGAAGAATTGCGCGCAGGCATAGGTCGGAATGTATTTGGCTGCGATATATGCCAGGATGTTTGTCCGTGGAACAGGAAAGCTCCCGTCGCACTTGATCCAGAGCTTGCGCCGCGTCCTGCACTTGTTAATCCGGCGATGGACTGGCTGGGCGAGATGACGGAAGAGGATTTTGCGCAGTGGTTCTTCGGGTCGCCGGTGAAGCGCGCGAAGTTCGATGGGTTTCGGCGGAATATTGCTATTGCCATGGGTAACAGCGGGAACGCTGATTACAGAGCGCGTCTTGAAGAGTGGTCGCAATCTGACGATTTAGCGCTGCGCGAGGCGGCGAAGTGGGCAATCCGACAGATTAATGAGAAGCAAGTGGCACCATAACGACTAGAGGCTCATTGCATTGTCTAAGATGGCTATCGCACCGCAAAACCGACGGAGGAAATGCGTGAAGAAAGCGTCCGCGCTTGCCTTTGTTCTTGTTTTATCTGCCGTACTCCCAGCCAAAGCAGTTTCTCCGCAGAACCCGATTGTGGAGACAACTTTGGGAGCCGCGTCCGGACGCGTCGATCCAGCTACGCACGTAAGCTCGTTCAAGGGATTGCCATTCGCTGCACCTCCTGTCGGTGATTTGCGGTGGCGTCCGCCCGCGCCGCCGGTTGCGTGGAAGGGAGTGCGCGACGGCTCCCAGTTCAGCGCAAGCTGCATGCAGCGGGTGCACGGAGATTTTCTGCCGTGGACGAAGGAGTTTCTGGTTCAGGGCCAAGTCAGTGAAGATTGCCTTTACCTCAATGTGTGGACGCCGCGCGCGGTAAAAGACGCGAATCTACCCGTGATTGTTTTCATCCACGGAGGAGCATTCACAGAAGGATCCGGCGCGATTGTTCTGTTCGACGGCACGAACCTGGCCAGCACGGGTGTCGTGGTGGTGACGATCAATTATCGGCTGGGGGTCTTCGGATTTCTCGCGCAACCTGAGCTGACGGCTGAATCAAGCCATCACAGCTCGGGAAATTACGCGCTGTTGGATCAGATTGCAGCTTTGAAGTGGGTGCGGAGCAACATCAGTGACTTTGGAGGCGATCCGCATCGGGTCACGATCTGGGGACAGTCGGCGGGTGCTTTCAGCGTGGGCGCGCTGCTGGCCTCTCCTGAGGCCAAGGGCCTGTTTGATCGTGCCATGGCTGACAGTGGACTCGGAGTGGCTGAGCTTCCGATGCCGAATCTCAAGGCTGCTGAGAAAAATGGCAAGAAATTTGCCGCGGAGCATCACGCCGGCAGCATCAAGGAGCTGCGGGCAATTCCGGCGGAGGACCTGCTTTCCGGCCCGCAAGATGGACCGATGCCGTTCAGTCCTATCGTGGACGGCTGGGTTCTACCGGAGACTCCGAATACGCTCAACGAAAAAGGTGGAGGCAATGACGTTCCGATCATTACGGGCTACCAAGCCAATGACTGGCTCATGTCTTTGATTCGCGTTCACAACGCACAGGAATACGACGAGCAGGTGCGACGGATGTATGGAGCGATGGCGGATGAGTTCGAGGGACTGTATCCGGGCCGCTCTCCCGACGAGATCGGGCGGTCGCTTTCTGAGAGCGGGCGCGACCGCGATCGAGTGTCGATGTTTCTGTGGTCGAAGGAGAGGCTGAAGCATTATCGCGGGCCGGTCTACACATATTTCTTCGATCGCGCGATTCCGTGGCCGCAGCACGCTGAATTCGGCGCATTCCATTCGGGAGAGCTTCCCTACTTCTTCCGCAATCTGCAGGTGCTGGATCGGCCGTGGGAGCCAGTCGACCATCAAGTTTCGCAAATCGCGTCTTCGTACCTGAAGGCGTTTGCCTCAAGCGGAAGTCCGAACGCGTCCGGTCTCCCCGGATGGCCCGCAGTCAATCCGGCGTCGCCCCAGACAATGGAGATCGGGGCAAAGACCCAGCCGATGCCTTTGGCGGACAAGGCGAAATACGGCTTCTGGGTTCGCTACTTAAGCTCACCGGAGAGCAAAAATGCACCACCGTTCTAGCCCCAGCATGAACGCGAGGTGCATTATTGAAGACGGGAGGGCAGGTCGGAACCTGGATCTGCCCTTAAATTTGATTTTGATTGGTTACAGGTTAGCCCGCGCGCTCGACATTGGCCGCGCTTAAACCCTTTGGCCCCTGCTGGCACTCGAACGTGACGCCTTCGCCTTCGTTCAGCGTTTTGTATCCTGTGTCCTGGATCGCCGAAAAATGCACAAATACATCTTCACCGGTCGAACGCTGGATAAATCCATATCCCTTAGCACCGTTAAACCACTTCACAACACCGCGTTCCTTCATGAACTACTCCTGACTAAACTGGCCCCACGTTGTTCTTATGCAGAACGAAAATGGTCATCAATTTATGGCAGGAAACCAATTATTAAGCAAGCAAATTTTTGATTGAAGGCGAATAAAATCGACAGGGACGAGAGCAATGACAGGCGTACAAAATACATAGATTCAGCGATTTATGGCGCATAGTGAAATATGAAAGTTACAGATAATGAATGAATTACGCGACAAACAGGAGAAGCAGTTGGGCGACGGAGATTTTGTTCCCAAGCCGGGACTGACGCCCGAACCTCCGCCGCTTGACCGGACGCGTTGGGGTCTGGGAGCGCAGATTGGGGCGCTGGCCCGGTATTTGTTACAAAGCGAGGTACATACCTACGCCTTCAGCGTTGCCGCGAATGCGATTCTGTCACTTTTTCCGTTCGTCGTGCTGACCTGGACGATCGAACGAAGCGTCTTCCATTCGCCTCGGATGGAAGGGATTCTCGCGGACATGCTGCGGTATTTCCTGCCCGCTCATCAGGATTTCATTGTGAAGAATATGGGCCTGCTTACGCATGCGCGGGGAAAGATTCAGGTCATCTCGATTGTGACGCTGCTTATTTCGTCTACGGGCGTTTTTATGCCTCTGGAGGTAGCGCTGAATCGCGTGTGGAAGGTTCCGCAGAACCGGTCGTATTTGCGGAACCAGATCCTTTCGCTCGGACTTGCATTCTGCGTTGGCCTATTGGCTCTCTTCTCGATTGCTTTTACGGCCGCGGAAAGTCATTTGCTGGAGATCGTTTTCTTCGGAAAGACCAAGAACATCGTTTTCTACCTGCTTGCGCACGCGGTTCTGCGGGTTTCAGCGGCGCTCCTCAGCATCGGGATTTTCTTTCTCGTTTACTGGATTCTGCCGAACCGTAAGCTTCCGGTCCGCGCCGTGTTACCGACGGCGATTGCGGCGGGACTCCTATGGGAGGGAGCCAAAACGGTTTACGTGCTTGTTTTGCCGTGGATGAATCT
>JGI12627J18819_10000826_pt1 | contig 10420 bp, 6 predicted proteins | sample TexAe_OM1H0_M2_FD_18819 | JGI IMG/M metagenome (IMG submission 18819)
CGCTTCGTTCTCCTGAGTCCAATCGCGAAGCTGCAGCGGCGGGTGGATGCGTTCCGCCGCAAGGCGCGCCAGCACGGGGGCCTTGAGCACGTCATCGAACCTGAGCCTGATTCCGGTCGGACCGGACAGGCCTCGCAGCGCCTCGGCGTCGCTCAAATTGACCAGCGCCAGTACGCTGTCATGTTCCTGCAGGCCGACTTCGAAAGTGCCTGCAACTTCAAATTCCTGCAGGCGCGGCGTGAACGTGCCGCCGTTGGCATCTGAATTTCCGGGAATCATCACGACCACGGTGTCGCCGAGTCCCACCTGCAATTGATAAGCCAGCATGCGGCCTAAGATGATGCGGTTGGAGCCGGGAGTCAGGTCCGCAAGCTTCCCCTCGCGCATGGCCTCTCCGATGGACGAGACCTTCGGTTCCCACTCGGGTTCGATGCCGCGCACAATCGCGCCGCTCATGGAAGACTGTTTGCTGAGCATGGCGTCGGTATCGAGGAAGGGCGCCTCGCCAATGAGGCCCGGCGAGCCGCGCAATTGGCCCATCCTCGCCTGCCAATCGCCGATTGCGCCGCCGCTGGACGTCAGGGTGGCGTGCGCCGACAAGCTCAGGAGGCGCCCCCTCAGCTCCGACTCGAAGCCATTCATCACCGACAGTACGGTGATCAGGGCCGCGACACCGACGGCAACGCCCAGCAATGACGCCCAGGTGATGAAAGACACGAAAAAGCTGTGCTCCCGAGCCAGCGAGTACCGCAGGCCCACAAAGACAGGGAGAGGTTGAAACATGAGCGGCGGCTAATTCCTTACGGGACCTTCGCTAAATAGCAGGACAAAACCGTTAATTGGGTCAAGTATTGGCCCTTAAAGGCAGTGGTATAGTTTCAGGGGGCCCACAGTAACCATAGGATATCGGTAACATATGAGGTACGCCATGAGGTATCAAATTCTGCTGCTAGCCACCGTGCTCGCGAGCGGCCTGGCGGGAGCCGAGACCATTGCCGTCGACAGCGGCATTGCCGTCAAACAGTCTGACGTTGCCACACCCACCCGTGGCATGACCATGGATGAAGTTTCGGGAAAGTTCGGCGCGCCTGCGACCAAAGTTCCGGCCGTCGGCAAACCCCCGATCTCGCGCTGGGAGTATCCGGGGTTCGTCGTGTATTTCGAGCACGAGCACGTCATCCACAGCGTCATTGTCAGCTCTTAAAACCTAAAATCGCTTAAAATCACGTCTGCACGACCCACCGCGACATCGTTCGCGGCGGGCGTTTTTTATTTTTGATTTTTGCGGGCCTGAATGTCCCTAGTTAGTCCGATCCTTCCCAATTCCGAAGAGCGCCTCGTCAAATGGGGCAAGCTCTACGGCGCGGCGCCGGCGCTGGTCGTTGCCGAGGCAGCCGCGAGCGCTTCAGGCCCATTGATCGTCATTGCGCAGAGTTCGCGCGAGGCTGAGGCGCTGAGCGAAGAAGTGCGCTTCTTTGCCGGTCCGGAACTCGCCGTGCGGGTGTTTCCGGATCTCGAAACGCTGCCCTACGATGGCTTTTCGGCGCATCCCGATATCACGTCGGCACGGCTGGCCACGCTGGCAGAATTGCCGCGCGCGCGCCACGGCGTGTGGCTGGTTGCCGTCGATACCTTGCTGCAACGGCTCGCTCCGCGCAGCTACATCGACTCCTACTCATTGAAGGTGCATGTCAATGAGACACTGGATATCGAGGCATTGCGCGCGCAGTTGGCGGCTGCGGGCTATGCCGCGGTGACTCAGGTCGCGGCGCACGGCGAATTCGCAGTGCGCGGCTCGCTGATCGANGTCTTTCCGATGGGCTCGGAAACGCCGTACCGGATCGACCTGCTCGATCGCGACGTCGACAGCATTCGGCGTTTCGATCCGGAAAGCCAACGATCGCTGGAGAAGCTCGACCGCATTCATCTCTTGCCGGCGCGCGAAACGCCCCTGAACCCGGACGCCGTGCGCGAGTTCCGGCGCCGCTACCGGCTGCGCTTTACCGGGGATCTTCAGGAACAGGTGATCTACCGCGACGTGAGCGTCGGAGTCGCGCCTGGCGGCATTGAATACTTCTTGCCGCTTTTTTTCGAGCGCACTTCGCATTTGTTCGAATATCTGCCGCCGAGCAGTGTCGTCGTCGACGTCAATGACGCGTTGTCCTCTGCGGAATCGCTGTGGAAGGGCATCGTTGAGCGGCACGAGCAGTTGCGCCACGATCGCCACCGGCCGATCTTGGATCCTGCCGAAGTCTATCTCACGCCCGCAGAGTTTCTCGAGGCTTCATCTCCGTGGCCCAAAGCGGAACTGCACACGTTCGAGTGGCCTCCGGAGACATCCGGCCGCTTTCAGAATTTCCCGACGGCAGCGCCGGCTTCGGTCCGCATTGACCCGAGAGCGGAGCAGCCGGCCGCGGAATTGCTCTCGCACATCCATGGCACCGACGCGCGGATCCTCCTCGCCGCCGAGTCGGCCGGCCGCCGCGAACTGATATTGGACCTGCTGCGCGGGCACGGCGAGGCGCCCAAGTTCTTCGAGACCTTCGCGTCCTTTCAAGCCGCCGGCCTCAAGCTGGGAATCACGGTATCGCCGGCCGTATCAGGCTTGAACCTTGAAACGCCGGCGCTGCAGATTCTTACCGAATCGCAATTGTTCGGCGATCGCGCGCGGCAGGAACGCCGTCGCCGCCGAGCGGAGCGCGACCCCGCAAAAATACTCAAGGAGCTGACCGACCTCAGGATCGGTGCGCCGGTAGTTCATGAAACCTACGGCGTCGGCCGCTACATCGGACTGCAGACCATGGACATCGCCGGCTACACCGGCGAATTCCTCGTGCTCGAATATGCCGACGGCGACAAGCTCTACGTCCCCGTGCAATCGCTGCACCTGGTCTCCCGGTACACCGGAGCACCGGCGGAAACCGCGCCGCTGCATAAACTCGGCGGCGATCAATGGCAAAAGGCGCGGCGCAAGGCCGCCCAGCGCATCCGCGATGTCGCCGCAGAATTGCTCGATCTTTATTCGCGCCGTGCCGCGCGCCAAGGCACGCGCATGCTGGCGGGAGATGCGGAGTATCGTGCTTTCCAGGCGGGCTTCCCCTTCGAGGAAACGGTCGACCAGGCCGCTGCGATAGAGCAAGTGATCACCGATTTGAAATCCGACAAGCCGATGGACCGCGTGATCTGCGGCGATGTGGGCTTTGGAAAAACCGAGGTCGCGTTGCGCGCCGCTTTCATCGCCGTCCAGGCAGGCAAGCAAGTTGCGGTTTTGGTGCCGACCACGCTGCTGGCTCAGCAGCATTACACGAATTTTGTCGACCGCTTCGCCGACTGGCCGGTGCGCATCGAAAGCCTGTCGCGCTTTCGCACGAACAAGGAAGCCGAGGGCGTGCTCACGGGAGTGGCGGCGGGCACGGTGGACATCGTCATCGCGACGCAGCGGCTGCTGCAAGGTAAAGTCCGATTCAAGGATCTTGGGCTTGTGGTCATCGATGAGGAGCATCGATTCGGCGTACGCGACAAGGAGAGGCTCAAGGCCCTGCGCACCGAAGTCGATGTCCTTACTCTCACGGCCACGCCTATTCCGCGCACCCTCAACATGGCCATGGGCGGATTGCGCGATCTATCCTTGATCACCACCCCGCCGGCTGAACGACTCGCTGTAAAAACCTTCGTGCTGGAATGGAATGAAACCGTAGTGCGCGAAGCGGCGCTGCGCGAGATCCGCCGCGGCGGCCAGATTTATTTCGTGCACAATACCATCGAGACCATCGAGAAAACCGCGCAGGCAATCCGTGAGCTCGTGCCGGAAGCCACCGTCGCGGTCGGCCACGGGCAAATGCGCGAGCGCGATCTTGAGCAGCTGATGCTCGATTTCTATCATCGCCGCTTCAACGTCCTGGTGTGCACCACGATTATCGAAAGCGGCATCGACGTGCCTACGGCCAATACCATCGTCATCGATCGCGCCGATCGGTTCGGGCTCGCTCAAATCCACCAGTTGCGCGGCCGGGTAGGACGGTCGCACCACCGCGCCTACGCGTATCTGATTACGCCGCCGCGCAAAGCCATGACGGCTGATGCCATCAAGCGCCTCGAGGCGCTCGAGTCCCTGGAAGACCTGGGCGCCGGCTTCACCTTGGCCACGCATGATCTGGAAATTCGCGGCGCCGGCGAGTTGCTGGGCGATGAACAGAGCGGCCAGATTCAAGAAATCGGCTACAACCTGTACATGGAGCTCCTGGAGCGCGCCGTGGCTGCGCTCAAATCCGGCAAGGAGGCCGACCTCGAGCGGCCGATGGACGCGGGACCTGAGGTCGAGCTGCATGTCCCGGCGCTGATACCTGAGGACTATGTGCCTGACGTGCATCTACGGCTGATGCTTTACAAGCGCATTGCGGGCACACCGTCGCGCGAGGAGTTGGATGAGTTGAAGGTGGAGATGATCGACCGCTTCGGTCCCATTCCGCCTTTCGCGCAAACTTTGTTCCGGTCGACCTACCTGAAGCTGCGCGCGGCGGCTCTCGGCATCCGCAAGATCGATGCCGGCGCGAGCAGCGGCTACATCCTCTTCGATGAGCAGAACAAGATCGATCCGAGGCGAGTGCTCAAGCTCATTCAGGGCAAGCCCAAGGAGTACCGCCTGGACGGNCCCCTTAGGCTCCGCTTCGCGCACATCGCCCGGACCGAAGATGCGTTGTTCACGCGCGTCGAACAGTTGGTCGATGCGCTGAGCTAGCGCGCCGGCTCAGTCTCAGCCTGGCCGGCGGCCGTGCTACTGGATGGCGCCCAGGAAATCGCCCTTGCCGATTTCCACACCACTCTGACGGAGCAACGCGTAGACCATGCTGGAGTGAAAATAGAAATTCGGAAGCACGAAGTCATTCACGTAGCTCAGAGCGGTGAATTTCCAGGCGCCGTTCGGAAACTTGATTTCGATAGGCCGCGAATCGTCGGCGGGAAACTTGGACGCGGTAACAGTCTTCAGGTAGTCCAACGTCTTGGCGATGCGCGCCTTCAATTCCGGAATCGTCGTCTCGTTATCCTCGTGCTTCGGGATCTCCATGCCAGCCAGCCTGCCGGCGGCGCCTTTAGCCGTATCGCAGGCGATCTGCACCTGCCGGCTCAACGGATGCATATCGGGAAACAAGCGCGATTGCGCCAGCACGGTCTCGCCGATCTTCTTGGCGGCGGTATAAGCGGCCGCCTTGTCAAGAATCGCCGACATATTGGTCAATCCGCGCGTCAGAGCCGGAATGGAAAAATCATAGAGAGAGGTCGCCATCAAAAAATCTCCTAAAGGTCGCGGGCCAGGGGGCCGTCACTGTAACATGGCGCAAGTATGTTGCCGTTCTCGGAAGCCTGCGAAAGAAACAAGGAGCCGATACTTGCCGTTTTGCGCACGGCCTTTGCCGACCGCGCGCAGGTTTTGGAGATCGGGAGCGGCACGGGCCAGCACGCCGTGCACTTCGCTGCAGCCCTGCCGCATCTGATCTGGCAGCCGACCGAACAACTGAAATACCTCTCTGATCTCAATTCCAGGGTAAAGCTCGAAGGACCGGCAAATCTGCGGCCTCCGACGTTGCTCGATGTGAATCAGTCCGTGTGGCCGTTGCGAAGCGCTGACGCCATTTTTACTGCCAACACCTTGCATATCATGGGTTGGGCAGAAGTGCAGGCGATGTTCCGGGGTCTTAACTCGGTACTGGCGGCACGCGGCATCCTCTGCATATATGGGCCATTCCGTTACGGCGGACGCTACACGTCCGAGAGCAACCGCGACTTCGACCGGATGCTTCTGGAGCGCGACCCGCTCTCGGGCCTGCGCGACATCAATGATTTGAGTTCCTTGGCAGAGCGCTACGGCCTCCAGCTCAAAGAGGATCACGACCTGCCCGCCAACAACCGCTTATTGGTCTTCGTCAGGGCTTAGGCACGACCGACCGATGAGAGCAGCGAGGCTTGATCGAGCGCTCCGTCATAGCGCCTGCCGTTTATGAAGAACGCCGGCGTTGAGGCGACGCCGCTGCGCATGCCGCTCATGAAGTCGCGCTTCACGCGCGGGCGAAAACGGCGTGCCTCCAAGTCAGCGTCGAACTGCGCGATGTCCAGCTTGAGCTTGACCGCCAATTGGTGCAGCAGATCCGACCCTAACTCAGATTGCTGCCGATAAATTGCATCATGCATTTCCCAAAACTTTCCCTGCACCGCAGCCGCCTCGGCCGCCTCCGCGGCGTGCTGCGCGTACGGATGCATTTCGAGCAGAGGCATGTGGCGAAAGACAAAGCGCATCTGCGCGCCCATCGACCTCGCGATCGCCTTGATCATGGGATGCATGTCGGCGCAGAAAGGACATTGATAGTCGCCATATTCGAGCAGAGTCACCGGCGCGTCGTCCGGTCCCAGCACATGGTCGCTTTTGCCGACTGCGACGCTTAAGTTCATTTAAGGAGCGATGCGCAATCGGCATCCTTGGCATGACCGGGATCGACCAGCACCAGCTTCGAATCTCGGGCCTGGATGCCGACCGAGGGATTCTTCAGGGTTCCGTGGATCTCGATCGGCGCGCGCAGCTGCAAAATTCTCATCTCTTTTGGGTAGCCGCGCAAAATCAAATCCACAGTCTCCGTATCCAATCTCACCGACCCCTCGCCCGCAATCAGCACCGGCTCGGTATCGAGAACCAAATCTTTCGCTGTCAGCGTGCCGCCGGCGGCAACAAAATTTGCCACACCGCAACGCACCGGGACTTCCCTTTTGTTTTTCGTCAGCAGCAGCCCCAGACCTCGAAAATCTATCCCCGTCAGCTCTGCGAGCGAATCGCGCACGAGGCCGCCGGGTAGCACGGCAGACAATGTGCCCTCCGCGCTGGAGGCGACTTCGTGCATGGATCGTCCCTGCCCCTTCAGATTCGCGCGAATTGTCAAAGGACCCTCGATCGCCGGAGGCCCGGGCTTCTTGCGCGGATACTGTCCCAGCTGCACGTCGCTGATTCTAGCGTCAATGCTCACGGAGGGAATTGCTTTCCTCGCGTCGATCTTCAAATCGCCGGTCAATTTTCCGCCCAACAGCTGAGCTGACACCGGCCCCACCGCCACCTCTCCGTGATCATCGGTCATTTTCAGATTGACCGCGGTCAACTTCAAAGGGCCGATTTCGAGCTGCTGCGCGCGAAACTTGAACGCAACTTCGCTTCGGCGCATCGCACTTGGATCCGGCGTCGCGCTCGACATGAACAAATTGGCATTCTCGGGCGATTCGGGATCACGGCCTGCGGCGCGCGGTCCCAGATCTGCAAGCCGCAGCAGTTGCGACTCCAAATCCACTCGAATCGTGGTGAGGCCACGCGTTGTGTCGATGGCCGCAGTGCCCCGCGCACCGCTTTGCCCCGAGGTGACATTCAGGTCGCTGAAGGAAGAGACATAGCCCCTGCGCGACAGCTTCCCTGTCAGGTGATAACTGCCGGTGTCGATGAGCCGGGTACCCGTCAAATAGTAAATGTCCTTCAGGTCGGCTCCCGACGCTTCAAAGGTCGCGTCGAATTGGTGCAAATCGAAAGGCTGCAGCAAGAAACCCTTGCCGGTGAGACGCGAACCGCTGGAACGCTCGCTGAAAGAGAACGCAAAGTGCTTGTCGGCGCGCGCGGTGGCCAGCGGATCGCCGTCGAGATCGAATTCCACCGGCCTGCCGTTGAGCTGTCCCTTGCCCTCGATGCGCAACGGCGGCGGCGCCGCTCCGCGGCCTGCGTCTTGCGCGGTCACAGTGCCTTCGAACTGCCGATGCTTTTGTTCGTCGTTCAGAGACACCCGCGCCCCTGGCATCGACAGAGAATGAATGACCGGCAGACCCTGCGGATCGCTTTTGTCGGGATTCTTCACCTGCCAATTGGCATGGCCCGTGGCATCCCGAAACAAGTGCAGCACCGCACCTTCGACTTCCAGCCGGTCGACCATGATGTCGAGGCCCAGGCTCGGGGTGGCAAATATCACCGTAACCCGTGCCGCGGTTACCGATGTGCCGGGAGGCGTCCAGGNAGGACTGCCGATGGTCACCCGCTCGGCCTGCAATCGCGGATGAGTGGACAGAATATGGAGCCGCAGTTCGCCCTCGACCTGCACGGGGCGCTCGGTCTTGGCGGAAATGAGCTTCACCAGGGAATCGTGAAAGTAGCCGGCATCCAGCGCCGCCGCGGCGGCCAAGGCCAGCCCTAGGAGCGCTAAAAGCAACAGACCGAGCCATTTCAGGCTCCGGCGCAGGGCAAATGAGGCATTCATGAGGCATTAACGCACAAGACAACCCCCACATTCGGTGGCATAATGACACCGAAACGTTGATTCCGCGTAGCTTCCGTGCTGCGCGTAAATACCATGGCGAACCACAGGGGAAGGTTAACGACTATGAAGAAGACACGTACATCTGCCGCGACAGCGGCAATGATTGCGGTCGCGGCATTAAGCTACTCGGGCATAAGCGGCGCAACCGCGACAACGACGGCCAAAGCGCCCGCCGAAGTAGTGTTGCCCGTAACGGTCGATGACTTCCGGCTGCCCGACCAGAATATGCATTCGCATGAACTGCGTCAGTTGGGCGATGCCAGCGCGGTGGTGCTGATCACGCAGGCCAACAACTGCCCGGTGAGCCGCAACACCAGCGCAGCGGTCAAGGCGCTGCAAGATCAGTATTCCTCGAAGGGCGTCGAGATCTTCATGCTGAACTCCACGCCTTCGGATACGCGCGACGCTATCGTCACCGAGGCAAAAGCCTACGGCTACAACCTGCCGATCCTCATGGACGTCAACCAATTGGTGGGCGAACAGTTGGGCGTGACCCGGACTGCGGAAGCCATCGTGATCGATCCAAAGACCTGGAAAATCATCTATCGCGGCCCGATCGACGACAAGGTCACCTATGAGCGCCAAAAGGCCGCAGCCGACCACACCTGGGCGAAGGATGCGCTGGATTCCATGCTCGCTGGCAAGCCGGTCGCCGTCGCCCGCGTCGAACCGGTCGGTTGCATCGTCGATTTCCCTGAACGTGCCAAGATCGCGACCAGCAAAGTGACCTACGTCAAGAACATCGCGCCGATGTTCGAAGACAAGTGCGTGTCGTGCCACGAGCCCGGCGGCATCGGTCCGATGCCCTTCACCAAGTACGAAGAGATCGCGCCCTTTGCGCCGATGATTCGCGAAATGATCCGCACTCAGCGCATGCCCCCGTGGCGCGCGGACCCGAGCGTCGGACACTTCTTGGGCGATCGCAGCCTCTCCGCGGCGCAGATCAAGACTTTGGTGCACTGGGTTGAAGCCGGTGCTCCCCGCGGCGCGGGCGCAGATCCGTTGGCGGCCAAGACATTCGTAGCGCCGGAGTGGCCGCTCGGCAAGCCTGACTTGGTGCTGGATGTGCCGGCCTACACGATTCCGGCCAATGGCATCGTCGACTATCAGCGTCCCTGGGTGCTCAATCCCCTGAAGGAAGGCAAGTGGCTGCGTGCCTCGACCATAAAGGTCGTGAATCGCCAGACCGTGCACCACATTCTCACCGGTTATCTGGCAGAAGCGCCGGCGCCCGGCCAGCCTGCCAATGAAAGCAAGTGGGGAACCTCCCTCGGCGGCTACGCCGTAGGCGCGGAATCCTTCGTCGAACCGAAGGACACCGGCGCGTATTTGCCGCCCGGCGGTGCTGTCGGATTCCAAGTTCACTACACGCCGTACGGACAGCAAGTCACGGAGCATTCGCAGATCGCGCTGTACTTCTACAAGGACAAGCCGAAATACGTGATGCGCAATTCCGTGGTGCTGAACGCCAACATCGTCCTTCCTGCCAACCAGGAAAGCATCGAGCGTCAGGCATACATCGATGTGCCGAAGGACATGCTGTTGTTCAGTGCCTTCCCGCACGCTCATTACCGCGGCGCGTCGTCGCAATTTTATATGATCGATCCCGCGGGCAAGAAGACCTTGCTGGTGTCCCTACCCCACTACGACTTCAACTGGCAGCGCGAGTACAACTTCGTCGAGCCGGTGAAGGTGCCGGCGGGATCCAAGCTGCTTGCCGTCTATACGTATGACAACTCCGTGAGAAACCCGGCCAATCCGGATCACAACCGCGTCGTACCCTGGGGCGATCAGTCCTTCGACGAAATGCTCTATACCGCATTCCACTATGAGTGGATCGGCGAGACATCCGACAAAATGGATCAGTTCGCGAGCTACGATCAGAAGCTGAACGAAAATCGCTTGTTCGGCATGCTGGACACCAAGATGAACGGCAAGCTCGATGCGTCCGAACTGACAGGCCCCATCGGCAAGCAGTTTGCGGAATCGTTCGCCAAGATCGACGCCGATCACGACGGCTTCATCGAGCCGAACGAATTGGCGGCGGCTCAGGGCGCAGCCATGAAGCGTCGCCAACAGGCTTCGCA
>JGI12627J18819_10000829_pt1 | contig 10409 bp, 11 predicted proteins | sample TexAe_OM1H0_M2_FD_18819 | JGI IMG/M metagenome (IMG submission 18819)
CTCTACCATCGATTAGATTGGGCGCGAACTGCGATCTGGCATGAAAAACGCAGCTGAGCAGATCACTACCCAAAAGCGGTGTTTCTCCGCGGACTCATCAATCTTGGGTGGCAAAATTATGCCGCGCGCTGCGCGGGAGCGGCAAACTTGAGCCGCCTCGCGCAGGCGAACTACTGAACAGCAATAGGAGTAGACGATGTCGATTACACCAGTTGGCCTTTTGAGCCCACGCTATTCCTTGATTGAACCCAGCAGCAACACGAGCCGCGCCACCCCCAATAGTTCGTTGAACGGACCTGGACCGATGTCAGACACGGTAACGTTAAGTCCCGAGGCCCAGGCGATAGCCTCCTTGAACGCCAAAGGCATCACCATGGTCACCATCCACTCTCGAGGCTTAAGTAGCGGCGTTCAGCCGCCCGGCCCGTCCACCGTACCGGATGGCTCTGTGTCGAAGAGCGATTTTGACGCCGTGACGACTGGCTTCGGAATCAGCACGCAGCAGGCGGATAAGGACTTCGCAGCGATGGATAGCAATAGTGATGGATCCGTTTCCCATAACGAAATGCTCTCAGCGATGAGTGCGACCAGCCAGGACGGCAGCTCCTTGTCAGAAGGGCTCCGTCAGATGATGGACACGAACCATGATGGCAGCGTGAGCGGCACGGAGTTCGTCAATCTTGAGACCGCCTTGGTCGGCGTTGAGAGGTAAGCGGCAACGCCGTGTCGAAATCCCCCATGCGCATCCGCGCCCAGCGGAGTGGCGCGTCTAAATCAACTCAAGAAGCCTCGTTCAGTGGCGATTGTCACCGCCTGCGTGCGATCGCGAGCGCCCAACTTCTGTAGGATATTTTTGACCCGGCTTTTGACCGCCTCTTCGGAAATACTCAGCACGCGGCTTATGACATGATTCTGTTTGCCTTGTGCTATCAGTGTTAATACCGCGATCTCGCGTTCGCTCAGAGGTTGCATCACCCTGAAGCGCGTCAATTCGTCGGCGACCTCGGGACTGATGCTGGCTTCGCCAACGACCGCGTTCCGAACGGCTCCGACTATTTCTGCCATGCTCGAGGATTTAAGCAAATAAGAGGTAGCGCCTGCGGCTAATGCGCGCGCGGCGCGAAAATCGCCGCCAAAAGTTGTCAGCACAATGATTGCAACCTCGGGATCCATCTTCCGGATCCGCGATATCGCCTCCAATCCCTGCATGCGAGGCATCTGAAGGTCGATAATCACAACATTCGGTCGGTGCGCGGCAAACATTTCGACCGCCTCGACACCATCTGCCGCTTGACACACCACAGTAATGTCCTCGTTCTGCGCCAGCATGAACTTGAGCCCATCCCGCATGACCGGATGATCGTCGGCTAATAACAATCGGATTGGACTGGGTTGAAGCGGGGCAGCCATGTGCAATTGGATCATACCCCTCTGATCCACGCTGTCCCAGCCGGCCACTTATCGGGAGGCAGAGTCCTTTCCAACGACGTTTACAGCCGCGAGCGACGCCCACCCCTGATTTCATTCACTCAGTTGGGTGAATACGGATCGCTTAAAAGCGGAGAGCATCGCCGCTCGTAGTCCTTGTTTATTGGAGAAAGCAATTGAATCGACACTCTTGGTGGTGGATCGCGGCGTTATTGACCTCTTTTTCGCTCCGCGCTGCAACGTTGGATCTGAAGTCTCCCCGCGTCGTCTATCACTCGCAACAAGTAAACGGCATAAGCATCTTTTATCGTGAAGCAGGCTCCAAGCAGAGTCCCACGATCGTGTTGCTTCATGGTTTTCCCTCCTCATCACATATGTTTCGAGATTTAATCCCCAAACTCGCGGGGCATTACCACATCATTGCCGCTGACATGCCGGGGTATGGCTATAGCGATATGCCTGCGGTCGATAAATTCACGTACACCTTCGATTCAATTGCCGATGTCATGGATCAATTTCTTGATTCCGTGGGCGTGAAGAAATACAGCATTTACATCCAGGACTACGGCGCCCCAATCGGATTTAAATTGCTCCTCAAACACCCAGATAGAATTCAGGCCATCATTTCGCAAAGCGGAAACGCCTACGAGGAAGGCCTGGGCGATTTCTGGGCCCAGTTCATCATTCCTTATTGGAAGAACAAGACGCCCGAGAACGCACAGAAGGTTCTCGGTCTGCTGACCCTCGACACGACTAAATTTCAGTATTCCAAGGGTTTTCCTCATCCGGAGTGGGTGAGCCCCGATAGCTACACCTTCGATCAAACAACACTCGATCGGCCTGGCAATCACGAGATCCAGCTTGCGTTGGCCTACGACTACCAGAACAACGTGAAGCAATACCCACAGTGGCATGAGGCGCTGAGAGCCACCAAGGTGCCGGTGCTTTGTGTGTGGGGAAGGAACGATCCCATTTTCATCGCGCCGGGCGCTCTGGCCTATAAGAAAGATTCACCCGATGCCGAGATCCACTTTGTCGACAGTGGTCACTTCGCCCTCGAGGATCAATCGACTGCGATCGCCAACTACATCCTCGCCTTCCTAGTCAAGCACGTGCATTAGTCGTGCGGGGTTCCTGGTCTGCGCGCTTGAGCGGGGATGAAGGTTTCTCCCCGCTCTCTTTTAAGTGGCTGGACAGGCTTAAGACGGAGGCGTCCCATTGAGCCGCGACAGCAAATTTCCGGTGCTCGTGACCTCCTCTCTCGTCTCGTCGCTGATCATGCTCGATTCGAACATCGTCGCAGTATCATTACCGTCCATTGGGCATTCGCTCGGCGCCAGCTTCACTGACATCCAATGGGTGATCAGCGCCTATGTCCTAACTTATGCCGCCTTGCTACTCGCGTCCGGTGACTATGCCGATCTTCGGGGGCGGCGGCATGCGATGATTTTGGGACTCATGGTTTTTGCCGTAGCCTCCGCTGCTTGCGGTGCCGCTACCACCGTCTGGGCGATGAATTTCGCCCGGGCCGTTCAAGGCGTGGGCGGTGCCCTTCTTCTCACCGCTTCGCTTGCGGTTATTGGGCACGAATTTGCCCCTGCGGAGCGCGCCGGTGCGTTTTCGTTTTGGGGGGCGAGTCTCGGCATTGCGCTAGCACTCGGACCCATCGTTGGTGGCGCGATCACCAATTTCTTTGGCTGGCGTTGGGTGTTCCTCGTCAACATCCCCGTGTGCGCCGCCCTCCTCATTGCGACCTTTAAGCTCATCCCGGAGTCTCGCAACCCGAGCGCCAAATCGCTGGATTATAAGGGCGTGGCGACATTCAGTGCTGGACTGGGATTATTGATCTGGGCCCTGATTCAAGGGAACGAAGAAGGCTGGGGTTCTATCGGAATTATTCTGCGCCTCGCTTTGGCCGCTGCGTCGCTCACGGCATTCGTGGTGCTCGAGAAGGGGCAAGTTCAACCGATGGTGGACTTCGCGCTCTTTAAACGGCGCACCTTCGTTGGGGCAGTCGTAGCGATGATCGGCTACGGCGCGAGCGCGCAAGTCATGGTCTTCTTTCTCCCGCTCTATTTGCAAAATGTCTATCGCTTCAAGCCTTTGTCGGCGGGCATCGCGATGCTGCCCTTCGCGTTGCCGATGGTGCTCGCCCCACACATCACCACTCGCTTATCGGCGCGCTTCTCAGGACGTGCCTTGCTCACCGTCGGGCTGGCGATCGCCATCCAGGGAAACCTGCTATTTTGGTTCGTAGCTCGCGCACAACTCCCTTACTCCGTATTCATTGGCTCCATGCTGGTAGCGGGGGCTGGGGCGGGCCTTCTCAATGGACAGACCGTGAAGGTTCTGGGTGGCGCTGTTCCGCCCGATCGCTCCGGCATGGCCTCAGGCCTTGCTAGCACCACGCGCTTCATCGGCATCCTCGTCAGCGTTGCTGCCATGGGTGCAATCCTGTCGAACGTGGTCGAGCGCAACTTCAACTCCGACGCCATGAAGGTGGGACTTGACCCGTCCACGACGCAACAAGTGGTCAAACGCGTGACCTCGGGCGACCTAGCAGGAGCATTCGATGCACAGATTCCTGCCCAGGTGCGCCTTACGCTGGAGAGTGCCGGTGCCGCGGCCTTTTCCAATGGCTTTTCAGCGGCTACCCTGTTTGCGGCAATTCTCGGACTCATTTCCTGCATCCTAACGTTCAAGCTCATCAGCGCAGCCGAAACGGCCCCCAGCGGTCCTTTGCCTGAAAGCAAACGGCGATCTTGCAAACTCATCGATTGCCGTGATCCTTTGTGAGGAATAGGCCTGCAAAACATGCTTCGTCCTGCATCGAAGTATGGCTGTCGACGCCTGCGGTAAGCTCAAGTTGTTCAAGGCGATCGGACGCCTAAAACGGAGCCGCTCCAACATGAAACGTACCATCGTGCGCGTCGAGCCCTTATCCACCTACCTCGAGCGTTGGAAGGCACCGACGTCGGCCATCACACGGCATGGCGATACTATTTATGTCTCGGGTTTTCCGCCTTTTGACCCCGCCACCGGCGAGGTGGTGAATGCCTCGATCGAACGCCAGACCGAATTGGTACTCGAACAGTTAAAGCTTTGCGTGGAAACGGCCGGAAGCTCGCTCGATCGGGTACTCAAGTGCACCGTCTACTGCACCTCGGTCGACCTGTTCCCGAAAGTAAATGCGGTATACGCGCGGTATTTTCCGAAAGATCCGCCCGCCCGCATGTTTGTCAACGTTCCGGCCTGGCCAGGACATTTCGACATCGAGATTGATTGCGTTGCATCAGTTTAAGGAGTTGCCCGATGTTTTCTGTTGTTTTTGAAGTTCACCCTAAACCTCAGCAATGGGACGCCTACCTTGGCAACGCTAAAATGCTCCGGCCGGAGCTTGAAAAGGTTGATGGCTTTGTCGACAACATTCGCTACAAAAGCCTAACTCGCGAGGGCTGGATACTCTCATTGTCAGGATGGCGCGATGAGAAATCTGTGGTGCGATGGCGCACCAGGATGCGCCATCACGAGGTGCAAGAAAAAGGCCGCGGCGAGATTCTCTCGGACTATCATTTGCGGGTTGGCCAAGTCACGGCGGATACGCGGATTCCGCCCGGGTATCTTCTCCAGGAACAGCGTCTGGATGAAACCGAGGTCGGTGAGGGCACCACGCTGACCCTTTTAGATGCAAAGGCGCCCGCCTCCTCCAGGGAGTTTTCAGACGCCAAGCAGTCCGCAACCAAACTCTCCCCGCAAGAATCTGCACACTACCTGGGACTTCCGATGCAGGCCGAGGGCATGCTGGCATGGGATGTGTTCGATGCGGTGCTGGCGCCGGGCGATCTGTTGCTACTGATCTCCTGGAAATCCGCCCGCTTCGCGCAAGAACTCGAGAAGACGGTGCAGATGCCATCAGATGGGCGATGGCGCCGTGTGAGGGTGGTGCGTGATTACGGTATGTTCGATCGGCGAGAGGCGCCGCAGTTCTACCCCGATGCGTTGCGTGCGACGGCAAACGCAAGTCGACGGCCAAGGTGAAACGTCGCTTGACTCGCGAGAGGCGACTTCTTCGCGCCGACCCCGAACTCGGTCGAGTTATCGCGGCCGTCACTGCCCGTATCGGACCTCAGCGCATCAAACCCTCGAAAGCATCTCCTTTTGAGGCATTGGTACGTGCCGTCGTCTATCAGAGCGTATCTGGTAAAGCGGCGGCCACGATCTTTATGCATCTGAAGGACTGGTTGGGAGGAGACTTCCGGCCCGCGGCGGTCGCTAGGAAAAGCCCCGCGGCCCTCGCCTCAGTGGGCCTCTCCCTCGGAAAAGCCCGAGCCATCCGGGGACTCGCAGAATGGTTTTGTGCGAATCCGGGCGCAGCGCGACGAATCGCCGACCTGTCAGACGAGGAAATCGTTGCCTCGTTAACGAATGTCCCGGGCATCGGACTTTGGACCGTGAATGTCTTTCTGATTTTCAGTCTTGGCCGCCCGGACGTGATCCCGTCGGGCGACATGGGCATTCGGCGCGGTGTGCAGCTGTTGTGTAATTTGCCGCGCCCGGCGACTCCTAGTCAGGTTCGGGAACGGGCGCAACTCTGGCAACCCTATCGAAGCCTCGCGTCGATTTATCTTTGGAACGCAACGAAACTCAAGTTCACACAGAAAGATCTTAAGGGCAGGAGTAAATCATGATTACCGTCCATCATCTCGATGATTCGCGTTCACAGCGGATTTTGTGGCTACTAGAAGAGCTGGGTGAGCCCTACGAGATCGAGCAGCACCGGCGTGATCCCGTGACGCGCGCTGCCCCTGCGGCTCTAAAGGAGATTCACCCGTTGGGTAAGTCGCCCGTTATCGAAGATAACGGGCGCGTTGTTGCCGAATCCGGTGCCATCATAGAGCATATCTTGCGGCGCCACGGCAAAGGTAGGCTGCAACCCACCGTGGATGATCCTCAATATGATGAATATATTCATTGGATGCACTATGCAGAGGGATCGGCGATGCCGGCCTTGATTATCCGAATCAACATAGGCCGCGTGGGAGAAGCCGCTGCCGCTTCTCTGCCTCGTTGGGATGCGGAGGTTGCGCTACAGCTCACTTATATCAACGGAGCGCTCGAAGGCAGACAATTTCTCTTAGGCAACGCCTTTTCAGCGGCCGATATTCAATTGAGCTTCGTTGGCGAACTCGCCATGGGAGTATTTGGTCTTTCTGATTACCCAAATATTGAAGGGTGGATCCGCCGCTTTCAGGCCAGAAGCGCCTATCAGAGGGCACTGAACAAGGGTGGCCCATACCGCTTTGTGGCCACTTAGCGCGCTTTCAGCCGTTCACGTCTATCAGCCACTCAGCTGAGTGAGTGCGGGCGCTCCCGCATTACATTCAAGCGTCAAATCCACAGCCGCTCACTTGAGAATCGGGGCATTCTTGTGTTCCCCAGCCGCCGAGCTGATCCGGTCGTTCTTCGCGAACGCCGGCTGGCAAATGAGCACTCGCATGCGTCGAGTGGGTCATTGCATCGAACGCAATTTCGCCGCATTTGCTGATGTGCCTTACGTGATTCCCCTCCTTGACGAGGATGAGCAACCCAACGGTGGCCGATCCGTGCATTGGGAATTCTACGAATCGCGCCGAACCTCAATTTCACCCGATCGGGTGAAGAGTCCTCCCGCCCCTTCGTTAAGACTGTGCCTCAATGAACCGCCGATGCGTCCAAATGCGCTAGGGCGATCTGTTGAGGAGTCGTTTATGAACAAGCGCATTTTGATGGTGGGCGCTACAGGCACAGTCGGGCGGGCTCTGGTGCGTCAAATAGCGGGCCGACACGAGGTCATTTCGGTCGGACGCACCCGCGGCGACTACCAGATCGACATCACCGACAGCACCACCATCGAGGCGCTGTTCGATCGGGTCGGGAAAGTCGATGCCATCGTCTCGGTTACCGGGGATCTGCATTTCGGACCGCTTGCGCAGATGTCCACGGATCAATTCCGCATCGGTTTGAACAGCAAATTGTTGGGCCAAGTGGCTCTCGCGCTCATCGGGCAGCACTTCCTCACCGATGGTGGCTCCATCACGTTAACGGGGGGCACGGTCTCCGACGAGCCCATTAAATTCGGAGCCAACGCATCCACAGTCAACGCGGCACTTGAGGGCTTTGTTCGCGGTGCTGCGGTCGAACTACCTCGCGGGATACGCATCAATGTCGTGAGCCCATCTGTCTTGCAGGAGTCGATGCCGAGCTTCGGACTGTTCTTCCCCGGCATTGAACCGGTTCCCGGTAGCCGTGTCGCGCTCGGCTATGTCCGAAGCATAGAGGGCGTGCAGACGGGCCGTGTCTATCGCATGACTTAGTAGCGGCAGCCTCGTCGCGGCCGCGTCTCCGANAAGTCGTATGGTCAATCAAATCTCCTGTGATGCGACGATTGCGCGTGCGACGGGATTCTCTGCGAGTCCGACACATCCCGCGCTGGCACTCGTAGCTGCCATGGCTGCAGGGAGTCTCGTCTACATCGATGGAGCGGTTATCGCGATAGGACTGCCAGCCATCGACCGGGACCTCGCGCTCCAGGGCAGTCAGTCGCAGTGGGTAATCAATGCCTACTTGCTGCCCCTGACTGCGCTCTCCCTTCTCGCAGGGGCGTGGGGCGATCGTTTCGGGCGTCGGCGCGCATTGATTCTGGGGGCAGCAATTTTTGGCCTGTCCTCAGCCGCGGCGAGTCTTGCGCCCACCGCTTCGCTGTTGATCGGACTGCGTTTGCTACAAGGTATCGGAGCCGCATTGCTGGTACCGAATAGTCTGGCGATCCTCGGACAGATGTTTTCAGGAGAAAACGAAGCGCGTGCTGTGGGTTTGTGGTCGGCAACGGCCGCGATCGCCAGCGCAATCGGTCCCGTGCTCGGAGGCTGGCTGATCGATACAGGCCATTGGCGTGCCATCTTTTTGTTGACCGCGCCGGTGGCGGCACTGTCTATTGTTTTGGCGATCCGGTATGTACCCGCAGATCGAAGGATTACGAGGCGTCCGCTGGACGTTGTTGGTGGTGCATTGGCCGCAGTGGCACTTGCTGCTTTGACCTGGTCGTTGACGACGGCGACGGTCTCGCCCGAGCGAGAGGCTGAGGCCCTCGCAGCCGCAGTACTGGCTTTGGTCATCTTGGGCGGCTTTGTCTGGGTCCAGAGGCAGTTGGGCGAGCGTGCCATGGTACCGCTGTACCTGTTCAGCTCGCGTACGTTGGCCGGCATCACGTTATTCAGCTTGTTGCTGTACGGAGCGTTCAACGCATTCTTGATTCTCATACCGTTCGTACTGCTGAAAGCCGCCGGTTATTCTGGCGCCGCTGCGGGTGCCATATTCGTGCCATTGCAGATCGTTTTCACCGTCGTTTCCCCGTTGATGGCCCACGTTGTGGCCTGCATGGGAAACAGGATTCCCTTGGGTGTGGGCGCACTAGTCAGCGCCTGCGGGTTCCTGCTGGCGACCCGGATAGGGATGCATTCCGCTTATTGGAGCGACGTCTTTCCGGCAGTTCTACTTCTGTCCGTTGGTATGAGTATCGCCGCAACGCCGCTGGCGACATTGGTTCTGACATCGGTCGATGGACCGCACACATCCACCGCCTCGGGTGTCAACAGCACGGCGACCCGGTTGGGCGCGCTCATCACCACCGCTCTATTGGGTACGGTGCTGATTAGACGCGGCGAACATCTCTTCGCGGCTTTTTCCACCGTGATGTTGATGGGTGCGATCGTGTGTTTACTGGCGTCGATCAGCGTGATCATTATTGATCGATGAACCCCCGGCTCACGGCGATGCTAACGGCATGGGTACGATCGTCGGCCTCAAGCTTCGCGAGAATGTTTTTGATGCGCGTCTTGATGGTATCTTCGGAGACACTCAACTCCTCGCCAATGACGCGATTTCTCTTCCCCGCCGCTATCAAGCGCAGGACGCTCACTTCCTTCGCGCTCAGGAGCTCGGTTCCGCGGTGCGTAGCTATATCCTGTGCGACATCGGAGTCCAGGTATCTGCGTCCCCGGGCGACATCGAACAGAGCCCGAATGATGTCATCGCGTCGCGACGTCTTGAGCAAGTAGGAACTCGCGCCCACATTGAGCGCGCGCGACACACGCGCGTCTCCCGCAAACGAGGTCAGCACGATACAACGGGCATCGTCATATTCGTTGCATAGAGCCCCGATCACCTGTAAGCCGTCTATTTTGGGCATTTGCAGGTCGACGATGGCGACATCGGGACGATGCTCGCGAAATTTCGCCAGGCATTCGGCGCCGTCAGCGGCTTCAGCCACCACTTTGAGGCCGCTCACTGGCTGTAGCATGGAGCGCAGCCCATCCCTCATGAGCGGATGGTCATCCGCGATCAGAACTCGAATGCATTGCCCGGATGGACTCATGGAATTCTCCCGCACGGGGCACACGTCCCGCGAGTTTACGTCTTCGCGCGGGTCGGCCGCTTCACTCGAAAGAGTGAATTCCGTCTTTGCTTGATAACTTGCGAATTCACTCTTTCGAGCGTCGAGTATCCCCCGCCTCGCCTGATAATGAGAGCAATAGTTTCGACCAGAGAGCGCTTGAGTGCCCGGCAAAATCAGGGTCATGATCGCGGCGGACCATCCGATTATGCTGGAGGGTTTGCGGATGACGTTAAGAAGGCAAACGGACATGGAGATCGTCTGCGAGGCTATCGATGCGGCGGCGGTGTTGCGCGAGTTTGCAGTTTGCGCTCCGGACGTGACGATCATCGACTTGCAACGGCCACCGGGTGAGGGCTGGCGCACGGTCAAGACCCTGCGGATGAAGTTCCCCTCCTGTGCCATAGTCGTCCTCACAACCTATCCGGGCGAGGGGGATGGAGTGGGCAACGGCGTGCCCCCTACCGAGCTTCCCAAGACGGCATCCGGCGTCGAAGTCATCGCCGCAGTGCGCAGAGGCGCCCAGCCGAGCCGTCCGTAGCACGCGATA
>JGI12627J18819_10000833_pt1 | contig 10393 bp, 6 predicted proteins | sample TexAe_OM1H0_M2_FD_18819 | JGI IMG/M metagenome (IMG submission 18819)
CCGCGCAATCCCCACCACTCCCAGAACCGTCAACTCCGCTAGCGCCGACCGCGGCACATAAACCCTGTCTGTATTTGAATTGAAGTCCGGCGGAGTAATCTGCAGCCCATTGTCCACGAACGTCAGCAGGTCGTTCGGGATTACGCCTTCCAGCGCCTCCCCGTCCACGAACCGCATCCTGACCCACAGCCCATCCAGTTTTGGTCGGCTTAGGAAGCTCTTGCGCTCCATCTCGATATCCTCGGCAAGGTCGCGCACAAAATAGATAGCCCGCACGCTCGCGAACTCAATCTCCTCGTGTTCCCCCTCCTGACTCAGAAGGTCTACCGACGCCGCCCCCGGCAGACGACCTGGATTCACGTACCCCCGCACCAGCTTCTTATCCAGAAGCTCTACGACCACCTTCTTGTGCGTCGATGCTGCCTGTCGGGCTTTCAATCTGGGATTTTCCGTTCTGGGCGACGAAACAATTGCACTCAAACTCAGATTATGTTAAGTTAAGCTCGAATTTCCTGTCAACTCATTGTTTTTATTGGCTTTAGATCCCCGAGGGCCGGTCCTTGACCGAAAAGAAGGAAATCCTCAAATACGCCTCCATCATATCCCTAGTGACCATCGTTAGCCGTGTCCTCGGTTACGTTCGCGACCAACGCCTTTCCTTCCTTCTTGGTACCACGCTCTCCGCCGATGCCTTCGTCCTCGCCTATCGTATTCCGAACCTCGCCCGTCGTCTCATTGGTGAAGGCACCGTCGCTGCCGCTTTCGTGCCCGTTTTCACCACCTACATGCGCGAACGCAGCCGCGAAGAACTCTGGGATTTCGCGAATCGCCTCTTTTGGACCTTGGCCCTGGTCCTCTCGGTCATCACCATCCTCGGCGTCATCTTTTCCCCTCACGTTATCGCCACCTTCTCTTCCGCCGAAGACCGTGTCACCAGTTGGAACGAGGCCATCTCCCTTAACCGTATCATCTTTCCCTATATTTTCTTCGTTGGCCTTGCCGCTCTCGGCATGGGCATTCTGAACTGCTTCCACAAGTTCGCGCTCCCCGCCTCCACCACCGTTCTCCTGAACATCAGCATCATCATCTTCTCCACCGCCATGGTCTGGCGCTATTTCCAGAGCCCGGCCGTCTCATTGGCTGTGGGCGTTTTGGTCGGTGGTGCTCTGCAATTCTTGATGCTCGTGCCGCAGCTTGTCCGTCAGGGCATGCGCTTCGACTTCGGTATCTCCTTCACCCACCCCGGCATTCGCAGCGTAGCTCGCCTGATGTTCCCCCGTTTCTTCGGCATGGGCGTAGCCCAGCTCAACTTCTTCGTTGACACCTTCTTCGCCAGCGCTGGCAAGATGCCTCGTGGCAGCCTGGCAGCCCTCTACGTCTCTGATCGTGTTATGGAGCTCGTTCTTGGCGGATACGCCATCGCCGTGGCTACCGCCATTCTCCCCATGATGTCCCACCAGGCCGCCGCCAACGACTACGAGGGTCTCAAACGCACCCTCACCTTCGCCGTTCGCATCGTTGCCTACATCACCATTCCCGCCGCCGTGGGCCTCATGATTCTTCGCGAGCCCATCATCCGTATGCTCTTCCAGCATGGCCAGTTCGTCGCCGAATCCACCCGTCTTACCGCTCGGCCCCTTCTCTATTACGCCGCTGGATTGCCCGCGCTCGCCTGCGTCAAGCTGATCGTGCCCGCCTTTTATTCGGCGCGCGACACCAAGACCCCCGTCATTGTTGCCCTCATCTCCTTCTTTCTTAACATCGCCCTTAACATTCTTTTCCTCAGTACTCTCTTCTTCAAGCGCTTCCAGAACGGCGGCCCCGCCCTCGCCACCGTTCTCGCCACCCTCTTCGATTTCTTCACCCTCTTCTTTATCTTCCGCCTCCGCTACGGCGCTCTCGGCAGCGTCGAGATGTTCCGCTCCATTGGCAAGATCTCGCTTTGTGCCGCCATCATGGGCGTTGGCTGCATGGTCGGCAATTACTACGCGAAGTTCACTCTGCAGGCCGCCTTCTTCACGCAACTTATGGTCTTTATTGGTCTGATCGGCGGCGCTACACTCCTCTACGTCGGGCTTACCTGGATTTTCCGCTGCCCCGAAATTGAAGAGGTTTACGGCATCGCCACGCGGCGTGAACCCGCGGAAGAATGGGCCGGTTCCTGATGGAAATCACCCCTACCATCACCGCCTTTCTCACCCATGTTCGCGTGGAAAAGGGCCTTTCGGCCAACACCGTCTCCGCCTACCGCCGCGACCTCCTCAAATTCGACGAGTTCGGCAAGAAACGCAAACTCGCTCTCGAAGCGGTTCGCAGCGACGATCTCGTCGATTTCCTCGCTAGCCTCTATCGCCAAAAGCTCGAGAGCCGCACCGTCGCTCGCCATCTCGTCACTCTGCGCAATTTCTTCCGTTACGCCCAGGTCCAGGAACTCATNGCCGAAGATCCCTCCCTCAACCTGGAGTCGCCCAAAATCCGCCGCTCNCTTCCTGGCTATTTGCGCCTTGAAGAAGTGGAAAAAATCCTTGCCCGCCCCGATGAAAAGACGCCNCTCGGCCTCCGGGATCGCGCCATGCTCGAAGTTCTCTATTCCACCGGCCTCCGCGTCTCCGAACTCATCAGCCTTCGCGTCATGGACGTCGATCGTTCCGCCGGCTGCATCCGCTGCATTGGCAAGGGTGATAAGGAACGCATCGTTCCCATCGGCAAGAAAGCCTTGTCGCTGGTGGAACGCTACCTCCGCGACGCGCGTCCGAGGCTCATTGGAAAGAAGCAACAACCGAGCGCCCCCGCCCTTTTCATCAACAGCCGTGGCGGGGCGTTGAGCCGCGTTGGCGTCTGGAAGATTCTATCGGCTTACGGGCGCCAGGCCGGCTTGCGCGTTGCCCTCACCCCTCACATGCTGCGGCACAGTTTCGCCACTCACCTTCTCGAGCGCGGCGCCGATTTGCGCTCCGTGCAGTTGATGTTGGGGCACAGCGATATTTCCACGACGCAAATCTATACCCATGTTGTGGAGGAACGACTGAAACAGATCTACAAAGCGCATCACCCTCGTGCTTAGGGCGCGGGGCAGGGTCTTATCGCGGGTGCGGCCGATTCCCGAAAAGCCCACCCTTAAGCGGAAGGAGCGCAATGCCTGACTACATGTTTCTGCTGGAAAGCCGGCTCTCGCCTGAACAACGCGCGGCCATGCTGCGTGTCCAGGAACTGGCCGCCGCCATGGGCTTCAATGTCTATCTCACGGGTGGCACGGTCCGGGATCTCATCACCGGCGCCACCTTGCGCGATCTCGACTTCACCGTCGAAGGCAATCCTTCGAGGATGGCTCGTGAACTCGAAAAGGGTGGAGCCAAAATCCTCTCCGAAGACGAAAAGCTCCGCCAGGTCGAGCTCCTCTTCGCCGGTGAGGTCGAAGGCGGCATCTCCGCCGCTCGCGATGATCACTATGTGCGCCCCGGCACGCGCCCCGAAATCCGTTGGTCCACTATCATGGAGGATCTCCGCCGCCGCGACTTTTCCCTCAATGCCATCGCCATCTCTCTCAATCCCGCTTCGCGCGGACTCCTCCTCGATCCCACCAACGGCCTCTCAGACATCGAACACGGCGAAGTTCGCGCCTTAACCATCCACAGCTTCACCAACCAGCCCGTCCGCCTTTTGCGCGCTCTTCGCATGGCCGCTCGCATGGGATTCAAGCTCGAGTCCCGCACCCATGAGTGGTTCAATCTCGCCATCGAGCGCGAACTCCAGCTCACGATCACGCCGGAGGATGCCGGAGAAGAAATGCGCGCCCTGTCTCGCGAGGAGCGGCCTCACCTCATCCTCAAGGAGTGGCATTCCCACGGCCTTCTCGAACGCGTTCATCCGCTTCTCGCCAAGAAACACCCCGACTACGACGCCATTTCCCGCCTTATCAAGGTGCGCGACGAACTTTTCATGGCTGGCTTCCGTCCTCGGCTCTTCCTTCCCATGACGCTCGCAATCCTCGGCCGCTTGAAGGACCGTGAACTCTCCAGCATGCTTTCGAAACTCGGGTACCGCGCTGCTGAAATCGACGCTATCGAGAGCTTTCCCGAGAAGGCCAATGAAATTCAGAAGGAGCTGGCTGGAAAGAAAACCAAAACTCCCATCGAAGCCTACCGCTACATCGAAAAGCTTCCCATGGAGTACGTCGCTTACCTGCTTGCTGAGTCCAACAATTCTGCCGCCGTCTCCAAACTGAAAGCCTTTCTCCACAAATGGCGCCCCATTCGCCAGGCTTTGCCCGTCGTCGCCACCGAACTCGAAGCCATCGGCATGCCGCCCGGACCCAAGTTCGACCAGGTCGTACAGGACGTCTTCGCGATTCAGCTCAACGGCCGAGGCAAGACTCCCGAGGAGCGCGTGAAGATCCTCCGCAAGCTTTCCGGCATCAAGGAAGCTCCCAAGAAAAAAGAAAAAGAGAAAAAAGGCGCGAAGGGCGGTGAAAAGCACGCCCCGGCGCAGCCTGCGCAACCAAGGGTGAAGACCGCGGCAGAGAAAGGCGCGGCCCAGCAGAAGTTCAAAGCCGGAATGAAAGCTGCCGCCCAGAGGAAGGCCAAAAAATAGCCGCTTTTACTTTTGTAGCGGCCGCCTTCTGAGGTGGGCGGGTAGCATTGTCATCCCGAGCTTGCCTGTCGGAGGCAGGCGGAGAGAGCGATCTGCTTTTTCCTAACGCTGCGCTCGCCCATCTTGGGGTTCTGTAGGCGCCGGGCTCTAGCCCGGCTTTTTCGCAAAACAGGAGATCTGCTTTTCTCGCTCTTATGATCGAACGGTGCGTCGACCGCTCTTCTCTCCCTTTGCACTCCAAAAGTCCATGTCATCCTGAGGCGTGGCGCTTTTCGGCGCCGAACGATCTCAGCTTCCAATTCGAGCACCATCTCAACGCCAACTCGCCGCTCGATCTTTCCGTCTTCAGCCCTGTGGGAAACTCCACAATCCCGTTCGCAATTCCTTCGCACCCGATTTACAATGAACTTCCATGGGCAATCCGCAGTTTGTTCACCTGCATCTCCATACGGACTTCAGTCTTCTCGATGGCGCGTGCGAAATCTCCGAGCTCCTGGACGAAGCCTCTCGCCAGAAAATGCCTGCGGTGGCCATCACCGACCACGGCAACCTCTTCGCCGCTGCGAATTTTTTCTACGAGGCCTCCAAGCGCGATGTGAAGCCCATCATTGGCTGCGAAGTGTACTTAGCCAAGGGCAGCCGCCTCGATCGCGGTGAAAAGGTCGGTTCCAACAACGGCGCGTCCGACGGTGACCGCGACGATTTCGAGCCCGGCACTCGCGGAAGCAATCACCTGGTTCTCCTCTGCGAATCGCTCGAGGGCTACCACAACCTCATCAAGCTCGTTTCCGCCGGTTTCCTTGAAGGCTTCTACTACAAACCCCGCATCGATTACGATCTCCTTTCCAAGCACAGCAAGGGGCTCATCGCTCTGGGCGCTTGCCTCCGCGGCCCCGTCACCGAATCCATCGTCGACGACAAATACGACAAGGCCCGCGAAAACGCCTATCGTCTCCGCGACATCTTCGGCAAAGGCAATTTCTTCCTCGAGATTCAGGACCAGGGCCTCGACATCGAAAAGTCCGTCAACAGGGAATTACTGCACCTCTCGAAAGAAACCGGCATCCCGGTAGTCGCCACCAACGACTGCCACTACCTCCACCACGAAGACGCTCACGCTCAGGAAGTCCTCCTCTGCATCCAGACCGGCAAGACCATGAGCGAACCCAATCGCATGAAGTTTCCGACCGATCAGTTCTACTTCAAGTCCGCCGCAGAAATGGCTCACGTCTTCCGCGAGGTTCCCGACGCGCTCTCTCGCACTGTCGATATCGCCGCTCGTTGCAACGTCAAGATCGATCGCATCCCCAATGCGCTTCCTGAGTTCAAGGTCCCCGAGGGCCACACTCCCGACAGTTATTTCGAGAAGGTAGCGCGCGAAGGTTTTGCTCAGCGCGTCCCCTACCTCGAGCGCCTCGCCAGGCAGGGTGCGCTGCGAAATCCGCTGTCGGAATACGAACGTCGCCTCACCGCCGAGATCGAAATGATCAAGAAGATGCATTACGAGGGCTACTTCCTGATCGTATGGGATTTCATTCACTATGCCCGTGCACAGGAAGTTCCCGTTGGCCCCGGCCGCGGTTCCGCCGCTGGCAGCCTCGTTAGCTACGCTCTTCGCATCACCGACGTGGATCCGCTCCAATACAACCTGCTGTTCGAGCGTTTCCTCAATCCAGAACGCGTCTCCATGCCTGATATCGACATCGATTTCTGCATGCGCCGCCGCGGTGAACTGATCGACTACGTCACACGCAAATATGGCCGCGAAAACGTCTCCCAGATCATCACCTTCGGGACCATGGCCGCCAAAGCCGCCATCAAAGACGTGGGCCGTGCCATGGACATCCCCTACGGCGAAGTCGACCGCCTCGCCAAACTAGTCCCTGCCACTCTCGGCATCGAACTTGAGGCCGCGCTAGCCGAATCGCCGCAGCTCAAGTCCGCCGTCGAAGGCGATGAAAAACTCAAAGACCTGATGAACGTTGCCATGCGCCTCGAAGGCCTCTCGCGTCACGCCTCCACGCATGCCGCTGGCGTCGTCATCTCACCGCAGCCTCTCACCGAACTCGTTCCCATCTACAAAACCAATCGCGACGAAATCACCACGCAATACGACATGAACGCCCTCGAGCGTATCGGCCTTCTCAAGATGGACTTCCTCGGCCTCACTACGCTTACCGTTCTTCACGATGCCGTCAAAATGGTCCAGCAGAATCGCGGCGTTGCTCTCGACCTCGATAGCCTCCCTCTCGACGACGAGGCAGCCTATAAGCTTTTCGCCCGCGGCGAAACCACTGCCATCTTCCAGTTCGAATCCCACGGCATGCGCGACATCCTCCGCCGCTATCAACCCACACGCATCGAAGATCTCACTGCGCTCAACGCCCTCTACCGCCCCGGCCCCATTCANGGCGGCATGATCGACGACTTTATCAATCGCAAGCACGGCAAAACCAAAGTCTCCTACGAACTNCCGCAGCTGAAAGACATTCTCGAGGAAACCTACGGCGTCATCCTCTACCAGGAACAGGTCATGCAGATCGCCAACCGCCTGGCCAGTTTCTCTCTCGGCGAAGCCGACCTCCTCCGCCGCGCCATGGGCAAGAAAAAGAAAGAAGAGATGGCCGCCCAGCGCGCCAAATTCCTGGCAGGCTGCGAGAAAAACAAGATTCCCGACAAAAAAGCCGTGCGCATCTTTGACTTGATGGAGGAATTCGCCGGCTACGGCTTCAATAAATCGCACTCCTGTGCCTACGCTCTGCTCGCCTATCAAACTGCCTATCTCAAAACGCATTATCCCGTCGAGTTCATAGCTGCGTTGCTCACTTCTGAAACCGGCAGCACCGAGAAAGTCGTCAAGTACATCAATGAAGCCCGTGGCATGAGCATCCCCATCCTTCCGCCTGACGTGAACGAGAGCGACCTCTACTTCACTCCCGTTGGCGACTCTATCCGCTTCGGCATGGCCGCCATCAAAAACGTCGGTGAAAACACCGCCAAGGCCATTCGCGCATCCCGTTTGAGCCAGGGTGAATTCAAGTCTCTGTACGATTTCTGTGAACGCATCGAGCCTCGCTTCCTCAATAAGCGCGTCTTCGAAAGTTTGATCAAGTCCGGCGCGATGGATTCCCTCGGTCCTCGCGAAAACATGCTCGCCTCCGTCGATGACGCGATCGCTGCGCTCCAGCGCACCGCCCGAGCCAAGGAGTCTGGCCAGCATGGCCTTTTCTTCGGTGGCGCAGTCAACGAGCCCAAGGTTCACTTTGAACTCCGTGATGCCGCTCCCTGGAGCGAGGAAGAGCGCCTCGCCAGCGAATACGCGATGCTCGGCTTCTATGTCTCCGGCCATCCTCTCGAAAAGTACACTTCGCGCCTCAAAGACCTCGGGGTCCTCACGCTTGGTGAAGTCGAAGGCCAACGCAACGGTAAAGAGATCACCGTCGCCGGTCTTATCGTCGGTTCACGACCCCTGCGCTCCAAAAAGGGCGCTCGCTGGGCCATCTTCACCTTTCAGGATATGACCGGTGTGCAGGAACTCCTCGCGTTTCCCGAAAGCTTCGCGCACCTTGAAAGCATTCTGAAACCCGGTACCCCTCTTCTTCTGAAAGTGCGCGTCCAGATCGAAGAAGCCGGCACGCGCCTCTCCTTGCAGGAAGCCCGCCGCCTCGAAGACGTTGCCGAACGGTCCACCCCCCCCGAATTTCGTGTCCATCTCGACCTGCAGCGTCTGAACGAGGCCGCCCTCAAGCAACTTGAGGACCTCTTCGCCAAAGCCGTCGGTCCCTGCACGGTTATCTTTGAGGTCCAGGCGCAAGATGGCACTACTGCTGTGGTGCAATCTCAGCGTAAGATACGGGTCACGCCCGACTTTATCGCTGCCCTTCAGAAAATTTGTGGCGATGAGGGGATCCAGAGGATTTCTTAATGTGCGCAGCGCGTAAGGACCGCAAGGCTGCTTCAGCTTCAACGCTCGACCGGCAAAAGGAGATCGATCGCCTCGAAAAAGATGTTGAGGAATTGCGTCATCTGGCGGCTTCGAAGGACGGTGACGCGGAGCTCGAGCGCCTCAGAAGGGAAGTGCTTGAACTTCGTCGCGAGTTTTACGACCATATGGGACCGTGGCAGCGCGCGCAGATCGCTCGTCACCCACAACGGCCCTACACCCTGGACTGGGTGAATTTGATGTTCACCGACTTTATTGAAATCCACGGTGACCGCGGCTTTGCCGATGACAAGGCTCTCATTACCGGCCTGGGTAAATTCCGCGGCCGTCCTGTCGCCGTCGTCGGACAGCAAAAGGGCCGCGACACAAAACAACGCGTCGTCCGCAATTTCGGTCAGCCCAAACCCGAAGGCTACCGCAAAGCTCTGCGCGTTATGCAGCTTGCCGCGAAATTTCGGCTGCCGATTCTCTCCTTCATCGATACCCCCGGCGCTTATCCCGGCATCGATGCGGAAGAGCGCGGCCAGGGTGAAGCCATCGCCAAAAACCTGCGCGAAATGGCGCGCCTCTCGGTTCCCGTCATCGTCACTGTCACCGGGGAAGGCGGCTCCGGCGGCGCTCTCGCGATTGCTGTCGGAGATCGTGTCAATATTCTCGAGAACGGTTTCTACTCCGTGATTTCGCCCGAAGGTTGCGCCTCCATTATCTGGCGCGATTCCGCCAAAGCCGAAACAGCCGCCATTGCCATGAAGATTATGGCCACCGACCTGAAAGAACTTGGTATCGTCGACGAAATTATTCCCGAACCCGATGGCGGCGCGCACAGCGACCACGAAGGAGCCGCCAGACTCCTCGGCGACGTCCTCGAACGCCAGTTGCTCTTTCTTTCGAGTCAGTCTCCGAGACAACTCCTCGACAGCCGCTACGAGAAATTCCGCCGCATGTGCCAGTTCTTCGACTTCGTCGCCTGATTCTCGTTTCACCTGAAACTTTGGTCCTTACCCCCCACCCCGTATTACATTCGCTACGCCCTTATCATCGTTTCGTTGTCCCTCGCCTCTGTCTCGCTCTACTCTGATTACGCAGGCCGTGATCTGCTCCGCACCGTTTGCAAAGGACTGTGACACCATGTCGGAACCCTTTCGCCCCTACGAAAAGCTCGTCGAAATCTCCATCATGGGTAAGAAGTTTCAGGTACCCGAGCGCAACTCTCTGCTCCGATGCTTCCAGTTCATTAGCCCGGAGACCATTCCGTACGGCCGCTTTTGCTGGAATCAGGACTGCCAATATTGCCGCGTGACCTGCCAGCTCCCCGACGACGACGAGCCTCGCGAGATGCTTTCTTGTAAATTCATCGTCATGCCCGGCATGGAAATCACCGAAATGAGTCAGGAGCTCAAGTGGTGTTTGCGTTCCAAGCTCCCTTCGGGCGCCGCCGTTGGCAAGTAGCTTCTCGGGGACCTCTCCGCTCGAAGAATCGGCCCGTCTGATTTCAGGGGGCCGCAACCTATCGCCCCCGTAACTATATGATTGTAAATATCTTACAAGCGTTTTATGCCTCCCCCGTCCTTGCCGCGCTCTTTTCCCCTCGACCTGCCATCCTCCTGTTCTTTTTCTGTACTTCACGGCGTTTGCGTCACTGCGCCAAACGGCTTTACGATTTAGCATGGCAGCGGCAGGCGCAAATCTCCTCCATTGTGATGGTTGTGGCCAACTCGCCTCACCCGAGCACATCGCCCGGCGCCTTCAAAGGCTCGAGTGGGGCACGCGCTACCGCCCAATCCATATTCAGGCGCTTCTTCTCGGTGGCATTTCTCCCAACAACGACTCCGATTTTCTCTACTCGCCCGAGGGTCGTTT
>JGI12627J18819_10000835_pt1 | contig 10383 bp, 6 predicted proteins | sample TexAe_OM1H0_M2_FD_18819 | JGI IMG/M metagenome (IMG submission 18819)
AAGCATTTCTGCGATGGATAGGGCGCGATGAAAACCGGACTCGCTATCGTTTAGTGAACCACCGTCAGACAGATCGAAGTAGAATTTGCCCCCCAGTGCGTCAAATAAGCGACGGTCTTGAGGGCGAAGCTGTTTTTCCCGCCACGAAAGAATCACGAGCCCCAGGTTCCACAGCGTCGAAAACATGGGGCGGCGGCCGGAGGATGGAACCTTGTAGTGGTCCACCAGGACGGTTTCGAATCCGCGTGCAAGCAAAGCGCGCTCCAGTTCCGCAGCACGCCTGCGATCCCCGCCCAGCGTGAAGATTGCCGGACGATGTCCGCGGCGCAGAATACGTTCTTCGAGCGTAACCTTGCCGTCTCCGCCAATTTCCAGGCGCTCCGCAACGCGAACCTGGCTCCCTGGCCGTTGCGGCAGGGCTTCGCGAATCATCGCCGCGCCCACGGTGGCATTAGTCAGCGGATCGATCAGAATCAGGCTGCCGGTCGTACGGTTGGATAGATATGGGTCGAAGAAGAGCGGCTGGCTGGTCTCAAACTCCGCCGAGGCGATTTCGTTCATCTCCAGTTTATTCGTGGTGTGCTCGGCCAAAGTGTTCACGTCTACCCGAAAATGAAGCCGGGTCGCCTTGGCCTTCACGTGGCGTCCAGTGTGTTTCGCGAGATACGTGCGATTCAGCTCGAGAGGATCTGTGTGCAGCCACACGATCATGGCGTTGAATCGGCTGGACACATGGGGCAGCGCGTCTGGCGAGGTAAGCAAGTCGCCGCGGCTAAGGTCGATTTCATCGGCCAGTTTCAACGTAACCGATTCGGCCGAGTTCGCCGCCTCGCGCTCGCCATCAAAGCTGACGATGGATTCGACGCGGGTGCGTTGTCCGGAGGGCAGCGCAAGAACCTCGTCGCCCGGACGAACGGCGCCGCTGGCGATTCGTCCCGCAAAACCGCGGAAGCCAGCATCCGGACGAATCACGGACTGAACCGGAAAGCGCAGAGCGCGCATCTCAACTGCGGGCCGGATCGGAACGGCTTCGAGGTGCTCGAGCAGCGTTGGGCCGGAATACCACCGCGTGTTGTCGCTGCGTGTAACCAGGTTATCGCCTTCAAGAGCACTGATGGGGACGCACTGCAAGGAAGAGATGCCCAGGCGAGAGGCGAGCGCGGAAAAATCATCGCGCAAGCGGGAAAATGAATCTTCGCGATACTCCACCAGGTCCATCTTGTTCACTGCCGCGAGCACGTGGGAAATCCCCAGCAGGGAAGCGATGTAAGCGTGACGGCGCGTTTGCGGAAGCACGCCCTTCGAGGCGTCAATCAGAATCACCGCCAGATCAGCCGTCGAAGCTCCCGTGGCCATGTTTCTTGTGTATTGCTCGTGGCCCGGCGTGTCCGCGATGATGAATTTTCGCCTCGCTGTGCTGAAGTAGCGGTAGGCAACATCAATGGTGATGCCCTGTTCACGCTCGGCGCGCAGGCCATCCGTCAAGAGAGAAAAGTCAATCGTCTTGCCGGAGCGGTTGATGCGGCTTTTCTTCACCGCGGCGAGCTGGTCTTCGTATACAGCCTTCGAGTCGTGGAGCAACCGCCCGATCATCGTGGACTTGCCGTCGTCTACGCTGCCGGCGGTCGTGAACCGCAGCAACTCCTTGTTCAGCTCCTGCTCGAGGAACCGGTCCAGGCCCTCACAGACTTCGATGTCGGTTGCTGCCACGGCCGTTCCAGCTTGTCTCAGCGAATCCTTGCCGTTCCCGGTCTCAACCAGCTTGCGCGGACCTGGCGTCTGCGACTGTGGATTTAATTGCAAAGGTACCAGCATCAGAAGTAGCCCTCGCGTTTCTTGATCTCCATCGAGCCTTCCTCGTCGTGATCGATGGCCCGGTTTTCCCGCTCCGAGCGCCGGAAAGAAATCATTTCCGCGATGATCTGGGGAACCGTCTCCGCTTCTGAGCGGATGGCCCCAGTGCAAGGCACGCAACCGAGCGAGCGCATGCGGCACTTCACGGATTTTGTCTCTTCGCCGGGAAGCAACTGCTCTTTCGAATAGACCAGCACCAGCGACCCGTTGCGCTCTACCACTTCCCGCTCGCGCGCGTAATAGAGCGGCACGATGGGAATTTTGTCGGCGTGAATGTAGAACCACACGTCCAGCTCCGTCCAGTTCGACAGCGGGAACACGCGGATGCTTTCGCCCTTGTCGATTCTGGAGTTGAAGATGTTCCAGAGTTCAGGACGCTGATTCTTCGGATCCCACTGGCCGTGCACGTCGCGGAAGGAATAGACGCGTTCCTTGGCCCGCGATTGCTCTTCGTCGCGGCGTGCTCCTCCAAATGCCGCGGTAAAACCACCGGCGGCCAGGGCGTCGAGCAGCGCCCGGGTCTTCAGCAAGCCGCAGCATTTCTGAGTGCCGAGCGCGAACGGGTTCGCTCCCGCCTCGAGAGCTTCGCGGTTCTGGTGGACGATGAGCTCCGCGCCCAGCTCCCGGGTGTAGCGGTCGCGAAATTCGATCATTTCCGGGAATTTATAGCTGGTGTCTACATGCAGCAGTGGGAAGGGAATTTTGCCTGGGAAGAATGCTTTTTGCGCCAGCCGCAGCATCACGGAGGAATCTTTTCCGATGGAGTAGAGCATCACCGGACGGGCGAACTCTGCCGCGGCTTCGCGAAGAATATAGATGCTCTCTGCTTCGAGCGCCCGCAGGTGGCTCAACCTTTTTCCCGGCTCAAAAAGGGCCGGCGGTCGTGCGTCCGGCGAAGTGACCTGAGTGAACTCCGTTGCTGTCTGTGACATTTCCCGTTTCCTTCGAGAATAAGATCGACCAAAAACAAAAACCCACCTGCCTCGTAGTTCCGGCGGTGGGTTCACTTCCTGCAGCTCGAGTTTAGGAAAATCCTAGGTCACGAGCCTCCCGGCGCCAGAACACACCAAGCAACAACACAGACAACACGCCTGTGGAGTGCGGTTCTGGCTGATGATTCGTGACATCCGCATCACTATACCGGGTAACCGTGGTGACCGCAATCACCTGCTCAAATCATTTTTTCGATGCGGCCTCGCAACTTTTTGATTGCTCGCCCGGCCAGGCTTAAGAAATGAGGGGAAACCGGCAGTGTCGCGTGGTTGACGGCCGGGTTACGACAACTGGATTTCCCCTCCCGTGAAGAACGCTCCCTCTTTGCGCTTGCGCGCCCTGGGGCTTCCCAAGAGCAGCACTTACGCGGGGATTGGGCCTGACTATATCGATAACCCGGGGAGATTGGTCATTGTGAAGGAGCAAATTCCTTGTAAATTGCGCGTTAACTCAAATTCCGCGCGCCACAACTTGCCTGCGCGGGGGGTCCTACGCGCTTTCCAGCGAGACCACGCCCTTCGGAAACACCAATGCCCTGTTTATTTGCGGACGACCGGTTCGAGAGCAGGGGCCGGCGAGGCCTTAGCGACGGCCTGATCAACCAACAATAACGCCTCCTCGATGATATCGAGGCCCTGGCCCAACTCGCTTTCCTTGATGATAAGCGGCGGGCAGACCCACAGCATGTTGAAACGGCTGAAAGCGTAAAGGTACTTCGCCTTCAGGTGCTCCGCGAGCTTCGCCATCTCCGGGCTGAGCCGTTAAAGGGCGCGAGGGGTTCGCGGCTCGCTTTGTCCTTCACGAGCTCAATCACGCTGAACAGCCCTTTGTAGCGGACATCGCCGACGCAGGCGTATTTGCGTTTCATGGCTTCGAGGCGCGAAGCGAGATAGCGTCCCTCGAGCTCCACGTTGGCAAATATCTGTTCCTCTTCATATACCGCCAGGTTCGCGACTGCCGCCGCGCAACACACGGGATGGCCGCTGTAGGTAAGGCCGCCCCACAACATGTGATTCTCGAAATAGTTTGCGATGGCTTCGGAAACAATCACGGCGCCAAGGGGCAGATAACCGCTGGTCAATCCTTTCGCGCACGTGACGATGTCGGGCTTCACGCCGTAATGTTGCGTGGCGAGCCACTTCCCGGTGCGACCGAATCCGCACATCACTTCATCGTCGATCAGCAAAATTCCGTATTTGTCGCAAAGCGCGCGAAGCCGCGGATAGTAATCGTCGGGAGGAACCAGCAAGCCATTCGAACCCGTGATTCCTTCCACCATAATCGCAGCGATATTCGACGGGCCCTCCATCTGGATGATTTCTTCGATGTGCGAGACGCACTCCCGCGCGCAGCTTTCCACCTCCTGGCCGAACGGGCAGCGATAACAATAAGGATCAAATGCGCGCACAACGCCGGGAATGCCGGGCTCGACAGGCCACCGGCGAGGGTCTCCCGAAGCGGTCATGGCCCCCATGGTCGCGCCGTGATACGAGCGGTAGCGCGTGATGATTTTGTCCCGGCCGGTAAACAATCGCGCAATTTTCATAGCGTTTTCGTTGGCTTCGGCGCCGCCGAGAGTGAAAAACGATTTTGCGAGGCCGGTAACCTCCGAGAGCTTTTTGCCTAGCGCGCCGCGCGGCTCGGTGGCGAAGCCGGGGCCGGCGAAGCAGAGTTCGTCGACCTGTTTCTTGATGGCCTCCAGAACTTTCGGATGCTGGTGGCCTACATTCAGATTAATCAGCTGAGAGCTGAAATCGAGCCAGCGGTTGTCGTCGCCATCCCAGAACCAGACGCCTTCACCGCGCTTCATGTGAATAGGATTCGACGCTCCCTGAACGGACCAGGAAAACATCGTGTAATCGCGATTTTCTTGAACGATCTTCCGAGAATTAGCGCCCATGGCGTTCGAGTCCTTCCTTCATTGGTTCTTTCCCTGTTTCAGGATCCAGTCTACGGTCTTGGTGGCAAGGCGGTCCAGCGCGGCGACAGACAATTCGAGGTGCTCTTCCTTTGTATCCTCAATCTTGTTGTGGCTGATGCCGTTCAGCGATTGCACAAACATCATCACCGTGGGAATGCCGGAGCGGGAAACTTCTGCCGCATCGTGCAGCGGGCCCGAAGGCATGCGGTGAGACGCGCCGGCGGTCTCGCGAACGGCCTGCTCGCACAGATCGAGCAGCGCGGGGTGAAAGGGTACGGGCTCGATGTTCCAGAGCCGCGACCATTCGACTCTGCACCTCTCTTCGAGTGCAAAACGATGGCTGTCCGCCTGCGCTTCCTCATACATCTGGGCGAGGATGCCCGCATCCAGGTCGCGCTGGTCGAGCGTGACTTCGCAGCGGCCGACCACGGCAGTGACAATCCCGGGGTAAGTTTTCACGCTGCCCATCGTGCATACGGCATCGGCATGCTTGCGGGCGATGGCGCGAATGTCGAGCGCTAATTTGGCCGCAGCGGCAAGCGCGTCTCGCCTTGCGTCCATCGGAGTGGAACCGGAGTGCGCTTCCTGCCCGGTGAAGACGATGATGTGGCGTTCGACGCCCTTTGTGCCGAGTACGACGCCGAGCGGAAGATTCAGCTTTTCGAGCACCGGGCCTTGCTCTATGTGCAATTCCAGGTAAGCCGCTGCGTTTTTGCTCTCTTTTTCCGCTTCCGGAAAGCGGTCTATTTCAACGCCGCAGCGGCGCAGCGCGTCTTCCATTTTCACCCCGTCGCGATCGGTCCGGCCACGGTCCGCCGAAATCGTGTGCGTGCCCGCAAAAGCCGAGGAACCCAGCAAGCTGCGGCCAAAACGCGCACCCTCTTCGTCGGCCCAATCGACAACGCGGACGGTGACCGGTGGCCGCCCGTTGAACTCCGCAGCAAAGCGGCGCAGCACTTCGACGCCCGCAAGTACATTCAACGATCCGTCGAGCCAGCCGCCATTCGGCACGGAATCAAGATGCCCGCCGATGAGCAGGCACTTTTCCGATGCGCCGCGCAATGTGGCCCAATTATTTCCCGCTGCATCGTAGTGGTGTTCGACAGGAAGCTCGGCGAGTTTTTTGGCGTACCATTCGCGGGCGCGCAGCCACGTGTCCGTCCACGCGAGGCGCTGAGCGCCGTTTTCGTCGGAAGTGAGCGCGCGCAGTTCCTTCAGTTCCGCGACCGTTCGTTTGGGGTCCAGGCTCATCTGCGTTCTCGCCTAAAAATGCGTGGGCTCGCGCCTCAGCAAACGGCCGCGCCCGCGTTCGCCGACAAACTGTTCGTCGCGCACCTGCACCTTGCCGCGCACCGTCACGATCGTGGGGCGGCCCTCGATTTCCATGCCTTCGAACGCATTGTAATCGTTATTCACATGCTGCGTTTTCACGGAAATGGCGCCGCGGTAATTGGGATCGTAGACCACCAGGTCCGCATCGCTGCCAACAGCGACAGTGCCCTTGCGGGGGTAGAGCCCAAACAGTTTTGCGGCACGCGTGCTGGCAGAGTCGACGAAACGGTCCAGATCGATGCGGCCACGCTTCACGCCGTACGTATAAAGAAGGTTGACGCGATCCTCGATGCCGGGAATGCCGTTGGGAATGTTGGTGAAAATATCTTTGCCGAGAAGCTTCTGTTCCGTGTCGAAGGGGCAGTGGTCCGTGCCAACCGTGTCTACCGCTCCTTGCGCCAGGGCATTCCAGAGAATGGACTGATTGTGCTTCGCGCGCAGCGGCGGCGACATCACATGCTTCATGCCTTCCACGCCGGGGCGTTCCGCGTACGACTTGTCCAGCAGGAAATGAGGTAGCACCGATTCCACACTGATGCGCACGCCACGCTTCTTTGCGGCAAAGGCGGCCTGCAATGCCTTCTCGCAGGAAAGATGGACGACGTACCCCGACGCACCGGTGTTTTCAAGAAACGTAGCGAAACGCCCGGTCCCTTCGGCTTCCACCGATTCCGGGCGGCTCGGTTCATGCCATTCGGGGCCAGTCTTGTGTTCGGCGAGAAGTTTCTGCTGCAGGCGAGCGACGAGTTCGGCATTTTCGCAGTGAGCGGTGACGATCACCCCCAGGCGCTTGGCGAGCACCATCGTCTGGTACATCTCACCGTCGTCGACGCCGAAGAAATTCTTGTACGCGAGAAAAATCTTGAAGGACGCAGTGCCATCGGCCACGATTTCGCGCAGCTGGCTCTCGGTTTCGTCGACGAATTTCGTGACGGACATGTGAAAAGCGTAGTCGCAAGCGCTGTTACGTTCGGCCTTGGATTTCCAGAGATGGTAGCCAGCAAGGGCATCATCATGGCGATTGGGACAACACATTTCGATGTAAGTCGTGGTGCCGCCGATCAGTGCCGCGATGCTGCCGGTCTCGTGCGTGTCCTTCGCGAAGGTGGCCATGAAGGGCAGATAGATGTGCACATGGGGATCGATGAAGCCCGGGAAAACAAGTTTCCCGGCAGCGTCGATAATTTCAGTGCCGGGCGGCGCTTCGAGATTTTTTCCGATGCGGGTGATGGTGTCGCTTTCGGCGTAGATGTCGGCGTGCGCACGAGACCCTGGCGTAACGATTTCTCCATTGCGGATTAACAAGCCCACGAAAGGCTCCTAGCTAAGAATTGTCCCGACTCGAGTGTTAAAACTCCAAACTTAGAGCTCCTAATGAATTTGGATGCCCATTTTCTCGCGATATTGCAGCATCTTGTCCCAGTCTTCAGTTACTTCGCGCTGCTTTTGGCTGAGTTCGTCCCAGGTAACAGACGGCCTGCCGGAAGGCAGTTCGACCATGGCAATGCAATCTTCCACCGGGCACACGTTGTAGCAGAGACGGCAGCCGACGCAATCTTCCTCACGTACAACCACGCCGGGTCGCGTGCCGACCGCATCGGCTTTCCCGTTCGAACGAACGTCGTAAGCGCCCGGCGGAACGATGTTCCCGTGTTTATCGACCAGGTCGATGCACTGGTGAGCGGTGTCGTTGCAGGCAACGTAGCAGAGATCGCAGCGAATACATTTTTGCTGATCGATCCGCGCGATAGCCTTGAATGCCAGGTCGAAATCCTTGAAGTCGGAAACGCGGTCGAGGCTGCGGCCCACGACATCGGGGATTGTGGCGAATCCTTTTTCGTCCATCCAGTTGGACAAACCGTCGCATAGATCCTCGACAATGCGGAAGCCGTAGTGCATCACCGCAGTGCAAACCTGAAGGCTGCTCGCGCCGAGCAGCAGGAATTCGGCGGCGTCGCGCCAAGTCGATATTCCGCCCATGCCAGAGATGGGCAGCTTCGAGCCGGCCACGATGGAATCGCGGCCTAATGCGGCGAGCATGTTCAACGCGATGGGCTTGACGGCTGGCCCCGCGTAACCTCCATGGCCGCCCCGTCCACCGATGTTCGGCGTGATTTCGAGAGTGTCCAGATCCACGCCAATGATCGAATTGACGGTGTTGATCAGCGAGAGAGCGTTCGCCCTGGCCGCGACCGCCGCGCGCGCGGGCATCACGATGTCGGAAATGTTCGGGGTGAGTTTCACGATCACGGGAATTTTCGCGACTTCCATGACCCAGCCCGTAATCTGCTCGCAGTATTCAGGCACCTGGCCGACGGCGCTGCCCATGCCGCGTTCACTCATCCCGTGCGGGCAGCCGTAGTTCAGCTCGATGCCATCGGCGCCGGTGTCTTGAATGCGGCGGATCACCTCATGCCAGGCTTCGGGCTTCGATTCGACCATGGCGGAAACGACGACCGCGCGGTCCGGCCACGCGCGCTTCACTTCGGCGATCTCTTGCAGATTGACGTCGATGGGCCGATCCGAAATCAGTTCGACGTTGTTGATCGCCAGCATTTTCTGGTTGCCGTAGTGCCACGCGCCGTAACGGTTGGAAACATTGAGCACGGGAGCACCAATGGTTTTCCACACCGCCCCGCCCCACCCGGCTTCGAAAGCGCGGTGAACCTGTGCGCCGGAATTGGTCGGAGGCGCCGAGGCCAGCCAAAAAGGATTCGGCGAGCGGATGCCCGCGAAATTGATTCTTAGATCAGCCATGATTCACCAGCCTTTGGTGGATGGCGAGCGCCGCCAGCTTCCCGTCCTGCACCGCCATTACCGTGGAAGCCGCCCCCCGCGCCCGGATACAGTCGCCACCAGCGAAAATCCCCGCCACGCTCGTTTCGAAATCGCTGCCAACGTCGATGAAGCCCTTTTCGGTTTTCAAATTAAGCTGCGAAGCCAAGGAAGGCTTGTATTGACCGATGGCTTTCACGATCTGATCGGCGGGAATCATAATCGTGGAACCTGGAATTGCCCGCGGAGAAGGGCGGCCGGAAGAGTCTGCTTCACCGAGCTCAACGCGCACACACTCCAGCGCTTTAACCGTGCCATTTTCGACGTGCACCTTTACCGGCTGAGCCAGGAACCAGAAGCCGACGCCTTCGCGCTTCACGAAATCGTATTCGTGTGGGTAGGCGGTCATCTCATTTTCACTCCGGCGATAAACCATGGTGACCCGTTCGGCTCCCAATCGCCGAGCGATGGTGGCGCAATCGACGGCGGTATTACCCGCGCCGACGACCACAACATTTCTGCCAATCGTCAGCCTCGATTGATCGAGCTTGCTCTGCTCGATGTATTCCAGGCCATCGACGATATGTTCCTCACCGGGAATTCCCAGTTGGGGCGTCGTGCCAAGGCCTACACTTAGAAAGAGCACGTCAAAGTTCGCCCGCAGGGTGCCAATGGACGGATCGTTCCCGACATCTTTGCCGGCCTCAAGCCGCACGCCCAATCGTTGCACCATGGCAACTTCTGCAAGCGCCACTTCCACCGGCTCGCGCAGAACGATGATTCCATAGGTGGAGAGCCCGCCGGCCAGGTTGCGCCGTTCGTAAAGTGTGACGCTGTGCCCGAGCCTGGCCAGTTCGCCCGCACAGGAAAGGCCCGCGGGGCCCGCGCCGATGATGGCGACTTTCTTGCCCGTGGCTTTTGCCGGCTGAAACAGGTCCACACCTCTGCCATAGATGTAGTCCATGGCGTGGCGCTGCAGCCTGCCAATAGCAATGGGTTTGTGTTCACTTCCGAGAACACAAGCGCCTTCGCACAGTTCCTGCACGGGACACACGCGCGAGCAAGTGGCGCCGAGCAGATTGGCTTCGAGAATCGCGCGCGCGGAGCCNCTCAGATTTCCTGTGGCGATTTTCTTGATGAATCTCGGGATGTCGATGTGGGTCGGGCAGGCGTGCGTGCANGGCGCGTCAAAGCACATCAGGCAGCGCGACGACTCAACTGNCGCNTCATGCGTCGTAAGGGGNGGAAGGAGTTCCTGAAGCCCGACCCGGTTATTTGCCGCTGAGTCCGTCACCGCCGACACATCCTCTCGTTGGTCATTCATACCATAAGAAGCCTTGCTTCGATATTAAGTTGGAGCAAAGAGTCAGCCCAATCATGCACTCTCGCGGATCGCATCCAGTTCCACGGCGGAAACGGCATTGCGCATCAGCAGGAAGTAGACCCCGGCAGACACGAAGAATCCAACAAACCACGCATAGTCGTAGAGCCAATGCACGGCGGGCGAA
>JGI12627J18819_10000836_pt1 | contig 10381 bp, 11 predicted proteins | sample TexAe_OM1H0_M2_FD_18819 | JGI IMG/M metagenome (IMG submission 18819)
TCCCTCTCGCTGGCTCGCTTCTCGCCCAGGATCCGCGACCAGCCTATCCGCCCGAACAGCAAGCTCCGTACACGCCCGCCCAGACCTCCAACCTTGCGGACGTCAAAACCTTCGCCGGGAAAATTTCCAAGAACAACGGCAAGTACGTTTTGGAAGACGCCAGCTCGAAGACGCGCTTCGCACTTGACGATCAAAAGACCGCCAGAAAATATGATGGTAAATCCGTGCTCGTTACCGGATCTCTTGATGAGTCCAGCAACACCATTCACGTCCAGAAGATCGAAGCGGCCGCTTGAATTGCCAGCCCCTTTAGCGGGGAGGACATGTGGCCAGCGCGTCCTCCCTCGCTCTTTTTAATTCTCAGACTTGATCCGTGCGAAGCACATTTTCCGCGGCTCCTCAAATCTCTTGCCCCGCAATTCTCTGCTCTAAGGTCTTCGCCTGATTCGCACTACAACCATTACTCGCCGTAAGAATTACAGAGAAGGGAATTGCAAACGGTTCTTTCTTGCATACTCCATCCTCGACCAATCATCGTCACCTTCGCGGCATTCGCTTATATACGAGTGACTTAACGGGATTGGCAGGCTGAATGCTCCTTCACCCAGGCGAAAGGAGCGAGCGATGAAAAATGTGCTTTCCTTTAAGACTGCCGCTTGCCCTGAATACGAACAATTGCTGAAACAATGCCAGCGCGCGTTACTCTTCTTGCATGAGCGCCGCGAACAGGTGCGTCAAGAGCGTCTTTCGGGTCTTGAAGTCGGAAGGGAACTGCTCACCCTGCAGGCGAACTACGCCAAAGCCTATAACGCACTTGCCAAGCATGCCAGAGCCTGCCATCGCTGTCAGTTTGGCTCCAGCATTGGTAAATCCGGAGCGCCCGCAAAACCGGGCAAGCACCGGTCTGCCGAAACCCGGTGAGCTCTCTTCAATACCGCTCTCTATTCTCGAACATCTCCTCGGCTCGAAAACTGGATCTGCCCAGCACAAAATGATTCGCTCCCGCGACAGGGAGCTCTCGCTACCGCCCCCAAAAGGAGGAAATGATGAAACCACGACTGTGCTTCCCAGTTGCTCTACTTCTGATTACTTCTCCTGCCTTACTGGCCCAGCGTCCCGCACAGGAGTCGGAATCTCGCCCACAAAACCACCACGAGAATGCTCCTCGCGCCAATCAAGGCCGTGTCCCTCCTGCGCCTCCCAAAGCCGACGCGCGGAACTTCAAAAGGGAAGAGGAGCGCAAGCAAAATGGTTCCGTCGATCACACCCCTCATGTGAATAATGATCACTGGTATGGTCACGAAGCCCCCAACGACAAGCGCTTTCACGTCGACCGCCCTTTTGAGCACGGCCGCTTTGAACATTTCGGCCCCTCCTACCGCTACTCTGTCACACGCATTGATCGCGAACACCATCGGTTCTGGTTCCCCAATGGTTTCTACTTCCAAATCGCGGACTGGGATTGGCCCCTTGCTGCGGACTGGTGCTGGGATTGTAGCGACGATTTCGTCGTCTACGAAGACCCCGATCACATCGGCTGGTACCTGCTCTACGACATTCAAACCGGCATCTATGTCCACGTCACCTACCTAGGCTCGTAGCTTAAGTGCGGCGCGTTGGGGAGCGGCTCGCCCCTGTCCCCCGGTCCCGGATGCAGTTTTGGCCGGTCCTCAACGCCTCTCGTCAATTTGCTTTCTCCCTGCGCTCCCCTTTATCCTAATCTCCTACCGGAATGAAAATCGCCCTCGCTCAATTCAATCCCACTGTCGGTGATTTTGAAGGCAACTCGGCTCGTATCCTCCATCTTGCGGCCAAAGCCAGGAGTCGAGGCGCTGACCTCGCTGTTTTCTCCGAACTCTGCATCTGCGGCTATCTTCCCCTCGATCTTCTCGAACGTCCGGCCTTCATCGAACGCAATCACGAAACACTTAAGGAAGTCGCCGCCCAAATGCCTCTTCCGGCTATCGTCGGCTATGCCGGCCGCGTCAACAAGGACCACCACCCGACAGGGAAGTCCATTGCCAATAAAGCCGCCCTCATCTCCGAGGGCCGCGTTGTCTTCGAACAGAGCAAGATGCTTCTTCCCACCTACGACGTTTTCGATGAATCCCGCTATTTCCTTCCCGGCGATCGCCAGTACGTCTATGGCCTCGACAACGAGCAGCTCGGCATCACCATCTGCGAAGATGTTTGGAACGACAAAAACTTCTGGGCTTCCCCCATGTACGCCCGCGATCCCGTTCTCGAACTCGTCTCCCAAGGCACCAGTCTTCTCCTGAACATCTCCGCTTCTCCTTACACCATCGATAAACGTGATCTTCGCCTCGGCATGCTCCGTTCCATCGCCCGCCACCACAAGCGCCCGGTCGTCTACGTCAACCAGGTTGGCGGGAACGATTCTTTGATCTTCGATGGCGCCAGCATCGCTCTCACGCCGGACGGCGAGATTGCCGCACAAGCTAAAGCCTTCGAAGAAGACCTCGTCCTTTTCGACACCGTCACCGGCAAGGGCGACATTCACGAGCAGCCACAAGACGAAATTGCTTACGCCTACCGCGCTCTCGTCACTGGTACGCGCGACTATGTCCGCAAATGCCGCTTCTCCAAAACGATTGTCGGCCTCAGTGGCGGGGTGGACTCTGCCGTCGTCGCCTCTCTCGCTGTCGAAGCTCTCGGCGCCTCGAACGTCCTCGGCGTTTCCATGCCTGGCCCCTATTCTTCGGAAGGTAGTAAGGCCGATGCCCGCTCTCTCACCCAAAATCTCGGCATTGAATTTCTCACCATTCCGATCACGCCGGTCTTCGAAGCCTACAAACAGGTCCTTTGCCCGGTCTTTGCCAATCGCCCTGTCGACGCCACCGAGGAAAACATTCAAGCCCGCATCCGCGGCAACTACCTCATGGCTCTTTCGAATAAATTCGGTTCCCTGGTTCTCAGCACTGGAAACAAATCTGAAATTGCTGTGGGATACTGCACGCTCTACGGTGACATGGCTGGCGGCCTCGCCGTCATCTCCGATGTGCCCAAGATGATGGTCTATGAGCTCGCTCGCTTCATCAACCGCGAAAGGGAAGTGATTCCCCGCTCAACAATCGAAAAAGCCCCGTCCGCCGAACTCCGCCCCAACCAGAAGGACTCCGATTCTCTTCCGCCCTACGAAGTTCTCGATACCATCCTTAAAGCCTACATTGAAGAGGTCAAGTCCCCCGACGAGATTGCTTCTGAATACGGCTACAATCCGAAGCTCGTCCGCGATATCGCCCTGCTCGTCGATCGCAGCGAGTACAAGCGCAAGCAGGCTGCCCCGGGACTCAAAATCACCTCCCGCGCTTTCGGCTTCGGCCGCCCTTTTCCGATCGCTCAACGGTTTATTCCATGAAACGATCCGCTATTCAAACGAGGACCCGCGTGAACACCACTCTTCGCCGTATTTCCCACGCACTTGCATCTTCTTTTTCATCGCACAAATTGATCGTCTGTCATCCTGAGAGACGCGCCCTTTACGTCCCGAGGGATCCCAATCCCTGGTGTCCCCAACATTCCACCGCAAATCGCCCGCTGCGCGCCTTCGCATCCCTGCTCCTCGTGTTTCTTTCACTGGCTGCCTCCCTCGCCTCTGCCCAGCAGCCCCCTGCGGCACCTCCGGCACAAACCCAGAAGAGCATCGAGGCCTTTCTGCGCAATTACTTCGCACTTGGCCCGAACATCAAGATCACCGTCGGCACTCCCAAGGAACTCGGCAATTCGGGCCTGTCCGAGGTTCCCATCGAGGTGAAGTCTCCCGAAGGTTCCGACACCGTGAAGATGTACCTCACCAAGGATGGCCGCTATCTCCTTCGCGGCGAGCTTAACGACCTCACTGGCGATCCCCTCGCTGAAAACATCGCCAAATTCAAGCTCGCGAATGCNCCCGTCCTTGGCGATCCCAAAGCCCCCATCACCATCGTCGAATACTCGGACTTTGAATGNCCCGTCTGCCGCAGCCTTCACGATGCTCTCCGGGGACTGCTTCCCAACTNTNCTCAAGTCAAAGTCATCTTCAAGGATTTTCCTCTCGAAGCCCTGCACCCCTGGGCTCGCACCGCCGCCATTGCCGGCCGTTGCGCCTACCAGCAGGATCCCAAAGCCTTCTGGAAGATGTACGACCTTATCTACGATAATCAGGACATCATTTCGGCTTCGAATGCCTGGGACAAGATGCTCGACTACGCCGGACGCTCCGGTCTCAACGTTGACACCTTCAAATCCTGTATGAGCAGCCCTCAGGCCTCCGCCGAAGTGGACGCCAGTATTGCCAACGGCAAGGAACTCGATGTCCGCAGCACGCCGACCCTCTTCGTCAATGGCCGGCGCATCAATGGCGCAGACCCGCATGTCCTCCAGCAATACATCGACTACGAACTCGCCCAACAAAAAGCCGCCAAGAAATAGCCCTTCCGAGCGGTCCGTTCTTTGGTGTAGAGCTGCGCCCCAAGTCACATCAATCCCTCGCGACGCGCGGCTGGTACCGCGAGTCGCCTTGCCGCATAATCCAAAAAACTCTAAGCCACAGCGAGCGTTAGCACCGAAGCCCTCGGTGGAAAACCGATTTCCTCGCAACGAATGGTGATTTCTTCGCGGGCGAATGACGCTTATAAGTGTGCGGCCCGGCGCGATAGCGGGAGAGCTTGCAGCGGGGCGTGCAAGACGCGCATCGGCAGGGCAGTACTCAGAAGGGGGAAGAGGAAGCCGGATTCGGGCTTGCAGGCCCCCGAAAGAGGGGGCGAAACAAGAACCGATCTCTTGGTTAACATAATATAGCTTATAGGACGCACCGCCAAACCCTTTCCCCTTGGGTGAGGTACATTCTTCACGGTGTCGGAACCTTCGGGAGACTTCAGAGTCTGCGTCCTCTTCCCCAAAAACAAAAAGGCCCCGGCTCTATGGCCGAGGCTTGGATACACTTTTCTACGCCCGCAAGTATTTCACACCGTCAATTGCGAGAAATCTTCACCTTCGCCAGAATAGCCGGTTGCCTCCCTTTCCCCAGCTCCTTTCCTCTTGACTCGCCCTCTTTCCGGGCGCATATTTCCCTCCATATACTGGTACGCCCCTCGTTTGCAAGGAGCTGCCTCATGTCTTACTTCTGCCATCAAGTCAGCTACACCAAAGAAGCTTGGGCTCGCCTCATGCAGAATCCCCAGGATCGTCTCGAGGCCGTTCGCGCTCCCATTGAGAAACTTGGCGGCAAAATCCATAGTTCGTTCTTTGCCTTCGGTGCTTTTGATGTCCTCGTTATTACTGAATTTTCAGACAACATCTCCGCCGCGGCCATCTCCATTGCTTTCGCCGCTGGCGGTGCCGTGGCAAATATTCAGACCACTCTCCTTCTCACTGCGGCTCAGACCGTTGAAGCGTTGCGCAAAGCCGGCACCTGCGGTTATCGCTCGATTACTGCCGACTCCGCTTCTGGCACTTCCGTCGGTCGCTAGTCTGCTCTCGCGGCCGTTCCATTTTGGCTCACGCTCGTCGTGACCCGATCCTACTTCGGGAAACTTCTTTTCAATGAGGCACCAGACTGCCTGCCCGGCATGGCACCGAATGTTACTCTTTCTTACCTATCTTTTACTTGACAATGAATCGCGACCCGGCGCATAGTTACAAGATCCTTTCGCCCACCCTTCTAGGAAAGAGTTCTCATGCCCTTCTTTTGCCACCAGATCAGTTTCACCAATGACGCTTGGACTCGCGTCGTGCAAAATTCCCAGGACCGCTTCGAGGGTATTCGCGGTCCCATCGAATCCCTCGGAGGCAAAATCCAGGCTACCTTCTTTGCTGTGGATTCTTACGATGTCCTCGCCATCACGGAATTCGCTGAGGACATTTCTCCTTCGTCCATCGCCATCGCTTTTTCCGCCGGCGGTGAAGTCGCCCAAATCCATACCACTCGACTTCTCGGCGCTTCTCAGGCGCTCGAAGCTATGCGCAACGCTGGAGTCTGTACCTACCGCCCTTTACCTCGCCCTAATTCCCTCGCCGCTTCCGCCTCCTGATCCCTCGCAAGCCTGAGCAAGCTGAACCTGTGTCAATGAATGGACTGCGGCGGCCTGCTGCTGCTTTTCCCTGCCCTGGGCGCCCCACACCCCATCCCGTCATCCCGAGCCTGCCTGCGGTAGGCAGGGACCAGCGCCGCTTGCTGGTCCGAAGGATATGCTTCCTGATATCTGATCACTGATATCTGATATCGCCTCTGCTACACTCTTTCCGATGCCCGTTCCCACCCTCTCACTTATCCGTCTCCATCCCATCAAAGCCCTCGACCCCGTCTCCGTCCCCGAGGCTCGCATCGGTCCCGCCGGCGGACTCGCTCTCGACCGTGTCTGGGCTCTCTATTCCGTCGACGGCAAATGGGTCAACGGCAAGCGCACTCCCGCTGTCCACCTCATTCGCGCCAATTACTCTCCCGACCTCCGCTCTGTCATTCTCTCCGCTCCTGGTGACCGCCGGCGCATTCCCGCGCACACTTTTGCCTTCCCCGAAGCCCATGAAGACGCTGCCGAATGGCTTAGCGTTTTCTTCGAGCAGCAGATTATCGTCCGATATTCTCCCGACGGTTTTCCTGACGACACCGTCGCCAACGGCCCCACCATCGTCTCCACGGCTTCTCTCCAAGCCGTCTCCGAATGGTTTACCCTAAGCCCCGAAGGGTTCCCAGGCATCTCCCTCGATGAAGCCCGCCAGCGTTTCCGGACCACCATCGAAATCGATCTCGACGCGGTAAGCACCGCGTCCGGCGAAAAGCTGCCCGCCTTCTGGGAAGATCGTCTCTTCGGTGAAGAGGAACGCAGCGTCGTTCGCTTCACAATCGGTGAAGTCGCTTTCGAGGGCAGCAATCCTTGCGCGCGTTGTCCCGTCCCTCCCCGCAATCCTCACACCGGCGCCGTTCTCGACGGCTTCCAAAGACGGTTCACTCAGCTCCGAGAATCCACTCTCCCCGCTTGGTCTCCCCGTTCCCGATTCGATCACTTCTACCGCTTCGCCACCAACACCCGCGTCGCCCCCTCCGAATCGGGCAAGCTCCTCCGCCTCTCCGACCCCCTCGTGCTTCGCTGACTCCGTAGCCAGGCGCTTTTCTCACGCACCGCCGTCAGGCGCGCTGCGCNCTTCCTAATCNGNCATCGCGACCGGAGCGACCCCGGTGCTCCATTCGAGACTCACTTCCCTTCTCTGCGTGCCNCTCCNTGTCTCCGTGGTCCTTCTTCCCCAAAAACAAAAACGGCCTCGATTCGCTCGAGACCGTTTTTTCCACAATCTTTNCCGTTCTGTCGTCTCTTCTGACCGACCCTCGCGGTCACGCTTTCGCCCCCGCNGGCGGTTCTCCCTTCAAATCCTCCAGCATCTGCTCTTTCCGGTACACCAGCGAATTGATGTCGTACGTTGCCAACTCGAATCCGTGTCCGTGAGTAATCGCGTCTGTTGGGCACGCTTCCACGCAATACCCGCAGAAAATGCATCGCGAATAGTCGATGTTGTACACGCTGGCATAGCGTTCGCCCGCCGAAATTCGCTTCTCTTCTGTGTTCTCCGCNGCCTCAATGTAAATGCAATTCGCGGGACACGCCGCCGCGCACAGAAAACACCCCACGCACTTTTCCAGCCCTCCCTCGTCCCGGTGCAGCACATGAATTCCCCGGTACCGAGGCTGAAAATTCACCGGTGCGGCCGGATAATTCTCCGTCACCGTTTTCTCAAACATGGTCTTGAACGTCACGCTGAAGCCCTTCACCAGCGCGACTGCCGTCTCCACTGCGTCTCTAATCGGTGATCCCATATCCTCTGTAGCCGTCGGCCTTTGGACCAGCAATCCGAATCCCATCTGAACCCAACGAGCCATTCCGCCTTGTCAGTCTAACAAACCCGCACCAACATTCCAATTTCTTGCCTGTTTCTCCCCGTTCAACTCGCCTTAATGGCCTTGTCATCCTGAGAGGCGCGCCGTTTGCGTCTTGAAGGATCTCAACCCTCGCGTCTTGCCTCACACCACTCCGCACACCACCCAACCGTTTCCTGATTACCGATTACTGATCACTGTTCCCTGATATCTATCTATCGCTTCAGCGCCTCCACAATCTGCTTCCCGTGAAACCGTCCATTCTCGATGAAAATCTCGCCCGTATTCTTTCCCCCTATGACCACACCCGCCAGATATATCCCCTTTACGTTGCTCTCCAGTGTGTTTGGGTTCAGCTCCGGCCTTCGGCTCTCTGGATCGAGCCGTACCCCCAGGCTCTCAATGAACTCGTAATCCGGATGATACCCCGTCAGCGCAAATATCTGTTTCGCCGGCACGTGCCGCACTCCATTTCCGTTTTCCAGCACCACGCCATCGCGCACGATCTCTTTGATCCTTGCCCGGAAAATTGCTTGGATCTGTTCTGCCTTGATCCGGTTCTCGATGTCCGGCTTCACCCAATACTTCAGCGACTTCCCCAAGTCCTCGCCTCGCACCAGCAGCGTCACCCGCGCTCCATTCCTCCACAAATCCAGCGCCGCCTCCACCGCCGAATTCTTACCGCCAATCACCGCCACGTCCCGATTCCAGTACGCATGCGGCTCCGTGTAGTAATGACTCACATGTGGCGCGTGTTCCCCCGGAACGCCCATCTCATTCGGCAAATCGTAATAACCCGTCGCCACCACGACTTTCTTCCCGTGATACCTCTCTTCTCGCATGCTCTCCGTCTCGCTCACCACCGTGAATGAGCCGTCATGTCCCTCCACCGCAGCACTTTTTCAAACAATCGCAACTCCAGAGCATAGTGCTCCGTGCCCTTCCGGTAATATTTCAGCGCCTCAGTGCGTGTCGGTTTCTCTCCACCGCACACCATCGGCAAGTCGCCAATCTCCAGCAATTCCGGCGTGGTGAAAAACACCATGTTCACTGGATAGCGATAAATCGAATTGCACAGGCATCCCTTGTCGATCACCAGTGGACGCATGCCCGCCCGTTTCGCTTCCATCGCGCACGCCAACCCCGTCGGCCCCGCCCCCACGCATATCAAGTCGTATGTCGTCATACTTGTTCGATTTCCCCGTCTCTCTCCCGGTTACGCAAATCAACCTATGCAAAACGGCGCTTCGAGAATCCTGCCAGGGCTGCAATTGCAGTTGTTGGTCGCGACAATAAATGATGTAACCGATCTGAGCGCCGAAGGCGCGGCACAATTCCGTTTGCCGCCGGTGCGAGGAACGGTACCATCGATTCGTCGCCCCCTTCTCCGAAACTTACCACTGAAAACTTACAACTTACGACTTTCTAGAATCCCCACCAATTCCTCCCGAACTTCTCCAACTCCCGCAACCTCTCTTCCGTCGCCGCTACCTCCGTCTTCTTCCACGCAAACACATCTCCGGACGCTTTCTTCAACTTCACGCTTAAATTTCCATCTACCATCACCGTTGCTGGCGCCAACAACCGCAATCCTCCATTCTCGACCGGTGCCAGCACTGCTGCGTACTCTCGGCGATGAACGCATAACGCATTTTCATAGGGTGGAATCGCAATCGGTCGGAATCCTGCCTGAAACAACCGCTCCAGCGTGTCCATCTGCAACTGTGTCAGCTCAACCATTCCGCCCAAATTATACACGCCACTCGCTCCCCGACCTTCTGTAGGGGCACGCTATATGTTGCCCACTGGCGCGTCCCGGGGCCGTCTAGCGCGATCTGTAGGGGCGGCTTTACACCGCCATCCTCCGATTCGTTTTGTGCCACAGGCACTCCTGCACGGGCTCTTACGCGAGGAGGCGCCCGCCGCGCGATCTCTGGGCCTCCTTGCTTCTTTGCCTCCTTACCTCCTTACTTCGTTTTTCCCATCTCCAAAACAAAAACGACGCGACCGTAGCCGCGCCGTCTCCGAAACTTAAAGCTTATAACTTTCTTCTCACGCCGCCGTCGAATCCGCCTCGTTCCCTCCCTCCAATTGCGCCAGGATCTCTCGCAGCGTCCGGATCAACTCATCCCTCGACACATGGCTCTTCTTGAACTGCAGCCGGAATTTGAACGCCTCATTCTCCGGCTCATAGTGAAATATGAACGGTTGCGGTCTCTGCGGGCCTCCCTTTTCTTCCGTGCGTTCTCTCCGCGCCTCGTCTCGTGTCAGTCCGCCTTGCAATATCCTTGCAAACATCTCCAGCATCTTCTTCTCGCTCGGCTGCCGCGCAATCTGCAGCAGGATCGACTTCGACAATATCCCATGCTCGATGCACTTCTTTCGCAGACCCTCCGGAATATTCCGCAATGACAATGTCTCGCTCACCGAACTCCGCGCCCTTCCGATCTTCTTCGCTACATCATCGTGGGTATACTCGAATTGCGAAGCCAACCGGTGCAACCCGTCGGC
>JGI12627J18819_10000838_pt1 | contig 10381 bp, 8 predicted proteins | sample TexAe_OM1H0_M2_FD_18819 | JGI IMG/M metagenome (IMG submission 18819)
AGATTTTCCAGTTTCTGTCGAACACTTGACTCTGCGGCTGATGCCTTGACCGTACCGATGCCGGCGACCGATTCAACCATTTGTGAATCGGCTTCGGCTGATTTTGTAAACGCTTCACGATACTGTCTCTTGAAAATTGGAGTGGCCACGAGGGTCAGGATGATGTAACCGGGAATGAAAAGAAGGGCCAACAATGTCAACTTGACGCTGTAATAAAACATTAAGCCGAGGAAAACAAAAACCATCAAACCATCTATTGAAATGCTGACTGCACGCCCTGTAAGTAATTCGCGAATGCGAGCGTTCTCATTTAACCGTTTGAGGATGTCGCCAACCTTACGTTCTTCGAAAAATCGCATTGGTAGGCTGAGGACATGGCGATAAAAGTTAACCATCATCTGCATGTCGATTCGCCGCGTAGTATGAACAAGTAAGTAGTAGCGAATCGCAGTTATCGCCGTTTGGACAATTGCCACCAGAAGCATTCCCACCAGCAGCATGTTGAGCAAAGAAGTACTCTTGCTTACCAGAACTGAATCAACAATCACCTGTGTAAAGAGTGGGACCGCAAGTGCCAGGAGTTGAAGCAATAGCGAAGCTAAAAAGATCTTGAGAAGTGCCCACCGATATGGTCTGAGCAAAGGTAGAAATCGACTGTATGTCGATTTCGATTCTTCAACGCTCTCAATCTCGGGTGTTGGAGTGAGCAGAAGCAGGTACCCGTTCCAACCCTTCTCAAATTTTTCGCGACTGAGTTTTCGCAAACCGATCGAGGGATCGGCAACAACCACACGATTCGGACTGACGCTGTAGACAACGACGTAATGAAAACCCTCCCAGTGAGCGATCGCCGGCAAGCGTTCGTTTAAAACGTATTCATATGAACTCTTGACGATTCGCGCTTCAAACCCAAGTGTTTCAGCCGCTAACGAGACGTTGTACAGAGAAGCGCCTTCGCGACTCACTCCTGTAACTTCCCGCAGTCGGTTAATGCTCACGCGCTTGCCGTAATACCGCAGGATCATAGCGAGACAAGCCGCTCCACAATCAGTCTCACTTACTTGTAATAATTCGGGATAGGCACGCGCGCGCTGTGGCTTGTATTTCGCTTCAGTCTGCTCAAATGGAGCCGGGGTTAATTCTTGCGCCGCTGCGATCTCAGCCAGGCGAGGAGGTGGTTCGTGGGAGGATGCTACGGATTGCACCGCAGAGCGAAACTTTGAAGAAGACGAAACGATGCGATCGAATTCCGCCTTCGCCAACCGAAATACCGAAGATGGTTCTGTTGTGATGACGCTAGCTACACGGGGTGCATCTCGGAGTAAAGCTAGTTCGCCAAATGAGTCGCCGGCTTTTACAACATTCAGATTCTTGCGGCCGTTGCTTTCGTGAATCACCTGCGCGCTACCGGTGCGCATGATGTAAAAAGCATCGCCGCGATCGCCTTCGCGAATTATTGTGTGGTCCGCCTTGAATTCCTGGATCTCCAGCGATCCGAGGAGATCGCGAATCTCATTCGCCGAAAGCGGTGCTAACGCCGTGCAGAGTTTCAAGAAATTACGTATCGATAGTTCGGAAATGTACTTGCGGAAATACTCACGTAGCTCAGGATGCTGATCCAGGAGTAATTCAAAGTCAACCCTATCCAATCGCAGCAAAGCAACGTCTGTCGCAGCCCTCACGGTAAATCGACGTACAGAGCCTGACAGGATGCCTTGCTCACCAAATGACCCACCACGTTCAATACTTCCGACGGTGACGTCTTCACCAGCGGAATTGATGGCGATAACTCGCGCCCTTCCTGAATAGACCACGTAGAAAGAATTTGCCACTTCGCCGGAGCGTACTATGGTCTGACCGAGTGAATAATGGACCAGCTGGAACCGTTCAGCTAACTCGCATCTCTCGTCGCTCGAAAGGATTGCAAAGGTTGCGGTCTCACTCAGTAGTTTTATGAATTCTGAGGAATCCATCCGTTAACCCAGGTCAGCGTTGATGGCTTCAATTGTGGAAGGTGCCCAAAGGACGGAGCTATCGGTTTCGCCAGATAGTCGTTGTAACGACATTGATGACGTTCACATTAATACAGAGCGTCAGGGTGGTCAATGATTACGCGGGTATTAGGTTCTAAGACCAGGCCAGCGCCGAAGTCTACCCTTCAACGCAAACCTATGCTTCGCACGGGCTCCAGCCACTGGCGCTCTGTTGATTGTCTTAGGACCAAGTGTAGGGAGCGGGAAACTTCATCACACCTTCAGAACAGGTCCACCCTGAACAGCCTGCAGATAAAGAATCAAGACGACCAGCGCGTAGGCGGCCGAAAGAACAATAACGGAGGCAGTTTTCCAACTTAAATTCCAACTGTCTTTCTTGGCGATCAACCAAGCACCCACCGGCATTACTTGCAGAGCGTGCAGACCCACAAAATGGGCTATCCGTAAATCGCCGCCTGTAGTACTCCAATCCATGACAGGCAGTCCGGGACCCCCATCCGCAACGCCTATTGAATGGGCTCCGTTGACCATCATCACGACCCCGATGAGAGAGGCGCCAAGGAAAATGGCGAGCCTAACCGGATACCCCAAAGGGTCGGACGAGTGACGTCATATCTCCCCAGGCAAGCGAAAACCAGCAACGCAACGACGAAAAGACCATTGATCGGATCCATAAGGTCCATAATGATGGAGATCAATGCATCAGCGCGGGTGGTAAAGTTGAAATGCGACGTCGTTCCTCGAGCTGCTTGAATTGTGATGCAAAGCATCTGTGTGAGTACACACACCGAGACTCCCCAGCCAATGATTCTCTTTCCCCAATTCGGAATACGAAGATATTCCAGCAATCGAGCGATCGTGTACACGTATAAGGCGAAAGAGACCGCAAACTTGAGCGGCTTGATCCAGGGATTCATGCCCATCACCAAACGCGAGTCGAACGGCATGATCACGAACATGCAGACCAACAGAACGAGGTTAAAGCAGATCGTCAGGGCGAGGACCTTGTCTCGGCGATAGAGTCCAAAGGCATGCTCGCGCCAGTCGAGCTTGTCAGAGCCGTTGATTTTTGCAAATGTCAATTGTTTCACGCTTAGCCTCCGGGTTCCTGAAATCACCTAGTGGTCAATCTGCCAGACTCCGTCACCATAACTACGGTACGACCTCATTGACAGAGCCAATATCTGTTGGCAGTGAGCGGGGCTTAAACGCTGACAGCGGACGGCAATAATTAGAAAGGAGATCAGTTATTCGATTTTAGGCCCTAACGGTACACCCGACTCACTGATCGAACAAGGAATCTTCGACACTTCATGAGATCATCAAACGTTCGGAATTGCTATCGGTTGACGCATCATTATGAGTGAGTACTTCAGAAAGTCTAGCCATTGCCTTCGTCAACAGCATCCTATTCCGCGGCTAAAATAAATTTCTATCGTCGGATGTCGATTTGGGGAGAGGTCAGACGACTCTACTATGGCATGGTTTGGAAGACTTCTATTTGTACAATTTCGATTGGTTTCAATCGCATGACAAAACTCGTTTGCAACAAAGACGAGAAACTGCCGTGAGAAGTCTTAGGAAAACTATGTTCAATGATGCCCTGCGGACAAATCAAATTGATAATTAAGGAGAAACGAAATCATGGCGTCAAAACCAACGCATGAACAAGCCCAATTACACCTTCAGATCTACGATCTGCGACGTGAGCCACGACTGCGAGAGGCTCGAGATTGGTTCCAGGCGAACTTCAATCCAAAGAATCTAGACGAAGCAATGCGTCTTGCAACACCAGGAACCGAACATGGTGCTTTCTTTGGGATGGTGATCGGCTATTGGGAACAGGCATGTACCCTACTCAACTACGGTCTGCTTCACGATGAGTTATTCTTCGAGACGAGTGGAGAATTCTATGGAATATGGGAACGTCTGAAACCGATAGTGGGTGAGTTTCGAGAAAAGTTTAAGAACCAGTACATGCTCGCGAATCTGGAAAAGGCGGCTCAACGCTTCGAGGCATGGTCCGAAAAGCGAACCCCGGGTCACCTAAACGCGATGAGACAATTCATGCAACAAGGTGATCAAGCAAAGGCCACTGCTGCCAAGTAAGGCTATTCAAGTAAATTGCATCTGCGGTAAGTCTCGAAACGACTTACCGCAGATTTTTTTTGAGCGTCACTAAATATGTTCACTTGTTTTGTGGGAACATAACCTGGCAAACCTCACTCTCCTTGTCTCGCCAAAATTAACTCGCTCCTTTTCAAGCACTAAATACGCGTTAGTCTAATGGTGGTCTATTCTCGAGGAGTACGGAAGATGAGATTCGCAAAGATCGTGTTTCTCGTTGCCGGGGTCTACGGCTTGATTGTGGTTTTCCCGATGTACTTTCTCGAACACAAGACAGGCCAGGACTTTCCACCGCCAATTACTCATCCTGAGTACTACTACGGCTTCGTCGGACTCTGTGTCGCCTGGCAAGTTCTCTTCATTGTGCTATCTCGGAATCCATCAAAGTATCGCGCGATGATGATTCCTTCAATCATCGAAAAGGCAGCCTGGTTCATTCCGATCGTAATCCTCTTTTTACAACATCGTGTCTCAGGTTTCATTTTAGGAACTTCGGTGATCGATGCCTGTCTCGGAGTGTTATTCCTGATGGCCTACATTATGACTCCAACAGAGAAACCTCTTTCGTGAATTTATTGTCTCCCCATTTCCGCGGTCTCCCGAGGCATACTTTGCCTCTACAGACCGCATTACAGAAAGGTTACCTAACCTTTACAACACGGTTATGACTTCACTTCCGTCAACCACTAATCTCGACACATTGATAGATAAAGGAGACGCACTAATGAGTTTGAACGAAGAAAAATTGAACGAACTGTTGGGAAGATTCCTGAATGACTTTGGAGCTACTTTTCACTCCGCCATGGCTGTAATCGGCGACAAACTCGGCTTGTACAAGGCACTAGCCAAGGCGGGACCGCTAACATCTCAACAACTCGCTGAAAACACTGGCACTGCTGAGCGTTATGTGCGCGAGTGGCTAGCGTCTCAAGCAGCGGGTGGATACGTGACTTACGACGCGGCAACAGAGAGATTCTCGCTCACTGAAGAACAAGCGTTTGCTCTAACGGACGAAACTGGGCCAGTTTTTTTGCCTGGCGCGTTCCAGCTTGCACTCGCGGCCGTGAGATCTGAACCTCGAATCGCAGCTGCTTTCAAGACGGGCGAAGGAGTGGGCTGGCATGAGCATGATGCTGGTCTATTTGGTGCCACAGAACGTTTCTTCCGACCGGGCTATGCCGCGCATCTAGTCAATTCGTGGATACCTGCGTTCGATGGTCTGGAGGAAAAGCTAAAAGCCGGCGCACGCGTCGCCGACGTTGGTTGCGGACACGGCGCGTCAACAATTCTCTTGGCCCAGGCATATCCGAAATCAACCTTCTTTGGATTCGACTACCATCAGGGCTCCATCGAAACCGCTCGAAGCAAGGCGGACCAAGCTGGCGTTTCAGATAGAGTGACTTTCGATGTTGCCAAAGCAAAAAACTATCCGGGCAGAGACTACGACCTGGTAGCTTTTTTTGACGCCCTACACGACATGGGAGATCCAGTTGGTGCTGCGAGCCACGTACTCAAGACTCTAAAGACTGATGGGACCTGGATGATTGTCGAGCCTTTCGCAAATGACAACCTTCAGGACAATCTGAATCCCATTGGCAGGATCTTTTATTCAGCCTCGACAATGCTCTGTACACCAGCGTCACGTTCGCAGGAAGTTGGACTCGGCCTTGGCGCTCAGGCTGGTGAAGCTCGTATTCACGAGGTGGTAGCTTCCGGTGGATTTAAACGATTTCGTCGCGCAACTCAAACGCCATTCAATCTGGTCTTTGAAGCTCGACCTTAGTTTTACGCAACTCGAGAGCCCTGCTGCTTATCTCGAGGAGCCTCGGCGAAAAAGCTGCTCAGGAGTTGGACCAAACAATTCTGCTTCATGAGCAGCTTGTGAATGGAAAATTCAAAGGCTGGAAAATGTTGATACCCAAACTCCCCAAGAGGTCCATAAAGTACAGGCGCACTAAGAATTTTAGTGTTGCACTGCTGAGACTTATTCTTCTTCTGGTCACATCGTCGCTTCTTAGTTCCGGGGCAGTTATCAATGCCGTGCAGCAGAACAATCAAACTGTGATCAACTTCGCGTCGGCAACTTTTCACGTGACGGAACGGTCTGGTTTTGCCCTGATGGAGGTCCATCGCACCGGCGACAGCTCTGTAGCGTCAACTGTCGATTACCAAACCGATGACACGGGCTCTTCTCTGAACTGCTCTGAGTTTAATGGAATCGCATCTTCTCGTTGTGACTTCAATACCGCGCTGGGAACTCTACGATTCAATCCCGGCGAGACCGTGAAGACCTTTTTCGTGATGATCAATCAGGATGCATACATCGAAGGCCCGTTCGAAACTTTTGGCGTCAAGCTCTCCAATCCCACAAATGCCTCGCTGGGCGCGCTGGCAACAACGCAGGTCCAGCTTGACGACATCAATGACGGCTCGCCGGCAGCCAGAGCGAACGTCATCGATCGGACGAGTATTTTTGTACGGCAACAGTATAGAGATTTCTTGAATCGTGATCCTGATCTCGCAGGACTGACATTCTGGGTAGACAATATTGACAAGTGCCAGGAGGACGAGCGACGACCAGCGGGGATGACGGTGGACCAGTGCAAGGCTGTCATGAGAATAAACACGTCTGCCGCCTTCTTTCTCTCTATCGAGTTCTCACAAACAGGCGGACTGGTTCACGCAGTCTATTCAGCCGCATTAGATCGGCCAAACAGAATGCCAAACTATTTAGAGTTTGTGCGTGACACACAGTCGGTGGCCCGAGACGTCGTCGTGGGACAGGACAACTGGGAACAGACCCTCAACGCCAACCAAACTGCTTTCTTGAAGGACTTTGCGATGCGACCGGAGTTTATTGGCCTATACCCCACGGCTGACTCACCTGCGACATACGTTAATAAGTTATATGTGCATGCTTTGAGGCGCGACGCGACCGCAACCGAATTAGAGAATGGGAAAGGTGAATTCGGCGCCAGTTTATCTGCCGCTGATCCGGGGGCGAGAGCTCGAGTGTTGCTACGTTTAGTGGGGGCGTTGGATTCAACCGAGGAGGCTAAGAACGCCTTTGTACATATGCAGTATGTCGGTTATCTGAGACGCAACCCGAATGAAGTCCCTGACACAAATTTTGATGGCTTTGATTTTTGGTTGCTAAAGCTAAACCGATTTGATGGAAACTTTGTCGATGCGGAGATGGTTAAGGCATTTCTCGAGTCGCATGAGTATCGATCCAGATTTGGTCCATGATTCAAGAGCGGCCGGATGTAGGTCGCGCCTCACTCGATTTAACCTTCCAGCATTACTTTAGCCTCAAAAGTCTGAATAGTAACGACAGCGCCAAAGGCGCGAAATATGAGAGCCAGGGGCAATCCCGATTCATCGGGAGTCGCCCCTGGGTAAGGTAAGTCTCTATGGCGCAGCTCTGAAAGAGCGTAAGAACTAGGCTCAAAAATAATGATATTTCGCACTTTCAGTGCTGTCGTAAATTGCTGCGACGTGTCCAGGGGCGACTCCCGATGAATCGGGATTGCCCCTGGCTTTTATATTCCGCGCCTTTGGCGCTCCTCGGCTCGCGATTCAGACTTTTGAGGCAAAGCCGTCGAGCATTACTTTAGCCTCTCTTAAGTCACTCGTATCAAACCCTTCGGTGAACCTCTCGTAGAGCGGAAGGAGTACCGCACGACTCTCCGCTTCCCTATTCATAACTCGATAGAGTCGAGCCAGACTCAACGCAGTTCGCAACTGCCAGGAGTTCGCACTCTGTGTTTCACCAATCTTCATCGACCGCTTAAGACAACTTTCTACATCCGAAAATTCTTTGAGCTCCGCTGGAGTTAACTGCGAAAGGTCATTACCAGTTGCCTTTTTGAATAGTAGTTCACCTTTGAGACGATACAGCTCTGCTTCGTAATATCCCTCACCATAAATATTGACCAAAGCAATAGCTTGTTCCACGAGAGCCAGCGCTTCGTCTATCTCATTCGTCTTCGCCATCACCTCGGCCAACACCGCCAGGAAGTGGGGACGGACCAGTATTGTGCCAGTAACTTCAAGTCCAGCAAGTCCTTCTCGCAACCGTTCTATCGACGCTACTTGTTGTCCTCGCTCAAACATTACCCAACTCTTAATGACCGTGGCCATTGCCTCATAGAGAACCAAACCACGCTCTGAGGAAATCTCGAGCACAGCATCAACATACTGCTCGGCGGCCAACGGCTCTCTTCGGAAGTGATGGAGCATCGCTGCAAAGAAACACGCGTGGGCCAACCCGTGTGGTTCAGATAGCTCTCGTGCAAGTGCCAATGCTTCATCAATTCTCTTTAATGCCTGATCCGGATAACCAAGACACCAGAGCGCCCAGGACGCAAAACATGGCATCGCAACTCCGGGATTCAATGCATAAAGAACAGAGTCGTCGCGATGACGCGCGGGTTCATACAAGGAGAGAGCTTGCTCGAAATGGTCCAGCGCGAGAAGAAATTGGCCCCGGTGAGTAAAGGTGATTTCGAGCGCCCAATGACCTCTCATCGCCAATCCTGGATAAGGCAGCCGTTCGGCGAGTCGTAGAAACTCTTCGGCAATTTCGCGAGCTGTTTCAAGCTCCGCTCTCAAGGTATGGAACGTCCATAATCCCCAGAGAACTTCGGAAACATCTGGCGTTTCGCCTATTTGCTCAGAAAGCTCACGAGCCTTTAGGTACACTGCGCCGACGTTAGTTGACGCATATCCCTCGATAACAATTAAAGGCACGCCCAGAGTGAGATGTAGGCACAGAGCCTGATTGACCCGGTCCGGAGTGTCAGGTACTTTTTCAAGCAGCGCTATTCCACTACGCGCAAGCCCAACCGCCTCTTGATACGCAAACTGTCGAATTGCTTTGTCAGCCGCTTGCTGTAGATAACGTGCTGCTCTTATGAAATCCCGGCCACGCTCAAAGTGCATTGCCAATTCTGCGGCAATATCTTTGGCGTGCTCGCCATACACTTCTTCGGTCCGTTCACCTATCAAGCGGTGAAGTTGTACGCGCCGTGACATCGCCAGGCGTTCGTACAGGACGTTCTGATACAACGCATGAACAAAACCATAGCGGGTGACAACCTCTCCATTCGGTAATTCCTGTACACCACAATCCTTAAGGTAGTGTCGTTGACGAGCCAGTTCATTACAGTGATCCTCGACAACACTTGCCTCCTCTTCCAAACCAGCAGCCAAGGCCAATGAATTGAACTCCACTCCCGCTACACTTGCAGCTTCAAGCATCAATTGCTTTTCAACACCAAGATGCTCCACCTGCTTCTCGATCATCTGCTTGATATTGTCTGGTACTCCAACTTGCACATTTGCAATATCGACCGAGAGTTCCCAGTACTTTTCATTCTCCTTGATCAGTTGAGTTGCCAAAAGATAGTCAACCGCATTGACCATGAACAGTGGATTTCCGTCAGTACGTTCATGGATCAGAGCTGCAAGGCCTGCAGGGAAACGATTACTCGGGAATCTCGTAGACAAGTACTCTGAAATTGCCTCTTGGCTCAGATACTCGACCGGCAACTCCTTGCATTGCTGTTTCGCAAGCATTTCCTGCTTAACCGCTTTCAGAGGATGTCCGCTTATAATTAGTTCAACGTTGCGGTAAGTTCCGATGACCATTAGTTGAGCCGATTCTCGTTGAGCTGCGAGGTACGAGATGAGATCCAGGGTCGAATAATCGCTCCAGTGTAGATCTTCGAGGATCAGAACCAGGGGCGCATCAGCGGTTAGCGCAGCCAAAGCTTCACCCATCTCGCGTAACATTCGCTCACGAGAAGCACCAGAAACTTGTTTGCTCAGCAATTCGCGGTCTGCAGGTCGGACCAATGAAGGCATTTGCGAAAGCCACATCGGTGCGTGACCGCGTAGTACATCGAGTACTTTTTCCTCTTCGCGACACAAACGACCGATTGCTTCCAACACAGGTAAGTACGCTTCACTCGTTCCGTACTGTTCCAGACACTGTCCTCTTCCTACGCGAATATTTCTATCGGCCGGTATAGAGGCAGAAAACGCATCTACCAATGACGTCTTTCCAATACCCGCTTCGCCTGTTACGAACACAATTTGTCGCTCACCATTCAGCATCTTCTGAAGCCAGCGTTGCATTCTCGCGAGCGCTGACTCGCGACCCACCACACCCACAAACGCGCCCGAAAAACTCTCCGAAAACTGGTCCGGCATCGCTCGCGGCTCACCCTCAACAATACTGCCGATAAACCGGTATC
>JGI12627J18819_10000839_pt1 | contig 10378 bp, 5 predicted proteins | sample TexAe_OM1H0_M2_FD_18819 | JGI IMG/M metagenome (IMG submission 18819)
CCTCCATCCACCACCAAAACATGCCCGGTCACGTAATCAGAGGCGTCAGAGGCGAGAAAGACGGCAGCTCCTTTCAGGTCGTGTTCATTGCCGAAGCGGCGCAGAGGAATCTGGGAAAGAAAAAAGTCCCGGTTGTGCTCCAGGATCCAGTTCGACATGTGCGTGGGAAACCAACCCGGAGCAATCGCATTCACCTGGATGTTATGCACCGCCCACTTACAGGCGAGATCTTTGGTGAACGTAATGACTCCCCCCTTGCTGGCGTGATATCCGATGGCGGGAAGTGTGGGTGGGGCGCCACCCAGTCCAGCCACCGAGGCAATGTTGATGATCTTTCCGCGACCTTGCCGGATCATGATCTTTCCCACGGCTTGTGCGCACAGAAATGTGCCAGTCAGGTTGGTCTCGATTACTTTGTTCCAATGCTCGAGGAGCATTTCCTCCACGGGAGCGCCCCAGGAGGCTCCTGCATTATTTATCAGGACGTCGACTCGTCCAAATTCGGAGATGGCAGCGTCCGCGACAGCCTTTACATCCGCCGGATTTTTGACATCACAGCCGAGCGCGAGCGTCTTGATGCCGAGTTGCTGCAGTTCTTCCGCAGCTTGCTGGCAACGTTCTTTCTTGCGGGCGCAAAGAACGACGTTCGCGCCCATTTCCGCCAGCGCCTCCGCCATCTGGCGCCCCAGTCCGACGGACCCACCGGTGATGATTGCGACCCGTCCCGTAAGATCAAAGAGCTGCTTAACGTTCATCCTCGAGACTTTGGCCTCGCTCCCACTATTGAGACGTCACGCGCCCGGGAAAGTTTCACCTAGAAGCTAAACCGCGCTCCCAGTTGGATGTCGCGTTTCGGGAAAGCCGCCGTAAAGCCCAGCGGCTGGCTGGGCGAAAGGCTGGCCGTACCGTGCACGTTGAACGGCGGAGCGAAAGCAGCCCCCACAATGTTGTTGACGCTGGCGTAATTGGTCCGGTTGGCGACATTGAATCCCTCTGCCGTAAATTGCAGGCTGTAACGCTCCCCGAACTTGAAGGCGCGACTCAAGCGCATGTCGAGCGTGACGTAGTCGGGGCCAAGGCCGGTGTTGCGGATCGCTCCGGGCGGACGGTCGTTGGTGAAATGATTGTCGCCGTTGATGTCGGCCCCGGCTAGCAGATTAAAGGGATGGCCGGTGTTGTAGCTCACGATCGGAGCAAACTCAAAACCGGAAAGAACTCGCGAGTGATCCCACGGACTATCCACCACGGCCGCAAATACCACTTTGTGCCTTTGATCAAAGTCCGACAGTGAGCGTTCGTCGAAGGGTTGCACCTCATTGAATGCCGCGTAATCGCTGTTGAAATCCGTGGAGTCGTCGATCGCTTTGCTGTAGGTGTAGTTGCCGAACATGCTGAAGTGATTGCCGAAACGCTTTTTCAGCTCGAAGATTCCGCCATGGTAAATCGCATTCGCGATGGAGGAGTATTGGTTATTCTGAAGAATTGTGTGCGTAGGGTCGGCGAAGCAGAGGCCGGGATCGGCCAGGCACTGCGGGGCGCCCCAATTCTGGAATGGAAGGCCGTTGGTGGGAAGGCCGTTGGCACCCGTGCCGGAAACGATGGGAGCGCCCGGCAGCAGGTTCTTGTCGACCGCCCATGGCAAGTGCGTGGTGTGCACATAAATGTAGCTGGCAGAGACCGACCAACTCTGCCCGAGTTGTCGTTCAACGCCGAAAGAGACCTGCTGCGACTGTGGTGGCCGGTAATTCGGCTGGCCGAAGAACAGCACCGTTCCGGGCGGAAGAGGCCCGGTGTTATTGATTTGAAGATTGATCGGGGGAGCAGCAATATCCGCCGCCGAGATACAGGCGTTCTGTCCTGCCGGAGGTGTGCCACATAGAATCTTGCCCTGCGCAAATAGGATCTGGTAGATCGCGGCGGAGTTCTGGAAGGGATTCGGACTTCCCGGAACGCCCAAGATCGAAACCAGCGTGTTGGCAATCTGCCGGGTGCCGTTCACATTGCCAAGGGTTTTCACGACGTTGGGAATCTGCGCATAGATCGGCGAGTAGAAGATGCCGTAGCCTCCGCGTATCACCGTCTTCTGATCGTTGCCAGGATCCCAAGCAAACGAGATTCGGGGAGCAAGGTCCTTCTTGTAAGTGTTGAGAGGCCCGTACTGCGAATCCACCTCATATCGCAGTCCGTAATTCAGGGTGAGGTTGGGCCGGACCTGCCAGGAGTCTTGCCAGTAGCCAGCCGTAAATGGCCTGGTCTCGATATAGGACGGATTGCCGAAGCCCTGTTCGTAGAATGCCGGCAACCCCAGGCTCCACGATTGGAGGGTGCTAAGCGGAGCAGACGCAACCGATGTCGAAAGTCCGCAAGCCGCGGGTATCTCCAAACATGGGCTAACTAGTCCGCCGGGGAGTTCCAGGAACTCAAACCGGCCTGGGAAAAAAGTATAGGAAGTCGTGTTATTTCCGCGGATCAGTTCGTAGAAACCCATCCTCATGGTGTGATGACCACGGATGAGGGTGAAATTGTCGGCGAACTCGTAACGCCGCACAGTGCTGAAGTTCGGCAGGAAGATTCCTCGGCCAAAGAAGCCGTATCCTTCCACATCCAGCCCCGGCCCTCCGAGATCATTTGTGGTGACATTGAATTGGTACCAATTCCACTGCGCCCGTGCTTCATTGATGGCCTGCGCGCTGAACTGATGGAACCACGACCCCTGCAGTGTGCTGTCCCAGTCGAGCACTGACGTTCCGCGGGAGAAGCCGATCAAAGCTTGCAGATCCGGATCAGACTCATCGAGGTGAGCGAAGCTATAGCGGAGGAAAGCCGAATCGTGATCGCTGAATCGGTGATCGAGACGAGCGGAACCTTCGTATTGCCGCGTCGGAAACGGAAACAGCCCCCCATCCTTCTCAAACTGGTTCACGATGAAGGCTCGCGAGGCTAGCTGAGCCGGGGTCACGAACGGGTTCCCGGCAGCGGTCGGATCGACCGTCAAAATGCTCTGAAGCCCAAAGGCGCATACGGCCGCCGGCAGGATCATGATTGTGGGTGGCATGCCCAGGCAAGGTACCGGTGCCGCACCTTCTGCCGCTAAACCTGCGAGAATCGGCGCTTGCACGGCGGTAGGTGCGAAGATACTGCTTTTGGTCAGCAACGGAACCGAGTCCTGCGCATCGGAGCGCAAACCTTCGAAAGCAAGGAAAAGAAAGGTGCGATCCTTCTTGATCGGAAATCCGATCGTTCCCCCGAACTGTTGGCGGCTGAGAGAATTCTTGATCGGCTGACCCTGCGCGGCTAGCGAGAACGGCTGTCCAGGTTGCAATGCAGGACTGAACGCGAACGGGCTTCGGGCATCCATGGCACCATCGCGAAAAAAGCCATACACACCGCCGTGCAGGCTGTTTGTGCCATTCTTGGTCACGATATTGACGGCGGCCCCGCTCGCCCCTCCCAACTCAGCTTGATAGTTGCTGCGGTTAATCTGGAACTCCCTTACTGCATCCTGGCTCACATTCAGACGAACCCCGCCAGCATCATCGTTAGCCTCGCCGCCATCGACGGTTACCGTGTTCCCCCTGCCATTGCTGCCGTAGAAGGAGAGTCCGCTTTCCGGAGTTTGTTTCACACGAAAATCAGCGTTATCGGCAATGACATTGGAATTGCTGACGCCCGGCATCAGCAGGGTGAAGGTAAGGTAGTCGCGCCTGTCGATGGGCAGGTCGGCTATGAATCTTTCCGTCACATTGTTCGCTTGGCTACTGCGTTCGGTTTCGACCACCGCCGCTTCCGAAGCCACCTCGATTTCCGTGGCAACCTTCGATACCTTCAATTGGAAGTCCGAGACGACGGTCTGCCCGATGCTTACCACCACTCCTTTGCGAACGGCTTCAGCAAAGCCCGATGCCTGCACGGCGACGTCGTAGGTTGCGGGCGCCAGGTTTGGGACCCGGAACTGCCCGGACGAATCGGTCATAGCGGTGCGCCGTAGTCCGGTTTCGGTGTTGAGTACGGTTATGGTCGCCTTCGGCAGAAGGGCGCCCGAGGGATCAATTACGGTTCCCTGGATATCTCCGGAAGAACCTATCCCTTGGGAGTACGCCAAGCTACTCGCCAACACCAAGCACACAACCACAGATGCCAGTGACTTCATAGGATTCTCCTTCTGCTTAGGTGAGGACATCGTCGCAGTCGTTCTGAGCAAGCCCATATGCCGTCCGTTGCTCGGAGTAGGCCGAGCGCCCATCAAGGGCCTCGCCAGCCGTCCAGCAGGCCTATGTTTTTTCGTATAAAGAACTATGAACGGAATTTTTGGTCCTAAGAACGCGACTCCCAAATTGTGAGAGTGAGTATCACATAATAGTTACTAACGTCAAGATTTAATCGACAGGAAGTCGGTTGTGGAGAGACGGGTGATGCCGAATGTGACAAGACCAGCAGTTCGGAACGGCGTCTGGGCTTCCTATTGGCGGGAGTTGTGCCGGTTCAGACTCTGTCAGGCAGGAGTAAGAACAAGACGGCCCGAAACTTGGCCACGGCGGAGCTGATCCAGTGCTTCGTTCGCTTCCGCAAGCGGACGCGCCGTCACTTGGCAACGTACGCTGCCGGCCGCAGCCATTGCCAGAACCTCTCGGACATCCTCTCGGGTGCCGACAGTGGAAGCTTGGATCCGAATCTCCCCTGCCGCCATCAGGATAGGCGGAAAGCAGATCGGATCCGCCGGCAGGCCCACCACTAGCAGAGTGCCGGTGGGCCGCACGCACGAAAACGCGGTGTCGTACGCTGCCCGGGCCGCGGAGGTGACGAGCGAGACGTGAACTCCGCCTCGACTGCGCAGTTCCTTGATCACTTTGTTGGTTGCTGCATTGATCGTGGCGAAAGCGCCGAACGTCCTGGCAAGGTCGAGCTTCTTTTCGGAGATGTCGATTGCGATTACCTCTGCTCCCATTGCTGTCCCGAACTGCACAGCCAAGTGTCCCAGGCCGCCAATACCGAAGACCGCGAGGCGCTGGCCCGGCAGGATGCCGGCGCGTTTGAGCGCGCGATAGACGGTAACGGCGGCGCAAAAAAGCGGAGCAGCCTGCGTCCAAGAAAGAGCATCAGGAATTCTAAGGGCATGGCTGGCGGGCGCCTTCACAAATTCGGCGTAGCCGCCATCGACGGTGACGCCGGTGATCTTCTGCTGGCGGCAGAGGTTTTCGTTTCCCTCCCGGCAGAACTCGCATTCGCCGCAGGTCCAGTGAATCCAGGGTACTCCGACCCGATCACCAATTTGCAGATCTTCGACCGCCGCGCTCTTTTCAACCACGACCCCGGCGATTTCGTGCCCGAGGATCAGGGGTGACTTGACCAGCTTCGCGAACTGCGACCAATCCCCGTCGGCGACATGCACGTCGGAATGACAAACCCCACAAGCTTGTACCTGGATCAGCACTTCACCGGCTTCGGGCTGCGGCCGTGGGACTTCCTCAACCGCAAGCGGCTTCTTGAATTCACGCAGGACGGCAGCCTTCATGCCTTCGCCTCACGCCCCTAAGGAATGATACGGGCTGGTGTGCTATTTGAAATGGTCAGGGCTGGACGCCGCGCAAGAAGAACTCAACGGCGCTATCGACGCGTTCGCCCAGCTTGTGGGGTCCGGTCAGATCGACCGCCCATTGCCGAACCACGGTCTGATAGAGTCCCTCCATGAATTCCGAGAGATGAAGGACAGGGAAGGCGCGCGTAATCTCACCGCGTCGCTGGCCCTGGGCGAGAATCTCGCGCAGCAACCCGACCGCAACTCCCTCAGGCCCGCGCATTTCCGGAGAACGCACCGGATCCATTGCGCCCGACAGCACCACGGCCTGCCAGAGGGGCCGATCGGCTTCCACCTCGCGTGCCAAGGCGCGATATAAATGGCTCAAACGCGCTCCTGTGTCAGCTTCGCTGGACAGTTCCGACTTTAGATGTTCGACGATACAAGCGAAGCCTCGCTTGCCGACGTCGCGCAGAACTGCATCTTTGCTGGGAAAGTATCGGAAGAACGTGGGCTGACTGATCTCGAGAATGTTGACGATATCCTCGACGCGAGTATTTTCGTAGCCTCGTTTGCGGAACAGTCGAACGGCGGTTTCGACAATCTGCTGGCGCAGCCGTGCCTTCTTGCGTTCGCGAAGGCCAAGCGTCTGGTGGGCAGGCGCTGACTTCTTCGATCGTCTCAAGCTTGGCCGACTTCGCGCTATTAGGCCTGATCTGGCAGCATTCGCAGAGCCCATTTGCCCTGATCTCCTGAATTCATAGATGGCGCGATGTCCGAACCGCAGCGTGGACTCGTCACTCTACCATTCTGCTGGCAACCGTCACAAACGAGCCAAAGCCGCTCCGATACTGACGAACCGGCCAGTCTGCCAGCGACGCGGTCCTTTATTCTTGACGTTATCTACTAACAGATGATATAGACTAACACAATTTTGCGGTGGAACGGTACGGCGAGGCTTACGATTTTATGGCAGCCCCTTCGCTTGTATCCGTGTCGTGCCGACTTTCCATTGACCACGCAGGGAAGCATGACGACCTCGGCAACAACCTCTCCCAAGTTAAGCGGTGGTGCATTTCTTCTTGAAGATGTCTCGCCCAACGAGATTTTCACGGCTGAGGATCTGAGCGATGAACATCTTGCCATCGCGCGCACGGTCGACGAATTCTGGGCGAACGACGTTGAGCCGCATCTCGACGCGATCCGCCAGCAGACGCCTGGCATCGCACTCAGCGTGTTGCGCAAATCGGCGGAGCTGGGCCTCACTGCCGTAGCCATTCCTGAAAAATTTGGCGGAATGGAAATGGACCTGGCCTCCGTCATGATTGTGGGCGAGCACCTGGGGCAAGATGCTTCCTACGGATCGTGGCACTCCGCGCACACAGGGATCGGCACCCTGCCTATCCTCTTCTTTGGCACTGAGGAACAGAAACAGAGGTATCTGCCCCGGCTGGCGAAGGCTGAGATCCTTGCGGCCTATGCTTTGACCGAGCCCTGGGCGGGTTCGGATGCGCTGGCCATACGAACGCGGGCGGATCTAAGTCAGGACGGCAAGCACTACATCCTGAATGGACAAAAGATGTGGATCACCAATGGAGGCGCTGCTGATCTGTTTACCGTCTTTGCCAAGGTGGGAGGAGAAAGTTTCACAGCGTTCCTGGTGGAGCGCAATTTTTCCGGGGTGAGCAGCGGCGCTGAAGAGCACAAGATGGGTATCAAAGGAAGCTCGACCACGGCGGTGTACTTCGACAATGTTCGAGTGCCAGTCGAGAACGTGCTGGGCGAAGTTGGCCGGGGACACATCATCGCCTTCAACATCCTGAACCTTGGGCGGCTGAAGCTTGGCCCCGGTTCACTCGGCGCAGCCAAGAATGTGCTCGCCGTGAGCCTGAAGTATGCCAAAGAGCGCAAAGCATTTGGTTGCGAGATCGCAGACTTCGGGGCCATCCAACACAAGCTGGCGGAAATGGCGATTCGAATTTATGTCGTGGAATCGATGGTATGGCGGGTAGTTGGGCTCATCGAAAGTCAACTGAGAGCGGCTTCGCCGGATCAATCCGATGTCCCACGCAGCGAACTACAAGCCGTGGAGGAGTACGCCTCAGAATGCTCCATGATTAAAGTCTATGCTTCCGAAATGCTGGATTACGTGGTGGATGAAGGTGTGCAGATCCACGGTGGCTATGGCTACCATCAGGATTATCAGGTCGAACGTGCCTATCGCGACTCCCGCGTCAATCGCCTGTTTGAGGGCACGAACGAGATTAACCGGCTGCTAATACCGGGGATGCTGTTGAAGCGCGCGGCGCGTGGACAACTTGCCCTGCACCAGGCGGTCGAAGCGGTCCTCAGCGGGAAATCCGCGAAGGCGCCGAGGGACGGCGATGAACAGATGCGGCTGGTGCACGATGCAAAACAGGTTGCACTGCTGGCTCTCGGCATAGCCAACCAGAAATACGGAGCGGAACTGCAAAAGCAACAAGAGGTTTTGATGAGTATTGCGGACATCATCATGGAGGTCCTGGCGATGGAGTCGGCTATGCTTCGTAGTCGCAAACTTGCGGCCTCTGGGCGAGGCGGGAACGCCGCAGATGTGTGCGCCATCTTCTTGCGTGAAGCCATGGATCGAATCGAGATCTCATGCCGGAATGTTTTGGGTACCTGCCTTGAGGGCGATGCCCTGCGACGGAACATGTCGGTCTTGCGCAGCTTTGCCAACTACGAGCCTGTCAATGCAGTCGCCCGGCGGCGGAATATCGCCCGGCGTTTGCTCGCCAATGAGCGCTATGTTTGCGACTGAGTACAATCGGTGCCATTTTCGATGTCGGATGGAAAATCCAAATTCAAAGGCCGGATCTCCTCTGAGGTGGTACATGACAAAACATCCACGCTCCATTTCTGCTGTAATGCTACTGCTGCTTTGCTTCTCAGCAAGCGCTTTGGCAGCGGTTACCACACAAACAGGGACGTTGCCGGATGGCGCAACTTTTCTCATTGAAGTGCCCTCCCCATGGAATGGGACTCTGCTGTTATACAGTCACGGCTACGTAACTCCGGGCTCACCGAATCCTGCGCAAGATGTAGGCGATCCCGGTACTCGTGCCTTCCTGCTGGCAAACGGATTTGCATTGGCTGGTTCTTCCTACGCCCACACCGGTTGGGCAATTCAGGAGGGCCTGCTCGACCAGATTGCGGTACTGGACGCATTTGCTGCGCTCGTAGGCAGACCCAGCCGTACCATTGCCTGGGGTCACTCGCTGGGCGGAATCATTACCGCCGGCCTCATCCAGAGATTCCCCAGCCGTTTTGACGCTGCGCTTCCCATGTGCGGAGTGCTTTCGGGCGGTGTCGGCACCTGGAACCAGGGGCTGGATGTAGGGTTCGCCTTCAAGACACTATTGGCTTTCGGCAGTCCGTTGCAGGTGGTCAACATCACCGACCCGATCGGCAACCTTGGTTTAGCGGAGAGCATTTTGGCTTCGGCCCAGGCCACGCCCCAGGGCAGAGCACGCCTCGCGCTGGCGTCCGCGCTGGGAGATGCACCCGGGTGGTTCGATCCGGCCTCGCCCGAGCCGGCTGCTAACGATTTCACCACGCAGGAGGCGAACCAGTTCCTGTGGGCGTCCCAGGTGGACTTTCCATTCCTCTTCGCGCTGCGGGCCGAGCTCGAATTTCGCGCCGGCGGTAACCCCTCTTGGAACACAGGAGTGGACTACAGAAAACAGTTGAACCGTTCCGTAGACCGTGAGGAGGTGCGGGCGCTGTACAAGCAGGCGGGTCTGAGCCTGGATGCCGACCTCGATGCGTTGAACGAGGCAGCCAGAATCACGGCCAATTCAACGTCAGTCCAGTACCTGGAGCAGAACATCATCTTCAATGGCCAAATCCATTTTCCCGTGCTGACCATGCACACCACGGGCGATGGGTTGGTCGCTAACCAGAACGAAAGCGCCTACAAAGATGTCGTCGACGAGGCTGACAACAACCGATACTTGCGCCGGACCTTTGTTCATCGGGCGGGACACTGCACGTTCACCCCCGCAGAAACGGTAACCGCTCTTGAAAATCTGCTGGAGCGGCTGAACACTGGAAAGTGGCCTGACCTTGATCCCACCTCACTCAACGCGGAAGCAGCGGCGCTCGGACCGCTCAACGTCGCGCCACCGTCGTTCCTGCGTTTCGAACCCACGCCCTTCCTGAGGCCGTTCGATGCGTTCGATCAACGTCGTTGCAGCCACGAGCATTTTGATCCGGACGTGTGCAGTGGTGAGTTCTGAGCGGAATTAACACAGACGAATTAAGCTGCTTGGGCAAGAGCTGGACCGTCTCGGCATGGCCAGTATTCTCCGCGAGCATCGCCGTAAATTAAAGCGTAGAGCGGAACTTGGATGGCGTAGCTCCCGCGAATCTGCGAAATATATTCGTGAAGTGGCTTTGGTCTGCAAAACCCGCGTCCAAGCTTATGTCGCTTAGGCTCAGCGCGGGGTTTCGCAGTAACTCCTTGGCTCGCTCAAGCCGTCGCTGCAGAATGCACTGATGTGGGCTGGCTCCCATGGATTGCTTGAAAAGCTTTGCGAAAGCCGGGACTTTCGGAGACTGATAAGCCCGGTGGCGATCTCGACATTTTTCGCTTCGCAGCCGCCATCGGCCGTTCGGACAAGGAAAACTGATTCGCGCTTCTCGACGCTTAATGGGCGGTCTGCATTAGGGGGCAGGTCGCTGGATTCGGAAAAGCGCCTGCGGATCGCGTGAAGAGACTCGTCCAGCCCCGATCCAGGCATACCGGCTGATTAAAGCGCCGATGACAAAACAAACTGCGGCCAGGTAGCGACCCACAGCGCTGTGTCCCGAAAAAATTCTGAG
>JGI12627J18819_10000840_pt1 | contig 10375 bp, 8 predicted proteins | sample TexAe_OM1H0_M2_FD_18819 | JGI IMG/M metagenome (IMG submission 18819)
CAAGGAGTCGACGAAAAATATCTGCTTGAACTCTTCCGGACGGTCGCCGCCCGCCACCAGCAGGTGCCGCACTTCATGCTGCGGATCCAGCAGCACCACGCTCACCGCGTCGAGCGAGTAGGATTCGCGCAATCCGCCGACCATGGCGTGCAGCAGCTGCGGCAAGGTGTCGGCGCGCAGCAGCGTCAATTCGCGCGCCTGCGTGCGCTTCATGATCGTCTCGTTGGCCGAAGCTTCCGCCGTCATTTCGGCGAGGCGCTTCTTGAGATCCTCGATCTCCCTGTCCATGTCCACTTGGTTGAGCTCAGGCATTGCCGGTTCCTTTAGCCGCCTCGCGCCGCGGCGCGCACGTCCAAGTAGGCCCTGCCGCGGGTCATGAGCGCCGTGAACTCCTGCGCATTCTTGGTTTTCACCGACCCAACCAAGCGCTCGACCGCCTTCTGCAAGGCCAGGAGCGACTCGTTGCCGTAGTCGTTCGAGCTTTGGATCTCGAAATAGAGTTCCGGGCTTTCCGCTGCAACGCGGCTCGCGACTTCCAATTGTGAATCGAAGGTCGTGCTGGAAAGCTTCGCCAGCCGCGGAGCGGCCTCGCCGCTGTCCGCCAAAGCCGTGAAAAACGCGATATTGAGCGCGTGCGAGAGCCCCAGGACATAGGCAATCAAGCGATCGTGCTCGTCCAGGTCCATGACCACCCGTTCCGCCATCGTCGGGGCGAAAAGCGCCTGCGCCTCTGCGAGTGCCTCTTTGTCCCCCAGGTCGATGAATATTACGTGGCGGCCCGAGAGCAAATGCGTGTCGGGCCCGAACATGGGGTGCACCGAGGTGACGCGGCAACCGGCCTTCACCAGCGCGTCCAATCCAGCCCGCAGCGGTGTTTTCAACGAGCCCAGGTCGAACACCAGTCCGCGCGGCCTGCGTCTCGCCAGCACTTGCAGCAGGTCCGCGGTGGCGGACAGGGGCGTGGCAAGCACGATCAGGTCGAAATCCAACGGATCAGTTTGCCAATCGGGCACGGCGTCGAAGCCCGGCAAGCCGCCCTTTGGGTCCGCGATCGCTACCCGAAACCCCTGCGACGCGAGAAATTCGACGAACCACCCGCCCATCTTCCCATGGCCGCCGATAACCAGGGCTCGTTTGCCGGTGCCGTGGGCCTGCGCAGCGACACGCGCGTGCTCCTGGGTCGCCAACGAGGACAAAATGAGCTGACGCAGCAGGGATTCGGCCAAGTCAGGTGAGATTTTCAGCCGCTCGGCGGTGGTACGGCCCCGCAGGATCACTTCGCGCTCGCGGCCGAAGTCCCGGGTCGCCCGCCCGGTGGCCCGCTTGACCGCCGCGACTTGCTCGCTCAAGGCCTGGCGTCGCGCCACCAATTCCAACAACTGGCCGTCCAGGTCAGTCAGTGCCGCTCGCAGTTCGTCCAGATTCATATTAAAGAAAGCCCCTAAGGTTCTATCGGCACGGCTACCATTCTCTAATGAGCAGCAGCAAAAAGACATTTTGGACCGAAACCCTTCCAGATCCTCTGCCCGCCAATCCCTTGGAAGTAGCCAAGGACTGGCTGGCACAGGCGCAGCGGGATGCTTTCCAGCCCAATCCCAACGCCATGGTCTTGGCGACGGTCGACGGACGCGGCCACCCCTCCGCCCGCGTTGTTCTCTGCAAGGAGATCGCGGCGCAGCAGGGCTACATACTTTTCTACACCAACTACCTTTCGCGCAAGGGAAGTGAATTGTTGGCGAACCCACGGGCAGCCGTCGTATTTCACTGGGATCATCTGCATCGCCAAGTGCGCGCCGAGGGTCAGGCTGAAGCGCTTGCCGAAGCTGACAACGATGCCTATTTCCGCACTCGCGCCTGGCAAAGCCAACTGGGAGCATGGGCGAGTCAGCAAAGCCAGCCCGTGCAATCCCGCGACGCGTTGATCGACGCCGTAGCCCGCGAAGCCCGCCGCTTCGGTGTCCCCTATGCAGGCCCCGGCTCACCCGAACCTGATCGCATTCCCGTTGCTGTTCCGCGGCCGCCGCATTGGGGCGGGTACCGCTTGCATGTCGACGCCATGGAATTGTGGGTCGAAGGCGAATACCGCATTCACGACCGCGCGCGCTTTACCCGCGCCTTGAGCAAGGGCCGCGTCGACGCGGCCGCCGTATGGACGTCGACCCGCCTGCAGCCCTGAGGCCTCACGCTCGACCTCGCCGGATTCCATAACCGCCGGGAATACAACTGGCCGATGCGGTAGATGGAAATGTCGCATGTCGCGGCATAGCTTCTGACTGGGCCGATACAACAAATCGATTTAGGGATGGCACGTGCAACCAATCAAACTAGCCGGGCGGCTGATTTTTCCATGTCTTTGCGCCGGGGGCGCGCTGTACGCGCCGGCGAATGCCGCGGACACGGGTGCGGCGGTCTCGGACAGCACCGATCTCATGCAGGAAATCACGGTCACCGCGCGGCGCCGCGAAGAAAGCATCCTCGATACTCCCATTTCCATCAGCGCCTTTTCGGGGCCTGCGCTCGAGGCGCGCGGCATCGAGCGCACCGAAGATCTCGCGAAGATGGTGCCGAATTTCGTCTATCAGACGAACCCGGGCGCCGGTGGATCGAGCTCGAACGCTGCCGTGTTCATCCGCGGCGTCGGCCAGGCCGATTTCATTCCGACGGTCGAACCCGGTGTCGGCCTGTACATCGACGGTGTTTACATCGCGAGCACCGTGGGCGGCTTGATGGAATTGAACGATGTCGAACGCATCGAGGTGCTGCGCGGACCGCAAGGCACACTGTTCGGGCGCAACACCATCGGCGGCGCCGTCAGCGTCACCAGCGAAAAGCCCTCCACCAAGGCTTTCTCCGGCAATGCCAGCATTTTGTATGGAACCGACAACGATCGCGAAATCAAGGCGAAGATCAATCTGCCGTTGAGCGGATCGGTCGCCGCGAGCCTGTCGGGTGCGCTGGTCAAGCAGGATGGCTACGTCGACGATGTCGGGACCGGACAGGAGTTGGGCGACACCAACAACCTGGTCGGGCGCCTCGCGGTGCGCTGGCAAGGCGAACACAACGAACTGAATTTCAGCGTCGACGGCACGCGCACGCGCGAGAACGGCCCGGCCTTCATATTGAAGGGCGTGAATTTCAATTCGCAGATCTTCAATCCGGGAAACTTGCCGCTGCTGCCTCCCGGTTCGCCGCCGACGCCGGGCAAGTATGTGATCAATCCGCCGGCCGATGCGCCAGTCGATAATTTCTCGCTGTTCAACAACTACATCGCGACGTTGGTGGCGAATGCCGGCAACTGCTTGGGACTCGGTTCCCCTACCTACAATCCTGCGGGCGACCAGACCAACAAGGCCTGCTACGGTCCTCAGTACTACGCCAATGGCCGGCTCATCAGCGACGGCACGCTGCCGAGCCTGACCGACGACAACATTTGGGGCACGCACCTGACTTGGGACTGGAACATCTCCGACTCGCTGCGCTTCAAATCCATCACCGCCTACCGGCACCTGCAAAGCAATTTCCAACGCGACGGAGATGAGTCGCCCCTGACCATCTATCATCTGACCGACGAATTGTCCGAGAGGCAGTTCAGCGAGGAAATACAGCTGGACGGCGACTCCTTCGGCAATGCGTTGAAGTGGGTGGGCGGCCTGTATTACTTCGACGATAGCGCCGTGAATCCGAACCTCGTGGACTTCTCGCCCATCACCGTGCAATCGGGCGGCGCCTCCACCACCAAGAGCTACGCGGCCTTTGCGCAGGCCACTTACAACTTGAATGCGCAATGGGCGGTCACTGCGGGCCTGCGCTACACCCGTGACCGAAAGACATTTACGCCCAATGAGTTCGTGGTCAACAGCAAGGGCGGACCGTTCCCGGACGGCTTGCCCGTGCTGCCGTCGACGCCGGTCGAGCAAACGTTCTCCAAGGCCACGCCGCTGGTCAATGTCTCGTACCACATCCTGCCGGAGACGATGCTGTACGCGACGTTCAGCCAGGGTTTCAAGTCCGGCGGCTTCACGCAGCGCGTATTCCCACCGCTGCCCGCGACGCCGACCTTCGATCCCGAAACGGTGACTTCGTACGAAGTGGGATTGAAGACCAGCACCTGGGAAGACAAGCTGCACTTCAACGCGGCCGCTTACCTGACCAACTACGACGATATTCAGGTTTCGATTTTCCAGGCGATCGCGCCGATCACCGCCAACGGCGGCACGGGCAGGATCCGCGGCCTGGAGTTCGAGACGCAGGTGTCGCCGGGGGACGGCTGGTATTTCGAAGGCAATGCCGGACTCACCGACGCCTATTACACGTCTATCCTGCCGAGCGCGACCGACATCAATTTGAATTCGAAGTTCGCCTTCGTCTCCAAGTGGCAGTGGCTGATGGCCGCACAGAAAGAGTTTCATTTGCCCGGCAACAGCAGGCTCACGCCGCGCGCTGAATGGCAGTACCGGACCGCGTATTTCAACGACTCGCTCAACACCGCTGCGGAAGAACAGCCCGGCTACGGTCTGCTCAACGGAATGTTGCAATGGACCGCGGCGAATTCGCAACTGTCCGCCTCGGTTGGCGTAAAGAATGCGCTCAACAAGCAATACATCGATGCCGCCTACTTCACCCCGGGATCCGGCCCCATCAGCGTCATTCCCGACCGCGGACGCCAGTGGTACGTGATGCTGAAGACGAGTTTCTAGCCCCCCCTGCCCGGGTGCCTGAGGCCCGGGCTATTTCATTGCCTCGCGCCAAGCCTCGAACAACACGTTTCCCGGCTCCGCCAGAGCGTCGCAAACCGACAAGTGATTGCAATCCGGCACATCCAATATGCCGGCGGCGACGATGCCCGGCCAATGACCGGACATCAGCTGCGACTGGCGATGAAATTCGCTTGATTCCAGTGCGCCGAGCGCCAATAGCAGCGGCGCTTCATTGCGCAAAGGCATGAACGCCGGCGAAACCGCGCGCGCGGAGACTTCGTCCAGCTTTAAATCCTTGGCGAGGAATTCGGCATGCGCGAGCGGCTGCAAATCGAACACACCGCTGACGGTGAGCGCCCCTGCGATCAGGCGCTTCGGCAATTCCGGCGAAATCGCCGGCCACTCCGTCGCCAGCATCATCGCCGTCAAGTGCCCGCCCGCCGAGTGGCCCGAACAATAGATCCGCGCTCGATCGATGCCCAAGCTGTCCGCATTGTGGTACAGCCAGGCACATGCGCGGCGCATCTGATCGACGATTTCGGCTATCGGCGTTTTCGGCGCGAGGCCATAGTTGAGCACCGCCACGGAAATCCCCGCGGCAACGTAGGCATTCGCCACCCAGGAAAAGTCCGCCTTGTCGAGCGCGCGCCAATAGCCGCCGTGGATGAAGATCATCAAGCGCGCCGGAGGCTTTGCGGCCGGGAAAAAATCCAGGGTTTCCTCGGCCGCCGGCCCGTAAGGGATATCGAGCCTGCATTCGAGGGTTTCGCGCGTTTCGAGCGCGTTCGCCTTCCAGCGCGCGAATATCTGCATGAATTGCGCAACCTGCACCCGCGGGTTGTATTCGCGCTCGATAAAGCCCTGATCGCCATTCACGTCTCAAACTCCTTCCCGACTTCTTGCAGCGTCTTGATGAGCACCTGTGCCGCGGGATTCAAGCCCGCGCGGGCGCGCATGGTAACTCCGACGTTGCGATGCCACGATGGCCCGATCAGGTTGAGAGGGGCGACGAAGCCGGCTCGCTCTTCCCAATAGACCAGTTCGCGCGGCAAGAACGTCAAGAAATCGCTTTGCATGACCAATGTCTTCATGAGAACCGCGGAGGTCGTCTCGATGGGGTCTTCCGGCGGCGCAATACCCGCCTCCATGAACACCTGATCGAGCGCGAGCCTTTCGAGTTCCACCTTGGTGGCAAGTATCCAATGCTGATCGACGAGGTCCGACGCCGTCAGCGGTTCGCGCCGCGCGAGCAGCGGATGTCCTCGGCGCGCGATGACGGCCGCGCGATCCTCATGAACCCGCAGCTGCTTCAAGTCCGGGTCCGGACAGCGGGCCGGAATCGATGACAGCGCGAAGTCCACTTCGCCGTGCTTCACCATCGGCATCAAGGCGGCATTGAGCCCGTAGAGGATGGTGACTTGGATGCCCGGAGAGGACTCCCGCAGTCTGCTCAAAGCCATCGGCAACAACCGCGTCGCCTCGGAGGGTCCGCAACCGATGCAGGTATGGCCGCCGCGCGCCACGCGCAGCGCTTCGATTTCCTGAGTCGCGCTGCGCAATTCAGCGTCGATCGAATCGGCATGCCGCACCAACGCGAGACCAAAAGCGGTCGGAATCGCGCCGAATCGCCCGCGCTCCAGCAACTGAACGCCCAGGGCGCGCTCCAAGCTTCTGATGTTCTTGGAGAGTGCCGGCTGCGATATTCCGACGGACTCGGCGGCCTTGGAGAACGAGCGATGGCGTACGATCAGGGCGAGTTGGCGCAGGCGCGGAACATCGATTTCAGTGGACATAAGGCCGGCTCCGGGCGTTCCATAACCTGAAGGAATGCAATTGGTCGAAATGGTAGATGGAAAGCCCGCAAATAGCGACTTAGATTCAAAGAGCTAAAATTACGGCGTTTAATTGACGAGGAGGCACTCTTGCAGCCGCTCGAACGACTGGTCGAACCGGACCGCGTGCATAGAACCGTCTATACCGATCAAGAAATATTCGATCGGGAGATGGAGAATATTTGGGAGAAAGCCTGGGTGTACTGCGGTCACGAATCGCAGGTCAAAAGCCCCGGCGATTTCTATACCGTACAGATCGGCCGCCAGCCCATGATCATGGTGCGCGGCACCGATCAGAAAATCCGCGTGCTCTACAACCGCTGCCCGCATCGCGGCGTGCAGCTCTGCGGCAGCCGGCAAGGCAACACCGGATCCACGTTCGTGTGCTCCTACCACGCCTGGACCTTCCATCTGGACGGCCGCGTCAAGGGCATTCCGCTGCCGCACGGCTACGACGGCACGCGCATGAACGCGCAGAACCCAGATTGCTCCATGAAGGCTGCGGCGCGGGTCGAGAGCTATCGAGGCTTCGTGTTTGCCAGCCTCTCGAATGGCGGTCCTGGGCTGCTCGAGTTTTTAGGCGATGCGAAAATCGCCTTCGACGATATGTGCGACCGCTCACCGCTCGGCGAAGTGGAAATCGTGCCCGTGTGCCATCGCGTCATGCAGCACTCGAACTGGAAATTCTTCATGGAAAACCAGCTCGACGCGCTGCACCCCTCGGTCACCCACCAATCGACGGGCATTGCGGCGGGCCGCGCCGAACGCGCTCTCAAGGCAAAGGGCGAAACGCCGCCCCTCTACTACCACTATCTGTCGACATTCGCCTCCTCGTTCGACCAATGGGATTCAGTGCAAACCGTGAATTTCCCGCGAGGCCACGGCATATTGAAAGGCTACATGGGCCTTCGGCCCAACGATCCCGACACGCAGGAATACGTCGCTGCCATGTACAAGGCGTACGGCCAGGAGAGGGCCGAGGAATACCTGGGGCGCAGCATTCACCATGTGCTCATATATCCGTATCTGTCGGTGCAGTCGCCGCTTCAGCAGCTGCGCTGCCTACGACCGATAGCGCCGAACAAAACGCTCTCGGAGATCTGGCACTTTCGTTTGAAAGGAGTCTCCGACGCGATCTACCGGCGCGCCTTGTGGTACTTCAATCTGGTCAATTCGCCGGCGACCATGATCAACGCAGATGACCTGGAGAATTGGACCAAAGGCCAGTGGGGGCTGGAATCCACCGGCAGCGACTGGGTGAGCTTTCATCGCAACCACGGCGGCGATACGGTGGAGGATGGGGTCACCTATTCGAAGAACGGCACTTCAGAAGCCGTGATGCGCAGCCAGTTCAAAGCTTGGACCGAGTACATGCGGCCATGAGCACACCGCAAAAAACCAAGCCTCGTTCCGCGCTCGAAGCCCGCCTCCTCGATGAAGTTGTTATTTTCGAGAATCAGGAGGCGAAATCGACCGGCGCTCAATCGATTGCCCCGGACCACACGCCCCGGCAGGCCCACCAGGACAGGCCGCTGCCCAGGCAAAGCGCGCTGTTGCAGGGCATTCACTCGGCGACTCTGCAACAACGCGTCGAGCAATTGCTGTTTCAGCAGTCCGAATTGCTCGACGGCAAGCACTGGGGCGCGTACATCGACCTTTTTGAAGACGATGGAATATACTGGATGCCGGTCGCGCCCGAGCAGACCGAATGGCAGGATTCCCCGTCCATCTTTGCCGAAGACAAGCGCATGATGCAGATCCGCATGGGGCGCGTGACGCATCCGAATGCGTGGTCTCAGGCGCCGAATTGGGGCACCAGCCATGTGGTGGGCAATGTGGTGATCGAGTCGGCGAGCGAACAGGAAATTTCCGTGCGCTCGCGCTTCCACATGATTGAACTGCGCCGCGACAATATGCGGCACTTTGCGGGGACTTATCGGCACACCCTCAGGGTGCATGGCGAGCTGTTCAAAATCGCCCTGCAGCGCGTCGATATGNTGAACGCGCAGGCGCCGTTCGATTATGTGCTACAGGTTTGGGTCTGAACCAGGGGAACTTTATGGCGCAAGGTGCAAGCAATGCGGTTCGCGCGGGATCACAGCAGGAAAACGTGCGTGAATATTCCCTCTACATCAACGGCGCATGGGTGCCGGGTTCCGCTGCCGTCACCGACGATTTCAATCCCGCGACCGGCGCGTTGTTCGCGCGGGTTGCGCAAGCCAGCCGCGCAGATGCGCAGAAGGCGGTCGAAGCGGCGCACAACGCGCGCGAAGCCTGGGCGCGGATGATCGTTTCCGAGCGCAGCGGCATCCTGCTGCGCGCCGCCGATATCCTGGCCACCAAGGTCGATGAGATCCGCGAAGTGCTGATCGACGAGTCCGGATCCACCTTCGGCAAGGCCATGTTCGAAGTCTTTTATTGCATCGAACTGCTGCGCAGCGCCGCCGCCGATGCGCGCTACATCTTCGGCGACACCCTGCCGCACACCATGAACGGCCAGATCGGAATGGCGATCCGCCAGCCGCTCGGCGTGATCGCAGGCATTGCGCCTTTCAACGCGCCGTTTTTGCTGGCGATGAAAAAGGTTGCGCTGGCCCTTGCGGCCGGCAACACCTTCGTGCTCAAGCCATCCGAAGAGACGCCCGTGACCGGGCTGAAGATCGCCGAAATTTTCCATGAAGCGAAGCTGCCCGCGGGCGTTCTCAATGTGGTGCCAGGCCCCGCGTCGGAGGTCGGCGAAGTGCTGCTGAGCGATCCGCGGGTTCGCATGGTGACCTTTACCGGGTCGACCAATGTCGGCAAGAAGATCGCGGTGGAAGCCGCGAAGCATCTGAAGAAATACACCCTGGAAATGGGCGGTAAGAATCCCCTGATCGTGTTGCGCGATGCCGATATCGACTATGCCGTGCGCGCCGCCTGTTTCGGGATTTTTTTCCACCAGGGCCAGGTGTGCATGGCCAACTCCCGGCTGATCGTCGAAGAGTCCGTATATGATGAGTTCTGCGCCAAAGTCGCCGCGCGGGCAAAAACCTACAAGGTCGGCGACCCGCATGATCCGCAGACCGTCATCGGACCGCTGATCCGCCGCAGCCAGTGCGGCTTCATCGACGGCCAGATCGAGGATGCCGTCGCCAAGGGCGCGAAGGTGCTGACCGGCGGCACTCATCAGGATAATTTCTATCAGCCGACCATCGTCGCCGGCGTCGCTGCCGGAATGCGCATTTATAGCGAAGAGTCTTTCGGGCCGATCACCTCGATCATCAAGTGCAAGAGCGCCGAAGAGGCACTCGCGATCGCCAATGACACCTCATACGGTTTGGCGGCGGGCGTCATTACCAACGACATGCAAAAAGCCATGGATCTCGCGCTGCGCTTGGACACGGGCATGGTGCACATCAACGACACGACGGTGTCCGATGAACCGCATGTGCCGTTCGGCGGCATCAAGAACAGCGGCATGGGACGCGAGGGCGGCAGGTATTCCATGGAGGAAATGACCGAACTGAAGTGGGTCACCATCCAGCTCGGACAGCGTCAGTTTCCGTTCTGAGCGAACTGCATGGCTGAGCGTTCATTCGCCAAAGAAGTGCAGTCGCTGCGCCTGACCGAAGGCGCCGAGTTCGAAGGCGAAGGCATACTCGCTGTCACCAAGGCGCTGCTGCAGTCGGGTGTCGGTTATGTGGGCGGCTATCAGGGCGCGCCGATTTCGCACCTCATGGATGTTCTGTCCGACGCCAGCGTCATCTTGGGCGAATTGGGCGTGCGCTTCGAATCCTCGGCGAGCGAGGCGACGGCGGCCGCCATGCTTGCAGCCTCGGTCAACTATCCAATTCGCGGCGCCGTGAC
>JGI12627J18819_10000841_pt1 | contig 10372 bp, 9 predicted proteins | sample TexAe_OM1H0_M2_FD_18819 | JGI IMG/M metagenome (IMG submission 18819)
AGCACACGGCACACAAAGAAACCAAGTAGGACCAACCGTCCAGGCAATCGCGCTCTTGGCGGGCGCCCTTCTGGACTGTTCAGAAAAGAGATTGGAAGCTCCGGCGAGCTAAATTGCGCGGCGGAATTCCCAAAACAGGGGCGTAAGCTCAACGGTTAAACTGTCGGTCTCCAAAACCGAACTTGGGGGTTCGAATCCCTCCGCCCCTGCCAGTTGTTGACGTAGTAATACCTCGGGCGGACCCGAGTTGCGGAGCGGCAGAGAGCCGATCCGGCGGAAGAAGGATTTTATGGCGAAGGCAATCACAGCACCGGAACAGCAGGAGCGTTCCGCGGCAAAACAGAGCATCGGACAGGTTTCGGGACTCGTCACGCGCACCACAGATTTCCTCAAAGATGTGCGCGCTGAAATGCGCAAGGTCGTCACGCCTACCTGGGCTGAGGTGCGCAGCACCACTACCGTTGTCCTGGTGACCGTTTTCGCCTTTGCCGGATTCTTCTACGTGGTGGATTCGGTGCTTGATCGCGCACTGCGCGTACTGTTGCACTGGCTCGGCACCGTGTAACGTGAGCGCCCAAGAGGATCTAATGATGACAGAAGAGATTCAAAACGAAAATACTGCCGAAACCCCAGAAGCGGCTCCAACCGAGCAACTCACTCCGGCAGCCAACGAGCAGTTCAAGTGGTACATCATTCACGCTTACTCCGGATTTGAGCGCAAGGTGCGCGAATCTATCGAGAGCCGCGTGCAGGCGTTCGGTTTGCAAAACCGCATTGGCCGCGTAATGATTCCGACCGAACCGGTCACCGAGATCGTCAACGGCAAGAAGCGCACTGTGGAGCGCGTCTTCCTGCCCGGATACGTCCTTGTCGAGATGGACCTCGACAACGATCTCTGGCACGTCATCAAGAACACGCCGCGCGTGACAGGCTTTCTTGGCACCGGGGATAAGCCGGTAGCATTGAGCGAAGCTGAGGTCAGCTCGATTCTCTTCCGCAGCGAAGTCTCGAAGGAGAAGCCGCGCCTCAAGATCAAGTTTGCGAAGAACGAATCGGTACGCATCACTGAAGGGCCGTTCGCAAACTTCAATGGCGTTGTGGATGAAGTCAACGAAGACCGCGAAACGGTGAAGGTGATGGTCACCATCTTTGGCCGCTCGACTCCTGTGGAACTCGAGTTCGGCAAAGTCGAAAAGATTGAGTAGCAAGCAAAGTTTTGGCCGGAGCTAATTAGCTGCCGCAGAAAAAGGAAGGTTTTAAAACGAAATGCCACCGACAACAAAGAAAGTTCAAACGCAAGTAAAACTCCAGATTGAAGCCGGCAAGGCGACGCCCGCGCCTCCTGTAGGTCCGGCGCTTGGCCAGGCTCAGGTCAACATCATGGAGTTCTGCAAGCAGTTCAACGCGCGCACGCAAGGCAAGGACCTGGCCGGGCTGATTATCCCGGTCGTTATCACCGTTTACGTAGACCGCAGCTTCACCTTCGTCACCAAGACGCCTCCAGCGGCCGTTCTGCTGAAGAAGGCAGCGAATCTCGCCAAGGGCTCCGGCGTGCCGAACAAGACCAAGGTGGGCACCGTGACGGAAAAGCAGGTGCTCGAGATCGCGAAGCAGAAGATGCCCGACCTGAATGCCGCTTCTCTCGAAGCAGCCGTAAAGAGCATCAAGGGCACGGCGCGCTCGATGGGCGTCGACGTCGTCGCCTAAGTCCAGACAACCCCAAATCTCTGAATCTCGATCCTCCGGGATCGAGATTCGCTTTTTGCGGCCACTTTTAGTGAAAATCGTGCGAGTGCACATCAAGAGCCTGATCCGACAATGAGCGGAGGCGCATTGCCTTAATATGAATTACGCCGTCCTGATTTTGAAGCGGTCCCTCGACCAGCAGAAATTTGCTGCGCGTGACAAGCAGGCGATCCCGGTCGTAAAGATCCGGCGTGACGATCACATTTGCGATGCCCGTCTCATCCTCCATGGAAAGAAAGATGAATCCTTTCGCGGTTCCAGGACGCTGGCGCGCGATTACGCAACCCGCAGTCCGCACAAACTGTCCATCTTTGCAGGCTCGCAGTTCTTCGGCCGATAAAATTTTCCGGCGCCTAAGTTCTCGACGACGATAATGCATTGGATGTTTTCCGGTGGTCAGGCCAGTCCCCGCATAATCGGCGATCAGGCGCTCCTCAATATTCATCTGCTGCAGGGGAAGCGTTTCAGATGCATCTTCAAGCCATTCGCTTCTCTGCCTTAGCAGCGGACCTTCCAACTTGCCGGCACGTTCCACCTGCCACAGAGCATCGCGGCGATGCTGAATTCCCTCAACCTTGTTCAACGCGCCGATGCGAGCCAGCAGCGTGAGCTCTTTTTTGTTGAGCAGCGGCACGCGTTGCGCGAGATCTTCTGCCGAACGAAATGGACCGTTCTGCTTATGCGATGCAACAACATCATCGGCAGCTTCTTTGCGAAGACCCTTTGCATAGCGCAATCCCATGCGCAAAGAAAGCGACTCGTCAGATTCATGCTCGACGGTGCAAAGCCAATCCGAAACCTGAACATCAATTGGCTTCACGCGCAGACCGTGTCGCTGCGCGTCTTTCACCAGGACTGCGGGCGAGTAAAATCCCATCGGCTGATTGTTGAGAATGGCGCATGTGAATGCCGCCAAATATTTCACTTTGAAGTACGCTGAAGCGTACGCAAGCAGCGCAAAACTCGCCGCATGTGACTCCGGAAATCCATACAGCGCGAATGAACTTATATTCTGAACGATCTGAGCCTGTGTGGCCGCATCAATGCCGTTGGCAGTCATCCCCGCGCGGAGCTTAGTTTCCAGGTTCTTCATGCGCTCCCATGAGCGGCGCATTCCGACGGCGCGCCGTAACTCCTCTGCTTCAGCTCCGGAAAAGTTCGCGACTGTCATTGCCATGCGCAGTAACTGCTCCTGAAAAAGCGGCACGCCCAACGTGCGCTTCAGAACCGGCTCCAGCAAAGGATGAGGATACGTGACTGGCTCTTTGTTCTGCCGCCGCCGCATGTACGGATGCATCATCTCGCCAACGATAGGTCCGGGCCGAATAATCGCGACTTGCACCACGAGATCGTAAAACTTCTCAGGGCAATTTCGCGGCAGCGATGCCATCTGCGCGCGGCTCTCAATCTGAAACATCCCCACGGTGTCCGCCTTCTGCAGCGTGCGATAGACCTCTTCGTCCTCTGGCAACTGCGCCAGATCGACAGGCTCACCATAATGTTGCGGAATTAGTTCCAGGCAATCTTTGATCACTGCCATCATGCCCAGGCCGAGAAGGTCTACCTTGATGATGCCGAGATCGGCGCAATCCTCCTTATCCCACTGAACAACCGTGCGCCCCGGCATTGATGCGCGCTCCAGCGGAACCACGCGATTCAGCTGCCCCTGGCAGATCACCATGCCCCCCGAATGCTGGCTGAGATTGCGCGGCAGGTCCTGAATGCGCATGGAAAGTTCAAGATATTTGGCGATACGTGGATGCCTGATATCGAATCCCGCATTCAGAAATGAGTGCGCCATCGTATCAGTCTTGCCGCGCCACTCCCACTGGCCGGCCAGGCTCGACAGTCGGCCCAGAGAATCTTCGTCGAATCCCAAAGCCTTGCCCACTTCCCGCGCAGCCGACTTCTGCCGATACGTCGTGACGTTCGCCGTCATTGCCGCGCCAAGTTCGCCATATCGCTGATAGACATACTGAATCGCCTGCTCGCGCTTTTCTTCTGAAGGCAGATCGAGATCAATGTCTGGCCATTCGTTGCGGCTCTCGCTCAGGAAGCGCTCGAATAAAAGATCCATGCCGACCGGATCGATCGCCGTAATTTCGAGTGCGTAGCAAACTGCGGAATTTGCTGCGCTGCCCCGGCCCTGAATAAGAATTCCGTTTTGCTTGCAGAATTGGACAATGTCCCACACGATCAAAAAATATCCGGCAAAACCCAACTTTGCGATCAACGCCAGCTCATTCTGTACTTGCCTTTTGGCTTGCTCTAGCAGTGCAGGATCATTCTTCGGTCCATAGCGCCGCTGAACGCCTTCAGCCACACGTTTGCTCAGAAAGCTGTCCATCGTCTCGCCATCGGGCACCGGATAGCGCGGAAACTCGTAGCCGAGATCGTTCAGTTCGAACTCAAGCCGTGATGAGAGCTCTATCGTCTGGTCGATCGCTCCTGGTACATCACGAAAAAGCGCTGCCATCTCCTGCTCATTTCGCAAATAACGCTGATTGTTCACGGCAAGAAGACGGCCTGCATGATCAAGCTCGACATGATTGCGGATCGCAGTGAAGAGGTCCTGAATCTCGCGATCATACGCATTCGCATAGCGAACGCCATTCGTCGCGATCACCGGCAGCTTCAGCGAGCGGGCGATGCGGATCGCAGCCTGATTCCGCCATTCTTCCTCGCGCTCCTGGTGGCGCTGCAGCTCGACGTAAACATTCTCGCGGCCAAAGATGCGCGTCAGTTGTTTGGCTGTTTCGCGACCAGCTTCTTCACCGCCATCAACGAGCGCCGCTGCGAGCGGACCCTCATCGCCACCCGTCATGCAAATCAGACCGCGCGCATATTGTTGAAGATCCTCGAACGTCGCCGCGCCATCGTTCTTGGTCGTCTCACGCATCTTGAACTGCGTGATGAGCTGGCAAAGATTCTGGTATCCCTCGCGCGATTCGCAGAGCAGCGGCAGGCGCGCCGGTGTTCTCTGGTGCTGATGCGGCAGCCATGCAGGCGGCATGAGCCGCGACCCAAGGCTTTCAACAGCAATTTCAGCCCCCACATGCGCGCGTACATTATTACGCTTTGCGCTGCTATGAAAACGTGCTGATCCGTAGACGCCGTTATGGTCAAGCAGCGCTATAGCTGGCATCTCCAGCGCGACCGCGCGCTCAATCAAATCTTCCGGCTGCGAAGCGGCTTGCAGAAAGCTGAAGGCACTATTTGCATGCAGTTCGATATAACGATCAGTCATAAAGAGCCACGATTTGCCACAAATCCTGCATCAGGTCGCGCACCAGGCAGCAGCACAACATTGCGCCATCCTGCGAGCGCGCAACAATATCCCACTGCTCCCATCCCCACAGCGTGGGATTCCACCACTCGCCGCCAGCCGTCCACGGACCATACGCGTTCTCCACGGCATAGTGCCGCTGGCGAAAGACGAATGCCTTCGGCCGCTCACTTTGCACGGTGAGCGAGATGGCCTCAGCCGGGCGCAACTGACGAACAGCCGCACGCGATTGCGCGGGAATTATTTGAGAGGGCTGCTTTGAAGGCAGGCTGAACGGCTCCAGGCGAAATCCGTCAGGCTCATGAGTGTCTCTCAGCACCGCACGGCCAACGTTTTCCTCGCCAACGATGGCGCGAATGCGCGCCAGCGTCACATCAAGCCGCACCGGCTCCGGCAATTGCGGCGAGAACATGCCAAGCTGCACCTTGCTCGTTTTGCCAGGCTCCGCCGTGAGCGTAAGCGCCAGAATTTCAGCATGTGGAGGGTGCGCTTCAAGATCGAGATGAAGCAACTTGATCCAAGTCTGCTTGTCGTTTGTCGGCAGCGCAGGCCGGACTGTGCGCGAGTGCATCGCTCCGCCGTCAAGCGTGAGTGTGATACTGACCGAAGCCAGTGCAAGAACGCGATCCGTTGCACGATAAATGAGTTGTTCCAGCATCACGCCAACAACAAAGAGCAGGGAGTCGAGCAGTTCGACCGGAGAATCAAGCTCCATGCGCTCCTCCAGCGTAAAGGCAGGCTCTACGGGCTGAAATAAGTGCGGCATTTCGCCGCGAGCCAACTGGCGAAGGCGCCTTCCTGCCTGTCCCATTCGCGCAATCAGTTCTTTCTCCGGTAGATTTGCGAGCATTCCTAACGTGCGAATGCCCCACAGAGAAAATATCTCCGCCTGCTCTTCGCTGAGTTCGAGAACCGTCAGCGGCAGTGGTGCGAGTGCTGCACTTTCCTCACCTTCGGAGATGACCTGCACTGCAGGCTGCAACGACATCCCTTTAGCCAGAGCAGTTGACGCATGAAAATTACTGCTTATGGCGACGCAGGCTGTTATGCCAAGCTGTCGAACGCGACTCAGAAGTTTTATCGCCAGCACTTGAGGCGGTCCAAATAGTCTCTCTGTTCCCGTGATGTCAATGACGCAAAGGAACGCACGGTCTTCGCTTCGATCCTCCACACGTGGCGAAAACGCGCCCGCACATTCAAGCAGAACTGCCTTCGTTGCAGCCTCTTCTTTCTGCGAGCGCGGCAACACTTGGATTTCAGAAAATGTGTCTACCTCTACTGCCGTCATTCCATGAACAAGTCCCAGCGTGCTTGCCTTTGTGTTTAGTGCACAGACGAACTGCAAAGGTGGATCGCCCTCCATTACCACGCATGGTTTGTCGCGCAACTCAGGCCGCAGTCGCAATAACGCCTGCGCAGGGAACTCCTTCGCATAGAGGCAGGCGTATAACTCAGCAGGCTTCGTCATCCCAAATCCGATCTGGGACCTGCCCAGGTGGTTTGGCTGCGCCAGTTCGCTGCGCTTACGCTTTGCGGAGGTTTACGCAACGGCACAACATTGTTCTGCGTAAAGCGCCGCCGCATCACTTCCAGCCTGTACGCAATCCCGGTGAATACTGTCGTCTCGTCGCCGCGTGCGCTGCCCGGTTCAAATTGGAGCAGCAGCTCTCCGCTACTCTTTGCGCAAGGATGCTGCGTCAGCAGCAGGATGCTCGCCTGCGTCCGTTCCGCAGCCGCGCGATAACGAAACCATGTCGCCAGTGGGACGCGTGAAGCGTATTCCGGCGCGATGCTCGCCATATCCAGCACAATGGCGCTGAAGCCGCCTGCCTGCAAAAGCAGATCCGTTACGCGCAGCGCCTGCTCGATCCGCGACCAGGGCTTGGCAGCAGCAACGGGCCTCCTGCTCTGCGTTTTTCCCAACTGCTGCGAATTCGGCTCGAAAGCCTCCTTCTCGCGCCGCACTCTGGGCTGCGGCTCGGCGCATCGCGGCGCAATTGCTTCAGGCCGAAGCAAACTGCTGACAGCATTGGAGAGCCCTTTCGCTTCGTTTCGAGGATGCGAACCGAAACCGCCGCCATGGAGTCCTTTTTTAACCGGTGGAGGAACGAGATATTTCTCCGGCAGCACAAAGCCATTACGTGCAGGCTGAGTGGCAGCGGGCATCTTCTGAACCCCGCAACGTACCCAGAGCAGCCGAGCCAGATCCACTCCCGCCGCTGCGGCAGACTCGGGCTGCAGCGTGTTCGATATATCGACCCAGGCGCAGACCTTTGCTGCCTGCGTCATTTGAGCAAGAAATGAGAGCGCGACCGAGGTGCGTCCGGAGCATTCCGGACCGGTCATTTCCGTAATCGCCCCCAGCGGCAACCCGCCTTCGAGCAACACATCGATCTCTGGAACGCCCGTCGCCGCAACCGGCCGAATCATTCGTGGTGCAGGGGTAAGCGCGGAGGGAATCCGGCTGGCAAGTGCGGCTTCAATCTGACGGCGGAGAATGGCAGGCGAAAGCATAAAGGCCAAGAAAGCGTTCGCTTTATATTCGCCTAATTGCCTTGTGGGCTGTCAAATCCCTCTGCACTTGCTGCAGTGCAGCTTAAGCATATAAGTCATTTAGTAACTAAGAACTAACTTTTTTAAGCGGCCCGCATAAACGCGGCCACCTGCTGCAAATCATCAAGAAAAATCCGCGTATCTCGCTCCCGGTCCTCGTCCGTCTGGGCACGCAAAATGGCCGACGGATGCAGGGTCGCAATCACCGGCGGAAACCCCTCCGCATGCTGGACCTTGCCATGGGATTGCGTGATTCTGAAGCTCGAGCCAAGCAGGGCTTGGGCCGCAGTCGCTCCCAGGCACACGATCAATTTCGGGTGAACCGTCTCAAGCTCCGCCTCAAGCCATGGCCTGCATGCACGAATCTCTTTCATGGTGGGCTTTTTGTGGATGCGCAGCTTGCCACGTGGCTCCCATTTGAAGTGCTTCACTGTATTGGTTACGTACACCTTGCGCCGATCAATTTCGGCTTCTTCTAGGCATTTATCCAGCAGTTTGCCTGCAGGGCCAACAAAAGGACGCCCTTCTTTGTCCTCCTTATCGCCTGGCTGCTCGCCGATCATCATGATCGCGACCTGCGGTTTCTTCGCCTCCATGCCGGTTTCCAGCTCTCCAAAGACGGCTTGCGTCGCATGACGATACAGATCGCATCCATGGCATTTCTGGACCGCATCCCGCAAAACGGGCAATGTTCGGTCTTCGGGTACGAACCGCGCGGCGTTTTCGGCAGTCTTCGTCGGCATACACGATAAGATGCATCTGACTTAGCGCCTTTTCAGAGCTTCCAACTCGTCGAGTGTGCGTGGCCAGTCTTTGCCTAAGAGGCGCGAAAGACTGCGGTCTGCGAGGACACGACCTTCCGTCTGGCAGCGGGCGCAGTAATTGGTTTCGTTGTCGGCGTAGCGAATGCGCTGAATTTTCTCGCCGCATCGCGGACACGGTTCTCCAAAGCGCCCATGCACAGCCATATCCTTGCGGAAAGCGGTGACATGTTCGGGGAATGCAGAATCTGCCTCGCTCTGCAGTTTGTCGATCCAGTGCTGAAGCGTCGCGCGCGTTGCATCGTAGAGCCGCTCCCACTCTTGCGGTTGCAGTTTGTGCGTGAGAGCGATCGGAGACAACTGCGCTGCGTGCAGAATCTCATCCGAATACGCGTTTCCGATGCCGCTGAGGATGCGCGGGTCGGTCAGCGCTCTTTTCAGTGTGCGATTCTCGGCGATGAGTGCAGCGCGAAATTCGTCGAGATTGCTCGAGAAGACTTCAATTCCGCCGGGGTCGATAGAGTGCAGACTCGCTTCTCCGCGGAAAACGTGGAGCGACGCGCGGCGCTTCGTGCCAGCCTCAGTGAGCACGAGAGATCCGTCAGGAAAATCGAATGCGGCAAGGTTGTTCCGGCCAGAGAGCTTCGCTCCCGGAGCTTTCCAGTGCAGCCGTCCGGCAATCATCAGGTGCAGGACAAGCCACAGATCGTTATCGAATCCAAAGGCGATGCGCTTGCCGATGCGGCGCAGCTCGCAGACGACATGGCCTTCTACATCGGCAATCGGCGGCTGCACTGTTCGCAACAGGAATGCGCTTGCCAGCCGCACATGCTCCAAAGGCTGGCCAATTACACGCGGCTCCAGCGCGTGAATGTAAGCGGCGATGTCGGGAAGCTCCGGCATGCGTATCAGCTTGCACGGAGAGCCGCGGCTTTGCAACTTTGCGATCAGCGAATAAATATTTTTCCGGACGCGTAAATCCAGAAGGGCGATTGCATCCGTTCAAGCAATGAGCAGGAACTGTCGAAGAGGCGATAGCTTGCCCTCGCTGTGACAGAGTCTGGATTCCATTTCTCAATTTCCTGCGACTTTAACTCAGGAGATCAGTGTGATGAACACAGCGAAAGATACCGAAATAATTGTGCCTGCTGAAGATAACCGGTCTGATGTGTCGTCTGATTTGTCCAGGCGATCGTTTTTCAGGAACGCTGCTGTTGTCGGCGCGGGACTGGCCGTTGCTGGAGCGGGTCTGGTTACCACCGCGCCGGCTCTGGAAGCCGAAGGTGATGACGCTGCCGCTGCATCGAGCGGATTGGTTGCGGGCGACCGCGCCATTCTTATCGCGGCCGAGATAGCCGAGGCGCTCGCGGTTACCACTTATACCAACATCATCAACCTTGCGCCGTTTTTCAGGCACATTCCGGATGACGATCAGAACTATCTCGTCGGTGCGCGCGAGGAAGAGATGTCTCATTACGCGCTCGAGCAATCGGCGACGGGAGAAGACAGTCCATTCGATCAGTTCTTCTATCCTCATGGAATGTTCGATAACGCACAGACGACTCTGAACACGCTCGTCACTCTCGAGGACGCGTTTATTGCTGCATATCTTCTCGGCGTTCGCAACTTCAGCCGGCCATCCCTTCGATTAACCTCGGCGCGCATCATGGGCATCGAGAGCGATCATCGCACGCTGGCCCGCGTTGTAGGTGGGGATGTCGCGAAGCAGGATGGCGGCCCGATCACTTCCATCACCGGCGCGCAGGGCGTCAAGGAGAGCATTTCTCCTCCAAACAATAACGGCTATGAAAGAACTCTCTGCTGGACGACGCTTACCCAGGTGTTCAATGCGCTGTCACCCTTTGTGAACAAGCAGGCTGCGCAGGCCGCAGGGTTCAACATCTCGAAGGCCTACGTGTTCCACCCGTTCGTTCCCAAGCTGCCCAATCCGCTGGGAGAGTTCATCTCCTTCACGGGTTGCTAACCCACGANGCCGGGGCGGGAGNGNTGGGTTATATACCCCCCT
>JGI12627J18819_10000843_pt1 | contig 10360 bp, 9 predicted proteins | sample TexAe_OM1H0_M2_FD_18819 | JGI IMG/M metagenome (IMG submission 18819)
AACAAACGTCATCGGATCGATAGATTCCCCATGCCTCAGAAAACTCATGCCTGTCCTCTCCCCATCGCTTGGGCGCGCCGCAGGTGGCGCTCGAACTCCAGCGGCGGACGATAACCGAGCGCTGAATGCAAGCGTTCGCGGTTGTAGATTTTCTCCAGGAACTCACCAATCGAAGCGCGTGCATCTTCCAGGCTGCGATATTCCGTGCGATAGACTTCCTCGTACTTGAGAGTTTTGATAAAGCTCTCCGCCTGCGCATTGTCATAGGGTGAAGCGGTGCGGCTCATGCTGATGCGGATGCCGTGTTGTTGGAGTTCTGTAGCATAGTCCTGGGAAGCGTATTGCACGCCGCGATCGGAGTGATGCACCAGCCCGGGTTTCGGCCTGCGAAGCCGCAGCGCCATGCGCAGGGCTTCCAGCGCCAGGGCCGCTTCCAAGCTCCGCCGCAATGCCCAGCCGAGACAACGCCGCGAGAACGCATCCAGGAGGACTGCCAGATAAACAAACTCCAGTTGCAGGCGGATGTAAGTAATGTCGGCCACCCACAGCTGATCGATGCTGGTGACGACCAGGCCCTCGACTAAGTTGGGATAGATCGGCAAGCCGTGTCGCGAGTCGGTGGTGAAGAGGAACTGCCGCCGTCGCACACAAAGTAAGTTGTCGCTACGCATCAGACGCAGAACGCGTTTGTGATTGATCTTCCAGCCCTGGCGGACCAGCTCGGCATGCACCCGGCGATAGCCGTACGCCGGCCAGCGCAGCGCAATGTGCTGGATCTGGTTCCGCAGAGTCATGCCCGCTTGGCTGGATTCATGACGCCGCCGAAAACGGTAGTATCCGGCTCGGCTCAGGCCGGTGATCTGACAGAGTCGATTCACGCCGGCCTCCGCTTCGGCCGCTTCCTGGATTTGCTCGTAGATGCGCTGCCGCCATTGGCGACGACTCCCAGGGGATGCTCCTTGAAACGCCGCAAGACTTTTTTTAGGAAATCGATCTCCATGGTCTGCTGTCCGATCTTGCGCTCGAGTNCGGCAATGNGCTCGCTATCNAGCCGGGCCTGGGGACGCGCACCTTTGCCGGGAAACGCCAGCTCACCNTTGGCACGCCATTCGCCCTTCCACATCTCCAACCGTTTGGGACTGAGTTGATATTGACGGGCCACCTCGGCCACGCCCTTGCCCGAGTCCAACTCGCGCATGCAGGCGATCTTCAATTCACGGGAATATTCTTGTCGGGGCACCAGCATCGTTCTCCTCCATTCACTGTAGCTGGCCCCTTAGTTTCCTGGTCGGGATAGAGCTCGGGCGCGCCAGTTGTAGGCGGGGGGTTACCAGCCTCACCCTTTCGGTTGCAAGGTGGGTTCACATTCCCGCCATGACCACGTTTCCCGAGGCCCCCCGATAATCCCGGACAGCCGGTTTTCCCAGGTCCGGTTCGGAGTCTTGGCCTTTCTTCCTTGGGCCTTCCCAGTTTGGTGGGGTTTAAGCGCTGATTCGCAATACGCCCCAACGTCCGTGGTTTGCTCAAGGCCTAGTTCCATCTCACGCGTGAGTCATTGTCGGCTCTGTGTCCGACCACCCCGCTGAACGACGAAACCACCAAAACCCAGAGTCCCTTTGCGCGATGTCGGTGTTACCTCCATCGCAGAGACGTGTACCGTCTCTTCTGAGGGCGTTACCCCTCATTCATCGCTCATACGGACTCATGCGCCGATCCCGTCACCTCTCCCCGACTTCGGCCTTGGCTTCGTTCGCGGAGTCTTTGCAGGTTGCTATCAGCCCCTGCTGCCAACGGGACCTTCTCGACGTTATTCTGCGAATCCTTCCCCAGATGCCTGAGCCCCTACCCCGGCGGTCCCGCTGAGTGCACGTGCCTGGTTCTTCCTCAGCGTCATCGGCCTTCCCCAACTGAGAAACGGGTCGGCTTCCCGCTACTGTCCCGCGAACACGACTTTTCACGGACCCCTATTTCGGAGCTGCAGCTATTTCTTTATGTTCAGGCCTCCGAGTTTGTTTGTCTCCCGGGTCGTTCCCACCGCTGCAAGTTCCCTTGCAGGGCAGCTGAGACGTTTACATCCGAGCAGAACGTGCATCGTTGCCTCTGCACGCATCGGATATGCTATCCGCCCGACTACAGGCAATTGGCGGAACGAGGACTTTCACCTCGCAAGATTCACAGCATTGTCGACCGCTCCTCTCAGTTTTGGGGTGCACTCCACTGCCCCCTTCCCCAGACCCCATCCCCAAAAACAAAACGCCGCCGTTTATACAAAAGTCTGGACACACCTTGTGATCTTGGTGCTATGTGGAACAGCGCTTTGGCAGACGACGAAATTCAGCTAAGCGCAACTTGCGGAACTTTCACTCAAGCGAAGTCTATCGGCTGGAGGACGGATGGGCGACCTCTTTAGGCGCAATTGCCATTGCTGCAGCATAGCGTTGCTCCTGCTGATTGCGGTGGTGTCCGCAACGGCCCAGGAAAACCCAACCTCGTCTGATCCATGCAAATTCACCTGTCCTTAGCAATTCGCCTTGACAGCGCCTACCTTCGAGCGCAAAATCTTTGGCGCACAACCCGACCCATTCCTCTTTCCCCTCTGTCATTTCGGGTTGTGAGATTGCGGCTCCCGTTCGCGTTCGTTGACGCTTCCATCTGAAGAGGGATCAAGCGGCACCAGGCCAGTTTGTGCACATTTGCAATCACGGCACCTCTTTTTCAGGGGCGAGTGGTCTTGCAGGCGCGTCGGTCGAGCAGTGCGGAGACATCTATGCGCCGTGCCACTTCTGTTGTCCTGACAATCCTGCTCTTCACTTCCGTGATCAACAGCCTTGGGTGCAGTGGCGGTAATTCCATGGTGCAACCGGCTCCGGTCATTTCAGTTTCCGTGGCCGCGGGTTCTGCCAATGTGCCCGCCGGGGGCACAGCTTCGTTTACCGCGACCGTTACCAACGACACGTCCAGCAGGGGCGTCACCTGGTCCGTCTCCTGCTCTGCAGCGCAATGCGGCACTGTTTCGCCGACTTCTACAATGAGCGGAAACTCTACGACCTACAGCGCGCCAACCACACCGCCGCCCAGCGACATGACCATTACGGTCAAGGCGACTTCGATCGCCGACACATCCAAGTCAAATTCTGCAACCATTACCTTCTCCGCCGTCACCGTCTCGGTTTCGCTGACCTCCGCTTCTGTACAGGCTGGCAACTCCCTCGACATAAGTGCCTCCGTCAATAACGATCTGTCCGGCCAGGGAGTGTCGTGGACGATCTCGCCTGCATCTGGAGTCGGCACTCTCAACAATGCCAATAATTCTGGAGTCACCTACACCGCGCCCGCGACTCCGCCTTCAAGTGACGCCAGCGTGACCCTCACCGCCACGTCGCTGTTTGATACCACCAAATCCGCCACCGTCAAGATCACTGTCCCATTCGTCACCATAGCCGTGACGCCGCTCTCCGCTTCCATTGAGGCAACCGCTACCGTGCCGAACCTTACCGCCACCGTCGCTCACGATCCCAGCAACAAGGGCGTGAGCTGGACAGTCTCATGCGCAACTCCTCCGTGTGGTGGTGTCTCGCCGGGAAGTTCGCTGAGCGGTGCCGCGGTCGTCTACACCGCTCCTCCTACTCCGCCGAGTAGCGACAATCCCGTCACTCTGACCGCCACCTCTGTTGCCGATCCTGCCGCGACCACCTCGATCACCATCACCGTGCTCGCCATCTCCGTTGCCGTCACCGCTTCCACCGGCACCGTCTCCTTTGCCGACACCGTGCCGAATATTGTCGCTACCGTAAGTAACGATCCCGCAGGAAAAGGCGTGACCTGGGCACTCCAGCCCTGTGGCGCCGCTCAGTGCGGCAGCATTTCTTCGCAGGCAACTCCGACCGGAGGCGCCATCAGCTATACCGCGCCCTCTTCTCCCGTCGCCAGCAACCTGCCTGTCACAATTGTGGCCACCGCTGTTTCCGACGCGACCAAATCCAACTCTGTGGGAATCACTGTCTTGGCCATCACCGTCACCATCTCGCCGCCCAGCGCGATCATCCCAGTTGGCTCCACGACCCAGCTGAATGCGACTCCTTTCACCGCCACCGTTGCCAACGACTCGAGCAACGGCGGTGTCACTTGGACTCTCATTCAAGGCGCTCCTCCAACGCCGTGTTCTTCCACCTGCGGGTCGATAGATTCAAGCACTTCGCCAGCCATCTACGCCGCGCCGGCCAATGTACCGCCCAATCCCAGCGTATCGGTTACAGCGACCTCGGTCACCGACACCACGAAGACGACCTCAGTCACCGTCGCTCTCGTGCAAGGCACCGTAAAAATCATTCCTTCGGGCTTGAACTTCGGCACCCTGAAAATTCAGCCCCGGCAGCCGCTCCCCAAGCGGACCCTGACCGTCCAACTCACCAACACTGGGGCCTCAGCTCTCAACATCACCGGCCAGACCATTGCCTCCGGCCCCTACTCCGTTACGGCCCCGTGCGCTGCGAGTCTTACCTCCGGAACGACCTGCAATCTCGGAGTGACCTTCGCGCCGAGCATCACGGGCACCTTCAACACGACTCTTTCAGTTGCCGACAACGATGTAACCAGTCCCCAACAGGCGCCGCTGACGGGCAAAGCATGTGCCGGCTTCCGTTGTTTTGGAGCAGCCATTCAGCAAGCCCTCGTGACCGACCGGATCGTCGTCGCGCCCGCGCCCTCCGGTTCGAACAAAATCGGAACTCGTACCTTACATTTGGTCGATACGAATCGAGCCGATCCCTATCTTGCCAACGGCCAGCCCCGCGAGTTGCTGGTGCGCTTCTGGTATCCGGCGGACCTTGTCCGCGGCTGCAACCCCGCATCCTATAGCTCGCCTGGTGTTTGGAATTACATGGCTCAGCTCGTACAGGTGAAGCCGCCACAAGTAAAGACCAACAGCTGCCAGGATGCGCCGATCGCTGCTGGCAGCCATCCAGTCGTGGTCTTCACGCACGGGTATACCGGAACCCTTACCGATTACACGTTCCTGTTTGAAGACCTTGCCAGCCGCGGATATGTCGTTGCTTCTGTCGGTCACACATTCGAGTCCACCGCGGTTGAATTCCCCGATGGACGGTTGTTCAAGTCAGTTGTCGGTTCGCACCTTGAAAGGAAATTGCAGTTGAACGAAGCCTCAACCACTTTTGCTGTCGCGGCGCGCCTGAGCGACCTGAAGTTCGTCATGAACGAACTGGGCCGCCTGAACGGACCGAGTAAGACCCCATTCACGGGCGCGCTTGACCTTTCGCGCGTTGCCGTGGCAGGCCATTCTCTGGGCGGCATGACCGCGCTGCTGAGCATGGAACTCGACTCCCGCTACCGCGCCGCCATCACTCTCGACGGAGTGATGCCTAGTTCCTGGCTTAGCGCGACCCAGAAACCGGTCATGCTGCTGGTCTCGGGAAGCGACTGGGACGAGAACACCTGTCACCTCTGGAGCCGGCTGCATGGGCCTCGCTTCGCCGTGAATCTAAAAAACTCCGAACATCTCACGCCCTCCGACGCAATCTGGCTGACGGACGGCGCGATCAAAACCTCCGGAGGCATGGACAAAACCGTCTCCGCGGTGCGGGATTATATGGCAGCTTTCCTCGACTCGAATATGAACGGGAAATCCGGCACCCGAGAGGGATTGCTCACCAGCGCATCTCCCGATTACCCAGACGTCGAGCTAGTAACAGGAACACAAAACTCATGCACTGGTGTTCAGAACAACCCTCCAAAGTGATTCAAGACGGGCTGTGCCTGCCGCGGCAGCCTGGTCCGACGCCTTCGAAAACGTACCCGTCGTGGGAATTAGAAATGATCCCCTGTAGCTCGCCAAAATCCAAGGTGCAGCTCGAAGGCGATACTGAAGAGAGTTTTCAACACGAGATGGGTTGAGTCCGAGGGCGCAGATGCTGACTCGGAGCGAGGGCTCCTTATTACTGGGTGAAGATGTCACACTCGTCTCAAGAGGTGTAAGCCAGTAGGAATCGGCGGATCTCAGGCTGCGCGGTCGTAGCGATGGTGCAAACCGCCCAATCGCGCATGGCAGATCACCGGATCGGTGGCTGCAGAACAGATTCTGCGGCCAGGAGTTTCCTTGCGGAGGCCGAGATGAGTACGGTCGTCGTGACAATAAGACGTGTATGCGGCGAGAAGCCGCTTGAGGTGGTGCTCGTTCAGGGCGAATGATGTGGTCGAGCAGATCGCGCCGGCAGCTGCCTACGCAGCCTTCCGCAACACCGTTTTGCCAGGGGTTTGGATTGAGGTTTGCTCGGCCGTGATGGCGAGGCACTGAACGAAAAACTCCGCGGCAGCAATAGTCACACCCAAAAAGACATTCCCCTCACGGACTTTTTCAACACCCACGGCTGTTTTCGCCAACTGTGACACCGTCAGATAATCCGGTCCGATAGAGTGGCCCGATTGAGCACAAGCAAGCGGCGCAAAGAGGTCCTTCACGCCGCTTTAAGGCCGAGTCCGACTAAGCCCATTTTTGTTTAAGAGTCAGAATTTAGCGGAGCCGCCTCGCTCGCGGAGCCTGCTGAACTCTTGAATCATTGAGTGCGCCATTGACCGCTGCCGCAGCGGTTCCGCAGTCGTTGCGCAGCTCGTTGGGAGCACCTGCCGGAGGCGTGCTCGTTGAGTTGTCGATGCAGGGGATGGCGCTCAAGTATTCGTAGATGGCGGCGATGTCGCGGTCGGTCATGTGCGAGAATGTTGGCCACGGCATGATTTGGAGAAGATTACCGTCCGGGATATTGTTGTAGCTTTGGCCCGGAGCGAAAACTACCGGTCCAGTGGGAATGCAAACCGGCGTGCCTCCTCCGTCAATGTCTGTTATCTGCGCTGCGGTACAGGTGGGATGGATGTGGTCGAAATCTGTACCATGGCGGAAAATCTGCTTAAACTCTGCAAGCGTGTGACCGCCTTCCGGTCGACCATTCTTGTCCGGTGTCAAATTTCGGGTGACGATGAATGGACCTGCATACCCGTTATGCCCGGTAGGAGTCCCAACTGTGCCGAAGTTGGTGCCTCCATTCAGGTAGACCGTCGGATCGACCTTCGCCGGCTGGTGAAAGAACGGGTTGTAGCCCGGGACATTTCACGGTTAATATCGGGCTCGACTTCGCCTGCTGGAAGTAAACTTCTGCAGGGCGGCTGGCCCACCCTTGCCATTCTCCCATTCAGGTCATCCCACCCTTCTCGGTTTTCGAAGGGTGGGATGGCCGATCCCCAGCTCGCGCCATCGTGGGTCTGTCCAGCACAACTCCGCCTTCTTCCGTTCCGCCACGAGGGCCCCGCCCAATCCCAACCCGATCATTCTTCGTGCTCGTGTACAACCACGACCATCCGCATCCATGGGTGGACACAGCATTCCCAGCGGGAGACTCCCAGCGGCAGCGCAGAGCTTCCAGCCGTGGGACCGGCTTCTGTGTTGCCAGCCTCCACAAACTGATTCGTGTCACTCTCGGGTTGTGGAGCGAGAGATCCGTTCGGGAGTACCTGGGCACACTCCGGGGCCGGGACGAGGTTGTTGGTGAGGCCATTGAGTCTAGTCTTGAACCCACCTCCGAATTGCTCCACGCGAGTGAAGGTGTGAGTTTCACCGCCCATGTTCTGAATGGTGGTTTGATCCCCCGCCGTAAGGTCGAGCCGGACTAACTTAAACGTTCCCGCGGTCGCGTTCAGCATGGGATTAAATCGCCAGGCTCCGGCATTCTGGTCGGATTGCAGTTCCCCGATGAAGTCAGAAAACAGTGTGTTTCCGTGCTGACCGGCTACGCAGTGTCCGGGTCCGAGCGCAGCATTGAAACTCACTGGATCACAGGCGTCCCGCATTGTAATAGTCTTCGTTGTTTGCGCGTTCGCGAGGCAGGCAACAAGCAGTACCATGCCGATTCCCAACGTAAGCGATCTCATGTTCCCTCCAAAATTGTTGTTTCCTGACCGGCGTCGCCGGAGCCGACGCCCGGACAAGATCAGCCATATCGGCGGAAACCGTCAAAGGGTAATGCGCAGAATTGCAGCGGTTGCAATCATTTGCCGTCGAATACCGCGCTTTGCAGTGCCCTTGGCGGGCGAGCCACGTTACAATTCGAATCCCGCGGCTCGGAGCAAGTTCGGCCCTCAGGGAGATCGCGAATCGTGGAACCAGTTTCTGAAACAACGCCATCCGCGAGACCGCTGGAAGACCGGCTGGATTCGTGGAAGGAAATCGCGGCCTATCTCAACCGCGACGTGACTACGGTGCAGCGCTGGGAGAAGCGGGAGGGGATGCCCGTTCACCGGCACTTGCACGACAGGATCGGGTCGGTGTACGCGTCCCGGGCGGAGTTGGACGCGTGGGCGCGCAGCCGGAGTTCTCAGTCACCGCAGGAGAAGGCGGGCAAAGTCACGCCTGATGAGGCTCTGCCGTCGCCTCGCTCGGCGACACTTCTGACCAGATGGATTTTGGTCTCGCTGGCNGTNGCCNTCGCGTTGCTGGTCGGTGCGATCCTCTGGTTTCGTAAGACGGAGTATTTCTGGCAAAATCCGATCGCGGACGCGCGATTTCAGACCGTCACGGATTTTGGGGGAGTGGAGCAGTCGGCCGCGATTTCACGCGACGGTCAATTCGTAGCGTTTCTCTCGGACCGGGACGGCAAGACGGATGTCTGGGTTACGCAGATCGGTTCGGGACAATTTCACAACTTGACGCACGGAAGCGCCCCGGAACTCCTCAATCCATTGCTTCGCAACCTTGGGTTCTCGGCCGACGGTTCGCTCGTCACATTTTGGGCTCGCAAGCACGACGGTTCGAGCAGTGGGGACATCAGCGTTTGGGCGGTCCCAACCTTGGGCGGAGAAGCCAAGCCCTATCTTGAGGGTGTAGCCGAGTATGACTGGTCGCGGGACGGGTCCCGGCTGGTGTACCACACGCCCGGGCCAGGAGATCCGATGTTCGTGTCACAGGGTCCTCGGCGATCTGAGGGCAAGCCCATCTTTACGGCTCCGGCCGGGATCCACGCTCACTTTCAGTTGTGGGCACCGGACGCGGCCTACATCTACTTCGTCCAGGGTTCACTGCCTGACAAACTGGACATCTGGCGCATCCCTCCCACCGGGGGGACCCCGGAGCGGATCACGTCGCACAACGGGCGCGTGACTCACCCGTTGCTGCTGGATCGGCGCACCCTGATGTACCTGGCAAGCGATCCCGATGGTTCGGGGCCATGGCTTTACAGCATGGACGTCGAGCGCCGCATACCCCACCGGTTGACGGCTGGACTTGAGCGCTACACGTCGCTGGCGGCCAGCGCCGACTGTCGCCGCCTGGTGGTCACGCTCGCCAGTCCGAAGAAAACACTCTGGCGTCTGCGGATTGCTGATTCGCCTGCCGAAACGTCGACGGCTACTCCGATCCCGTTGACGACTACAACGGGGTCGTCCCCACGACTGGGCCCAAACTACATTCTGTATGTTTCTGCGACGGGCACGCGGGAAAGTATCTGGAAATTCGCTAACGGAACAGGCACGGAGTTGTGGAGCGGTGAGGGAACAAGTGTCTTTGGCGGGCCAGCGATCTCCGCCGATGGTCGCTACATCGCGTTCTCGGTGAGGCAAAAGGGAAAGCCGCTCTTGTATACGATGCAAGCAGATGGTACGAACGCACGCGTGGTGGCGGACGCACTCGATTTGCAGGGCGCTCCCGCCTGGGCGCCCGACGGCCAGTCGCTCACTTCCGCAGCCAACGATCACGGCGTCCCACATTTGTTCCGCATACCACTCGATGGCCGCCCGCCCACTCCGTTAGTTCAGGAAGACTCGACGGATCCGGCGTGGGCGCCCGGTGGCCGCTTCGTGATTTACTCGGGACCCGACATTGGCACTACGTTTTCGGTGAAAGCCGTCACTGCCGAGGGCGCACCGCATTCCCTGCCGCCCTTGACCTTGACACGGGGTGCTCGACACCTCGCCTTGCTGCCTGGAGGACGGTCACTGGTGCTTCTGCGAGGTGAGATTCAGCACAAGAATCTTTGGCTCATTGACCTCGAGACGGGGGCGGAGCGGCCCTTAACCAACGTCAGTCCCGATTTCGACATTCGCGATTTCGACATCTCGCCAGACGGTCGCGAAGTTGTCCTGGAACGGGTGCAGGAGCGCTCGGAGGTAGTTCTGTTGGAGCTTCCGGGACGGTAATTCCGCGCAATTTTCACAACAGAGTTGACAAACGAAGACACCATCGAAACGATATCTAGCCTAGCAGCGTGACCTCGAACGATCCTGCATTGTCGCGCATCAGACCCTTTGCGCTGAGGATGCGCCCAAGCTCCATGATAGGTCGAAACATCCAGTACTTCCGTCG
>JGI12627J18819_10000844_pt1 | contig 10356 bp, 12 predicted proteins | sample TexAe_OM1H0_M2_FD_18819 | JGI IMG/M metagenome (IMG submission 18819)
GGAGGGCTGCACCAGCCCGGAGCTGATGCCGCACGCCTTCGTCGTCGACTGCGACGCGGTCGGTTGCGACTGCGTTGAGGTGGTCGCACCGTCCACCGTGGCGATCTGAACCAGAGGGCCGTCAGCCCATCGGGTCGGCGCCCGACTCCACCGCGTCGGTCACCGGCGTGGCATCTGGTTCCGGGTAGAACGGCGGCGTCAGCGTCCCCCACTGCACACAACTCCAGCGGCCGTCGGTGACCGGCGCCAGGACCACCGCCTCGGTGTTGTTGAGGTGATGATCGAGCACGAAGCTGCTTTCGACGCCGGCCAGAACGGCGGCCGTCAGCCGGATCGCCGCGCCGTGGCTGACGACGACGATGTCGCTGGTCCACTCGTGGTCGTCGAGGTAGCGCAGCCGTAGGTCGGTCAGCACCGGCGTGTAGCGGTCCAGGACCTGGTTGGCGGTCTCGCCGCCCGGCATCGGCACGTCCCACTCCCCCTCGTGCCAGCGCTGGTAGATCGCGTTGAATTCGGCGACCGCATCGTCGTCGCTGCGGTTTTCCAGCTCGCCGACCTGCACTTCGTGGATGCCGGTCACCTCGCTGGCCGGCACGTCCACCTCGGCGCTGATCTCCTCCGCGGTCTGCACCGCGCGGGTCGCGACCGAATGCAGCAACAGTCCGGGCCGCGACTGCGCCGCCCGCGCGAAGTCGCGCGCCTGTTCACGGCCCAAAGGTGTCAGCTCCGCCCCCGGCGGGCGGGTGTCCAAACGTTTGTCGACGTTGCCGTAGGACTGACCGTGCCGCACCAAGACCAGCCGACCGCTCATCGCGCCGAGCCTTCGCCCGTCGGCCCTCCGCGCAGCCCCGCCAGCCAGCGCGACGCCTCATCCACGTGTGGTGGCGGCGAGCCGGCAAGCACTCCGGTCGGCCAGGAACCCAAGTAGCGCACGTCGGTACAACGCCGGTGCAGCGCCTTGAGTGCCTCGGCGACAGCGTCGTCGTCGATGTGGCCGACGCAGTCCAAGAAGAACACGTAGGTACCCAATTCGGTTCGGGTGGGCCGGGATTCGATACGAGTCAGGTCGATGCCGCGCATGCCGAACTCGGCGAGCGCCGACACCAGCGCGCTCGGCGCGTTGTCGATCCGCAGCACCACCGACGTCCGATCGGCGCCGGTGCGGGCCGGCGGTGGCCCCGGCGGACCAACGAGCACGAAACGGGTGCGCGCATTGGCTTCGTCGACCACGCCGTCGGCCAGCGTCGACAACCCGCGTTGGGTGGCGGCCAACGGCGAAGTCACCGCGGCGTCGACGTGGCCGTTGGCGACTTGCTGCGCGGCGTCGGCATTCGAGTTAGCCGGGCGCAGCTCAACAGTGGGCAAGTGGGCGGCCAGCCATTTCCGCACCTGGGCCGCGGCGACCGGGAAGGCGGCCAGCGTGCGCACGTCGGCGGCGGTGAGACCCTGTTTGACGACGATGCTGAACGCGACATCGAGCGTCAGCTCGGCGAACACCTGCAGCGGCGTCCCGATCGCCAAGCTGTCCAGGGTGGGCGTCACCGAGCCGTCGATCGAATTCTCGATCGGCACGCACGCGTAAGCGGCCGCGCCGTCGCGGACGGCATCAAGGGCAGCGGTCGTGCTGTCGACCGGCAACTGCCGCACGGTATCCGGGCTGTGCTGGGGAACCATGCCGGCGTCGATCATCTGCAGCAGCGCCGCATCGGTGAAGGTCCCTGCGGGGCCGAGATACGCGATGCTTGCCACGACCAAAACCCTATCGGGTCGTACGTCTTGCGCGGTCCGATCATCCCTAGTTAAGTTAGGCTTACCTCACTTCCCTAAGGATGGTCGACGATGACACTTGCCGACTGCGCGGCGCCCACAACGGCCGAGCGGATCCGCAGCACCTGCGTCCGAGCGGGTGGCGCGCTGCTCGCCGTCGATGGCGCCGAGCCGCTCACCACTCCCCTGCACCATCTGCTGGCCGACGGTTCGTTCGCCGTGACCGTCCCGATCGGTGGGTCGGTGGCCGAGCATTGGGTCCACGGCGAGGCCGGCGGAGCGCAGGCAGTGCTGGAGTTGGCCGACTACGCGCCGCTGCCATTGCGCGAACCGGTCCGTTCGCTGGTCTGGATCCGCGGTCGGCTACACCGGGTGCCGCTGCCGACCGTGCACCGACTGCTCGACAGGATTGCCGCCGAGGACCCCAACCCGGCACTGCTGCAAGTGCAGACCTTGGAGTCCGGGCCGGTTGCCGATGACGACACTCGCTATCTGCTGGCGCGACTGGACATCGAGTCGGTGGTGGTCACCGACGCCACCGGGGCTGAGGCCGTCGACGTGGGGACGCTGCTCGCAGCGCGTCCCGACCCGTTCTGCGCGTTCGAATCGTGCTGGATCCGGCACCTGGACAAAGCGCACCGCGACGTGATCGCCCGACTGGCCGCCCGGCTGCCGGCGCGGCTGCGGCGCGGCGACGTCCGCCCGCTCGGGGTGGACCGCTACGGCGTCCGGTTACGCGTCGAAAGCGCCGACGGCGATCGCGACGTCCGGCTGCCCTTCCGCCAGCCGGTCGACGACGTCACCGGTCTGGGTCAGGCCATCCGGGTGCTGATGGGCTGCCCGTTCGTCAATGGCATTAGCGGGCTTCGGCCGCGCCGAGACTGAGCAGCGGGTGACCGCCCGCTGCCGGTTACCGTGTCGAGGTGGCATTCCCGCCGAATAAGCCGCTCAGTTCCGCCGACTCCGAGCTGACGCAGCGCCGCGCGTTGCGCATCGAGCTCATCGTCGTGTTGGCCGTGACGTTCGGCCTCAGCGCCGTAACCGCGATCCTGCAACTGGCCGACTCGGTCATGCGCAACCTCAGCGCTCAGCGGATCCCACTCAACCCGCGGCGGTCTTACTTCGACCTGATCGATCTCGGCCTGAATCTGACCTTCGTCCTGCAACTTATCGCCTGGGGCGCGCTCGGCCTGTACCTGTTGTGGCGCAGCGGATTCAGCCCCGCCCGGATCGGGCTGGCGCGCTTTCAGTGGCGCGCCGATCTGGGTGGCGGCGTCGGCCTGGCCGCGTTGATCGGCCTGCCCGGGCTGGCGTTGTACCTGGTGGCCCGGGCTTTGCACGTCAACGCCTCGGTCGTCCCGTCCAGCTTGAGCGACACTTGGTGGCGGATTCCGATGCTGCTGGTGGTCGCCTTCGCCAATGGCTGGGCCGAAGAGATCATCGTCGTCGGTTACCTGCTCACCCGGTTGGAGCAGCTGGGCGTCGGCTCGCGGGCGGCGCTGGTGTGGTCGAGCGTGCTGCGCGGCACCTATCACCTGTACCAGGGCTTCGGCGCGGGACTGGGCAATGTCGCGATGGGCCTGGTGTTCGGGTATGCCTGGCGGCGCACCGGCCGGCTGTGGCCGCTGGTGATCGCGCACGGGATCATCGACGCCGTGGCTTTCGTCGGGTATGCGCTACTGGCCGGCCATCTGCACTGGCTGCATTGACGGGACGGTCCGATCACATGAACGACGACCGTGCCCCGCGTCAGCGCCGGCTCCCACCGCGGCCGGAGCCTTCGCAAGTGATTCGCCGCGACCCGGGCTACCGGCCGCCGGCCAAGCCGCCACCACCCAAGCCCGCCCCGCCCGAAGCCCCGACCGTGCGGCTACGACGACCAGGCGCGCCGCCGGCGCGGCCACGCAAACCGCGGCGCAAACGGGCATGGGGCCAACTGATTTCGCTGACTTTGGTGATCATCGTGCTGCTGATCAGCGCCGGCATCCTGGGCGGCACACTGTGGTGGGAGACGGCGCTGCACCGTGAGCCGGTGCTGACGGACTATCCCGGTCGGCCGGCCTCCGGGCGGGGTAGCAACTGGCTGCTGGTCGGCTCGGACAGCCGGCAAGGCCTCACTGTGGAGCAGCAGCAGGCGCTGTCGACCGGCGGTGACACCGGCAACGGCCGGACCGACACCATGCTGCTCGTTCATGTGCCGGCGTTGGGGTCGCGCACGCCGACGACGATGGTGTCCATACCGCGCGACTCCTACGTGCCGATTCCCGGTTACGGCCGCGACAAGATCAACGCGGCGTTCGCGACGGGCGGCGGGCCGCTGCTGGCGCAGACCGTCGAACAGGCCACCGGACTGCGGCTCGACCATTACGCCGAGGTCGGGTTCAGCGGGTTTGCCGGGCTGGTCGACGCGCTCGGCGGGATCACGGTCTGTCCGACCGCGCCGATGAACGATCCCCTTGCCGGCATCGACCTGCCCGCTGGGTGCCAGAAGCTGGACGGCAACGACGCGCTCGGCTACGTCCGTTCCCGGGACACCCCACGCGCCGACCTCGACCGCATGGTCAACCAGCGGCAGTTCATGTCGGCGGTGTTGCACCGGGCGGCCAGCCCGGCGGTGTGGCTCAACCCATGGCGGTGGTATTCGGTGGCACACGCGGCGGTCGGCGCCCTGACCGTCGACCACAGCGATCATGCCTGGGACATGGCCCGGCTGGGCTGGGCACTGCACGGATCCACCACCGCGCTGACCGTCCCGATCGGCGAGTTCACCGGCAGCGACGTCGGCTCGGTGGTGGTCTGGGATCACGAGAAGGCCGTCCAACTGTTCGACGCGCTGGCTGGCGACCAGCCGGTCCCGCCGACCGTTCCCAATTAGCGGCATTCGGGTTGAATGTCGGCCTGTGTCAGAAAAGCTCGAAAATGGTCGCTGGATGTGTCCAACGAGCTATTCAACGTAGCCTTTCTTTACTTAGGCAAAGCTGGCCTGAGTAAGTATTACCTTGGGTGACAGTGCATTTGACCTGCGGTAGCGTGGCCCTCATGAATGATCGAGATGCCCACAAAACGAAATTCCATGCGCTATTGCATGAGCAGATCCACGGCGAATTCACCAATGCACAACAGTATATTGCGATGGCCGTTTACTTCGACGGCGCCGACCTGCGTCAGCTGGCGAAACACTTTTACGCTCAGGCCCTCGAGGAACGTAATCACGCGATGATGCTGGTGCAGTACCTGCTCGACCGCGACATGCGCGTCGAGATCCCCGGGGTGGACACGGTGCGTAATCAGTTCGAAACCCCGCGGGATGCGCTGGCACTGGCGCTGGATCAGGAGCGAGCGGTCACCGAGCAGGTCAGCAGGCTGGCGGCCGTCGCCCGCGACGAGGGTGACTACCTCGGCGAACAATTCATGCAGTGGTTCCTCAAGGAGCAGGTCGAGGAAATGGCGCTGATGACGTCGTTGGTGCGGGTCGCCGATCGCGCCGGGGCCAACCTGTTCGACCTGGAGAACTTCGTCGCACGGGAAATCGACTCGCCGAAGGCCGCATCCGATGCGCCGGCAGCCGCCGGGGGCCGGCTCTAGCGGGCGACTAGTCCAGGTCGGCGCCGGTTAGGCCGTGATCAGGCGTGTCGAGCCACGCTTTGACCTGACCGGGATGGTTGGTGGCCAGCCACGCCACCCCCACGTCCCGGCAGAAGATGACGTCCTCGTAGGCGTCCGGCGTCCAGCAGTACAGGGCCCGGCCCTGGGCGGCCGCCCGGTCGACGAGCTCGGGGTGTTCGCGAAGAGTGGCCAGCGCGGGTCCGACAGCGGTGGCCCCGACCGTGCTCGCCGCACTGCTGCTGAGGTATCGATGACTCCTGCCGAGCAGCACCGTGGGCAACAGCGGCGCCGCGCGCCGGACCCGCCACAGCGCGGAGGCGGAAAACGACATCACCACTGCGCGGGACCGGTCCGCGGACGCCGGTGCGGCGATGCCGAAGCGATGCAGTAGCGCCAACACCTTGCTTTCCACCAGTGCGCCGTACCGGACGGGATGCTTGGTCTCGATGAAGAGCTTCACCGGCCGCTTCCAGTCCAGTACCAGTCCGACAAGGGCGTCCAACGTCAACAGGCCGGTATGGCCATGGGCGCCGTCGGCGCGCCAACTGCCGTGCCACGCCCCGAATTCCAGCTCGCGCAGCTGAGCCAGCGTCATCGTGCTGACCAGGCCGGCGCCGCTCGACGTCCGGTCGAGCCGGCGATCGTGCACACAGACCAGGTGGCCATCGCGGGTGAGCCGGACATCGCATTCGACGCCGTCGGCACCCTCCCGGAGCGCGAGATCGTATGCGGCCAAAGTGTGTTCGGGCAGAGCGCCCGACGCGCCGCGGTGGGCCACCACGAACGGGTGCCGAGAGACCACGTCGTCGGCACGCGTCATGCCACTATGCTGCCGGTTGCTCACCCGACAACTCAACTGCAGGAGCTGATCCCGCTGCGGCGGCCGGGGCCGCTGTATCGTCGGCGACCACCACCCAGCGATGGGCGGGCCGCGCGACCGGTTTGCGCTCAAAGCCCTCGAACAGCCGCGCGGTCGCAAACGCGGCGACCAATGCCACCAGGTCGGCCACGATAATGGCCACCGTGTTGTTGGCGATGCCCTGGGCATCCTGCGCCCCGCTGGTAATCGATGCGAAGACCGACGTCACGCTGCTGAGCAGCCAGAGCAGCCACCATTCCCAGATCGGTCCGCGCAGCGCGGTGTAGTTGTCCTCCGTTTTCGCCAGCTCGATGACGTAGACCAGCGACCACAACGCGCCCAGCAGTGGCAGACAACTCATCACCACGCAGCCGGCCATCAACGCCCAGCTGGCTGAATGACCGGTGGTAACCCGGACCACGGCGAACGTGATGGCCAACGCCATCGCCGCCGACGGCGGGAGTAGGCAGCCGGCCCGCAACGCCCACGGCGTGCGGGTCTCCGATCTGCCGCAATGCGCGAAAGCCGCGGCACGACGTCCGATCAACCATTGCGTCAGCACCACNGCGTAGGCGATCACNGCCGCGATCGCAGCCAGGCTGGCCAACACGCTCAGCAGCGCCGCGGCGTCAGCCACCAGCCAATTCAGCAACGTNTTGCGGTTGATGATCAGCAACAGATAGCGCATCAGATGCACCACAGCCGCAATGCTCAGCGCCCACGCAGTCGCGAAGAACGCCCCATGCACCCGGCTGGCCGGTGGCGCTTGCCCTACCGTCGAACCCGGCCCGGCACCATCCCACTCGACGCGGTCCTGCAGACCCCAGCGCGGTATCACCGGGTATCGCGGAGTCGGCCCGAGCGGTCGCCGCCGACGTCGTGGCGGTGGCGGCGGGCCAGGCCGAACCGCAATCCAGCGATAGCCCGGTGGCAACCGCGGCGCTGACGTTGGCCGAGGGCCGGCACCCCAGCGCGGATCGACCTCGGGCGTCTCCGACGACGGCGCGGCCAGCCTGCCGCGGCAGCGCGGACACCACTCACGCTGGCGGTCACGGACATTCCAGCGTGTGCCGCACTGCGAGCACACTTGAATCACGGCATCAGCCTAACTGTCAAAACGGGTCGCTCGGCGCTGGTGCTCGCGTGACGGCCCGTCAGACGCTGCCGGGGCCGCCGTCGTCAGTGACGACCGGGCGTCCGGCGCTGGCCCATGCCAGCATCCCGCCACCGACGTTGACGGGTTCATATCCGTTGCCGGCCAGGAATTGCGCGACTTTCTGCGAACGCCCGCCCGCCTTGCAGATGACGTACAACTTCGCCTGTGGGTCAATCTCGTTGAGCCGGGCCGGCACCTCACCCATCGGGATGTGCCGGGCGTCCGCGGCGTGACCGCGCTGCCACTCTTCGTCCTCACGCACATCTAGCAACACCGTCCCCGGCCCGAATTCGGCGGGCAGGCCGGCGACATCTGTCTGTGCGACCACAGGTTCACTGTCCATGGCCTTGATCTTGGCACGCGCCAACTCGCCGCGAAGCGGGCCCCGTCCAGCTACCAAGCGGTATCCACAGTTTCCACAGGTTTATCCACAGCCGCCGGACCGGCGTCGGGCGCATTGAACGCGCGGTCAACACGCCCGACGGGCTCTACGACTGTGGATAACACCGCGCCGATTCCACGCCGCGATCGGCGGTTCCAGCGGAACTTTAGCGAATTCTTAACGCGCGCCAGCCGACGCGCCGCTTCCCCCGTATGGGACATGTCACAACCAGTCCGCCCGGCGGACCACCGGCCCGGCCTATCCGGACGGCGTCGACGGCGGCCCGGCCGCCCTCGCCGCTCAGCAAAAAGGTGCTGGTCAGCCACCCGCTTTTCGCTCAATTTTCCCGCCGGTTCGGCAAGGGGCTATGATCGCGACCACTGGAGTAGTTGTGACTCATCTCACTGGGGGAGAGTCGGATGTGAAGGGCGGCGTCATCCGATGACAACGCAACCGATCGGGCCGCAGTCGCTGCCGGCGGGATCTTCGTCGCGCTGGTACACCGATTCGCCCACGTGCAATCGCTCCTACTTGCTCGCCGGTTTGCGCGCCGGCCTGATCGCCCTGGTTTTGCTGGCGGTCCTCGCAGTCATCGTTTGGTTCTGAAACCCCGCCGCGGGGTATTCACGCTTCGCACTCGTTCTTGCGGTGCACGCGGCGATGGAGCAGGGTTGACGTGGTTGACCAACCCAAGCCGCCGCCCCGCTAACAGCCTGCGAGTGGAGCGTCAGAATTAGATCGGCAACGATCATCGAAGGAAGGAATCCCGTGGCTGAATACACTTTGCCCGACCTCGACTGGGACTACGGAGCACTGGAGCCGCACATCTCGGGTCAGATCAACGAGCTTCACCACGACAAGCATCACGCCACTTACGTCAAGGGCGCCAACGATGCTGTCGCCAAGCTGGAAGAGGCGCGCGCCAAAGAGGATTTCTCGGCCATTCTGCTGTATGAGAAGAACCTCGCGTTCAATCTCGCCGGCCACGTCAATCACAGTCTGTGGTGGAAGAACTTGTCCCCCAACGGTGGTGACAAGCCGACCGGCGAGCTCGCGGCGGCGATCGATGACGCCTTCGGATCATTCGACAAGTTCCGCGGTCAGTTCACCTCGGCTGCCACCACCGTGCAGGGTTCGGGCTGGGCGGCACTGGGCTGGGACAGCCTCGGCCAGAAGCTGTTGGTGTTCCAGGTGTACGACCACCAGACCAATTTCCCGCTCGGTATCGTTCCGCTGCTCGTGCTCGACATGTGGGAGCACGCCTTCTACTTGCAGTACAAGAACGTCAAGGCCGACTTCGCCAAGGCATTCTGGAACGTCGTGAACTGGGAAGACGTGCAATCGCGTTATGCGACGGCGACTTCCAAGGCCAAGGGGCTCATCGCCGGCTGACACCGGTTGAATTCGCCTGTTCGGGGCGTCGTGCCATTGGCGCGGCGCCCCGTTCACTATTTCGGCCGTGTTTCTTTTTTGCACTTGTTGCAGTCGGTTGCTCGTGTCAGCTTGCGGGTATTCACAGGCTGACGCATGCTGAGCTATCGACCCACCGGCGTATCACTGGATACCCGAATCGAAGTATGGCGGAGGGCGAAATGGAAACGGGGTCAGGCCGGGCCATTGAGGTGGCCCCATTTCATTCTCGTGGTGCCCTGAAGGGATTTGTGATTTCCGGCCGTTGGCCGGATTCGACGAAGGAGTGGGCACAACTGTTGATGGTTGCGGTCAGAGTAGCGTCACTGCCCGGATTACTAGATACCACAACGGTTTTCGGTGCTCGCGAGGAACTGCCGGATGCTCCTGCGCCGGGCACCGTCGGCCTGGTGCTGGCGGAGGGTCCGGTGGTTGGCGAATCCGCCATCAAGCCAGGCTATTTCGCTGATCACCAGCCGCCGGCACTGTTGATGCTGCATCCACCCTCGGAGACCACGCCGTCGTTGCCTGAATGCAACGGCGCGGCGTCGGGATGCGTACTGCTACCCGGGCTGCCCTATCTAGGCCTGGAGCATCGCGCGGCCTGGGTCGAGGCGGAAGCCGACGGCACGATCACCTCGATGGTGAGCCGTGTGGGCGTCGACCCCATCAGCCATCCCGACACCGCGATCCTGGCGATGCTGCTAGCTGCTTAACGATTTTTCACCGATCAGTCCGCTGCGAAATCGGCCTGACTGGGTGTGCTGCGGTCATGCCCGAAAAGCGTGCTCGCAGGTCCCTGCGAAGGCGACGACAGCAAATAGGCTTTTCGCGACGTCGGCGCGTCGTGCCGGTTGCCGCAGAGTCCGATGCACCGGACCATCGCAGCCCCGCGCTGCCAGGAGCTCGGTGCTGACGTGACCGACCACGACACAATTCGCTTGCTACAACATGTGAATTCGCTGAAAATCGAGCTTGCCGTGTTGCGACGGCGTCGTCAACTAGCGCCATGGCCGTCCGCGGCAATTGCCGCCAAGTTTGCACTTGGATGCGGCGATAACTCTCGCTACGATGATCAGCAAATACCGCGAAGGAATTATTTGTTCTACCGACCCGGTGGAGGTCATATCGATGAGCACGACGTTTGCTGCCCGCCTGAACCGCCTGTTCGACACG
>JGI12627J18819_10000845_pt1 | contig 10355 bp, 7 predicted proteins | sample TexAe_OM1H0_M2_FD_18819 | JGI IMG/M metagenome (IMG submission 18819)
CGCAAGACAGCATTCAACCCGAATTTTGTATTTACCGCAAAGCTACATCGTTCCTTTACGCATTCGCCGCTGGCCATCATGGAGCCCACCTCGGCGGCGTCCATCCGGCCGAATGACGAGGACGAGGCCAAGGCCCGCGAAGGCCTGGACGCGCTCGCCTCAGAAGGGAAGCTGGGCGCGCTCCTGATCCAGTTTCCAGTGTCCTTCAAAAACACGAGTCTGAACCGCGAGTATCTCGAGCGGCTCCTGCGCCAGTTCATCGAGTACCCGCGCGTGGTCGAAGTGCGCCATGACAGCTGGGACAATCCCGATACCCTGGCCTCCTTCGTCCGCAACGGCGTCGCTTTCTGCAATATCGATCAGCCCACGCTGGGCCGCTCACTTGCTCCTACCGAACACGTGACCTCGAGCTTGGGCTATGTGCGTCTGCACGGACGTAACTACAAAGAGTGGTTCAACAGCGACGACCGCAACGATCGCTACAATTACCTCTACAGTGANAACGAACTCGGCGCCTGGAAAGAGAAGATCGAANCGGTAGCTGAGAAAGCGCAGACGACNTACGTCATTGCCAACAATCACTACGAGGCCCGCGCCGGCGCCAATGCTCTGGAATTGAAATCCATGCTGANCGGCAAGCGCGTGAAGGCTCCTCCAGAGCTAATCAACACCTATCCCGAGCTGAAGAAATTCGCCGATCCGGACCACGACGCAGCGGATCCGAATTTGTCGCTTCTCGCCTAAAACATTTTCACCACAGAGGCACAGAGGCTCAGAGAAAACTGAAGGAAGGATTGTCACTTCCCACCTCGACCCAGTCGTCACAGCTTCAGGTGAGTGAAGAACCATATCTCCAAAGCAAAGACAGGAAGTGAAATCAAGAAGGCCGCGAGTGCTTGTTTGCGGATATTTGGTCTGGATAAATCACGCGCCCAGAAGAATATCGTCGCAATGACCAGTGGTGGTAGCAGGACCCAACAGACAGCAATTATCCAAGCAGAATGGGAGCTTCTGAGAAGGGCTATTGCGGCAAGGGCCAGACACAGGTTGAATATCACCAGTATCAACGAGTCGGCCACTTTTGTATTGAGCTGCACAATCCGATGATGAGGGGGGACTGCGTCATTAGCCAAATGACATTGGTAATGAGATCTCCTTGAATCAACGCAGAAAGAAGAGGCCTTCTCCGTGCCTCTGTGTCTCTGTGGTGAAAAGGTTTGTGAGGGCTCTACTTCGCCGCCACTTCTATCTTGGCGGCGTAGTGCGACTCGACGTATTCGTTCAGAATCTCGATGAACTCGGCGACGATCCTGTCGCCTTTCAGCGTAGTGAACAGGCGGCCGTCGACGTAGACGGGGGCTTTCGGCTCTTCAAAAGTTCCGGGAAGCGAGATGCCAAGGCTGGCATGCTTCGATTCGCCAGGGCCGTTGACCACGCAGCCCATCACCGCCACTTTCATTTCTTCGACGCCGGTGTAGCGGTCTTTCCAGACCGGCATCTGCTCGCGCAGATAGGTCTGGATCTGCTCGGCCATTTCCTGGAAGAAGGTGCTGGTGGTGCGTCCGCAGCCCGGGCAGGCCGTCACCTGCGGCGTAAAGCTGCGGATGCCTAGCGATTGCAGAATCTGCTGGCCCACGCGAACTTCTTCGGTGCGATCGCCGCCGGGAGCGGGCGTGAGTGAGACGCGAATGGTATCGCCGATACCTTCCTGCAGAACCACTCCGAGCGCGGCTGCTGAGGCGACTATGCCTTTCGCTCCCATGCCCGCTTCGGTGAGCCCGAGGTGCAGGGGATAATTGCAGCGCGCTGCCAGCGAGCGGTAGACGTCAATCAAGTCCTGCACTCCGCTGACTTTCGCGCTGAGGATGATCTGGTCCGGGCGCAAGCCGTATTTCTCCGCCAAAGCCGCCGAGTTCAGCGCGCTCACGACCATGGCTTCCATGGTGACTTCGCGTGCGTCTTTGGGCTCGGGCAGCAGGGAATTCTCGTCCATCATCTTGGTGAGCAGAGCGCTGTCGAGCGAGCCCCAGTTCACCCCGATGCGCACGGGCTTCTGATTCTTGACCGCGACCTCGATCATGGTGCGGAAGTTGTCGTCGTTCTTGCGGCCCACGCTCACGTTGCCGGGATTGATGCGGTACTTGGCGAGCGCGCGGGCGCACTCGGGGTATTTCGTGAGCAGCAGGTGGCCGTTGTAATGGAAGTCGCCGATGATGGGGACGCGGATACCTTGCTTGTCGAGTTCGTCGACGATGGGGGCGACGGCCTTGGCGGCATCTTCATTGTTGACGGTCACGCGGACCAGTTCGGAGCCAGCGCGGGCCAGGGCAGCGACCTGCTTCACCGTGGAGGCGATGTCGGCGGTATCGGTGTTGGTCATCGACTGCACCACGACTGGTGCATCGCTGCCAACGCGCACACCTCCGATGGAAGCCGTAACTGTCTTTCTGCGAGTGATTTGTGCCATGGAATCTTTATTTTAGCACGCGTTTTGCGGAGCTAGATTGGCTGAGACCGAGACGTAGAATCGGCCTCGCGGGCATGTTCTCGGTTATGCCAGATTTCGGTTCCGTCCGGGATCTCGTCCCTTGCAATATCGCGAGTGATCAAGATCGCCATGCCGCAAGGTCCATGCAGAGGCTTAAGAAATTCCACACCCGTGATGTGAGTTCTGAGGGATCGCCCGTCGGGGGTACGAAGTTCGAGTGATATTTCCACCCGAATTTGGAAATCAGTCTCCGGCTTCTTAGGAACGAGGACAAGACCTCGCCCTTGGATTTGAAAGGTACTTTCGACCTTCGAAAGAAATTCCACTCGGTGTAGCCGTTCGATTCTGAGATTGCATAGAAGCTCTAAACTATTCTTTGACACCTGACGCCTGACTTACTCACTCGTAAAATAATCCACCGTCACTGGATTCTCGAACAGCGAGTAATCCCGCGTCACCACCGTAATCCCGCCATCGGTTACGAAATAGCGCTGGCGATCCGCTTCCGCGTCGTAACCAATGGTTGTGCCCTCGGGAATGTGCACGTCTCGATCGATGATCGCGCGCTGAATCCGGCAGTGCCGGCCCACATTCACGTGCGAGAACAGAATGCTGTTATCGATCTCGCTGTAGGAGTTCACGCGCACGTCAGGAGAAAGAATGCAATTCTTTACCGATCCGCCGGACACGATGCAGCCCGCCGACACGATGGAGTCANCCGCCGCTCCGGTGCGGCCGGCTTCTGCGAACACAAACTTCGCCGGAGGATACTGGCGCTGGTGGGTGCGAATGGGCCAATCCGCATCGTAGAGATTGAACACGGGCGACACCGAAACGATATCCATGTTCGCCTCGTAGTACGCCTCGAGCGTGCCCACGTCGCGCCAGTACAGCGCCTCTTTCTTGTTTTCGTCGACGAAGTCATACGCATAGACGCGGTATTCATCAACCATCTTCGGCAGGATGTCTTTTCCGAAATCGTGGCTGGAGTCGGGATCTTCGGCGTCCTTCAGCAGTACGGGAATGAGCACGTCGGTGTTGAAGAGATAGATCCCCATCGACGCCGAAATCCTGGCGGGATTCCAGGGCGAGCGCAGGCTGGTCTCCCGGGGTTTCTCCTGGAAGCCGTTTACGCGGTGGTCGTGATCGATATCGACAACGCCGAAACGATAGGACTCATGAGGCTCAATCTGGATGGTGGCCAGGGTGACGTCCGACGCCGAGTGCACGTGCTGCTCGAGCATCTTCCCGTAGTCCATTTTGTAGATATGATCGCCGGAAAGAATCAGCACATGTTTGGGCTGCTCGGAGCCGATGGAATAAATATTCTGGTACACCGCGTCGGCTGTACCCATGTACCAGTTGTCGCTGACCCGCTTCATGGGCGGCAGGATCTCGACGAACTCGCCCATTTCGCGCGCCACGATGTTCCAGCCCTCGCGGATGTGGCGGTTCAGCGACAGCGCCTTGTACTGGGTGAGGATGTACACCCGGCGCAGATCGGAGTTGATGCAGTTGGAGAGGGTGATATCGATGATGCGATAGATACCGCCGAACGTGACCGCAGGCTTGGCTCGGTCGCGGGTCAGGGGATACAGGCGTTCGCCCGCCCCTCCGGCTAAGAGAACTCCCAGCGTGTCTTTCATCCGAATTCCCGATATCGTTTAGTTGCTTACGGGCCTGGCAATAGCTGCAGAAAATCGCGAAGACCTGCAGCCCTTACGCTGCGGAACGTAGATGGTAGCACAAGGATAGCGGTTGGCTGGCAGCTTGTAGCTCGTGGCAAGAGCAGCGAGCTGGGCATCGGATCAGCCGGCCTGCCAGATTGACGAAAAACCCGAGCTACATCCCGTTTTGAAAGGTTGCGGCTTCAAGCCGCGCGGTACGTGCACCAAATATGCGGCGGCTTCAGCCGCTGAGGGAAATTGCTGTGGCAAGAAGAATCTTTGGCAGCCTGCTAGGCCACATCCTCGTCGATTTTGATTCGCAGTGACTTTAAGAACTTGAGATCCTGATCATTGACTTTGAAGGTGGGATTGGTGGTTAACGTGGTTACCAGCGAGGTCTTATCGCCCGGCTTTTCGCCTTGCTTGCTCACGCCGATGGTCGCTTCCAGCACCAGGAAGATGTCATAACCACCTTCCTTGATACGGGACACCACTTCGGCAATCGAGTCAGAATCGGCGAGGGACTCGTTAATGGCTTCGCCCAGTTCTTTCATTAACTGTTTGAGTTGCTGGTCCACGGAACCCCCTCCGTCGGAGCTGCGTCACAGGGGAGTGTGATCTCGCTCCTCGCGTCGCCGCTATTGTAACGCCGAACATTGATAAAATCGACCGGTGGCCGGCATCCCTTTAACCCGAAAGTTGCAAATTTTTGCCCGGATCGCGGGCCAGCATGCCGGGAACAGCCGTACTCTGAAGGCTGTAGTGCAAGCCGGGCGCGTTACCATGCGCTCGTTCGGACGCGTTCTGCACCAGCTGTGGCTGGAGGTTACAGGCTTTATTTTCCTTGTGATGGCCGGTATCGGCGGGATTGCTCTCAGCCGTGAGTACAACAAGTACCTGGCCGGAAAGACTGGACCCGGACGAGTGGCGATCGCCGCCTGTTTCTGCGTGATCTTTGGTTACTTCGGAATCACTTCTTTCTGGCGAGTGCGCCGCAGGAAACCAGGCTAGGCCGGGAACGGTAGCGCACGGAAGCAGCAGGGGGAAGAATCCGCGAACGCTTACCTCATAGACTTCTGCGAAATGGCGATTCCATGACTGAGAAACTCAAGACCGCACCTGCTCCCAAACCAGCCGGCGATATGCCCGATCCCGAAACTACCTCCCACATCCCCATTCATCGCCTTTATACCCCTGGCGACCTGAAAGGGTGGGATCAGGAGCGCGAGGTTGGCTATCCGGGGGAGTATCCCTTCACCCGTGGCGTACAGGCCACGATGTATCGCGGTCGCCTTTGGACCATGCGCCAGTACGCCGGCATGGGCGACGCCGAAGAATCCAATAAGCGCTACAAATACCTGCTTGCCAATGGCACGACCGGCCTTTCCGTCGCCTTCGACCTCCCAACCCAGATCGGCCTGGACTCCGATAACCCGCTGGCCACGGGCGAAGTCGGCAAAGTCGGCGTTGCCATCGACTCCATTGAGGATATGGAGCGCCTGTTTTCCGGCATCGACCTCACCAAAATTTCCACCTCGATGACCATCAATGCGACCGCGTCCATTCTGCTCGCGCTTTACGTCGCAGTCGCCAGGCGTCAGGGCGCCGACATTCGCAAACTCTCCGGAACGGTCCAGAACGACGTGCTTAAGGAGTACATCGCGCGTGGCACCTACATTTATCCTCCGCACCAGGCCATGCGCATCATCACCGACCTGTTTGCGTGGACCAACGAAAATGTTCCGGACTGGAACACCATCTCGATTTCCGGCTACCACATGCGAGAAGCCGGATCGAGCGCCGTGCAGGAGGTTGCGTTTACCTTGGGAGACGGGATGGCTTACGTACAGGCCGCGATCGATGCCGGCCTCGACATCGACAAGTTCGCACCGCGCATTTCTTTCTTCTTCAATGCGCACAGCAATTTCCTGGAAGAAGTGGCGAAATTCCGGGCGGCTCGCCGCATGTGGGCACGCCTCATGCGTGAGCACTTCGGCGCGAAGAATCCAAAATCCTGGATGCTCCGCTTCCATACGCAAACCGCCGGCTCCACGCTCACCGCGCAGCAGCCGGAAAACAACATCGTGCGCACCGCCATACAGGCGCTGGCAGCGGTGCTGGGTGGAACGCAATCCCTCCACACCAATTCTTTTGATGAAGCCCTGGCTCTGCCCACCGAGCAATCGGCGCGCATCGCCCTGCGTACGCAGCAGATCATCGGTTACGAATCGGGCGTGCCCCAAACCATCGATCCACTGGCCGGCTCCTACTTTGTCGAGAGCCTCACGAACGAAATCGAAAGGCGCGCCGCCGAATACCTCGGCAAGATCGAAGTCATGGGCGGCATGCTCAAGGCGATCGAGCGCGGCTATGTGCAGCAGGAAATCCAGAACGCCGCCTACGAATATCAGCAGGCCGTCGATCGCGGAGACGCTGTCGTGGTTGGGGTGAACCGTTTCGAACTGGAAGAAGAAAAACCGATCCCTATTCAGCGGATTGACGAAAGTCTGGAGTCCAAGCAGGTAGAGCGGGTCCGAGCCATGCGCGCCCGTCGCGACGTCTCAAGCTGGCAGACCGCGTTGCGAGCCGTCGAAGACGCCGCCCGATCCGGAGCGAACGTCATGCCCAGGATTCTCCAGGCGGTAGAAGCCTGCGCCACCGTGGGAGAAATTTCCGATTCCATGCGGAAAGTTTTTGGAGAGTACCGGGAAGCCGTAGTGATCTGAAGCCGGAATGATCTGAGGACTTCAAGAACCTAATCTACAGTAGAAGGCCCGTCCCTTCAGGATGTTCCTCTTTGCGATCTTCGCGCCGCCTTCGGGACTTTGCGAAGCTTGGACTCCGTCGCTCTAGTTCGCGAACGTGTACCCGGCAGCTTCGCGGCAGCCATCACAGTAATACAGCCCATCTTCACAGAGACGCACCGCGAGTTGCCCCTGGCACAGAATGCAGTACTTCTCGCACTCGCAGCGTTCCTCGAGTTGATCACACTGATTGCAGCGCACTTTGGTTTTGGTGGCCATACAGAAACTCTAATGCCGGCAGTCGGCCCGGGGAACATTCCGTTGGTAACCAACTACAGCAAAGCAGGCTCTAGCGATCAGGCTTTAGCAATCAGGCTCTAGCAAAGCAGGCTCTAGGCTCTAGAAAATCTTAAGATGCCGAACAGCATTCGAGACTGCGGGGGGACGACTGTAGAATCCGACTACCCGGCTAGAGCCTGATCGCTAGAGCCTGCTTGCTGGAGCCCGGAGCCTGCCATCATTGACCCCACAAAAAACCACATGATAGGGTTATGAGTTCCACGACTCCGCAGCCCAGCCAACTGCGCATCTTGATCGAGGACTTCGACTTGCCAGCTGTTGAGGCGATCACGCCGACTGCCCGCAAAACCGCGTTGAACGCCGTCCATCGCCAGATGGGCGCCAAAATGGTCGAGTTCAATGGCTGGGACATGCCGGTCGAGTATCCCTCGGTGGGCGGCATCATGGCCGAGCACAATGCCGTGCGCACCGGCGTCGGCGTGTTCGATGTCAGCCACATGGGCGACATCCGCCTTTCCGGTCCGAAAGCTCTCGCGGCCGTCCAGCATATTTCCATGAATGACGCCGCGCGCCTCGCGGTCGGCCAGGCCCAGTATTCCGCGCTCCTCTATCCCCAAGGCACATTTGTGGACGATGTCATCGTGCATCGCCTTGGCGAAGATGACTACCTGCTGGTGATCAATGCCGGCACCCGCGAAAAGGATTTCAATTGGGTCCGCGAGAATGGCGGCCAGTTCAATTGCAAAATCGAGCATCTCTCTGACGATTTCACGCAGATCGCGATCCAGGGCCCGAAAGGTGTCAATCTTCTGCAGAAGCTCACGGATGCGGATTTATCAGCGGTGAAATTCTATTGGGTGACGCGCGAAATAGTATGCGGCCTCAAGAACATTCTGATCGCGCGCACCGGCTACACGGGAGAAGACGGATTCGAAATTTACGTCCCCGCCGACGAAGCCACCAGCGCGCGGGTGTGGAATGAAATTCTCGAGGCAGGCAAGGGGTTCGGCGCACTCCCGTGCGGCCTGGGAGCGCGCAACACGCTGCGTCTCGAAGCGAAGCTTCCGCTCTACGGCCACGAAATCTCCGACGCCATCAACGTCTGGGAGGCCGGCCTGGACCGCTTCATTAAGATGGAGAAGCCCGACTTCATTGGCCGCTCTGCGCTCGAGAAGGCCAAGGCCGAGGGACTCAAGCGAACCCTGGTTGGGCTGGAAATGGTTGAACGCGGTATCGCCCGCGATGACTATAAAGTGCTCGACGATTCGGGCGGGGAAATCGGCTACGTCACCAGCGGATCGCCGGCGCCGTTTTTGAAGAAGAACATCGCGCTGGCGTACGTGCCACCGAAATTTGCGGAGATCGGTACCCGAGTAAAAGTAGAAATTCGCGGCCAGGGAGTTGGTGCTCAGGTAGTGCCAACGCCGTTTTATAAACGGCCGAAAAAAGTCTAAAGATCACCACTAAGGACAAAAGGGAAACACGAAGGATCACAAAGGAAGCCAGTAGCCAAAGAGCCAGGAGCCACAACGCACATGCCCTATCCATCCGACCTCAAATACACCAAGGAACACGAGTGGATCAAAGCCGACGGCTCCAGCGCCACGATCGGCATTACCGAGTATGCCCAGGAATCCCTGGGGGACATCGTCTTTGTCGACCTGCCCAAGCCAGGTTCAGAGATCACAGCGGGCAAGACCTTCGGCACCGTAGAATCGGTAAAGGCAGTGTCAGATCTGTTCGCGCCGGCATCGGGTACGGTCACCGAAGTCAATGGAGAGTTAGCGACTGCGCCGGAGAAGATCAATAAGGATGCCAACTCCACCTGGATGCTGAAGATGACGCTGAAAAATCCAGCCGAGGTCAGCAATCTGTTGTCAGCGGCGGATTATGAGAAGTTTGTGAGCGAAGAAGGCGGGCACTAAGAATCGGAAGCGCGTCTCCTCGAATTTGACGGCGAAGCAAAAATTCGCGCCGCGACCGAAGCCGCGTGCCGGCCAATCGTTCTGGCCGCTGGCGACATCTATATAAAGTTCTTATGCGCTATTTACCGAAATCTCCCGCGGACCGCGAGGCCATGCTCAAGGCAATTGGCGCGCGCTCCATCGACGACCTGTTCGCGCCGATCCCCTCCGAGTACCGCCTGAATCGCGACCTGAAGGTTCCGCGCCAGATGGCCGAGTCGGAAATCGTGGACTGGTTCCGCCAGCGCTCGCAGGAGAATGGCATCGAGTACACCAGCTTTCTCGGCGCGGGCGCATATCTGCATTACCGGCCCGTAATTATCGATTCGCTGATTTCGCGCGGCGAGTTCCTGACCGCGTACACGCCATATCAGGCCGAGATTTCCCAGGGAACGCTGCAGGCCATCTTCGAATTCCAGACCATGATCTGCGAGCTGACGGGGATGGAAGTGGCCAACGCTTCGATGTACGACGGCTCCACCGCTGCCGCCGAAGCTGCCATGATGGCCCTGCGAGTGACCGGACGGAATTCGGTCGTCGTGGCCAAAAGCCTGCATCCGGAGTACCGCGAGGTGCTCGCAACCTATGCTCTCCACCAGGGCATGCCGCTCGCGCTTGCGGGCTTCACGGACACCGGCCGAGTGGACCTCAAAGAGCTCGAACAAGCCATCACTCCCGACACCGCCTGCGTGCTCATTCAGTCACCCAATTTCTTTGGGACGATAGAAGACGTCGCTGCCATCGCCGAAATTGCTCACAAGCACGGAGCACTTCTGGTCGTTTCGATTGCCGAAGCGGTTTCGCTCGGCATCGTCGAGCCTCCGCGTCAAGCCGACATTGTTGCCATGGAGGCGCAGTCGTTTGGTGTGCCCGTCGGATTTGGTGGACCCTACTGCGGGGTAATCGCTACCCGCGAAAAATATGTCCGCCAGATGCCGGGTCGCCTTGCCGGACAGGCCGCCGACCGTAATGGCAAGCGCGGCTTTGTTTTGACGCTCGCAACCCGCGAGCAGCACATTCGCCGCGAGAAGGCCACCTCGAACATCTGCACCAACCAGGCGCTGGTCGCGCTGATGGTGAACATTTTCATGACGGTGTATGGCAAGGTGGGACTGAAGGAGCTGGCGAAGCAGAATCTCGCCAAGGCTGCCTATGCCGCCGATCAGTTCGGCAAGCACGCCCGCATCCTCTT
>JGI12627J18819_10000846_pt1 | contig 10354 bp, 9 predicted proteins | sample TexAe_OM1H0_M2_FD_18819 | JGI IMG/M metagenome (IMG submission 18819)
CAGCGCCGCAGCGATAGCGAAGACCGATTGTATTCTCATCAAGATCGACGAAAGGCAGTTCCTCTATTTAGTTCAGGAAACACCTTTCTTCGCCCTAATCGTCATGCGCACCATGGCGCAACGCATGCGCCGCCGGAATGCGCAGACGATCCCGTGAGCAATCCGCTCAGATAGAGTAGCCTTCTGTTTCCAAAAAATCTCGAATCGATCGGAGCAGCCGATCATCACGCACCGAATCAAACAGCCGGCTCTCTCGTTCGTCCTTAGGATAGGCAAAGACAGGTCCACACCGATATTGATCTGGCTCTGTCATTCGACGAGGAAAAATATGCGCGTGTAGCGCCGCCTCGCTATTTCCTAGGATCTCATAGTTGATCCGATAAGCATCGGTCGTAGCCAGAAGCGCATCTCCGATAGCAGTCATATCCAGAAGAAATTGTGCCCGCTGGTCCCACGCTAAAGCCTTGAGGGACGAAACCACCGGATCCGGTAGGAGCAAGCTGTACCCGGCAATAAACTGAGAATCTCCCAGCACCGCCCAACCTGACCGAACTCGACAGATCACTTGCCGGCTAAGGCCTCGCTTAGCTAACTCGACTCGTTCGTGGATTACCGTGGACATGGTTTCGCCGAACGGCCGACCAGTGCTTAAGAAACACCTTCCACGACAAGCATTTTCCTTTTCAGCGCCACTCGGCTCAGTTCACGTGCCTTGGCATATTCCGGCGATCGATACCAAGCTTTCGCTCGCTCCCAAGAAGGGAATTCTACCACGATTGTCCGTTCCAACGCCCACTCCCCTTCCAAGCTCTCCCATTCCCCACCTCGAACAAGATAACGTCCGCCGTACTGCTTGATCGTCATCTCGGCCAACGCCCTGTACCTTTCCATTGCAGCCGCATCCACGACCTCAGAAACCTCCGAAATTATATACGCTGGCATTGTGTTTCTTCTTAGCACCGGTTCAACCGGCGTCCAGTTCCCTTGGAGCGCTGCCTCGCTTGCGAGGCCGACAGGCGCGAAAGCCGAAAGACTTTAGCCCGGCAGCCGCCCATGCGTGTCAACCTAAGGGAAGCTGCGGTAAGCACCTCAGCGGCGACTGTCCATTAGGTCTATTGATGTGCTTTGAATCTTTCGATGAGGTCGAAGCCGCAAGTGTGGCTCAGCCTCGAACCCAGTCGCCATTAACGCTCCGATGGCGACTGTGCTGTCAGGTTAGCCACATCGGTCGCTTCGAAACAACGGCCAAATCCGCCACATAAAATAGGCCTCATGGACAGTCGCCGCTGAGACTTGTCGCACGTCCTCTTAGGTCGACGCCTAATGGGCGGCTGCCGGACTAAAATCTTGCAGCGTTTCGCGCCTACGGCCTCGCAAGCGAGGCAGCGCGACAGGATTCCAATCACTGATTACTGATTACTGAAATAAATTCTTCCAATGCGGGTGAACGAACCGTATCTCTGCGAGTAATAAACACCGTCTCAACTCGGGCATCATTCGGCGCCAAACGATGAATCGTGACCTCGCCCCGCTTGGCATGCGATTCAACCACCGAGAGCGGCATCATCGTAATTCCGAGGCCGGCGCTGACACAGCCGATAATCCCTTCTAACGTGCCCATCTCGAGTTGATTAACCAAAGTAAGGCCCCGACCAGCCAGGTACCTTTCTAACTTTTGGCGATAAGAACACCCCACCCGAAAGACGAACATCTTAGGGATTTTTCCCTGCTCCAAGGCATCAGTGATCGATTTGTGCTCAGGCGAGCTCACCAGAACTAGCTCCTCCACAAAACTGTGTGTCTGCTCCAACTCGTCCACCTCAATCGGCCCAGCCACAAAAGCACCGTCTATCCGATACTCTAATACCGCTTGGGTCAGGGATCGCGTAGTTCCGGTCTCGATAGCCACATCCACGTTTCGATGGGCCGGTACATACCTCCTCAACAACGCCGGCAATCGCGCCGCCGCCGTGGTCTCCATCGATCCTAATCGCAGCGACCCTCGAGTTGCGCCATCGGCTGAGACCGCACACTTCGCCTTCTGCAGAAGCACATCCACCTGGTGCGCGTATGGCAACAATTCATGCCCCGATCGCGTCAACGTCACTCCATGGTGATGTCGCTGAAACAGCGACACACCCAACTCTTCCTCCAACAATCGGAGCCGGGTCGTTACGTTGGACTGCACCGTATTCAGTCTGCGCGCCGCTTTCGTGATACTGCCGTGCCTGGCGACAGCCGCAAAGAGATTCAGATCGGACACGTTCATACCAATCAATAAATCAGATGGATACCATTTCAAAGAATCATTTTAAAAGATGGAGTGGCCCGTCTTTATTCTTCGCCCATGGTAGACACAACCGACCGACTCGAACTAGAAGTGCCGGCCGTAAAACCCGAGGCGGAACGCTGTCAACGGAGAACCCTTTTTGCGGTTTGCTTTGGGTTCTTCCTGGTTCTGCTCGATACAACGGCTCTCAATGTCGCAACGCCGGTGCTGGGGCATGAGTTTGGAAACCGCATCAGTGATCTGCAATGGGTGGTGAACAGCTATACGTTAGTGTTTGCTAGCCTATTGCTCGTGGCCGGCGCCATCGGAGATCGAACTGGGGTTAAACGATCCTATCAGATTGGTTTGATCCTGTTCACCGGCGCCTCTTTTTTATCGGCTCTTTCCTCATCTTTGCCGATGCTGATTTTCGCCCGTGTCGTTCAGGGACTTGGAGCGGCCATCATGCTCCCGGCTTCACTTGCCATTTTGTCGCATACCTTTCCAGATCCTGCAGAACGCGGTCACGCCGTCAGCGCTTGGGCCAACACCGCCAGTCTCGGGTTTGCCGTCGGCCCGGTACTAGGAGGAATGCTGACGGCTTGCATCGGCTGGCGAAGCATCTTTTGGCTAAACGTTCCGGTCGGTATCATCGCGATCTGGCTGAACCACCACTGGACCAAAGAAGCGAGTTTAGATTCCCCTCGCCGCATCGACTGGCCAGGCCAAGCAACTCTCGGATTCGCTTTACTTGCTCTCACCTACGGTTTGATCGAGGCCGGCCGCCAAGGCTGGAGCAGCACCCTCGCGTTGGCGGGATTCGGTTGTTTCGTCTTTTCAATCGCTCTGTTCGTCTGGTTCGAACGCCGCAGCGATCACCCGGTGCTACCTGGTTTTCTGTTCTCTAAAACCATCTTCTCGGCCTGTGTTGGGGTTGGTTTCATTCTAAATTTTTCTATGTACGGGATTCTGTTTGTGGAATCCCTTTACCTGCAGAACGCTTTGTCTTTAGGAGCTTTCGCCGCCGGTGCGGTGATCACCCCGTTCACGATAGGACCGACAATTGTGAGCCGGCTGCTGACCCACAAGAACGGGCTCCCGTATTTGCGCCCACGTATTTCCCTGGCGTTCGCTGCTGCCGCGATCGGTTCCGCCGCGCTAGTGGCAAGTACTTTCTTTCCCGCGCTCTGGCTCATCGCTGCCGGACTTGGGATATTGGGCGCCGCTATGGGTTCGATCACGCCTGCGATGACAGCCGGTGTTTTGATGTCGTCCGATCCTAAGAATGCAGGCCTTGCGTCCGGCCTCCTCAATTCCGCTCGCCAAGTCGGCGGTACCGTAGGCGTTGCTTTACTGGGCACGATCATGCAGTCATTTTCCATGCGAACCGGCTTCGCCTGGGCCACGGGTCTGACTACAGTCGTCCTGTTAGTTGCTGCTAACATCAGCAGACGACTTTTGCCCAGGAGCTAGTGAAGGCGTTTGGCGCTCACCCCGAAAGTCTTTCGGCACTCTTGGTAGGGCGAGGCTCCTGTGCGGCCTGAGAATTCTAACGGAGCTACTGACATTGATGAATCCCAGCGCAACGCTAGATCGATACCCATGCCGAGCGGTGGGTCTGCGGCATTGCTACCATCTTTAGTTTTGCCACGAAATGATCGCATGCATTGGCCGAATGACGCGCTTCACCTTGACACACGATAGACCGCGGCTCGGCGAGCGTATTGGTGTAGTCAGATGTTTGGGACTAATCAGGCCTGCGCCTTCGAGCAAACCGTGGAACCATTCGGGAGCCTCGCCCCACCAAAGTGCCCTGTCACCCGGTCAGTGATATACTGACTGAGGATGCCTTCAAAAAGATTGACGGCAAATGGCTCATTGCCCGTACGCATGTTTCTTTTCCAGTTGATATGCGGACGGGCAAAGCCGACATGGAATTAAAGCCTTGAAACAAGCGTACACAGGCTGGACCTCGCGTATTCGTCGTTTCGCCCTCCTAGCTCCTAGATTCTAGCTCCTAGCTCCTTTCAACAGGCTTCCCACGAAACCGGCTCACCGTCTCCGGTTGAGCTACTTTACAACTCATCGGCGGCAGACCTCGAAGGAGCAATTCCAGATCGCTCAAAACCATGTCTCCGATCTCGATAAAGGCTTCGACCATGCCGCCGGCCCGATGAGCTGAAAGAACCGTGTTCTCCAAGTCCCGAATTGGGTGGTCAGGCGAAAGCGGTTCCTCAGGGAACACATCCGTCCCGACTCGCAACCGCCCGTTGCGAACCGCTTCTGTCAATGCGTCGAAATCCACCACCGCTGCCCGGCTCATCAAGATAAAAAGCCCACCCGGCCGGATAAGAGCCAGCTCACGTTTACCCAAGAATCCTTGGTTCTCTGTGGTCACACCTGCAAAAACAAAGACGGCATCCGACCAAGCTAAAACCTCTTCGAGACTCGCCGGTACGCAATCGTAACGCAAAATTTCCCGGCTCGGCAGCCAAGGATCATACACTTTGACTGGGCAACGAAAAGGTTGCACCAACGGACGAAACGCGCGCCCCAAATCGCCGAACCCGATAATACCGACCTTAAGTCCGGTAAATAAATGGCAGCCTTGGTTACTCTCCAGCCCGTAATCTTCCGTCCTGGTTCTGAATTTCCCGTGATTGCGGCTGATCCCTCGGGACAGATCGAGCGCCAAACCTAAAGCGCTTTCAGCCACTGCCACGGCGAAAGCTGGACTGGCAATGAGCACTCTGATCCCGTGTTCGAAGCAGAATTGATAATCCACATTAGGAAGAAAATTTCCCTCCACATTGAAGATGGTACGCAGCTTAGACGCCCGGATCAGGCGCTCGCGGGGTAGATCCGTTTGGCCAATGAGTATTTCGCTTTCTGGCAAAACCTTTTCCACCATCTCAGCCGGCATTCGCCCGGTTTCAAATACGGTTAAATCCGCGATTTCAGCCAAGCGCCTTTGCGCCTCGAGCCTGAAAATCATGTCCATCGTCCGCGGCTGCGGATCGATCATTATCTTAGGTTTGCTCATAACATTGTTCGGTTATAGTCGACTCCGCGACCTAACTATCGTGCTCGACAAACGAGCACGAACCCCCAATCACCGTTCACCGTTCACTTCTCACATAAGAAGTCAGCGCGCTCGCCCAATCAAGCGATCTAGCGAAACCGCAGCAATGATCAGCCCGCCCATCACCACCAGCTGATAGAAGGTAGGAATCTGAAGAATGTTTAACCCATTGCTGATCGTGCCGATGATGAGCCCGCCAACTACCACCGAGGGAATTCTTCCTCGGCCACCGAAAAAGCTAGTGCCTCCGATGATGGCCGAAGCGATGGCAAAAGTTTCAAAATTTTGGCCCGCGCCCGGTTCAGCCGCTCCAAGGCGAGCCGCGGATAGAACCCCGGCTAATCCGGAGCAGATACCGGATATCACGAACACCACTAGGGTGTGTAACTTGATATCTATCCCCGAGAAATAAGCGGCTTCCCGGTTCCCTCCCAACGCATAGATGTTGCGTCCCAGCCTAGTGTGAACGCTAATAAACCAAAGGATCACCGCCACGGAAACAGCTAAGAGTACCGGAGCCGGCACGATCCAGACATTGCCGGTTAATGCCAGGATAAAGCTATAGGGAAAACCAAATACCGGGTTTGCTCCCGAGATGATCATAGTCAGACCGCGAAAAATCGCGTTGGTTCCCAGCGTAATTATGAAAGGATGCAGACCGGTATAGTTCACCAGCAAACCATTGCATCCACCAAGAACGACTCCCACCAGGATACCGCCAAGCACCACCGACAGGAATGGATTCATCCCGCTGACTAACAATTTGCCAGTAATAATCCCGGTCAGGGCAACCACGGATCCCACTGATAAATCAATGCCCGCGATCAAGATCGCAAAGAACTCGCCCAGCGCAGTTAGAATCGTGATCGCACTCTGAACAAAGATCTGGATGATGTTATCGGGCTTGGTGAAATAGTTTGGAGAAAGCGAGCTGAAAAGGACAACGATGATGATCAGGATGCAAAACGTCCCGAACCGGTCCCATAGCTTTGCCAGCCGGGTCACTTGGTGCTTCCTCCCGAAATAGCTAACTCAAGGATCTGCTCCTCTGACGCCGAGGCACCCTCAAGAATCCGCACAATTCTCCCAGCCCGAAACACGGCGATACGGTCGCAAATCGCCAAGATCTCCGGCAGTTCGGAAGAGACCATAATGATCGCTTTCCCTTGATTGGATAGTTCCCGCATCATTCTGTAAATCTCGGCTTTTGCGCCGACATCGATACCTCGCGTCGGCTCATCGAAGATGAACACATCCGGCTGGATACAAATCCATTTTCCGACCAGCACCTTTTGCTGATTACCTCCGGAAAGCTCCGTGATGTTCTGCTCAATTGAGGAACACTTGATGCCGACAAGTCTGCGTTGCTCTTCCGCGATTCTATTCTCTTCCCGTCTCTTAATCAGCCCCCAGAGCCCGCGTAGCGGTGAGATCTTCACGCTCCGGGAAATGACGATGTTGTCTTTGATAGAGAAGTTCGGCATGCATCCGGTCTGTAACCGGCTTTCGGTGATATAGGCCATCCCGTTTTTCAGAGCTTCTACCGGACCCCGCGGTGTAATATTGCGGCCACGCAGTTCTATCTTCCCGCTCCGGCGGGACATCGCTCCAAACAAACAGTTCATTAGTTCTGTCCGACCTGAGCCAACTAACCCAGCGAAACCGAGGATCTCCCCGGCAAAGAGATCAAAACTCACATCGCGCACCCATCGGCGATCCCGGCTCGAGACATTGCTTACCGTCAATACCGGTGGCTGACTGCGATCGATGATCGCTTCGTTTAAAAAGTACTGTTTGACGCTCCGCCCCACCATCATCCGAACCAGGTCATCATTCGTAACCGCTGCCACCTTCCCACTCCCGTTCGTCGAACCATCTTTTAGCACCGTGAACCGGTCCCCGATCTCTCTCACCTCATCCAGCTTATGCGAGATAAAGACCACCGCTCTTCCCTCCTGCCGAAGTTGGCGGACAATGGAAAATAATCGTGCTACCTCAACGTTCGTTAAGGAGGAGGTCGGTTCATCCATGACCACGACCCTGGCATGCCGCATCAAGGCTTTAGCGATCTCGATCATCTGCCGATGCGCGATTGACAGGTGTCTCACCGGAGTGTGTACGTCGATCTTGAGTCCCAAGCTCTCCAAAACCGCCCGGGATTCCCGCTCCATCAATGGCCAATCCACTACCGGAATCCCGAGCCGTTTCCGACGTGGAATCCTTCCAACGAACAAATTCTCCAGAGCAGAAAGCTCATTGATCACACTAAGCTCCTGATAGATGATCGCGATCCCCAGATGGGCGGCTTGCGTCGGCTTCAAGCTGCTATGCGCATGGCCATCGATAGTAATGCTCCCGGCCGTCGGCGGATAAGTACCCGACAAAATCTTCATCAACGTCGACTTGCCGGCCCCGTTCTCACCCAGAATAACGTGGACCTCCCCAGGATAAATATCGAGATCGACCCCCTGTAGCGCATGCACACCTCCAAAGGTCTTGATGATGCCCTTCATCTCCACCAGTGGTGCGGGGGCTGCCTGCGTCGCGCTCATGCGGTAGGGATGAGCTCCAGCTCATCCGGAGTATCGGAGTGGTGATGCGTTCCAGACCGCCCCGTTCACTACGTCCCTATTTCTTGGTCTCCAAGATAGAATCGATCGCCGTAAANTTGGGTTCGGCGTCGACCGCGATCTGTTTGCCGCTTTTTACTGCCTCAACCAACAGATCCAGTCCCGTAGCACCAACTTTTGCCGGGTCTTGAGCGACAGTCGCAGTTAGACGACCGGCATCAATCATTTGCAGGGCCTCTGGTGTTCCATCGGTGCCGACGACCAAAATCTTGCCGGCTTTGCCCACATTCTGCACCGCCTGCATCACACCGAGCGCCATGGTGTCGTTACAACAGTAGAATCCTTTCAGATCCGAATTCGTCTGCATTATGTTAGTAGCGACGTCCAGGGCCCGAAGCCGGTCCCAGTCTGCGGGTTGGCTTGCCACCAATTGAATATTCTTGGCCGATTGAAATGCCTCAGTCGCCCCTTTTTTGCGGGCCTCCCCTGAGGCGGCACCTGCCTTCCCTTCGACGATGGCCACTTTCCCACCAGCAGCGCCCAGCTGCTGAATGATAAAGTCGGCGCCCTTCTTGCCAACCGCGACGTTATCCGTCGTAATAAATGCCTCTACGTTGCCACCGGCCTGTTTCAAACTGGCGACGTCGACCTTCTCGTCCAGGTTAACCAGAAAGATCCCTTTTTTGTAAGCCTTAGCTGCCGGCTGCACCAGATTCACTGCGGAGATCGGCGCGAAAGCAATCCCTTTATAATTCTTGTTCAAGGCGTCCTCGAACAAAAGGAGTTGCGCTTGTAGATCGCTTTCAGAAGGCGCAGCAGAGATGTCGACCGTCACACCAAGTTTTTGCGCTTCCTTTTCAATCCCGTCTTTCATGCTTACCCAAAAGGGGTTGGACAGGGTTTTCAACACGACCGCGTAATCAGCTGCTTGCGCCTGACTGGCGAAGCCGGCTAAGCAAACAGACAAGGCGACTGCGATAATGGAATTTCTCGTTTTCATTTTCCGGGGGTCAATCAGAGGTCAGCTTTTTTCGCTCATCCAGTTTGCCCCGGTTCACCGGTTCATACCGGAGCGAAAAACGCGTTCAATTCTAATGGTTTGAATTAATCTTTCAACCCGAAAACCGGCCTTAACGCTTCGTACAACACCCCGGTGGCAACCCCGATCAACGCGGCGTCCTGGTTCAGCCGGGCCCGTTCCACTCCAGGATAAAATAACCGATCATCCACGTGCTCGCGGCTCCGTATTTCTGCCAATGCCGCCACCAGGTCGTCCAACAAAACCGCCGGCACCGGTCCACCTAACAGTACGATCCCCGGATTCAATAGCGACCCCAGCACTGGGAGGACCATCCAAAACCGGCGCGCGGCCTGGTTCACCCAACGCCGATACGGTTCCTTTTTCTCTTTGCGAATGGATTCCACTAGAGCGTCCGGCGCTCTCTCCTTCCAATCCGCCGGACCCAGGTCTCGGAGAAAGGCTGAGAACGAAAAATAGGTTTCTAAACAACCTCTGCGACCGCATTCACAAAGCCGGGCCGTTTTGCGCTGTTCCGTCTCCAAGATTGCCGGCAGATGGGCAATCTCTCCCGCTAACCCGTCACTCCCTTCAAAATGCCGGCCGCGATAGATGATCCCGCAGCCTAAACCGATGCCGAAGTACACGTAAGCCAGACATCGCAGCGCTTGACCGAATCGTTCCCAATATTCACCAACAGCAGCCGCGTGCGAATCGGTTTGGATCAGCGACACGGGGCTCGTCGTTCTGCCCCGGCTTCGGGAAAAGCCGGAACCTGTAATGCCGTGGCTAGCGGAGGCGGAACCCGTCGCGCCGTAGCTTGCGGAGGCGGACGGCGGACTGGAAAGGTTGCGCAATGCTTCTTTGACTCTAAGTCCCTTCCACCCTTCAGCCAGCAAGAGATGAGGATGATCGATCTGGTCCCGAATCGCATCATATAAACCCGAAAAAGCGATTCCCACTCCGAGGAGATTTCCCTCAACTCCGGGGATCGCTCGAAACTCTTTCACGAACTTACCCAATGTCTTCAACGCCTGATTTGGCGAAGGCGAAAGAACCGAGATCGATCTTCTAGCTAATGGTTCGCCGGCCAGATTGAGAATCAATCCGGAGATGTGGTCACGATCGATCTGCAACCCGATGCTACAGGCAGCATCTCCGCGTAATTCAAAAGGCACGGATTCGGCGCCGCGGACGGTTAAACGTTGTGGGGGTAGCTTTCGGACCCAGCGGCGCTTGTGCAATCTCTCCAAAATGTTGGCCACAGTCTGGAATGTCAGGCCGGTGCGTACCGCAATTTCTGCTCGCGTCAGCCGGCGATGCAGTTGGAACAAGTGGAGAACCAACTGCGTGTTATGCGACCGTTGAAGGATCGCATTGATGCCGGGGGTCTCCTGTCCAATCTCTACCGGAAC
>JGI12627J18819_10000847_pt1 | contig 10353 bp, 12 predicted proteins | sample TexAe_OM1H0_M2_FD_18819 | JGI IMG/M metagenome (IMG submission 18819)
TTCCCCGAGGTGATCGTGCCACCCGCCTCGATCTGCTTGACGAGCAGCCCCGGCGGAATGGTCTCCCAATAGATTCGCCCCTTGTAGTCGGGATGTTCTTTCTCGAACTCCGCAACGAGCGGCGCCATCGCGAAGAAATAGTTGCCTCCGACGTAGAGCACGAGCTTCGGATCGGTGATGTCGCCATGGAAATCGGCGAGGTCGTCGACCTGAGGAACCGTGAACTCGAAACCGCGGTTGGTGGCATCGTTGTTCTCGCCGTGCTGCCAGGGTGGAAACACGTCGGCCTGGGGAGCAGGCTGCGCGGCGAAGGTCGGCGTAGCCAGGATTGGCATCAAAAAGGCGGCCGCCGCGAGAGCGGTGCGGAATGATCCCTTGTGCATGGTGATCCTCATTTCACGTAGTGGAAGCCGGCCTGCTGCAGCTCGGGGATCGTCGCGACGCTCCCGGGCGTGAGCACGACGCCGTCGACGAGATGATTGGTGAGCTCGGCTGCGGCGGCCTCGTGCGAGAGCCGATCGGGGTTCACGCCCTTTGCCAATAGCTTTCCCGTCACTTCCCAGATCGCGTTGTGGCAGGCCATGAACACGACGCCACGGCTCTGCAGCGCCGGGATCGTGCTGCCGGCAGGCCCGAATACGCTCTTGGGGTTCTCGAAGTCGGAAAGCTCCGACGGCGCGGCCTTCCGGACAATGAGGGTGTTGGTCTTGAAGTCGCCACCTGCCATCTCGGCGAGCCTGTATTTGTCCCACATATCCTGGTCGAACAGCGCGAGGTTCGCGGAGCCGTGCGTGGCCGAAACAGTCAGGAAGTCGCGATGCCCGAAGGAGAACACCTGCGCATTGAGCGAATTGCGCATGAGATTCATCCAGGGGCTTCCAATGTCCGTGTTGTCCCAGACCTGTTTGGGCGTACCGCGATAGGCAATCACTTCTTTCAACGCGGTGTCGTCCCACAGGTCCGGGTGATCGAGAATCATTGGCACCGTCTTGAAGTCCCGCCTGCGCGGAGCCTTGCGGAGACGCTCCATGAGTTCAGGCAGCGCGTGTGCACCCTGCGGGACCACGCTGCTGCCTGCTTCGGCGTGAGCCGGGCCGGCGGCCAGAGCGGCTACGCCGAGAGCTACGGAGCTGAAGCCGAGAAGCGCGTTCCGTCGTCCAGTATCAACAGACATTCCATACTCCTTTGGGATACGACGGAGCTCGCGAACAGTCGAATTCCTCGCGATAACTCCGTCTCTGTGTCGTCTCGAGGTCAAAGTAATGCTGAGGGCTGCTGGCGACCAATGGTATATGTCGATGGACTCGATCTTGATGCGCGATCGATTCAGATCTTTCGAGACCTCAAAGCGCCTTTGGAAAGAAGGCGCAGATATGAGGGGAGACATCCGACCAAACGTTGCGATCGGACCGATCCGAAATAAAGATTGGATTGCAAGCGACATGTACTCTAATTGCCCACAGGTTCGCCATGAGTAGAAAAAATACCGGCGCAGCAACGCATCATTCCAAGGCAGACACGGACCGTCATATCCACGGCGCCCTTTGGGGCGCCAAAGGAAGAGCGGAAATTTTGGACGATCACTCGACGCTGGTGCTGATGGTGTTGAAAAGTCCTTTTGGCTCGCGAACTTTTTTTTTAAGCCGCTGATGCGTTTCGCACGCGGCAACGTGAGGGACACATCGTTTCGCACAAAACCGCGCACAGGCCTGCGAGCGGTCCGCGATGTTCCACAGGCAGCTCTTTGCGCCAGAACAAATGTTTCCCACCACTTTCTGTTCGCACATCTACCCGCGACCTATCATTCCGCTGCGGCAGGCAGGAGCCCGGGCGCCGAAGGCGACTTCGCCTTGATTCGACGCGGCGGGCCCATCAAGACTGGTTGAAACAGCACAGCGGCGGTTGCGAATCTCCGCAGGACATTGTCATCACCGGGGCTGCCTTTTGGCAGAGCCTGAACGCGAGCCCGGCCGTCGGGCAAGACCCAGTCGCGAATTACGTCGGGAGGAAGCGTCTTGACGGTCACCGGATATGGATCGAGGCTGTTTCGAAGCTGGTCAAGGTCGTAGACGAGCAACGGAACGGTGGCGGCTTCAGCGTTGCTTCGTGTGGCCGCGGTCGATTCCGCCAGATGCATCAGCAGATCCGAAACCTGCCGTGCGGCTTCAGCGCCGGGGCCGGTTGCGTTACCTGCGACCTTTGAGAGATCTCCCGCGGTCTTGCGGATCGCTTCAACCACATCCTCGTCCGATGGGGCAGGTTGCTGCCGCGGAGTATCAAGGACCGGGCCAAGATCGTGGGCAGCGGACTTGATAGCGGCGATCTTCTCATCCTGATCGTCCGGAATAAAATTGCTGAGCGTGAGCGCGCGGGAAACCTCGGGTAGCGCAGCCAGACGTTTGGCCGTGCTATTGGCTTCATCAAGCGATGTCGCCAGCATTTCGGCGTCGTTGCCGCTAGTCTCTGGATTTCCTTGCAATTCACGATAGATCACCACCGACGCAGAGTTCGGATTTTCTAAATTTACTGGGTTGAAATCGAATGGCAGGTGGAACAAAAGCGGCGTGCCGGCCAAGACCACGCCGATGGTGCCGGCGATCACACCGACACGATGTCGCTGCAAAAAGGCATCCAGCGGCGCCAGGCTGCCGAAACCTACAGTTGCCAACTCTCCTGGGGGTTTCAGGACAGCCAACATCGCCGGGACAAAGGTGATGCTGCAGACGAACGCAATCAACATGCCGCAGCCAGCAATCAGACCCAGTTCAAAGAGGCCTTTGTAGTTGGTTGGCAGGAACGAGAAGAAGGCCACCGCTGTCGCGGCTGCGGCCAGAGCGAGAGGGTTGCCCACCCTACGGGCGGTGCTTCGCAGCGCTTGGCGTAAATCCTGTTGCTCATGGCGCTCGGAACGATAGTGAACGCTGAACTGAATGCCGAAATCAACTCCCAGTCCGACGAATAAAACGAAAAAAGCAATCGAGATCAGATTAAAGGCTCCAACCATCGCAATGCCGAGCGCTGCGGTTGTCGCAAGCCCGACCATCAGGCTAAAGAAAACTGCCGCGACAATCTTCCACGAACGAAGCGCCAGCCAAACTATGATCAACGCGCCGAGAAGCGCGGTTAGCGTGTCTCGCAGCGCGGTTTGCCGAATGACCGAGAATTGGTCGTCGTTCATCGGTACCGGGCCGGTAAGTTCGACCTTGGCGCCGAACTTCTCATCCAGTTTCAGATCAGCAGCTGCGCGCTGAATGCCATCCGCTGCCTTGCGTCCAGGTTGCAGGGCCGCAAAATGCAGGATCGGCTGCACTTCGATGAAGTGTCGCAACTGCATCTTTTGCGGTTGCGACCCCTGCAGGAGCTCTTGCCATGAAAATGTCGCTGGTTTGCCGGCAAGAACATCGCTCAAAGTTTTGTCAGCGAGCGAAAGAGGCCAAGCAAGCTGGTCGAGCTTGATCTCTCCACCCTGCACACCGTCAGCCGCGAAAGAGAGCCCTTTCATCACACCGCGAAGGCTTGGATCGCCCGCGAGTGTGCCAATGAGAAACTGAGCCTTCGACAATCCGCTAATCGACTTCTTAACGGCGGACAGAGGTTGGAAAAGTGAACCATTATGCTGGAAAAAATCTCCGCTGTCCGTCTGAACGACTGTGCGGAACAGATCCGAGCGTTTTGAGAGGTCCCGCTCCAGCGCATTCGTGGCCCGCTCGGCATTTTCCGGCGTCGCCGCCGTGACGACTACCAAAATTCCCTTCTGCGGAAATGCCTTGGAAAGAGCAGTCTGGCGCTGACGCCAAGGTAAATCTTGCGAGATCAGGCTTTGGGTGTACGTGGTAATTGAAAAGCGCGCGACATCGTAGGTGGCCGCCGCCGCCGCAAACAATATCCCGACAGCGAGAACCTGCCAGCGGCGTTGTGCACAAAAATCCACAATCCTGATAATTGCTGAATTCAACATAACGAACCGCCGTTTTTTGATTCGGTCACGAAGCCCGTGCTTGCAGATTCAAGCTCGGCGTCTATCTCGCCGCGCTGAGTTTAAGCAGAAATTCACTCGCCGTGAGGTGATCGAGGATCATCGGCACCGTGTTGAAGTCCCGCCTGCGTGGAGCCTTGCGGAGACGCTCCATGAGTTCAGGCAGCGCGTGCGCGCCCTGCGGGACCACGCTGCTGCCTGCTTCGGCCTGAGCTGGGCGGCCAGAGCGCGGCTACGCCGAGGACTGCGGAGCTGAAGCCGAGAAGCGCGTTCCGTCGTCCAGTATCAACAGACATTCCATACTCCTTTGGGATACGAGGGAGCTCGCGAAACAGTCAAAGTCCTCGCGACAACTCCGTCTCTGTGTCGTCTCGAGTTCGAAGTAATGCTGAGGGCGCTGGCGACCAGCGAAGTGTTGCGATCGAACCGATCTGAAATGCAGATTGGAACTGCGAGCGATATGCACCCAAATTACGCACAGCCTGCAGAAACCCTCGTTTGCGGGTCCAGCCTTTCGAGCCAAACAAGGATAAGCCATGACCTATGTGGTCACCGAGAACTGCGTTCGCTGCAAATACATGGACTGCGTCGAAGTCTGCCCAGTTGACTGCTTCTACGCCGGTGAAAACATGCTCGTGATCAACCCCAGTGAGTGCATTGATTGCGGCGTGTGCGAACCGGAGTGCCCGGCCAAGGCGATCGTCCCCGATAGCGACGACCGTGCGGCGGCTTGGGCCGAAACCAACGCGACCTATTCCGGACAATGGCCGAGAATTACCCGCAAGGGCGAGCCGCCAACCGATGCGGACGAGTGGAAGGATAAGCCCGACAAGGGCAAGCTGTTTTCCGCTCAACCAGCCGCGTAGCGGCGGCGCCCCTTTCGATTTTGCACGCCTAGGTGCAAGCAGTAGGCATTCTAAAAGTTATTGGCTTCTTGCAACTCCGCGTTGGTCGGAGCCGGACTCGTGAAGGGTACCGCCCGCCCGACGGCGGGGCCAACCAGAACGAGAGCAGGACCGCCCGTGGACCAAGCAGCTACGCGCTCCACCAACTCGTCAATCGTTCCGAACAAAGTGCGTTGCCGCGGGGTGCCTCCCCATTCGATCAGAGCCGCCGGCATGCACGGATCCTGTCCCGCCGCCGCGAGTCCGTCGCACAGCAGCGGCAACGTGGCTATCCCCATGTAGATTGCGAGCGTGCCGTCAAACTGAACAGCGGCCCGGAAATCGATCTCGAGCCTGCCATCGCTGGTATGGCCTGTGACGAGGGTGACGCTGCGCGCGGCGCAGCGATGCGTGAGCGGGATGCGGGCCTGGGCGGCGCAGGCGAGAGCCGCGGTGATGCCGGGCACGATCTCGAATGCGACGCCCGCTTCCTCTAGCGCCTCCACCTCCTCTCCGCCGCGTCCGAAAACAAGCGGATCACCACCTTTGAGGCGCACGACCCGCTTGCCTTCCTGACAGAGGTGGACCAGCAACGCGCTGATGTCGGCCTGCTTCATGCAGTGATTTGCACGTGCCTTGCCGACATTGGTACGGGCAGCGTCGCGCCTCGCCATGTCCAGAACGTCCTCGGTTACGAGACGGTCATGAACGATGACATCAGCCTCGCCAAGGAGGCGCTGCGCGCGGAGGGTCAGTAGGTCGGCTGCTCCGGGCCCGGCGCCAACCAGGTAGACCATCCCGGACCGCGAGGCCGGACCGCTGTCGCCGAGCTTGTCTGCAAACAGGGCGGCGGCTTCGCTGTCACGATTGGCAAAGACGAGGTCGGCGACGCGGCCCGCAAAGATATCTTCCAGCACGCACCGGCGCATCGCTATGTCGGGAATGTGTCGGCGCAGCTTGGCCCTGAAACGATCCGCGAGGGCGGCCAGCCGACCGTAGGCGGGCGGTATCATGGCCTCGATGCGGCTGCGGAGCATGCGGGCGAGCACCGGAGCTGTCCCGGAGGAGGATACAGCGACTGTCACTGGATCGCGGTCGATCACTGAGGGAGTGATGAAGCTGCAGAGTTCGGTGCGGTCGACGATGTTGACTGGAATCCCGCGGGCGCGCGCCTCTGCGGACAGGGCACGCAGATCGGCCTCGGGCGCCTCCGCGCCGATGGCGAGAGCGCAGCCATCGAGCGCGCGCGGGTCGAAGGCTGGATGGATGTCTACCAGAGCGCCGCAACGGCGCAGCGCCTCGGCCTTTCGTTCGGCCACTTCTCCGCTACCGACAACGAGGGCACGTCGTTCCTTTAGGTCCATAAAAAGGGGGTAGTGGCGCATGTTACGCGACTCCTATTGCCGCGTTGCTTTGCCGCGAGGTGCCGTGACTGCCTTCGCGCGACAACGCCGCAGATTCTTTCTCTCTTGCATCTTTGGCAGCGCACGGTCTCGCTGTCCAATCCGATATCGCGATGACACTGATCATCGCCGCCGTTCGCAGGCAATCAATCTCTCTCCGAGAACATTCCCAGCAGAACATTCGATTGGAAACGCTCCTCATCGGCAACTAGGTCAACGGTAGACAAGAATTCTATCGATGAGGAGAAAAAGCCTTGGTTGCCATTCTATCCGAAGAAGTTATCAACGTTCGGCACTGGACCGACCGTTTGTTTAGCTTCGTTGTCACTCGCCATCCATCGTTTCGGTTCGAAGCCGGACAGTTTGCCATGATCGGGCTCGAGCTCGACGGCAAACCATTGATGCGCGCGTACAGCATGACCAGTGCGCCGTTTGATGACCATCTCGAGTTTTTCAGTATCAAGGTGCCCGACGGCCCTCTCACGTCGCGTCTGCAACATCTGGATGTCGACGACACGCTTCTCCTGGGAGCCAAGGCGACTGGTACCTTGATGCCGGATAATCTGCTCCCGGGTCGTAACCTGTTCCTGCTTTGCACGGGCACGGGCTTCGCTCCGTTCGCGAGCATCATACGCACACCGGAAACCTACGCCCGATTCGAGCGCATTATCGTCGTGCACGGTTGCCGGCAAGTCGCAGAACTTGGTTACAGCGCCTACGTCGTGGACGAGGTACGGAATGGAGAGCTCACCGGGGAATTGGCGGCAGAACATCTGCTTTATTACCCGACTGCTACCCGAGAGCCTTTCCGCAACCAGGGACGAATTACCACCCTTCTGTCAGACGGTGCACTGACCCGCGACCTCGGGCTCGCGGAGCTCGATCCTGCATACGACCGCGTCATGCTCTGTGGCAGTCCCGCGATGCTGAGCGACCTTGAAGCATTACTCAGCGATCGGGGATTTACCGGCAGCACGTCCAACACGCCTGGGACCTACGCGATCGAACGGGCGTTCGTAGAGCATTGAGAAAGAGGAGGCACGGGCCATGGGTCTCGAAGTGAGAAACAACCGACGCCAGCCCGGGAGGTCCAGCATCGTGACCGCGAACCGTCTCCGCGACGGCCAAGTCGTGTGGCTCGCGCCAGAAGGGCGCTGGGCGGAGGACATCGCCGCCGCTGAAGTATTCGACAACAGCATCATCGACGAGGCGATTGCGCGCGCTCGGGTGTTCGAGGAGGAGCAGGTCGTGCTCGACGTCTATGGTGTCGAGCTCGACCCCGCATACCCCTGCACGGTCCCGGTCACCGAGCGCGAGCGGATTCGCGCGGCTGGTCCAAGCGTGCGACCCGACCTCGGCCAGCAGGCAAAGCGAGTAACCGTTCATGCAAGCTGAAGCAACCTTGCCCGTTGGCACCTACGGTTATCAGCCGGTCGACATGGCCTTCCTGAACGACCGTGTCGCGCAGTTCCGCGACCAGGTCGCGCGACGCCTTTCCGGTGATCTGTCGGAAGATGAATTCAAGCCGCTACGTCTGATGAATGGCCTCTACTTGCAACTCCACGCCTATATGCTGCGCGTCGCCATTCCCTATGGCGTCTTGAGTGCTGCTCAGCTACGCCGGCTTGCTAGAATTGCCCGCATCTACGATCGCGGCTATGGGCATTTCACGACCCGGCAGAACATCCAGTTCAACTGGATAAAACTGGAAGAAGCCTCGGACATCCTCGCCGAACTGGCCGAGGTGGGGATGCACGCAATCCAGACCAGCGGCAACTGTATTCGGAACATCACGAGCGACGAGTTCGCCGGTGCGGCTGCCGACGAACTGCTGGATCCGCGGGTACATGCGGAAATCCTTCGGCAATGGTCGACACTCCACCCGGAGTATTCGTTCCTGCCCCGCAAGTTCAAGTTCGCAATCAGCGGCAGCCCGCATGATCGCGTTGCGGCGCGATTCCACGACATTGGCCTTATCGCAAAGCCCGGTGCCGACGGCGCCGTGGGCTTCGAGGTATTCGCTGGAGGGGGGCTGGGGCGGACGCCGGCGATCGGGATCAGATTGCGCGAGTGCCTGCCGGAGCGCGAGTTGCTGGCTTACATGGAAGCGATCCTGCGCGTCTATAATGCGTACGGCAGGCGGGATAATCTCTTTAAGGCGCGGCTCAAGATTCTTGTTCAGGCGCTTGGCCGAGATGCCTTCGCAGAGAAGGTCGAGGCCGAGTTCGCCGCCATTCCGAAAGAGCGCTACCGGTTAGGCCCGGACATCGTCGAGGCGATCCGTGCGCGCTTTGGCAAGCCATATCTCGATGCGCCCGAGGACGCTCCGGCGGAGCTGAGCAAGCACCGGCGACGCGATCCCGCCTTCGACCTCTGGGTCCGGACGAGCGGCCATCCCCATCGTGCAGCCGGTTACATCTCCGTCGTAATGTCGCTCAAGCCCAACGGCGGCATCCCCGGCGACGCCAGCGCCGTGCAGATGGACGCGATCGCCGATCTGGCCGAACGATTCTCCAGCGGAGAAATCCGGGTGACGCATCTCCAGAATCTGGTTCTCGGCCATGTCCGCCAGGACGACCTATACACGCTATGGCAGGCACTGGGACCGCTTGGCTTGGCCACCCCGAACCGCAGTCTGATCACCGATATTGTCTGCTGCCCCGGGCTTGACTATTGTGCACTCGCGAATGCGCGTTCGATACCAATCTCGCAGCGTATCAGCGAGCGATTTGCCAATGTCGAACTACAGCAGCAAATTGGTCCCCTACGGATCAACATCTCCGGCTGTATCAACGCCTGCGGCCACCACCACAATGCCGACATCGGGATTCTCGGCGTAGACAAAAAGGGCGAGGAGTTTTTTCAGCTGACGCTCGGTGGTTGCGGAGAGGAGGACGCCGCGATCGGCCAAATCCTCGGCACCGCTCTGCCCGAAAGCGAAGCCGTTAACGTCATCTCGAGGGTGATCGACGCCTATCTCGCGCGACGTCTCCCAAATGAACGCTTCCGCGACACCTACCAGCGGCTCGGCGCAACGTTCTTCAAGGAGGCTGCCTATGCCGCTGCTTGAATGTGGTCGGATCGTGAGTGATCCTTGGCTGAAACTGGCAGACGAAGCAGCGCTGCCTTCGGGCCCCTGTATTTTGAGCCTGTATCGCTTGCAGCAAGACGAGGCCGTTCGAACGGCACCGCATCTGCGTCTCGGCGTCGTCCTTCCGGTTGACCAACCGGCAGATGTTCTGGCGCCCTATCTCGACCGACTGTCTCTCGTTGCCGTCAATTTCCCGACGTTTCGGGATGGGCGCGGCTTTACCCAAGCCCGCAGTCTTCGCGAGCATCTGGCGTTTTCTGGCGAAATCAGAGCGACGGGCAACATCCTGCCGGACCAATACGCGTTTCTGCTGCGCTGTGGAATCACTACCGTCGAGATGCAGGACGGTTCAGACCCTGCGACATGGCAGAAAGCGGCTGATCGCTTCTCCTTCGCCTATCAGCCCTCCGTACTCAAAGAGCCGGTCCTCTTGGGCCTTCACCGGACAATGCGTGCCGCAGAATGCCCAATCGCGGTTGATCGGATAATAGGATCTGACCCTGCGACGCCTTAGAACAATGTGAGTAATCCTGGAATCCTGAACAACAATCTAATGGTGCAAATGGACCCGCGAGCTAGATCATGTTCCGAGCAACCACGCAGCGGTTGTCCCTCCGAGGCGACATCATGCGGCCCACCGCGTTGGCTGGATGTGGACCGTCCATAATGATGCACTCGCTGCAGGAAATATCTTGCGCTCAAGGAATATGTCGACGGAAAGAGCAATCGTCGAACGAGCCGGAGGGATTATTGCACGCTGTTCCTCGTTCCCATCGTGTTCAGCCTGTTGCACTCGCGTCGCGGTCGCGCGCCGGGTGAAAAATCCGCTTCCATCGCAGCAACGCCCGCGCCCTGAGCTGGAGCATAGCCATGTCAGAACACCACGATCAGCGTTCGGATGATGTTGCGCAGCTCCCTCGCTTGCGCAAAAGGCTCCGCTCTTTGGGCTTTGCGGCTGCCACCGCTGCACTGGTCGTCGCGGCATGGGGGATCTTCAGC
>JGI12627J18819_10000848_pt1 | contig 10335 bp, 7 predicted proteins | sample TexAe_OM1H0_M2_FD_18819 | JGI IMG/M metagenome (IMG submission 18819)
TCCGCGGTCGCCAACCTGCCCGCCAGCCTCGGCGTAGAAAGGCGTGTGATCTAGGATTACTTCGCCTTCGTCGCCGGGTTGGAGTTCTTTGGTGCCCTGACCTTTTTTTAGAAGCGCGAGGACTTCGGCTCCGTCGGAGCGAGTCTGGCGATAGCCTTCGAAAACTGAAGTGGGCAGCTTCTGATATTCGGGATTGGCTGTCTGCTTGGCGTCGCCCTTCCAGGAGGCTTTGGCACGCTGGCGCTGTTCTTCCATTGCGGCATCGAATCCGGCCTGATCGAAGATGATGCCTTGATCGCGGGCAGCGTCCTGCATGAAATCAAGCGGCACGCCGAAGGTGTCGTAGAGTTTGAAAGCCTTGTCGCCGGAATAGGTCGACCTTGCCGCCGGATCCTTGCGAGCGGATGCAATGAGAGGCTGCAGGTCATCTTCCAACTTCTTGAGCCCGACTTCCATGGTGTGCGCGAATCTGGTCTCTTCCGCCAGCACGGCTTTGGATACTCGTTCTGCTGCCTCCTTCAATTCTGGATACGCATCCTGCATCAGGTCGCGAACGGCAAACACCATCTGGTGCAGAAATGGCTTGTTCTGCCCGAGCAAGCGGCCATGGGTAATCCCGCGGCGGATGATCTTGCGCAGCACGTAGCCGCGGCCTTCATTCGAGGGAATGACTCCGTCGGAGATGAGGAATGTGGCTGCACGGGAATGGTCGGCGATCACGCGCAACGAGGCGGCGGATTTTGTATGCGCTTCTTTATCGAGCTCTTTCTTGAGTGATGCACCAGTCAACTCAGCTGCCCGCTGGATCAGCGGTGTGAACAGGTCGGTCTCGTAATTGGAGATCACGCCCTGCAAGACTGCGGTAACGCGCTCGAGGCCAGCGCCGGTGTCGATCGATGGCTTGGGCAGCGGTGTCAGCTTGCCGCTGGCGTCGCGATCGAACTGCATGAAGACCAGATTCCAGATTTCGACGTAACGGCCGCAGTCGCAGGCGAAGGCGCAATCGGTGTGGCCCTGGTCACTGGCGATGGCGCCCATGTCGTAATGGATCTCGCTGCATGGGCCGCAAGGGCCGGTGTCGCCCATCTGCCAGAAATTGTCCTTGGCTCCGAATTCGTAAATGCGATCCTTGGCGACGGCTTGCGCGAGCCACAGGTCGTACGCCTCGGCATCGCGCTCGACTCCGTTTTCGCCTTTGAAAATGGTGACGTAGAGCTTGTCTTTCGGGATCCCGAACCACTTTGGCGAAGTGATCAGTTCCCATGCGTAGCCGATGGCGTCTTTCTTGAAGTAGTCACCGAACGAGAAGTTTCCCAGCATCTCGAAAAACGTGTGGTGGCGATTGGTGAAGCCAACGTTTTCGAGGTCATTGTGCTTGCCGCCGGCGCGAACGCATTTCTGCGAAGTGGTGGCGCGGGAATAATCGCGTTTTTCGAGGCCGAGAAAGACATCTTTGAACTGGTTCATGCCCGCGTTGGTAAAAAGCAGCGTCGGATCGTTCTGCGGGACGAGCGAGGAGGAATGGACTTCGCGGTGACCCTTTTCGATGAAAAAGTCCAGGAACATTCGGCGAATTTGGGAGCCGGTCAGCATGAAACTTTAGTGACCTCAATGGACAAAACAAACTTGCTGTTAGAAACCTTAATTCTAAACCACAGAGGGACACGGGGGTCGCAGAGGAAGAGTTCTCACCACCAAGGACACGAAGGATTACCACGAAGGGCACGAAGTAATCCAAGGCTTTGGACAACACCTCTCGGATTATTCCTGGGTTTCGCCTTCCAGTGTGGTGAGCATCTCTTCGTCCACATCCCATTTTTTCAGGATCGTGAAGATGGTCTTTGATCGAAAGCCAGCTCGCGTCAGTTGGCGGAAGATGCGGGCGGTTTGTTTCTGGTCCTGGGGCTTGTTCAGGCGTTTGCGTTGCAGGTAGGCGCGGGCCTGCCTTTCTTCGTTGACTTCGTCGAAAGCGGCGGAGACAGCGGTGTCGATTACCTCCTCGTGAACGCCCTTGGCTTTGAGATCGGTGACGATGCGCATGCGGCCGAATTTCTGGTTGTCCCGGCGGAAGGAGGAGTACGCGGCGGCGTACTTCGCGTCGTTGAGGTAGCCCTGGTCTTTGAGGCGGCGGATGATCAGTTCGACCAAAGTCTGGCCAAAGTCAGTATCGGCTTCGACTTTCTGGCGGAGCAGTCGCTTGAGTTCCGCGACCGAACGCATGCGGCGGGCGAGCGCGCCGACCGCGTATTCGTAGAGTTCGCCTTCGGTGTAGAGCTTCTTTTTGGAGCGAGGAAACGACATCGCGAACACATTAGCGCAATGGACGGGTGATGGAAAGGCATGGTGCAGGTCTCAGTGCAGAAAACCTTAAAACGCAGAGGACGCTGAGAACGGCCGCAGAGAGCGCAGAGAGAATCACGTGTCGGGCTCAGGGCTCAGGTTTCAGGGGGCAGCGGACAGAGGTTCTTGCAGAGATGCCCTCAGGTATTCGATAGGACATCCGAAAATTCTGTTAGTGATGTCGGAGACTGACGCCTGACACACGCAACCTGACGCCTACGACCTAACGCCTGCTTCTCACAAAAAAGGGCGCGCTTGGCGCGCCCGGTTCAGGAGGACAGCCCTCTGGAGATGGGAAACTAGCGGCCGCCGAAGCCGGCCGATTGCATGGCCTGGCGGGAAATGTCGGCGGTGGATGCGATGCCTTGCATGCGCAGCTTGAAGTCGTCGGCGTTCGAGGCGTTCTCGAGCGCGGTTTCGTAACCGACCAGGCCGGCCTGGAACAGGTCCCAGAGCGACTGGTCGAAGGTCTGCATGCCGTATTGCGAAGTGCCGGCGGCGATCGCGTCACGGATGGAGCGCGTCTTCTCCGGCACGAGAATACATTCCCGGATGAACGCAGTGTTGATCATGACTTCGACCGCGGGCACACGGCCCTCGGTGTCGGCGCGACGGACCAGGCGTTGACTGATGATGGCGCGCAGAATGGCCGCGAGCTGCAAACGCACTTGCTTCTGCTCGGGCGGCGGGAAGACAGCGATGATGCGGTTGATGGTTTCGACCGCGTCCAGCGTGTGCAACGTGGAGAACACCATGTGGCCGGTTTCGGCGGCGTGGATGGCGGTGCCGATGGTTTCGAGGTCGCGCATTTCGCCGACCAGGATCACGTCCGGATCCTGACGGAGAGAAGCACGCAGCGCCGCGGAGAAGGAAGGCGTGTCGACTTCAATTTCGCGCTGGTTGACGTAGCCTTTTTTGTCGCGGTGCAGGAATTCGATCGGGTCTTCGATGGTGATGATGTGCTCGGCGCGCGTGGCGTTCACGCGATCGACCATGGCGGCGAGCGTTGTCGATTTACCGGAACCGGTCACACCCGTGACCAACACCAGGCCTCGAGGCATGTCGCAAATCTGTTCGACGACTTTGGGCAGATAGAGTTCGTCAAGCGCGCGGATCTTGGTGGGGATGACGCGGAGCACCAATCCCACGTTGCCGCGCTGCTGGAAGACGTTGACACGGAAGCGGCCGAGTCCGGCGACGCCGTAGGCCATGTCGATTTCGGTGGTCTCTTTAAATTTCTGCTTCTGGCGGGCCGACATCATGCTGAATGCCATGGTCAGCATGTCTTCGGCGGTGATGCGGGGCTGCTCGGTCAGGGGATGAAGTTCGCCGTCGACGCGCAGGTGCGGGTAGTTGCCGACTTTCAGGTGCAAATCCGAGGCGCGGCGCTCCATCGCAATCCGAAGCAAATCATCAATATTCATTTCGACACGGCTCCCGTTGTCTTTGCCTATCATGGCGCGAAACGTCACCGGGCCCAAGATGACCTAAGTAATGGCTGGTGGCTGATGGCGGGTAGCTCGTCGCTGTCGGATTGTGCGGTTGGGGTGGGAAGAAAACAAAAGCTCTTAACCGCAAAGCTGGCGCAAAGATCGCGAAGACACACAAGAAAAGCGCCCATGTCGGGCGGTTCTAGCGTTCGTTGTTTCAATGGCTAAACGGAACGCAGATACGATGCTATCGGAATGTGAGCTGGAGAGTGAAGTTCCGCCGCTACTGCCCCTAAAGGGGTTCATCTGGACGCCTGGTTCCGGCACGCCTGAAGGCGTGCCCTGATACAAACAGGCTAGCGCCGGCGTCTCGCCGGCTAAATTCGAGGGCGGGACGCCCTCTAGACAGCCGGCAGGATGCCGGCGCTACAAATCTCGTGTTTTTCCGCGAGCTGTGAAGGCGTGCCCTGATACGAACCTGATCATCCCTGGTATGAATGCCAGAGCCTGGATCGTCAGGGCTGGAGCCTGGAGTTGGGAGGCTAGAGCCTGTCGTCCTACACACTCACTGTCTGCTTGCTCCGCACAGGGACTGGCGTCAGCCACTGGTGGCGATCGGCCTTCTCGCCTTTGACGATCGCGTAGAACTCTTTCTGGATCGCCTTGGTGATCGGTCCCATGGTGCCCTTGCCTACTTTGATCTTGTCGACGGAGCGGATCGGCGTCACCTCGGCGGCGGTGCCGGTGAAAAAGGCCTCGTCGGCGATGTAGAGCATCTCGCGTGGGATCATCTGTTCGAGGATCGGGATTTCGAGATCGCGGGCGATCTGCAGGACGGACTCGCGGGTGATACCGGGGAGCACGGAGTTGCCAAGAGGCGCGGTCTGCAGCACGCCGTTGCGCACAAGGAAGACGTTCTCACCGGAGCCTTCGCTTACGTAGCCGTTGGTGTCGAGGGCAATGCCTTCGGCGTAGCCGTTGACGATGGCTTCCATCTTGATGAGCTGAGAATTCATGTAATTGGCGCCCGACTTCGCCATTGCCGGGAGAGTGTTGGGGGCGAGGCGCGTCCAGGAGGAGACGCAGACATCGCAGCCGGCCGCATCCGAGGTCAGATATTTTCCCCACGGATAGTTGACGATGTAGACCTCAGTCGGCGAGTTGAACGGGTTCACGCCAGCCTCGCCGTAGCCTCGCAACACAACTGGCCGGATGTAGCAGGGCCACACGCCGTTGTGGGCGACCACGTCGCACATGGCTTTAACGATGTCGTCGCGGGTGAAGTCCACCTCGATGCGATAAACCTTCGCCGAATCCAGCAGGCGTTGCGCATGTTCCTGGGCGCGGAAAATCGCCGGGCCGCTCGGGGGCGCGTAGCAGCGCACGCCCTCAAACACCGACGAGCCGTAGTGGATGACGTGCGCCATCACGTGGATGGTCGCGTCGTCCCAGCCAATGAGCTTGCCGTTGTGCCAGATCTTGTCGGTCTTCTGAATCGCCATGGAGGCTCCTTGCTAGTTAGGTTCGATGCTGTAGCTATGCAGGCGGCGCGGCTTTTTCGAAGGCGTGAGCCCAGGCGCTCGCGAAATTACATTTGATTATAACTGGCAAAGCGCAGGCGTCTTGCGACAGCGGCCCAGATTTTACAGATTGCGCAGATTGGATTCTGGGCTGCATTCGCTTGCCGGACGGTCGGTTGGGTACGCGGCGATTGCCTGTTCTGTTGTCCATTTGACAGCACATTCTTAGTGAGAATCTCAAAGAACCGCCATGGGAATCACAACAATTAGACCGGCCATGACCAACCCGCCGAAGAACAACGGGAAACGCAACGGTTTGGCTGCCAAGATCCCAGTGAAGAGTGCCATCCCACTGGCGACAAGGCACCAAATTGCCGTAGTGCTCCAATCAAGAGTAAAGACGATGGTGAAAAATGGGATCAGCAATGCGATAGACAGGGCAACGCATCCACAAAGCGAAATCCAGATTCGCCAAACTGCCATGCCTTGATCATTCCGCCAGGCCCGGACGAAGCTCCACCACGATATGCCGGTTAGCAGAAATGGCAGGCTGACCAGGATCATGAACGCGGTGTCCTGCACGGCTCGCGGCAGGCGATGTCCAAGTCTTGAATTTGACATGTAAATCAGGGAAAGAACGATCAGTACGCCGGAGACCCATTGCAGGACTCGCTGGAGCTTCCTCTTATCGCCTATCTGGCTTTCCACGAGTCTCCGTTCTTCAGAAGACTGAAACTTTGCCTGGTGCGCCTCCAGGTTCGCGCTGCCTTCTGGCCCTAACCTGGGACCTCGCAATTTTGTCCAGGCGCGGTGCAGGAAGTGCGTGCACATACGTTCAGCGCCGGACCCAGGTTAGCGTCCAAAGAACGGACGCGAACCTGGGGCACCATCGCTTCCATGAATCCGTTCGAGACTACTGACCCCCGCCCGCGGGTACGCTCGCCGTCGTCGCGGGTGCGGCTGCCACTCCCGGCATCTCATCGCCGCGGAAATACTTCTTTTCTTTCGCCGCCTTCATGACCGGCATGGCTGCGTACGGCTTCGAGTAGTCGTTGCCGGCATTCCAGAACAGGAAGCCCACTCCGCCTTTCTCTTTCGCGACGCGGACCTGCGTCTCGATGTATTCCGGTGAGTAGGTCTTGGTTCTCCAGCGGAAGGCTTGCAGCCAGGGGCGGATTACGGCGTTTTCATCCTTGGTGATCAGCTTGAAGCGGTCCATGGACTCGCCGATGAAGTGTTCGGGGGCGTCGCCGGGGTGGGCGTAGCCGTCCATGCCGAAGAAGTGCGAGGGGTAGATCATGGGGGAGAGCACGTCGCAGTACTTCGCCATGCCGACGATGTCCTGCCCGGTGTGCGACAGGTCGATGGGACGCTGCCAGGCCATCACGCCGAAGACGTCGAGGGAGAGCAGCACGCCTTTCGGGTGAAGCTCGGTATAAGCGTGCTTGAGGAAGTCGGTAATCACGTCCGTGCGGTGCCAGGTTGGGTGCTCGGTCTGGAAGTAGAAGGTCGCGTCTTTCTGGTCGCCCTCGGCAGGGAAGCGGACGTAGTCGAACTGGATCTCGTCCACGCCTAAGTCGGCGACGTATTTCGCCAGAGCGATGTTGTATTCCTGCACCTTGGGATTCGAGGTATCGGTCCAGACCAGCTTGCCATTCTCACGCCACGCGTTCCCCGTACGATGCGACTTCACGGCCAGCTCGGGATGGGCTTCCACCAGACGCTGGTCGCGGAAGATAGCGATGCGGGCGATGGCGTGCATACCCTGCGAGTGCAGGAAGTGGGCGAGCTTGGGTACGTCGCGAATGTAGACATGCTGGCGTCCGGCGAGCGGGTGGTCGAACGGGATGTTCACGCTGCCGTCGCTGTCCTTGATATCGAATACCACGGCGTTGCCGCCGACTTCGCGCCAGTGCTTGATAATCCGTATCCCGTGGTCACTTCCGGCCATGACGCCGGTCAGATAGATGGCGCGGACTTCGAAATCCTTGGCCACCGGAATCGTCTTCTCAGCAATTGGCGCGGCCAGGATACCCGGGACGATTACCTGCTCGCCGGCTTTCAGGTTGTTTCCCGTGCGATTGCCGTTGGCCTTCCGAATGGCTTCCGCTAGTTCGCTCGAAGTGAGGTAGGATGTCCGCTTCAAATACTGCCGGGCGACCGATCCGACACTGTCCCCCCGCTTGGCGCTATAGAAATCGGTTCCCGGAGGCGCGAACTGCGGCTGGAGGTCTGCCGTTTTCGCAGTAGGCAGTGAGGCCGGAACGCTGCTGCGGACGATCTTAGGTGCCTGGCTGGTCTGCTGCGCCGCGGCGGTTGTGGTGAAGGAAATCGAAGGCCGGTTGAGCACGATCAGGGTCAGGACAAAAAAGACCCCAAGAAAGAAGGCAAAGACTGTAGAACGACGCAAAGTTTTCTCCAGAAATCGGTTCTGGGGCGGATCGTACCTTGCGTTTTCTTCAGCGGAAAGTTACGTCGGACCAGCGCCAGTAGCGTCGAAAGCGGGCATGCGTGCGGCACGAAACCATCCTCCATGCGCAAACAATTTCGCTTTAGGCAGTTGCTGACGTTCTGCGGATAAGTCTCTGAAGGCGTGTAGAAGCATCTAAGACATCAAGAACCGGGGTGACCGAGGTTACTTAAGGGATGGCGAACCGCTTGCAATACCCAGGGGCAAGGGTGCGGTGACAGAATTTGTCGCTTCCCCCGAGATTGGCATAACAACCACGTCGTCCCAGAATGAAGAATTGGCCCCCGGAACGCTGAGAAAGGGCCTTCAGACCCTATGAGAACGAATCTCGCCACTGTGCTCGATCCCAACCGCCGCAGCAGCGATGCCAAGGACTTTGACACCGCCATACGCCGCAAAATCGTCGGACAGGATCAGGCCGTCGAAAAAGTTGTGGAAATCTACCAGATGTTTCAGGCGGGGTTGAATCCTCCTGGGCGCCCGGTAGGCAATCTACTGTTCCTGGGACCCACGGGTTCAGGAAAAACCCGAGTCGTCGAAGCTCTGGCCGAGTCTTTGTTCGGCGACGCACGCGCCTGCATCAAGATCGACTGTGCCGAGTTCCAGCACTCGCACGAGATCGCGAAGCTGATCGGGTCGCCTCCTGGCTACCTGGGGCACCGCGAGACCCACCCGCTGCTCACGCAGGAAGCCTTGAACCAGTGGCACACGGATAAGCTGAAGCTCTCGATCCTGCTGTTCGACGAGATCGAGAAGGCCAGCGACTCGCTCTGGCAGTTGCTGCTAGGCATTCTTGACAAGGCCACGCTCACGTTAGGCGACAACCGGCGCGTGGACCTGTCCCAGTGCATCATCATCATGACGTCGAACCTGGGCGCTGGCGAAATGACCGGGTTGGTCGACGGTGGGATGGGCTTTGCGACGCGGGTGGCGGAAGTCGATTCGAAACTCGACGAGAAGATCTCGCGCACGGCCATCGACGCGGCACGACGCAAGTTCACGCCGGAGTTCATGAACCGCATCGACAAGGTGGTGGTCTTCAAGACACTGCGGTCCGAGCACCTCACCCAGATCCTGGAAATCGAACTTGGCATGGTGCAGCAACGGATTCTGCAGGCGGCCGGGGCAAACCAGTTCGTGTTCACCTGCACCCAGAAAGTGAAAGAGTTCCTGCTGCAGGAAGGAACCGATCCGCGTTATGGAGCTCGACACCTGAAGCGGGCCATCGAGCGCAACATCGTGTTTCCGCTTGCAAACCTGGTGGCCACCGGGCAGGTCAAGCTGGGCGATTTCGTGCGCATCGATCTCACCGGCGAGAGCCATATGACCTTCGTCAAGGAAGCCGAAGGCGCAATGGTGCCGGTGCTGCTGGAGCGCTACGGAGCGGCAGCAGTGGCGCCTCCAGCCGCTGCCGCGCGAGCCACGAAGACGGTCAACGCCAGGCGGGAATTCGGAGCCAATCCGGGCTTGGCTGAGACGAAGTAGAGATTAGCCAGCAACAGCAAGGGCGCCATTAAGGCGCCCTTTTTTGTTGAAAGCGACGCGCGTGGTGGTGACATCCGATAGCTGACAGCCGACAGCTGACAGCAAACGGCTGGACGATCACAACTGTATCCTTAACCCGGGGATTGCGGGGTTGAATTTGCTCGTATCAGGGCACGCCTTCAGGCGTGCCGTCGAGGGCTGTATTCTTTATGGGCTTCAGCCGCGGTCTTATGTTGGGGCAGGGCCCTTAAACCATCCCACGTGATACCTATCACCGCAAACTGCGTGAGCATTCTGGGAACATGCCGGAATGTCCATCCCTCGGCGACATGCCAATCCTGCCAAGATTGCATCGGGCGAACGCACGTTCTTTATCACTGCCTCGACGTGGGGTAAGCGAAATCTTCTTCAATGCACGCGCACGGCAGGGCTTTTCATCGAAACCATCCGTGCCTATCGAGCCCAAGGCAATACAGGCTTCATGAGTTTGTTGTGATGCCCGATCATTTTCACGCGCTTATCACCGTCGATGTGAATATGACCGTGGAGAAGGCAGTTCAGCTCATGAAGGGTGGATTTTCATTCCACGCAGCCAGAGAACTCCGGATCAAAGCACCCTTTTGGCAAAGAGGTTTCTCGGAGATCCGGGTGTTTGATTCGGAAACATTCGAAAACCAACGCCAGTACATCCATCACAATCCCGTTAAGGCGCACTTGGCCGTCCGGCCTGAGGAATACAGCTACTCTTCCGCATCGCGAGCCGCAGATCTCGATCCCATGCCCGAGCGGCTCAAGCCGGTGTTCCTGGAAGAGCTCTACGGCGTTTTGGTTTGAGGCGTGGTTTCGGTGGACGTCGCAGTGTGGCTTTCGTATGGAAACATTGAGGAGTAGATACGACCGCGGCTAAAGCCGCCGGGCACGATGCAGCTTTGCGGCACGCCTGAAGGCGTGCCCTGATACGAGCTGGGTTGGACGCTTCTAGATTGAACTCGGAGAACTGAGGACTGAGGACTGAGAACTGAGAACTGAGAACTGAGAACTGAGAACTGAGAACTGAGAACTGAGAACTGAGAACTGAGAACTGAGAACT
>JGI12627J18819_10000849_pt1 | contig 10330 bp, 7 predicted proteins | sample TexAe_OM1H0_M2_FD_18819 | JGI IMG/M metagenome (IMG submission 18819)
TTGGCAGGGCATCCGCGTCACGCTCGACGCGCCTAACGCCGATGCTTTCTGGGTGGCGCCGATTGAAACCGTCTCTGAGTCCGAGGGCGGCTTTGAGCGTGTCTATCAGGGCTCGCAAATTCTTGCCCTATGGCGTCCCGAGCTCATGGAGCACACCTCTTTTTCGACACGCCTTCTGTGGCGCGTCGAGTCCCTCTAAAATTCTGTTTTTGGAGTGCGGCAGCCTGCTGCCGCTTTGGCGATCGAAGCCTATAGCACCCTTGTCTTAGCCGTCCACGCAACCGTGAGGGCCGCGCCGTTTACTGCCCGAGCAATCTGGAAACGTCGCGTCTTATGCCCAAGGCACCACCAATATCACTCCNTTGGCGNAATCCCCAGCTTTTCCATCAGCTTCGCTAGNTCATCCTTCAGGCCCGCCGCTTTTTTCAGCGCCTCTCCCAGAAATCCCTGCTTTGCCTTGGCGGAAGCGTCTGCCCATTCCTGTTTTAGCTGGGCATACTTTTCCTTTGTTTCCGCGAGTGCCGTCTTGTCCATACCCTCCGGCAGGTGAGCGCCTCGCGAATACGCGTCCAGCTTCTTCTTCACCGCATCCAGGGATTTGGTCACTGCCTCGTTGAAATTTTCCCAGGAACTCCGCAATTCGTCCTTCTTCGCTGCCGTCGCTGGCGGCAGGTCCTTGGCCTTGCCCAACGCATCCTGCGCCGCCCTCAGCGCTCCCTGGTAGTCCCCTTTCGCCAGTGCGTCTTTGGCATTTTGTAGCGCGGTCTGCGCCACCTGGAGCTGCTCCGGCACGTACTTCTCGGCGTCGCTCCGCGCGGCATCGAGCGCCGCCTGGGCTGCATTGACTGCAGCCTCGGTCGCTTCCTTCTGCGCGTTTGTACAGCTTGCCAGCAGAAGCGCAATTCCAAGCATGCCGCTCACAACCCAGCTCATTTTCTTCCCCATCGTCACGTTCCTTTCCGGAGTTGCTGCAAGGGCGGGATTGGGACGCCTCGTCGCTCCTGGGCCTCAAAAGCCACTGTAATCGACGCCCGTGCGGCCTGACAAGCGCTCCATGGCGCACTCTTATTGCTCCAAACGCAGCATGTCTTTCGCGATCTTCTTTCGAATACTTTTTCTTTCGCTGTATTCTCAAGTCTGCGATGCGAGAGCGCTTCTATCAGCCGGTTACCTCGATCTTGTTTATCACTTTGGTCGCCATGGGCCTGCGCTTCGCGTTCGTCTTTCACCAGGCGCGTCTGATTCCGCCGGAGGTGCTCGCCGCCCTGCCCTTTCAGAATGAGGTGGGCAACGTTGCCGCAGCGTTGGCGGATGCAAAGGGTTTCTGCTGTCTATTTCGTCAGCCGACTGGGCCTACCGCCTGGCTTGCGCCCGTGTATCCGCTTGTCCTCGCCGGCGTCTTCAAATTGTTCGGCACATTCACCCTCGCGTCGTTTTACGCCGCCATCTCGTTGAACTGCATTTTTTCTTCACTTGCTTGTATTCCTGTCTACTACTCCGGCAAGCGGATTGGCGGAACCGTCCTTGCGGCGCTGGCTGCCTGGTTGTGGGCCATTTTCCCGGCCGGAATCGTGATGCCATTCGAATGGATTTGGGATACCTCACTCTCCGCGCTCTNNGCCGCGCTCTTGCTCTNCACGACCCTGCGTCTCTCGGACTCGCNCAATTATCGTGANGCGACTCTCTACGGCCTTCTCTGGGGAATCGCCTTGCTCANCAATCCGGCATTGGGCGCGCTCCTGCCTTTCTTCCTCGGCTGGCTTTTCTATCGCGGCCTTTCNNCNANTACTCTCCGCGTCTCACCGCTTCTCCTNGTCGTCAGCATNATTATTCTCACTTGCCTGCCCTGGACCNTTCGCAACTACCTCCAGTTTCATCGTTTCATTCCNCTGCGCTCCAATTTTGCCTACGAATTCTGGTCGGGCAATAACGAAATCTTCGACGAGCANTCCCGCGCGCTGAACCGCATCACCCGTTACGAGGAAGTGCACCTNTATAATCAGACCGGCGAAACTGCTTTTTTGCGTGAGAAATGGCTCAGGGCCCTGAATTTTGTCCGCACACATCCCGGACTTTACCTTCAGCTCTTTGGCCGCCGCATCATCGCCACCTGGCTCGGTACGGAAACTCCCTGGCAGGATTTCGTGCGCACCGATTCCTTATTTGTACGCTTTCTCTTTCTCTGGAACGCATGCACATTACTCGGAATTGTCCCCGGCCTTGTGCGGCTTCGTCTCTCCCGCAGCCCCTACTTCTTTCCCGTCGCCGCTTTTCCGGTCATCTTTCCCGTCACCTTCTATATCGCACACACGACTCTTCGGCACCGGCACCCCTCTGACCCCGCAATTGCCTTGATCCTGGCCCTCGCGATCGTTGGAACCGGGGTGCGCCATGGCCCAAAGTAGGTTAGACTCGGAGCAACCCGAGCGGCCAAAACGCTCAATCCTCCAAGGGATAATTTGGGAAGCCCTGACCCCTTTTGCCCATGCTGACCGCCAGTGAAACTCTCAATCTCTCGGTAAACGTTCAGCTGCTGCTTACTCTCTTTCTGGTCGCGCTGCTGTGGGCGCTGTACTCTCGTCTCCACAAATTTGAGTCTTTTCGCTGGTGGGCGTGGGCTTGGACCGCCTTCGCGGTTTATCTGGCTACCGCCACGGTTTCGCTGCGCATTGGCCCGGCTTGGACGCCCCTCAAAGCATCCCTGGTATTCGTTCTATTGCTTTCCGGATTCCTAGAGGTTGCCCTGCTTGTGTTTGGCGGCTTGAGCTGGCGTGCACCGCACAAGCTGCCGCGGCGTCTTTTCTGGACCGGCGTCGGCCTTGCCGTCTTGGCTACTTCGCTTTGCTTTTTCCTGGGCTTTTATTGGCGCGCCATTCCTGTGGCGAGCATGGCAGCCCGCAACCTGACTCGCACTTTTGTTCTTGCGCTGGCCTTGCTCTTTTGTTGCCAGGTTTTCTGGAGGCAGTTCCGCCTGAGTCGTTCCTGGGCCGCCGCCATTACGGGGATTTTCTGCTTTGCCTATGCGATCGACCAATTGCTGTACTTCCTGGCGTTCGCCGAAATTATCAGCAAGGCTTGGGCCGTTCCATTTCCGCCGGCTCTTCACCGTCTCGCGAATATTGAAGTCCTTTCCCACAATCGCCTACTTTTCCTCGACCTGCTTGATACTTGCGGCATTTGTCTTGGAATGATTCTCCTTCTCGTGGAGCGCTACAAGCACGCCGAATCCCAGTTAGAGGCCAGCGAACGGAGACGCCTGGGTCTCGCGGCTGACAATGTTTCCCTTCAGCTCGAAATTCAAAAGCGCTTGCGCTCCGAACGGGAGCTTCGCCAAAGTGAGGAATTGAGCCGCCAGATCGTTCTTCATTCTCCAGTCGCCATGTTGGTCGCGCGGGGCTCCAACGAAGAAGCGCTGCTGGTCAACGAGAAGTTCACCAATCTTTTCGGCTATACCCTCGAAGACATTCATGAAGTGGCGGACTGGTGGCCGCGCGCGTGTCCCGACCCTGTCTACCGCAAGGCGCTGCAGGCCCAGTGGCAAACCCTGATTGACAGCGCGAACCAGGGCCGCACCCCAACAGACACGATGGAGGCGAGCGTATGCTCGAAGGACGGATCCTTCCGCGACATCGAATTTCACCTCTCACGTCTCGGTGACCTCTACCTCGTCAGTTTTGTGAACCTCACCGAACGCAAGCAGGCCGAAGCGGAATTGCGCGAGAGCGAAAGCCGCTATCGCGACCTCGTTGAGAACAGCGAGGACCTGCTGGGCACGCATGACCTCGAAGGCCGCATTCTCTCGATCAATCCGGCTCCTTGCCGCCGCCTTGGCTACGAGGTGGAAGAAGTCCTTGGCATGAACATGCAAGATCTCTTGGCGCCGCGATTCCGCGATCTCTATCCCGCCTTCGTACAACGCGTCTGTGAACACGGCGAGGACAAGGGCCACATGGTTGTGGTTACCCGCAGCGGGGAGGAGCGCGTCTGGGAATACACTTCCTCGCTGCGGTCCGTCGGTGTCTCCTCACCCGTCATTCGCGGCATGGCTCACGATGTCACCGAGCGTTTCCGCGCCCAGGAGGCTTTGCGTCTCTCGGAGCAAAAATTCGAAACCGCTTTCCGAGCCAGCCCACACGCCATGACCATCAGTTCCTTGCGCGACGGCCGCTTCCTCGATGTCAATTCCAGCTTCGAGAGGCAAAGCGGATTCACCCGCGACGAAGTGATCGGGACGGTTCTCGAGATCGGGCTCTGGGCAGACAGCGCCGATTTCGCCGGCATCATGGCTGATTCGCTCGAACGCCGCAAGGTGACCGGGCGCGAGGTGCGCCTCCGCACAAAGTCAGGCCGCATCATAAACGCCCTCTATTCTGTCGAAGTTATCGATGTAAACGGAGAGCCATGTGCTCTTGCCGCGGGCGAAGACGTTACCGAGCGGCTTCAAATCGAGAAAGCTCTGCGCGAGAGCGAGGCGAAGGTCCGCCTTGTCGCGGATACGGTCACCTCGGCGATCTGGATGCTTCAGGACGATCACTTCGTTTATTTCAACAAAGAGTTCGTAGCCATTTCCGGCTATTCGCGGGACGAAATTGTCTCAATGAATCCGTGGGATCTGGTGCATCCGGACTTCCGCGAGGAGAGTCGCGCGCGATTTCGGGCAAGAATGCGCGGCGAGCCGGCACCGTCCCGCTATCAGTTCGCCATCCTCACGAAGAGCGGAGAAAAACGCTGGGTGGAGTTTTCGGCTGCTCTCACGGAACTGAACGGCAAGCCCGCAATTCTCGCTAGCGCCTTTGATATCACGGCCGCCAAGCGGGCTGAGCAGGAGTTGAAAGCGCATGTGATGTATATGAATGCCCTGATTTCCAACAGCCCCCTCGGCATCGTCATCAAGGATCAGAGTCAGCTTGTCCGCTTCTGTAATCCCGCTTTCGAACGGATGTTCTTTTACTCCGAAGCCGAGATTCAAGGAAAGAATCTGGACGATCTGATCGCTCCACACGACAAACCGGAAGCGGCGCGCCTTTCCGAAGCGGTTCGGGCAGGTGGCGCCGTCCACGCTACTACGCAGCGCTGCCGTAAAGACGGCACGATGATCGATGTGGAACTCCACGGCGTCAAAGTTTACTCCGGCGATATCTTTGTCGGTGCCTTTGCCATCTATCAGGACATTACCGAGAGAAAGCGTTCAGAACAAAAACTTGTCGCTTTGCGCAAGCGCCTGGCCCGCGCTCAGGAGGAAGAGCGCGCGCGTATTGCCCGGGATCTGCACGACGACGCTGGCCAGCGCCTCGCTCTCCTGAGCATCGATTTGGAGCGATTGAAGCAATCATCGGTCAAGCTTCGTTCGTCGCTGACGCAGGAGCTGGAGTCCCTGGTAAAGACTGCCAGCGAGATTGCCAGCGATGTTCACGACGTGTCGCGCCGATTGCATCCCTCGCAGGTGGAATTATTGGGCCTGGTGAAGGCCCTCGAGAATTTCTGCAGGAATTTCGGGGCGCGCAATGCAATGGAAATTCAATTTGTGAACTATGGCCTCCCGGCCAAGCAGCCTCAGGAAGCCTCGCTCTGCCTTTTCCGCGTCGCCCAGGAAGCCATTCGAAACGCCCACAAGCACAGTGGCTGCGGTCGCGCCCTTGTCCAGTTGGATGAAGTTGCCGGCTCGTTGCGGCTGCGCGTTTCGGATGAGGGAGCGGGATTCGATCCCAATTCCATCGAGACGAATCCGGGGCTGGGCTTGCTCAGTATGGAGGAACGCCTTCACAGTCTCGGAGGCGAATTGTTCATCCACTCTCGTTCCGGTGTCGGCACCTGCATTGAGGCCTGCATCCCCCTCTCCGCTACCGTTCCTGCCTGAACAACTCCGACCGGGAACGCCGTCGAGGCGCTCTGTTCCTAATCCTTGCCTCCTTACCAGACTTTGCACACTCTTTCGGCGGGCTTGGTCATCGCTTGACCTGTTTTGCATCCAAAGGCCTTCTCGAATTCAGGCATATTCACTACCACTCCGTTGATGCGGTATTCCGCGGGAGAGTGTGGATCCGTTGCCGCCCGTACCCGCAAATCCTCCGGCCTTTCATTGCTGCAGGCCCATTGCGCAAAGCCGATGAAGAAGCGCTGTTCAGGCGTGAGACCGTCAATCGGTTTCAGATCCTTGTCTTTCGTGGCATCCTTCCAGGCCAGGTAGGCAAGAATTTCTCCGCCCAGATCCGCCACGTCCTCACCGAGTGTCAGCTTGCTGTTGATGTGGATGTCGTCCACGACTATGTAGCCCCCGTACTGGCCTTCGACGCATTTGGTGCGCGCCTCAAATTTCTCGCGGTCCTCTTTCGTCCACCAGTTGCGCAGGTTCCCTTTCGCGTCATACTGGCTGCCTTCGTCATCAAAGCCATGAGTCAGTTCGTGCCCGATCGTGCCGCCGGTGTCGCCGTAATTCGGCGCGTCGTCGATCTTGGCGTCATAAAGAGGCGGTTGCAGCACTCCGGCGGGGAAGTTGATGTCGTTCATCTGCGCATCGTAGTAGGCGTCCACGGTGGGCGGCGGAATTTGCCACTCCCCGTGATCCACCGGTTTTCCGATTTTGTTGATCTGGCGATGGCTTTCAAATACGGTAGTGCGCTGGATGTTGCCCGCGAAATCGTCGCGGGCGAGCTTTATCGAGCTGTAATTCCGCCATTTGTCGGGGTAGCCGATCTTGTTGCGGATGCCGTGCAGTTTCAACAGCGCCTGTTCTTTCGTCTGCGGGCTCATCCAATCCAGTTGCTGGATGCGGATCGCCATGGCGTTCTCGATCCGCCGCACCATGTCGAGCGTGCTCTCTTTGAGCGCCGGAGAGAACACTTTCGCAACGTAAGCCTGCCCCAGAGCGTCATCCAGGTTGTGATCGGTATAGCTCACACAGCGTTTCCATCGTGGCTGCTGTTCTCTTACCCCGCGCAGGTACTTCCGGTAGAACTCGAAGTTTTCGTCGACAAACTTCGAGGACAGATACGGTGAAGCGGCGTCCACGACGCGGAAGCGCAGGTACGTTTTCCAGTTGTCGAGCGGCTCGCTGGCCAGCAAGGTGTTCGTTTCCTTGAAAAAATCCGGCGTGTTCACATTCAGCACCTCGAACCCGGGATACTGTGCCTCCCGATAGTAGGCTTTCCAATCGAACTTGGGCGCCAACCCGCTCAGATCTTCCACTTTCATTTTGTGCTTCAACTTGTAGGGATCCCGGCGATCGACTCGCGTCATTGACGCCTTGGCCAGCTCCGTTTCAATGCGCATCACGGTTGCGGCGTCTTTGTTCGCCGTCTCTCGGTTTGCACCCAGAATCTCGAACATCTTTTGAACGTGTTCGAGGTACTTCGCGCGCGTCTGCTTGGACTTCTCATCCTCCTTCGTGTAGTAATCCCGGTCCGGAAGACCCAGGCCTCCCTGGTCGAGTTCCGCGATGACTTGCTCGGAATTATCGGGGTCTTGCGTCGAACCTCCGCTAAAAAGAATCCCGCGCCCATGGAGCAGTTGAAGCCGGGCGATCAACGGTGCCAGTTCCTGCGCACTCTTCAGATTCAGAATGGCGTCCAATTCCCCCTGTATCGGCGCGATCCCCCGCTTCTCGACCGCGGCTTCGTCCAGGCAGGCCGCGTAAAAATCGCCGATTTCGCGGGTCACCGTGTCCCGCTGCGGAGAGTCCGCGGCGGCCTGCTCCAGAATCGCTCGAAGAAAATTCAGATTGTCCTGGTAGAGTTTGCCGTAGACCGACCAGGAGGTTTGATCCGCGGGAATAGGATTGTTTTTCTTCCATCCGCCGCACGAATATTGGTAGAAGTTCACGCAGGGATCTGCGGTTTTATCCATGGAGCTCAAATCCAGGCTCGGGTAATAGGGCAGCACAGGCTCCTGTACCTTTTGCGTTGCAGGCGAGCTCTGTCCACACGCCATTCGCATCATTGCCAGCGCCAATGCGCAGGCGCACAGCGGTCTCTTGATCATGTTGGCCTCTCTCGATCATTTTTGTAAAACCGTGCCTATCGGGAGACCGCATCTCGATCCCCCGGTCTCGCTTCATGCCATTAACCCGGGAGCAAGGTTTGTTGGCTGGCCACGGCTTGCCAGCCACGCTGACCATACACGTATACATGAGTCACGCGATATTGCCGCGAAAAACTTCGATCGCCTTGCGTTCCCCGCGCGCTCCATAAACAGGTGACCACAGCCGTGTCCTGGTACATCCGCACGCGAATGTCACTCGCGATAAACGATGCATACTTTGCCGTGGAGGTCTCAATCGATTGGATATAGCTGGCTTTGTCCAGAACCCTGCCGGTCTCGAGTATGCCGATAAAGTCGTCGCCATAAACCCGCCGGAAGAAAGTGCCCGTATTCCATTGCAATGCATGCACCGTCTCTTTTTCGAGGTTTATGAGTTCTTCCTGCTTGACCTCAGCCTCTTTGGCCAGCTCTCTCAGTCTCAGTTCAGCCGCGGTTTGCGCCCGCCCCCTGGGAGCAAGGGCCAGCATCAGGCTTGCAAGCAACAGGGTGGATAGCGTTTTCATGCCTAGGCACCTCGTTTGCATCGTCGGTAGGGCACTTTCGGCCGGGCGGCGCCCCCGTGGAATGTTCGGCCTTGTGCGTGAGTATATCGCGTTAAATCCGGTTGATGGGCAGCGGTTCAGGCCAACTTGCTTCACAGGCAACTGGGCCCTTCGAGGCGTCCACCCGCGGCCGAGCGTCGAAACTGGCTGATGCCTGACTCATCTGGTACATTCTTTCTGATACTTTGGAGCGATTTATGCCGATTTCCCAAGAATTGCTCGATATCCTCGTCTGCCCCGTTTGCAAAAAACCCGTCCGACTCCTTCCGGACAATTCCGGATTAAAGTGCGAAGCCTGCAAGCGTCTTTACCCCATCCGCGACGATATTCCCGTGATGCTCGCAGAGGAAGCCAAGCTCGTTCCCGATTAATCCGGCGAACCCCCGCATGAAGTCCGAATTCCTCACCTCCATTCCCCGGCTCAAGCGGCTTCTACCTCGCTTCCGTAAAATTCACATCGCCGTACTCGGCGATCTCATGCTCGACCGCTACTTGTGGGGAACGGCCAATCGCCTCTCTCCCGAAGCCGCGGTCCCGGTGGTGGATTTTATCTCCGGAACCGACTGTCTGGGCGGGGCGGGAAACGTAGCCGCCAATCTGACCGCGCTTGGCGCCCATGTAGAACTCTTTGGCGTTGTCGGCGCCGGTCAGGAGCGCGCCGGAAAGAAATCCGACGATGTTGCCGGCTCAGCGCTGCGGGCTTGTCTTCGCAAGGCNAAGATTGAGGACCGCGGCGTGCTCCCCGTTGCGCACCGTGTTACCACCGTCAAAACCCGCGTAATTGCGCGTCACCAGCAGATCGTTCGCATTGATCATGAGCGCCGCGAAGCGCTGGCGCCGGAGGTCGAAGAAACTCTATTCCGCGCTCTCTTCGATTCCTTGAAGGGAATCGACGCGCTCATTCTGTCTGACTACGACAAGGGCTTGATCAATGATTCGTTTGCCGACCGCATTCTGAACGCCTGTCACCAGTCGAAGGTACCCGTCTTCGTGAAGCCTAAAACCTCACGGCTCTACGCGTATCGCGGCGCTCGCCTGATCGTTTGCAATACCAAAGAAGCTGGATTTTATGTGACGCGCTCCCTCACCGACGAGAGATCTGTCGAGGAAGCAGGTCGCGTCTTGCTTCCCCATTTTGGCTGTGCCGCTGTGGTCATCACGCGTGGCGAAAAGGGAATGAGCATCTTCGAAGAAGCTCCGCCGCACTACTTGCATATTCCGGCAACGAGTTTTGAGGTCACCTACGCGCGAGTTGGCCAGGCCGGTATCGATCAGGATGCTACCGGCCGCCAGGTGTTCGATGTGACGGGGGCGGGCGACACCGTCCTCGGCGTTTTGTCGTTGGCGATGGCCGCAGGCGCTTCTCTTCGAGAAGCCGCCGTCCTCTCGAACACAGCTGCCGGTGTGGTCGTCGGCAAGCTCGGCACCGCCAACGTCAGTCCACAGGAACTAGCCGCAGCGCTTGACGATTTTCATTCCTAGGCGCGCCGCAGGAATCCCGCTGCCTGGTTATTTTATGGTGGAAAGCTGAACGACTTATCCGATGGCGAAATCCATAGGGTAACCACTCGCGTCTTACTGCTCTTTTCCGCGTCATTCGATTCCGGCATTGGAGCATACGGACTGATCGCCACGTTGACCGCGATCGAATCGCTCTTTCTCGGCTCCCGGGCATCCATGATTTTGTAGCTTTTTATCGGGCCATAGTAGCCCGCGGGGCCCCAATCCGCTAGAAAATCCCCCATCTTGTA
>JGI12627J18819_10000851_pt1 | contig 10324 bp, 9 predicted proteins | sample TexAe_OM1H0_M2_FD_18819 | JGI IMG/M metagenome (IMG submission 18819)
CAGGCCGCCGAAGCGGGGCCGCATTTTTCCAGTTGGCGGAGAGGGCGAGATTCGAACTCGCGAGCCCCGTGAAGGGCCTCCGGTTTTCAAGACCGGTGCATTCAACCACTCTGCCACCTCTCCTGCTACGGCATCTGCGCTGGCGGCGCGATTTTACCCGACAAAATGAGGTCTGTCCGGCCGCTAAGCTATTGAAGCAGCGCAACTTACCCCAAGAACAGGTCCAATTCGCTAAATCGGCGCCTGCTTCCCGATGGGTGGTAAAATAGGCGCCTGGCTTAATTGGAGGACACGATGGCCACTTTTCCCAGCAGTAATTCTGCTTTTCCTAGCTCGGGCGTCGACAGCCGCGCTGCGTTTATCACGCGCACCTACACGCATGTAGTCGGCGGCATCCTCGCGTTCATTTTGATCGAGTTGGGGTTGTTCGAATCCGGGCTCGCTGGTCAGATCGCGCGGTCCATGATCGGCGTCAACTGGTTGTTGATCTTGGGCGCGTTCATGCTGGTCGGCTGGCTGGCCACACGCACCGCGCAGACCAGCACTTCTCTCGCCATGCAGTATTTCGCATACGGTGCGTATATCGTCGCGGAAGCGCTGATCTTCGTGCCGTTGCTTTACATCGCCAATGCAAAGGCGCCCGGCGCGATCGATAGCGCCACGTTGATCACGGCGCTCGGTGCCGGCGGCCTGATGGTGGTTGCGCATCGCACGCGAAAGGACTTCTCGTTCTTGCGCGCCATTCTGATGTGGGGCGGCGTGGTCGCGCTGCTGGCCATCGTGGGCGGTGTGGTATTCGGCGCTCAGCTCGGAACCTGGTTCTCGGTGCTGATGATTGGCTTCGCGGGCGCCGCGGTACTGTACGACACCTCGAACATCATTCATCAATACCCGGAAGATCGCTACGTATCGGCTGCGATGCAGCTGTTCGCCTCGATCGCGCTGATGTTCTGGTATGTGTTGCGCCTGGTCATGGGAAGCCGCAACTAAAAACTTCGGCGGACCTGCTGCTACGCCGGTTGCAGCAGGTCCGTTCCGCCCATGTAGGGCACCAGCGCCCGCGGCACCGCTACCGTGCCATCCTCGCGTTGATAGTTTTCCATCACGGCGACCAGCGCGCGGCCCACCGCAACTCCCGATCCGTTCAGTGTGTGCACCAATTCCGGCTTGCCGGTTTCGGGATTACGCCAGCGCGCTTGCAAGCGGCGGGCTTGAAAGGTCTCGCAGTTGCTGCAGGACGAAATCTCTCGAAAGCGCTTTTGCGACGGCAGCCAGACTTCCAAGTCGTAGGTCTTGGCGCTGCTGGAACCCGTATCGCCGGCGCACAGCGACACGACCCGATAAGGCAACTCCAGCGCCTTGAGCACATCTTCTGCGTGCCGCACCATCTCCTCGAGCGTCGCATAAGAGGTATCGGGCCGCACGATCTGCACCATCTCCACCTTGTCGAACTGGTGCTGACGAATCATGCCGCGGGTGTCTTTGCCGGCCGCGCCGGCTTCGGATCGAAAGCACGGCGAGTGCGCTGCGAATTTCAGGGGCAGCTTTTCTGGGGCCACGATCTGTTCGCGCACGAGGTTGGTCAGGGGCACTTCCGCCGTCGGGATCAAATAAAAACCCGGATCGCCGCGTACGGCGAACTGATCCTGCTCGAACTTCGGCAACTGGCCCGTCCCGAACAGCGCCGCAGCATGGACCAGATAAGGAACATAGGCTTCGGTGTAGCCATGATCTTGAACGTGCAAATCGAGCATGAATTGCGCCAGCGAGCGATGCAGCTTCGCCAGTTTCCCGCTCATGACCACAAACCTTGCGCCCGAAATGCGGCCGGCCGCCTCGAAGTCCATGCCGAGGCGCTCTCCTAGCGCGACGTGATCCTTCGGCGTGAAGGCGAATTCGCGCGGCACGCCCCAACGGCGCACTTCGACATTGGCGCTTTCATCGCGGCCATCAGGAACGCTGGCATCCAAGATATTCGGCAGGCCCAACTGCAGATCGGTGATCCGAGCCTGAATGATTTCCAAGCGCTTCTCGATCTCTTGCAGGCTCGAGCCCAAAGCCTCTCCGGCCGCCAGCAGGCTCGCCGCGTCCTGCCCCTTTGCTTTCGCAAAGCCCACGGCCTTCGCATTGGCATTTCGCTCCGCGCGCAGCCGGTCTGCCTCGATTTGCACGCCCTTGCGCTCGTCCTCGGCCGCGGCGAAGGCAGCGACATCGAGCTCAAAGCCCCGGCGCGCAAGCGCCTTGGCCACACCGGGTAGATCGCTGCGCAGCAGCTTCGGATCGATCACAATCAGTTCCTTTTCGTATCGAGAGCGCGGCGAGCCGCAAGCGCTTCGCCGATTTTAATTTCGAGTCCCCGGGTAACAGGGACATAGTAGCGGCGATCTGGCATGGCATCAGGAAAATAACGCTCACCCGCTGCATAACCGCCCGGCTCATCGTGCGCGTAGCGATAGCCCTTGCCGTAACCGATCTCTTTCATCAGACGAGTCGGCGCATTGCGCAGATGCAGCGGTACTTCCAAGGATCCCAGCTTAGCCGCATCCTCGCTGGCCGCGTTGAACGCAGCATAGACGGCGTTGCTCTTCGCGGCGCACGCCAGAAAAATGATCGCCTGCGCAATGGCCAGTTCCCCTTCCGGACTTCCGAGCCGCTCGTAGACGGCACAGGCCTCGAGCGTCATGGTCAATGCGCGCGGGTCGGCATTGCCGATATCTTCGCTTGCCATGCGCACGGCGCGCCGCGCGATATACATCGGATCGCACCCGCCTGCCAGCATCCGGCACAGCCAATATAGAGAGGCGTCCGGGTCGCTGCCGCGCACCGATTTATGCAGCGCCGAGATCTGGTCGTAGAAATTCTCGCCGCCCTTGTCGAAGCGAACATACGTGCTGCCGATCACGGCGCGCATCGTGTCGAGATCGAGAAGCCTGCCCGAGGCTTGCGAGCCCGCCAAGTCGGCCGCCGTTTCCAGCAAATTGAGCATTCGCCGCGCATCGCCATCCGCAGCGGCCAGCAACAGTTCGCGCGCCGCATCGTCAACCGTTAAATTCAGCGTACCCAGGCCGCGCTCGGAGTCCTTGAGCGCGCGGTCCAGCAGCTTACCCAAGTCTTCCGCCGTGAGTGATTTGAGGACATAGACCCGAGCCCGCGAGAGCAGCGCGTTGTTGACCTCGAAGGAAGGATTCTCGGTGGTCGCGCCGATGAAGATGAGCGTTCCATCTTCCACGTACGGCAGAAATGCGTCTTGTTGCGACTTGTTGAACCGGTGCACCTCGTCCAAGAACAGGACCGTGTCGCGGGTGCCGCGCAGGCTTCGTGCCCGTTCGACGACTGCGCGGATATCCTTGATGCCCGCTTGCACGGCGGAAAGGCCGACAAATTCGGCATTTGCGCCATTGGCTATCAGGCGGGCGAGCGTGGTTTTGCCGGTCCCGGGCGGCCCCCAAAGAATCATGGAATGGGGATGCCCGGATTCCAAGGCCCGCCGTAGCGGCGCGCCCGTTCCCAACAGGTGCGACTGGCCGACGTATTCATCAAGGGATTGCGGCCGTAGCCGATCCGCGAGCGGCCGGTACGTGCCGTCGCTAGCGGTCACTTGCCGGCGCGTCCGATCACATCGACGCCCGCGGGCGGCACGAACGTGAATAGATCCGGTGCAAACTTGGCATTGCGCTTCGAGTTGCTGAAAGTCAGCTGCGTTATTTGATTGAGCTTGTCCGCCAAGAACATAGATGCCAGATCGCCGTTGCGAAAGCCGATGCGCACCAGCTGGAAATCCGTGTCCGCGCGCTTCGGCACGAGCTGATACCACTGCAGTCCGTCGCTCGGCGGCAGCGATGTGACGTCGAACTGGCTGCTGACTGACCCGCCCCCGGAGAGCAGCACCGCTGGGGTGTTGGCGAGACTCGCGTCCATGCCGCGCACATTGGCCTGCTGCAAATCCTTGTCGTAAAACCAAATCTGCTTGCCATCGGCCAGAATCAGCTGCTCGGAGGGATCGGAATAGTCCCAGCGGAATTTGCCGGGCTTTTGCAGATACAATTTTCCTGCCGCACTGCGCGTCACTTTGCCGTGGCCATCGTCTATCGTCTGCGTGAAGTCGGCCGACCAAGTCGCCAGACCCTGCAGATACTTGTCGACGTCGGCTGCCGGAGAGGCCGGCGCGGCTGCCTCGCTCAACTGCCCGAAAACGGCGGCGACGAGCAACACGGTGAAGATCCTTTTGAGCATCGTGCTTATTCCTCAGGCGGCGGGGCGCCGAAAATCTCGCGGTTGCCGTTGGACTGCAGCGGGCCTACGAGCCCCGCGGCCTCCATAGCCTCCACAAGCCGCGCGGCGCGGTTATAGCCGATCTTCAAGCGCCGCTGCACGCCGGAGATCGATGCCTTTCGCGTTTCGGTTACGATGCGCACCGCCTCGTCATAAAGGGGGTCCGCCTCTGCTTCCGCAGCGCCCCCTTCGGCGCCCTCCTCGTCATCCGACGGGAACCCGGGAATGGGAGTGCGCGGACCCTCGAGAATCTCGTCGATGTACACCGGCGGCGAGGCGTTCTTCAAGCCCGCCACCACCCGATGCACCTCTTGATCCGACACGAACGCCCCATGCACCCGGGTCGGAATGGAGGTTCCCGGCGGCAAATACAACATGTCGCCGTGGCCGAGCAGAGACTCGGCGCCGCTTTGATCGAGAATCGTGCGCGAATCGACCTTGGCAGAGACTTGGAAGGCGATGCGCGTCGGGATATTGGCCTTGATCAATCCCGTTATCACATCCACCGAGGGACGCTGCGTCGCCAGGATCAAATGGATGCCCGAGGCGCGCGCCTTTTGGGCCAGCCGCGCAATCAACTCCTCGACCTTTTTGCCGACGATCATCATGAGATCCGCGAGCTCGTCGATGATCACGACGACGAAAGGCAGCGAGGTCAGTTCCGGCACGTCCTCCTCGACCACGCCGGGCACGCCCTGCGCGATCTTCTGCATGCGGATCGGATCCTTGATCGGCTTGCCGGCGTCCGCTGCGTCCTTGACCTTGCGGTTGAAACCGCCGATGTTGCGCACACCGAGCGCCGCCATCAATTGATAGCGCCGCTCCATCTCGGCTACGCACCAGCGCAGCGCGTTGGCGGCCTGTTTCATATCGGTAACCACCGGCGCCAGCAAATGCGGAATGCCCTCGTACACCGAGAGCTCGAGCATCTTCGGGTCGATCATGATCATGCGCACATGTTCGGGCGTGGCCTTGTAGACCAGGCTCAGGACCATGGCATTGATGCCGACCGATTTTCCGGATCCGGTCGTGCCCGCGATCAGCAAGTGCGGCATGCGCGCCAGATCCGCGACGATGGGAACCCCGCCGATGTCTTTGCCGAGCGCCAACGCCAGGGGCGATCCGACTTCATCGTACGGCTTCGACTTGATGATCTCACCCAAGGTCACAATCTCGCGCTTCTCGTTGGGAATTTCCAAGCCCACGACCGACTTGCCCGGAATGACTTCGACGACGCGCACGCTGATGGCCGACAATGCGCGCGCCAAGTCTTTCGAGAGATTGCTGATCTGGCTTACCTTGACGCCGGGCGCCGGGCGCAACTCGAAGCGCGTAATGACCGGTCCCGGCTGCACCGCGACCACCTCGACCTCGATTCCGAAGTCGCGCAGCTTGATCTCCACCAAGCGCGACATCGCCTCCAATGCCTCCTCGGAATAGGATTGCTCGCGAGTTCCGGGTTCATCGAGCAGCGACAAGGCCGGCAACTCGCTGGATTTCGGCGCATCGAACAACGGGACCTGCCGCTCCCGTTCGACCCGGTCGCTCTTTTGCGGCAACGGCGCCGGGGCTTCAATGCGCGGCGGCGGCCTGCTCGCGACTTTCTTCTGTTCTTCGCGCACCACTTCCTGTCGCGCCTGCTTGCGCAACTGCCCGCTGGCAAGTTCGCGCCGCTGCTCCATGCGGTTCTGCGCCCATTCAATCGCCTTTAGGACCGCCGCGCCGAGCTTGTCCATCACTTCGAACCAGGAAACGCCCAGGAACAAGGCAACGCCCGCCAACCACAGGCCCAACAGCAAGAGCGTGGCGCCCAGGAAGCTCAGACCACCTGCGCTGCCCTTGCCGGCCAGTGCGCCGAGCACGCCCCCCGCACTGTTCGGCAGGCCCGCGCCGCTCCAATGCAAGTTGGCCAGCCCACAGCTGGTCACCAGCGTCAGGACGAAACCCAGGGCGCGCAACAGAGTGTTGATGCGCGAGCGGCTATCCGGCAGCGCTTGCTCCTTATGAACCAGCCAGCCTGCATAGGCCAACATGACCGGAAACAAATACGCGGGCCGTCCAAAGAGGAAGAGAAAGAAACCGGCAAGCCATGCGCCGACGGGTCCGATCCAATTGCCAACCGGCCCAGGTTCCCCAGTGTCGGAAAATCCAGGATCATGCGGGTGGTAAGACATGAGCGCCAAAAGCAGCAACAGCGCGAGCGCACCCAGCACCCACAAAGTGCCCTCGCGCAATGAGCGCGACACCGCCGCAGAAAGTTTTGCCTTTTGTTTCGCCTTCTTTGGCGAAGAGGCTTCGGCTACATCTAGACCTTTAATGATAATGTCTTCTTAACTGGTTGAATAATATGTAATAGTAACCCGGCAATCGTGAGGCAACAACATCGAATGATGAGGCCGCTGAATGGACTTGTAGGAACTGGCTGGAGCCCACAGATTTACTTACCATGGGTCCGCTAACCTTAAGCGATACACCGCGACTGTTCGCGGCCGGCAATTCGAGACGAGAGGCAAATTATACATGAGCGTAGTCAGGCACAGTCGTCTCCTCATCCTGGGGTCCGGACCTGCGGGCTACACGGCGGCTGTGTACGCGGCACGCGCCAACCGCAAGCCCCTGCTGATCACGGGCTTGGAGCAAGGCGGACAGCTGATGACGACGACCGACGTCGACAACTGGCCGGGCGACGTCGAGCACTTGCAGGGACCTGCTCTGATGGAGCGCATGCGCCGCCATGCCGAGCGTTTCAACACGGACATCGTTCCGGACCATATCAATAAGGTGGATCTGCGTCAGCGTCCCTTCCGCTTGGCCGGCGACAATGGCGAGTACACCTGCGATGCACTGATCATCGCCACGGGCGCCTCTGCGCAATACCTGGGGCTGCCTTCCGAGGAGACCTTCAGGGGCAAGGGTGTCTCAGCGTGCGCCACGTGCGACGGATTCTTTTATCGCGGCAAGGCTGTGGCGGTCGTGGGCGGCGGCAATACCGCGGTGGAAGAAGCGCTGTATCTCTCGAATATCGCTTCGCACGTGACGCTGGTTCACCGGCGCGACAAGCTGCGCGCGGAAAGAATCCTGCAAGATCGCCTTTTCGCCTTGAGCGCGGCGGGCAAGGCCAGCATAGTTTGGAATCATACCGTCGATGAGATTCTCGGCGACGACGCGGGTGTGACGGGCGCGCGCCTGCGCGCCACGCATGGGAATGCGACCCGCTCAATCAACGTGGACGGCGTATTCATTGCGGTAGGCCACGTGCCCAACACCCAGTTGTTCGACCAGCAACTGGAAATGCGCGGCGGGTACATCGTGGTGAAGGGCGGCCTGGAAGGCGGGGCCACGAGCACGAGCGTTGCCGGCGTCTTTGCGGCGGGCGACGTGGCTGATCATGTCTACCGTCAGGCCGTCACGTCGGCCGGGACAGGCTGCATGGCGGCTCTCGATGCCGACAAATACCTGGAAAGAATCGAGGCCGAGACTCACGCCGCGCCGCGCGCTGCCCACGCGTGACATTCCGCCCGGCGCGATTACTGGACAGCATCGCGCAAATAAGCTCGCGCGAGTGGAACGCACTCGCGGGCGCTTCACAGCCGTTCTTGCGTCATGAGTTCCTGCTGGCGCTGGAGGAATCCGGGTGCGCAGCGCCGCGCACCGGCTGGGAACCGAAGCATCTGGTCATCGAGGATTCCGCGGGCAAGGCCGTGGCGGCGATGCCGCTCTTTCGCAAAGCACATTCTCGCGGAGAATTCGTCTTCGACTTCTCCTGGGCGGGAGCCTATGCGCAACATGGGCTGAAGTATTACCCGAAGCTGCTGACCGCAGTGCCCTTTACGCCGGTCTCCGGGCCGCGAATTTTCGTCGCGCCACACGCCGACTCGAAGGCGCTGACGAAGCTCGCTGCTCGCTCAGTCATCGACTATGCGAAAAATGCACAGCTATCGTCGTGGCATGTGTTGTTTCCCAGCGAAGAAACTGCCTCAGACCTGGATCGCGCCGGACTGATATTGCGCCGTGATTGCCAGTTTCACTGGTTCAATCATGGCTATGACTCATTCGAATCATTTTTGGCAAACTTCACCGCTGAGAAACGCAAGAAGGCGAAGCGCGAGCGCCGCCGAGTCGCCGAAGCGGGCATCGAGTTCGACACGCGCCATGGCCAGGATATGGACGCCGCGTTGTGGCGAGTGGTTTACGGTTTTTACGCCGACACATTCCACCGGCACGGCCACGAGCCCTACCTCAATCTGGACTTCTTCATGCGCATCGCCGCGGTCATGCCGAACGAAATCATGTTGAAGGTTGCGCGTATCGGCGCGGAGCCGATCGCGGTAGCCATATTTTTTGTCGGCAGCGACGCGCTATACGGGCGTTACTGGGGCGCCGGCGGTAACTTTCACAGCTTGCATTTCGAGGCCTGCTACTACCAGGGTATCGAGTACTGCATCGAGAAGGGACTACAACGGTTTGAGCCCGGTACTCAAGGCGAACACAAGGTACCGCGCGGCTTTGTGCCGGCACTGACTCACTCCGCACACTACATTGCGGACCCGCGCTTCGCCGCGGCAATCCGCGACTACGCCGCGCGTGAAGCGCGCGGGGTGGATCATTACGCTGCTGCGGTCAATGAGCACGTGCCCTATCATCGAGCGCCCGACGAGGAGTTGCGCCTCTGAGCAGGCTGGTGTGGCTCGGGGAGCGCGCGGATCCCAATTGGTTTCCGCCGGTGGACCAAGCCCTGCGCGAACCGCCGGGCTTGCTCGCCGCGGGCGGGGACTTGAGCCCGCTGCGACTTCTCGCCGCCTATGAACGCGGCGTTTTTCCCTGGTATTCGGCCCAACAGCCCATTCTCTGGTGGTCGCCGGACCCCCGGATGGTGCTCTTTCCCAATGAATTCAAATGCTCACGGAGCCTCGGCAAAACGCTCCGCAATGGCGCGTTCGAGACGCGCCTCGACCATGCCTTCAGTGCAACCATCCGCGCCTGCGCCGCGCCGCGCCGTTCCGGACCCGATACATGGCTCAACGAAGACATGATCCGCTCCTACGATCAGCTGCACGAGCTTGGATTTGGCCACTCGGTCGAGACGTACCATGAGGGCGTGCTGGTGGGCGGCCTGTACGGAATCCAGTTGGGGCAAGTCTTTTTCGGCGAATCCATGTTCAGCGTCGAGCGCGACGCCTCCAAGATCGCGTTGGCACGCCTGGTCGAGGAGTGTCGCGGGCGCGACATCCAGCTCATCGACTGTCAAGTCGCGAGCGCCCATCTGGCCGGATTGGGAGCCCGCGAAGTCTCGCGCAACCAGTTTATAGGCCTGCTGCACCAATATGCGAGGCGCGAACCGAAAGGCAAGTGGAACGCACATTCCCAGTAAATTGCATTAACTAAAGGGTTTATGCACAATGCGCGCGGTTTCACGCTACCCTAAGGACGCATGTCAAAAGAAGAGGCTATTCAATTCGAAGGCGAAGTCGTCGAGACTTTGCCGAATACGACATTTCGCGTCAAACTCAAGACCGGCCATGTAGTTACCGCGCATATCTCAGGCAAGATGCGCAAAAACTACATCCGAATCCTCACCGGCGATCAGGTCACCGTCGAGATGACTCCCTACGACCTGACCAAGGGCCGCATCGTCTACCGAGGCCGCTGAAGCGCCGCGCAGCGCCTAATTAGTGCCCTCATGCGACAGCAGCGCCGGCTGATCGGCGGCGCGCGTCACGAGCTTCAGCTTCTCGCCATCCTCGCTCAAGGACACCTCGACGTGACCGCCGTTGACGAGCTTGCCGAACAATAGCTCTTCGGCCAGCGGGCGCTTGATGTGCTCCTGAATGAGCCGCGCCATCGGACGGGCGCCCATCTTCGGATCATAGCCGCGCTTCGCAATCCAGCGGCGCGCCGGTTCGTCGACGGATATCGACACACCTTTCTGCTCGAGTTGCGCCTCGGCTTCAACCAAGATCTTGTCCACCACCCGCTCGATGGTGTCCTGATCCAGGCTGCCGAATTGAATCACCGAGTCCAACCGGTTGCGGAATTCCGGGGAGAACAGCCG
>JGI12627J18819_10000854_pt1 | contig 10313 bp, 5 predicted proteins | sample TexAe_OM1H0_M2_FD_18819 | JGI IMG/M metagenome (IMG submission 18819)
AGCGCACTCGCGAGTTTTGTGTTGCTTTTCCTCTGAAGCAAGCCTGAAACAATAGCACGTCTTCAAGAGGTGAGGCGGTCTTTCGAAATCGGCTTCAATTCCCAGACCCGCAAGCTCGTAATGGCATCGAGTCCCTGCGCTAGAATGTTCAGTCGCAACGGCCCTTTCGACACCGCATAGCAACGCTCCGTCAATGCTCGACAGTCATCGACGATGCACTCGGCAACGGAGGCATCCAGGAAAATTCGAAGCTTGTGTTCCCCGCCGCTCGTAGCCGCGACCGCGGCGCTTTTTGCCCCCACCCTTAGCTCCGCGCCAGACCGGCCCGGATCGAACGCTAACGAGAGAATTGGACTCGCGGGGTTTCGGAGCGTCAAGTCCAGCTTTTCTCTGTGGATTTGCAATTCAATCTCACAGGCGGCTTCGCGCAGTCGAAGCTTTCCGAGAGCGTTGCGCCGCGCTTCGTCTCCCTGAGGGCGGCCGGGCAAGACGAATTCCCTCGTCCGAAGTTCTGCCAACTCAGGAAGAAACTGCATTATGAGTGTGTTGTCAGCAGCGAGCGAGAGAACGCGCGGGAGTGACATGCTACCCGCCCAACCGGCTGCGCTCGACTCCGCTTCTGGCCGCGTCTCCGGAATCCAGCCCCACAAAATCCGTCGCTCGGTCGCGTCAAACTGGCTCTTCGGGGCGTAGAACGCGCCCGCATCGAGCAAACCGCGTTTTTCCGAATAAAACACGTGCTCCTTGCGGTCATACTCGCCGGTTTCCCAATAGACCTTGCGCTCGGTCGCGTACAACAACACACGCTTCTTTCCGAGCGGAAAGAAATCCGGACACTCCCACATTTCTCCCGAGTCCACCGGGTCAGCCGTTCGCTTGCCGTGCGATTTCCCTGATGCCAGAGGATGAACATACTCCCAGGCTCGGAGGTCCGTTGAGCGATACAACCGCACGCACCCGCCTTCGGCACTTTGCCCGGAACCGATGCCCATGTACCACTCCTGACCCTCCTGCCAAAGGCAGGGATCACGAAAGCCCGTCAGCTTCGCATCCCGCGGGGGCAACAGGACGGGCGCCGGGAGTTTGGTCCAGGTCAAGAGAAGTGGATCGCGGCTGGTTGCAAGGCACTGGGTTTCGAGAAAATTATGCGTGCCATCGCGGAGCGTGGCGTCACGAGCAAGAACCGACCTNACGCCGGTNTACAGAATGGTCGCGGTTCCGCCCTGATCTACGGNGCTGCCAGAGAAGCAGCCATCCTGATCTGGTCCGCCCGATGAAGGAGAGAGCGCNACTGGCAAGTGCCTCCAGTGCACCATGTCGGGGCTGACGGAGTGCGCCCAATGCATATCACCCCATACCGCCGCGTTTGGGTTGTACTGGAAAAACATGTGGTAGTGGCCGTTCCAGTAAATTGGTCCGTTGGGATCGTTCATCCAGTTGCGAGCTGGCAGCAAATGAAACTGCGGACGCAATGGATCGGCCGCGAGTTCGGCCACACCCGTCTCGTCATCGTTCCTGAGTGGCACGCGCATGGAGGGCATTTTCGGAGTTGCAAGACGCATCGCGCCACATGCCCCGGCCATCCCAAGAAATTTGCGCCGTGAATGCTGCACAATTGTCCTCCTCTGCCGCGCTGAGCCCGGAGTCTAGCTCATTCTCCGGAGCGCGGCTTGGCCCAATCGGAAGTATTCGCTCAGTGCTATACTCGCCCAATGTTTGCCCGGCGCAGGTATTNGTGGCATGTTGCGTCCCTGCTGGCGGCCCTGGTGGTCCTTTTCTTTCTCCTTCCGCCCTCCGCCGAACCTCAATTCTCGGACAAGGGTATCGTAGATCTCGAGGGCCACTCGGTCGACCCATTCCGCGTGGCTCGAGGTAAAGTGATCGTGCTTCTATTTGTCCGCACCGATTGCCCCATTTCCAATCGCTATGCTCCCGCGATTCAGGAATTGAGTTCGCGGTTTGGCAAAAGCGCCGAGTTCTTTCTCGTCTATCCGGTCCGCTCGGAGACTGCCGAACAGATTCGGAACCACCTGAAGGAATACGGCTACAAGCTGAGAGCCTTGCGCGATCCCGATTACACGCTCGTCCGAGCCAGCAGTACCCGCGTTACCCCGGAGGCGGCGGTTTTCTCCCCAAACGAGCAGCTTCTGTACCACGGACGCATTGATGACTGGTACACGGAATTCGGTCGGTCACGCCCCGCACCGACTACGCACGAACTTGCCAGTGCCGTGGGGGCGGCCATTGCTGGCAAGCCGATTCCTGTCTCCGCCCAACCTGCCATCGGTTGCTTTCTTCCGGACAGGCCATGAGCCGCGGGCGAAGTTTGCTGGCGATCGCATTCGCCTTGGTGCTGACGATTACCCTCTGCCTGTCGGCTCGTGATGGAAATCATCCACGAACAAAGGACAGCGCCAGGAATTCCGAGCAGGTCACCTTCAACCGCGACATCGCTCCCATCCTGTTCCGCAGCTGCGCACCGTGCCATCACCCCGGAGAAGCTGGCCCGTTTCCGCTGCTCACCTACCAGGACGCCGCGAAATTCGCGCGCCAAATCGCTTATGTCACCGAGCGGCGAATCATGCCGCCTTGGCTGCCCGCACCGGGGGAGCTGAAATTCCAGGGCGAGATGCGCCTCTCGGATGAGGAAATTACACTCTTCCGTCTCTGGGCGGACGAAGGCGCGCCACCCGGTGACGCGAAAGCACCTCCTTCCGCGCCGGCGTTTGCCTCCGGATGGCAGCTTGGCAAGCCGGACCTGATCCTTCATGCGCGCAAGCCGTATGTTCTTGCCGCCGGAGGCACGGACAAATATTGGAATTTTATTTTCCCCACCGAAGAGAAGGGCACGCGTTGGGTTAAAGCCATCGAAATCCATCCGGGAGAAAAACGCGTTGTTCATCATGCGAACATTCTGGTCGACCGCCTGCATTCATCGCGCGCCCAGGAGAAAAATCCCGGAGAAGGATTTCCCGGCATGGAATTGAGGATTGAATCGGAGACGTTCGATCCGGACAGCCACTTCTTCTTCTGGAAACCGGGTTCCGTGCCGCATGAAGAGCCTGCTGGCATGGCCCTGCGATTGGATCCGGGAGACGACTTCGTGCTCAACACGCACTTCGAGCCTTCCGGGAAGCCCGAAACAATCGAGCCCAGTCTTGGCCTCTACTTTACCGACGAACCCGCCACCAAATTCCCCATTCTCCTCGAGTTGCAAAATGATCTGGCACTCGATATTCCCCCGGGCGCCGCGCATTTTCCGGTGAACGACGAATTCACGATTACCGCGGATGTGGACCTGCTGGCGATCTATCCCCATGCGCACTACTTGGGCAAGGAACTGCGCGCGTCGGCAACGTTGCCCGACGGCACTTCGCAGACCTTGATCTTCATTCCGCGCTGGGACCTGAACTGGCAAGCTGTTTTCTACTACGCGGAGCCGGTCTTTTTGCCGAAGGGCACTGTCGTTTCCATGCACTACGTCTACGACAATAGCGAGGCCAACCCCGCCAACCCTTTCCACCCGCCGCGGCGCGTCGAGGGCGGCAACCGCACCACGGATGAAATGGCTCATCTATGGCTGCAAGTGCTCCCGCGCGGAGCCCCGGAGCAGCAGGANGAAGCCCGCCGGTCGNTCGAAGAGTCGCTCTCGCGCCACGACATTCTGCGAAATCCGGCCGATTTTGCGGCGCAGTACAACCTGGNTGCTATGCTTCAGGCCCGCGGCGAAGTCGCGGAGGCNTTGCTTCACTATCGGGAGGCGGTCCGGCTGCGTCCCCAAGATGCCGTNGCCAACAATGCTCTTGGTGGCGCGTTGCTCGCCATGGGAAACCCTGGCGAGGCTCTTCATCCGTTCGAAGCAGCCACGCTCTCCGAACCCAACTATTTCCCCGCGCATTACAATCTGGGAAATGCGTTTGCCTCCCTGGGCCGTCTTAGTGAAGCCATCCACGAATTTGAAATTGCCGCGCGCCTCGACCCCTCGGATTCCATGGCGGAGACGAATTGGGGCGCCGCTCTTGCCGAGACTGGCGAACTCTCCGCTGCTAGGGAGCACCTTAAAAGGGCTGTATTGCTCGATTCCAAAAACTCGCTCGCCCGGCAGAATCTCGAGGAAGTAGAACGTCGCCTCTCCTCGACGCAGAGCCAGTAAGCTTAGTCGCATCCCGTGAATACCGCATAGATGCGTTCACCCGGAAGCACGGAAATCAGGGTGACTCTCAAGCTGACCCAGCATCGCGCGCATCAGGCGTCGATCGCGCGACAGTTCTAGTTTGCTCCTCTACATCGCAGCCGAACCTGGCGCTTGTTTTTGCTTCCCCGACTCTCTAGCTCCTGCGCGCATCGGCGATGCTAGTATGTAATTCTGTGTGCGATTAGGGGAAGGGAGGCCGCAGCGTTTGACGTCCGCGAACAGATTTCTTTTGTTGCCTCACTGGCTTTTGGCTCGCGGCCGCGTGACTCTTTTGCTGTTTTGCAGTTTACTCGCGTTCCTACCAGTTGCGGAGTGTGCCCGGCAGGCTGCCAGTCCCGCGAAGGCGGACTCGGTCTATGCCGAAGGCATCGCGGCCTTAAAAAGCGGAGACATGCCGAAAGCCCGGAAAGCCTTTGAGGCCGTCGTTAAGCGCGACCCAAATGATGCTCAGGCCCAGAATCTCCTGGGGACGATTCTCTTTTTGCAAGGCGAAACCAAATCCGCTCTTCCGCACTTGCGCGCGGCTGTCCGCCTGAATCCCGACTCCGCCGAGGCCCACAGCACTTTCTCGAGTGCGCTTCTTCAGGCAGGAGACACCCAGGCGGCGCTCACCGAAGCGCGCGAGGCTGTTCGCCTGGCGCCGCAGTCTCCCGACACTCAATTTGCGCTCGCACGCGCGTTGGATGTTTCCGGCGATATCACAGGTTCGAAGGACGCTCTTCACAGGGCACTCGAGGCTGCGCCGAACCGCTACGACCTGCACGATGCTCTTGGCTCGCTCGATGCCACCGAAAACAATTCTTCAGAAGCTATCAAGGAATTCCTGACCAGCATCAGACTCAAACCGGATTTCGCGACATCGCATTTACATTTAGGAGTGATCTATTTTGAGCAGAAAGAGCTCGAGGAAGCCGCGGTACAGCTTGCGTCGGCGACTCANCTCGACCCTCAATCGGCCNTCGCCTTTTACTATCTCGGTCTGACACGCCGAGACCTGGGCGATTCCGGAGCGGCAATCTCCGCGCTTCAGTCTTCGGTTCGTCTCAATCCGGCGCAACCGCAGGCCCAGAATCAATTAGGGCTCCTATTGCAGCGCGCAGGCCAGCCCCAGGAAGCTGCTGCAGCATTCCGCGAGTTTATCCGGCTCGCACCGACCGATCCCGAAGGGCAGAATAATTTGGGACTGGCGCTTTTGCAGATCGGAGACGGCGATGGTGCCATTGCAGCGTTCCGCGAAGCGCTGCGACTGCGTCCGAGCGACGTTTCCTATCAGGGCAATCTTGGCGCGGCTTTTCTCCAAAAAGCCGATTTCGCTGCCGCGGTCGCGGAGTTTCAAAAGGCCTTGGAACGTGATCCCCGAAATCAATCGCTTCACTACAACCTGGGCCTCGCCCTCAAGCTGCAAGACAAATTGCCCGAGGCCGTCGCCGAACTCCGCACAGCTGAGTCGCTCGATCCGTCGCAACCCGACGCCCCTTACACCCTGGGGGTCACGCTCTGGCAGATGGGTGACCTCGCGAACGCGGCTATCGAGTTGCGCGCCGCCATTCGAGCGAAGCCGGATTACGCCGAGGCCTACGTCACGCTGGGCACGGTGTTAAAGCAGCAAGGAAAACTCGAGGAAGCTGAGGCCGCCCTCCGTGAGGCGATCCGTCTTCAACCGGATTTCTCTGGAGCTCATACCACGCTTGCGGCAGTCCTTCGCCAACTTGGCAATCCTCAGGCGGCTGCTGTCGAATCCCGAGCCGGTGCCGACCTTGCCAAGCGCAAGACCGACCTGCAGGCCGCGGTCTTCGCCACGAACTCTGGTCGGCGGCTCCGCGCCACAGGTGACCTGGAAAATGCCATCGCCCAATTCCGCGCGGCCTTGGCCGCCACGCCGGACTACGCACCCGCTCATTTTGAGTTAGGACTTGCACTACAGCAGCAAGGAAAGAAGGAAGAAGCCCGGCAGGAGTTCGAAAAAGCAACGTCGCTGGACCCAAAGCTAGTTTCGCCACGGCCCTGATTCTATTCGTCTCACAGGGGGCGTGGGCACCCTAAGATTTTGGCGTGCGCAGCGCTACCATCGAGGATTCCACCGGGACTCCTCGCGCGACCTTCACACGGATGACCGCCTCAAATGGTTTCAACTCGTTCGGTCTGCTGACGTTCATCCGCTGCAGTAATTCGTTCAGGTAGTTTTCCCTGGTCACATATTCGACCGCGGCTTGCGTGCCCAAGGTCGTCGTTCCGGCCAGAATCAACTCGGAGTGCTGTGGATTGAGCCCCTTTTCGAGGGCCACCACTGCGTAGTCTTCCGTCAAAGGCACGTTCGACGCGCTGGCAAGGAATTCCGTGGGTTCGTTGCTTTGCGGGTGAACATTTGCAATTGCCACGTTGCCCGCGCGAATGCCTTTTTCGATGCGCTTAAATACAAACTCGGTCGTGCTCGGCACCTCCAGAAGGGTCAGGTTCTCCGAAGGAGACCCGATAAAAATGAGGTCGTTGTTCTTCGCATCATCGAGCGAGAACAGGCTCCCGCGCTTCACCCGAACCGACCGCTGCAACGCTCCGAATACCAGATCGAGGTTGTGGACCGCGAGCACTTCTCCCACTCCGGTGTAGTGATCGAGGATTCGCGCATTGTGATCCCTGGACGCGTCGTAGTACCGCATTCCCGTATCCGGGCGCCCCACGAATGCCGCGTTACTGAAAATCACCCAGGGTTCCTGATCTTCCCCAGCGAATCCTTCCCAGAACACATGGAAGGGAGCCGGCGCCGTCGAGGCCGCATCGCGATGCACGGCGTTTGGATCTTTACGGCTCGCCACCAGCCAGGCGATAAAAAGAAGGGCCGCTATGAGCGCCGCGCCCAGAATCAGCACGAGCGGTTGCCTTCCTGCCGAGGCAACCGCGTTCCCGAGGGCTATCGCCGAATCGGCGCTGGCTCCGTTCCCTCCAGCCAAGACGGCTCGCTCATGAAGTGTGAGGGCATAGCTGCCCTTGTGCAGCTCCACAACCAGTTGGTCACTTGCGCCTTCTGACCCGTAATATTCAGAGAGCTTGGCCCGTAGCCGCCCCGCTTGAACCCTGACAAATGAGTCCAGCTGTGGATCAAAGTCCGCCTGCCTGCCAAACACCTCCGTGGCTATCTGATATTCCTTAACCTGCACCCCTGGCTGCTCTTGTGCTCTCTTGGCAAGATAGCGCAAGAGTTTGCACAGGGACTCAGAACCGTGAAGCGTGTGGCTTCTGACCAACCTCTCCACAGCAGCCTGAAAATGGGACCTTTCAGACACGATTACTCCGGTTACATCGATGTAACAGGAGCCTATCAACTCGCCCATCTCCTTGCAAGCCTGCGCTTTATTTCTTGTAACCGTATCAAACCTACGGAAACTTGCGCCCACATTCGAAAAGATGAATAGTGTCGAACACATTTTCCGCTCGAGGACCATTTTCCTTTCCGGGGGGAGTTTCCCGGTGCAACGTGCTTGCCTCCCCCCGTTCTCGGAAACTGCTTTGGTGCCTGCTCGAGGCGAGTGAGCAAGGGAAGGCTGGGGGCTTTCGTGTCGCGACGGGAATGCTGCTGCCTTGGTGGTGTCTCTTTTCTTAGCCTCTTTCACTTTTCTTGAATTGGTGCAGCTCGGTCTGGCTTCGGGTCTCCCTGGGGTCAGGCTGTTTGGATTGCAGTTGGGGTGTTGTTCGTCGAGAATGTCCGGTTTCTTAGGAGGAGTGGAATGCGAAGGCGCTTGTCTATAGCACTGTTGCTTGCCTCTCTTTTCGTTTTCGGTCTATCCACATCAACAGCCTCCGCTCAGGCTGTCTTTGGAAGCATCATCGGGACGGTCACGGACTCGCAGGGCGCGGCTGTTGTGGGGGCCAAGGTCGCAGTAACTTCCGTGACCAAGAGCTTTGCCTATGACACGACCACAAATGAAAGCGGGAACTACTCCGTCACGCACTTAATCCCGGATCAATACCGCGTTCGGATCGAAGCCCCAGGATTCAAGGCCTACGACGTCCCATCTGTCCCAGTGAGCGCTGACACAGCTGCACATGTTGACGCCCAACTGCAGGTTGGCGACGTCACACAATCAATCGAAGTTACCGGCGAAGTACCCCAGCTCATAACGGATCGCGCCGATGTGGACGTGCAGTTCAGCCAGAAGTACGTCGAGGATTTGCCGGTCCTCAACCGGAACTTCACCAGTTTCGAATTGCTCTCGCCGGGCACCCAGAAATTACCCGGTTTCAACCACGCTGCCACCGAAAATCCCCAGGGTGGCGGTCAGATCCAGGTNAATGGACAGCACTTCTCAGGGACNAACTTTGAACTGGACGGTACGGATAACCAGGATCCCATNCTCGGCATCATCGTGGTGAATCCGAACCTCGACGCCATCGCNGAAACCAAAATCGCTCTTCAGGATTACGACGCGGAATCCGGCAAGGCCATAGCCGGCGTAATCAGAGTGCAGACCAAATCCGGCTCAAACGAGTTTCACGGCAGCGGCTTTTACTACTATCGCGATAGCGCCCAGCAAGCGCGCGACCCGTTCACNAACAAGCCNGGCGTTCCACTTCCCGCAGCAACCTGGAAACAGTATGGCGGTTCTATCGGTGGCCCTATCATCAAGGANAAACTCTTCTTTTTTGGNGACTATCAGGGAACCAACCAGCAGCAGGGCATCACCAACTTGTACACNATCCCCACCCCCGAGGTAGTCAAAACCTGCAATCCGGCAACGAACGCCGCGAGCGCTACGCCGGGCTTTTGCGACCTGAGCGAGTACTTGAACGCCTACGGAGCTCCGGTGGGCGGCTTTCCCAGTGGGCAGGTCTTTGATCCCACCACCCCAGGCAGCAACCCACTCACGGGTGCTGGCCGACTGCCCTTCGCGAATAACATGATTCCCATTGCCAGGATCGGCCAGAATGTCGGCAATGTCCTAGCGGACTTCCCGACGCCCACGGCGAGCGGTGTCAACAACAACTACGTCGCGAGCGGGTCGGGACCGTTTAAACAAAACTCTTTCGATGTGCGCATTGACTACAGCGCTCCGCACAACTACCAGATATTCGGGCGCTTCAGCCTTGACTACTTCTCGCTGTCCGGCACAGGCGGCCTCGGACCCCTCGGAGGATTTGGCTTTGGCCCCGGCGGTTTGGCCGGCAGTTCCAACGTTCATAACTATAGCTTGGCTAGCGGCTTCACGAAATCCATCGGCAGCAAGTGGCTTACGGACTTCCGCTTCGGGTATTTCAAATACAATCCCCAAACTGCGTACCCCGACCAGGGGGCTAGCCCTATGACTGCCTTTGGGTTTCCTGGGCTCAACACGGGCCCCGGCATTCAGGGTCCGCCTACGACCGGCGGCCTCTCTGCCTTCCAATTCACGGGCAACGGTGTTTTGGGTAACAACCAGAACCCGTTTTCCTTCGGTGACGGCTTGAATCCGGCCCGCTGCAACTGCCCGCTGACTGAAAGTGAGCAGCAATTCCAGTGGGTAAACAACTGGACGCGGATGCAAGGCAACCATACCATCAAGTTCGGCGCCGACATTCGCTACGCGATGAACCTTCGTGTGCCTAGCGACCAGAATCGTGCCGGTATCTTGGCTTTTGATGCTGGCGGTACTTCTAACAACGGAACCGCTGGTCTGGCGATGGGCACGTTCCTTCTTGGCGATGTCACATCCTTCCAGCGTTACGTCAGCACCAGCCTTAACGCGGCTGAACGGCAGAACCGCTGGTTCTTCTATGGCCAGGATTCTTGGCGCGTCAGTTCAAAATTCACGATGACCTACGGTATCCGCTGGGAAATCTATTTCCCCGAATTCGTAAACGGCAAGGGCAATGGTGGCTTTGCGAACCTGGAGCAGGGCGTGATTAGAGTCGCCGGCTACGGCCCTATCGGCACGAATGGCAATATCAACAACACGCTGAAGGCGTTTGCTCCGCGTCTCAGCTTCGCATATCAGTTCGATCCGAAGACCGTCGTTCGCCTGGGCTACGGCCGCAGTTTTGACATCGGCGTGTTCGGCTCGAATTTCGGCCACGTGGTCACGCAGAATCTTCCGGTTCTCGCGCGGCAGGATCTCTCGGACAGCACCTTTAATCCCGCAGCAACGAA
>JGI12627J18819_10000856_pt1 | contig 10308 bp, 8 predicted proteins | sample TexAe_OM1H0_M2_FD_18819 | JGI IMG/M metagenome (IMG submission 18819)
ATTCAACACCGGGTAGCTGATGTTCACCACACCATGGACCTGGTAGCTCGCCAGTTCCTCGTAACCACGTCGTCGTATCTGGTCAAGATGTCGATAGAGACCTGCCGGAGTCGGCTTGCCTGACCGCAGGCGCCTCGCTCCCAAAGCACGAGCACGCACTTCGTCGCTCTGAAAGGCGAGAATGACGTGTCCAGACGCGGTATTCAGAAGGTCAATGTTCGCTCCCGGCCTTACCGAGAAGCCCATATTTCCGGGAGCATCCGCCTGCGCGACAATCACCACCTCGGCGCTGTTGAGCATTGCAAGATGGCAGGATTGGCCGGTTTCACTCGCTACTCGTTGGACGAGCGGTCGAGCCTGGGTGATTAGGCGTTGCAGCGGACGATGTTGATGGACGATCTCAAACAATTTCAGCGTGAGTTGATATCGCTCGTCTGGACCCATCCGCGAGATGTAGCCCCGCTCTTCCAGGCACACAAGCATCCGAAAAATCTCAGGCACACTGCGCCCGAGTCGGTCCGCAATTTGGCTGTGCGTTAAAGCATCCGAGGCGGCGGCCAGCAGCTCCAGAATATCCAAACCCTTCTCCAGAGCTGGCGCTGCGTAGCGCTCGCGGCGTGAGTCTTCCACACTCGGAGTTCGCGATTTGCGTCGCATCGACATGAAGACTCAAAGCGTACTCTTTTATTTTCCTAATGAAAACACAATTTTATGAGTAGAATAACAGTTCCGGCGACTCTCGTACGAGGTCCTTGCGCGTCTTTGGCACGTTTCACATTAGGGGTGCGTAGCTTGACTTCTTCTGCAACTGAAAACAGATCGATTCTGGAGCGACCTCTCCAGGGCCTGCTCGTGGTCGATTTCAGCCAATTTCTTTCCGGTTCGCTGGCGACACTGCGTCTCGCGGATATGGGCGCTCGAGTGATCAAGATCGAGCGGCCCGGGTCCGGCGATCTGGGTCGGACAATATACCTGAGCGACACCGATGTCCATGGCGAAAACACGCTATTTCACGCCATCAATCGCAACAAGGAAAGCTATGCGGCCGACCTGAAAAATTCCGATCATCAGAAGAAGTTGCGCCAGTTGATCGCAGGTGCCGACGTGATGGTGCAAAACTTTCGCCCAGGCGTGATCGAACGCCTCGGCTTCGGCTATGCAGATGTCTCGAAAATTAACGACCGCATCGTGTATGGAATTGTTTCAGGTTACGGAAACGCGGATGCATGGCGCGAACGTCCCGGGCAGGATCTACTTGCACAGGCGCGGTCCGGCATTATGTGGTTGAGTGGAGATGAAGGCGATCCCCCGACGCCGATGGCCTTGGCCATTGCAGATATGCTCGCAGGTCATAGCCTGTGTGAAGGTATTCTTGCCTGTCTGGTGCGACGGAGCACTACCGGACGCGGAGGATTGGTCGAGACCAGTTTGATTGAGGCATTGCTGGATTTCCAGTTCGAGGTGCTCACAACGCACTTGAACGACGGTAGGCGGCCTCCGCGCAGGAGCGGCTACCGGAACGCGCACGCATACCTGGCCGCTCCCTACGGCGTTTACGACACGGCAGACAGCTATCTGGCCATTGCTATGACCCACCTTCCAACCCTAGGAAAACTGCTCGGCCTTCCAGAACTCGAAAAGATATCGGATGGGGCGGATGGCTTCCGTAAACGCGACGGCATTAAGCAAACCATTGCACGCCGCTTGAAGGAACATACAACCGAGCATTGGCTGGAGATCCTCAACGCCGCTGATATCTGGTGCTCCGAGGTCCTGGATTGGCCGAGGCTCTGCGCCAGTGAAGCTTTCCGCCAACTCGACATGGTGCAGACGCTTCATAACGGAACGAACGAAATTCTTACCACGCGGCTGCCGGTTCGATTTGATGGAAATGTGCTTAAGAGCGAGAAGCTGGCCCCCAAAGTTGGGCAGCACAATACATCGATCGAGGAAGAATTCGAACTTTAGCTTAACCCGTAAACCCGGATTGCGTTGTCATGGAACAATTTCTTTTGGTTTAACTCGCCCGCAGCTTGCGTGAGGGCTCTCAGACTGTTCACCCATTGTGCAAAGCTCGCTGAGAGGGTACAAACGGGCCAATCGCTGCCAAAAAGAACGCGGTCCCAGCCGAAGCTCTCGACCACCTGCTCGACAAAGGGCTGCAGATCCGCTGCCGTCCAATTCTTTGGATCCGCATACGCTACCAGGCCGGAAATCTTACAGTGGACATTGGGGAACTTTGCAATCCCGGAAATATGAGCGCGCCAGGGATCAAGGTCCCGTTCCTTCACTCGCGGAACTCCGCAGTGGTCAAGAATAAATTTAGTATTGGGGCACTTCTTGACAAGGTCTAGCGCGATCGGGAGCTGGCGCGCGAGAACGCAAATATCAAACGACAGGCCGTACTCAGGGAGAGCGGCGACGTTGCTGGCGAAAGTATCTCCCTTCCCTACTTCGTCGGGTTGTGTATGGAGTACGCGACGAATTCCTTTCAGCTTCGGATGCCCAGCGATCTTCTCCAAGTAGTCTCGGAAGTCCCGGTTTTCCGGGCGGCCACAGGCCACCACCCCTTCGAGTGGATTGTCCGGACGATCGGCAAGCTCGAGAAGATGTTTAGTTTCGTCGAGCATGTAGCGCTCATCGACATCGGCTTCAAGGTGGACTGATTTCACCACTCCTAATCCTGAAGCCGCTGACAGGTAATCCGGCATCCTAAAAGACCGCTTCAGTTGCGGAACAGATTCCAACCAGGAATATCGAAACAGGTCTATATCCCAGAGATGCTGGTGTGTGTCGACGATCTGCATATGTGTTCAGGNTCGCAAACTTTACTTTCTAGCGAGGAAAGCTGTCAATCAGTCGCAATGGAAAACTTCTTCCATGTTCGCCCACCACTCGCCTTCAGCGCGGGTGTCTAGCGGCTTCTGCATGGGCATCATGACTGCCCACCATTCCTGCGTTTTCGGATCCGCGGCCATCTTCGCCATCTCCGCCGCATAATCGGAGCCGTGATACTCGAAGTATCCGAACAGGAGATCGTCCTTGAGGAAGATGGAATAATTTCGAATGTTGCACTTTCGGATCATGTCCAGAACTTCTGGCCACACAGCAGCGTGGTATCGCTTATATGCGTCCAGAGACTCNGGCCTTACCCGGATCACGGAGCCATAACGTTGCATTGCCTTTCCCTCTCTTCCGATGGCGTTCCAACTAGTGAAACCCGGACCAGAAAACGAACCTTGCCGTGATTGAAGGCGCCCTACTATATTCGAAGCCCGCGAAACTTGACTAGAGTTTCGTGTTCGCGAGTTGAGGCTTCGGTTAGTTCATGGCACATCTCACAATAACCTCAGTGGAAACGCGTGACGTCCGATTCCCTCTTTCNGAGGGCGCGGGCAGCGATGCAGTGCATTCCGGAGCAGAGTACGCGTTCGCCACCACCCTGCTTGGAACNGACCGGGACATCTTCGGAACGGGCATCGTACTCACCCTCGGGACGGGCAATGAGATTGTCTGTGAAGTGATTGAATTGCTGGGCGGGGAGATCGTGGGCCGCGACGTCGGTGAGCTGATGGCCGAATTCGGCGAGGTCAGCCACAAGCTTTCACAACATCCGCAGCTTCGCTGGCTGGGGCCCCATAAAGGCGCTGTTCACCTAGCACTTGCTTCGCTCACCAACGCCTGTTTTGACCTTTGGGCCAAGAGCCGCAGTGTGCCGCTATGGCGACTCCTTCTCGAACTCGATTCCCCGCAGTTGGTCGCGCTTCTCGACCTGAGTTACCTCGAAGACGTTTTGTCGCGAAAAGAGGCTGAAGACCTGCTTCGCGCAAATGCAAGGTCGCGCGTGCAACGAGAAAGCATATTGAGAAACGGGTACCCGGGGTATGACACCTCGGTCGGCTGGTTTCAGTATGATGATGAGCGCGTCAGAGAATTGACCCAACAAGCAATAGACCGCGGGTTTCACGCTTTCAAACTAAAGGTCGGCTCTGCGGACGGCCAGCGGGACATCCGGCGTGCGCAGATGCTTCGCGAACTCGCCGGCGCCAAAGCACTCATCATGTTCGACGCCAACCAGCAGTGGACTCCAACGCGAGCCTCGCAAATGTGCCGAGAGCTGCGGCCGATGAATCCGTTTTTTATTGAGGAGCCCACACATCCCGATGATATTCATGCTCATGCCGTCTTAGCAGCCGAACTGAAACCGGTATCAATCGCTCTGGGGGAACACGTTCCCAACCGGATTATGTTCAAGAACTTCATGCAAGCGTCCGCGGTGCAGATTGTTCAGGTGGACTGCACGCGCGTGGCGGGAATTTCAGAGTTTCTTACAGTCAGCTTGATGGCGCGGAAGTTCGGACTCAAGGTGGTGCCTCACGTTGGAGATATGGGACAGATCCATCAGCACCTTGTTCTGTTCAACCACATCGCTCTGGGTCACGAGGCACTGTTTCTTGAGTGCATTCCACATCTACAGGAACATTTTGTACACCCGGCACGCGTCGAGAACGGTGTTTATATCACGCCCGAAGCCCCCGGCTCTTCTTCGGACCTAAAAGACGTGCGACCCAAGTAGATTGACCTNGGAGTCGATTTCGGCGGGCCGAACGGCCCTTTTTTCCGACATCGAACGATATTCGGCGAATACCACCTGAAGAGTTCGCAGGTTGTCGCGACCGCTGGTCTCAGCCTCTGTCCGGTCTTCGATTGCACGCATCAGTGAAGCCATCGGGCCTATGAAGGCATCTGGTATCCACATGCTGTCGAGGCGTGCGGAAAACCAATACCCCGCATTTCGCTTCGACATGAACTCGAGCGTGTCCGGGCGACCCGCCGGATAGTTGTACATCAGCCCGATAGTCCCTTTGATCACGCCTTCCGTTCCTTCCAAGCGAAAGATCGCATATGGATCATCTTGCCAAGTCGTGTGGCAGACATCAATCAGGACCTGCAGACCTGAGTCGTACTCCCAGGTAGTCAGAGTTTTCGTTTCTGCGCGAGTAGTCTCGCCGGGAGCCCTGCTTCCACTCGTAAATACAAAGGCTGGGTCACCCAACAGGTATCGAAGCGAATCGATGTAGTGGATGCTGTGAAACATGATTTCCACCTTGTTGCCTTGGTAGATCCAGGGCCAGAGACTCCAGTCCGTTTTGCAATGCACTTGGATACAGGCGTAAGTCGGTGTTCCAAGCCAGCCATCATCAATCAGAATGCGGGCACAACGAATGCCGGCGTCCCATCGCATTTGTTGATTGACAGCGATCTTCACCTTGGCCCTTTCCGCGAGTTCACAATTACGCACGGCTTTTGCGTAATCTTCAGCGAAAGGCTTTTGGCACAGCATATTTTTTTGGGCAGCGGCAGCATGCTCAACGATTACGGCCTGCTCTGCGGGGTAGACCGCAATATCGACGATCTCGACCTGATGGTCAGTCACGAGTTCGTCAACGCTGCCAAATACTCGTGGAATCGCATGCTCCTTGGCGGTTCGTTCCGCTTTCTCGCGGTCACGATCGGTAATGCCCAGAATCTTGAACCCGGCTTTCTTGTAGGCGGGGAGATGTGCGTAATTGACAATTCCGCCGGCACCGACAATCCCAATACCGTGGTCCAGTCGTTTCGGCAGTTTCGGCTTGTAATCCAAATGTGGAAAGATCTCAGGCATCGTGAGATTCCCTAACGTTCGAACGCAAGCGCAAACTCTAGCAGTAACGTCTAGAGAGCGGAAAGGTTTTTGTCACAGCTCGCATACAGTCCCCGCAAGTTTCAACCTGTGAAACTCGCGCGTTCATATGTCGCAGAAGTTCATCCGAGACTTGCGCCTGGCACACCTTTCGATTTACGATCCGCTCTTTTTAGCACGATTGTGATGATCGTTCCGCTCTCGATGAAGGTAAGGAGTAATCGATGAAACTCATCCGCTTCGGAGAGCCAGGCAAGGAAATTCCTGGAGTTCTTCTCCAGGATTCCACCCGTCTGGACGCTTCTCCTTTCACTCGAGATTACGATGAGGGCTTCTTTTCGGATGATGGACTTCGCGGTCTGCTGAAGTGGCTTGAGAGGAATGGCTCATCAGCTCGCCGAGTCCCTGATTCCGTCCGCCTCGGACCACCAATCTGCCGCCCCAGCAAAATTGTCTGTATCGGCCTGAACTTTCTTGATCATGCGAAAGAAAGCAATATGGAGATCCCGAAAGAACCGGTGATTTTCTTCAAATCCACAACGTCGCTCGTGGGCCCCAATGACGATCTGATGATTCCGAAGAATGGCTCGAAGGTTGATTGGGAAGTGGAAGTCGCGGTCATTATCGGGCGCAGGGTAAGCTACGTAGATCGAGACGAAGCACTTGACTACGTCGCCGGTTACGCTCTGCACAATGATTATTCAGAGCGCGTCTTTCAGCTTGAGCGCGGTGGACAATGGGTCAAGGGAAAGAGCGCAGACACGTTCGCACCGTTGGGTCCATTCCTGGCGACCCGCGACGAGATTCCCGACACCGGTCACCTGGGCATGTGGCTGAAGGTCAATGGCATTTACCGGCAACGAAGTTCCACCAGCCAGATGATTTTTGACCTACCCACGCTTGTCAGTTACGTCAGCCAATTCATGACCTTGCTGCCAGGCGACATCATCAGCACTGGAACTCCCGCTGGCGTCGGCCTTGGAATGAAGCCTCCGCAATATCTGAAGTCGGATGATGTTGTGGAACTCGGCATTGACCAACTCGGGGAATCGCGGCAGAACGTGGTTGCCTGGCGACCGGCGCTCTACGAAGAAAGGGTGTCCAGGGCAAGATGATCGGGCATGCATTAGAGTCTGCTTTAGAATAGCGCCGTGATCCCGAGTTCGCACTTCAGGGGCCTGCCCGTTCTGCTGATTTTCGTGCTTCTGCTCCACGGACCTGGAGGCTCAGCACAGGAGCCCAACACGAAGCCGACGTCTTCCAAAGTCACTGTTCCCAAAATTCATTTCGAAGACCTAGCCTCCAAAGTTGGTCTCGAAGCTGTAAATGTCTACGGCGGGGACACGCACAAGGAATTCATCATTGAGACTACGGGCAACGGAGCCATCATCTTCGATTACGACAATGACGGATGGCCCGACATCTATCTTCCGAACGGCTCGACTATTGAAGGCTTCCCTAAAGACAAAGCTCCGATAGGGCATCTGTATCACAACAACCAAAACGGCACATTTACGGACGTGACTGCTCGTGCCGGCCTTGCGCGCTCGGGTTGGGGACAAGGCGGTTGCGTCGGTGACTACGACAACGATGGCTACCTCGACCTGCTGGTCACATACTGGGGACAGAATGCTCTGTACCACAACAATGGGGACGGCACATTCACGGACGTGACTGCAAAAGCAGGTCTGAATACAGCAAAGGACCAGTGGAGCACGGGTTGCAGCTTCGTGGATTATGACCGCGACGGCAAAGTCGATATCTTCCTAGTCCGCTATGTGGATTTCAGTTACAACTCTGTCCCGCACCCAGGACAGGGCCGCTGGTGCCAGTGGAAGGGCATAAATGTCATGTGTGGTCCCCGGGGTTTGAAGCCCGGAACAAGCGCGCTTTATCACAACAATGGGGATGGCACCTTCAGTGATGTCTCGCAGAAATCCGGGATCCACGCCACAACGGCATGTTACGGGTTCACTTCCTTGACGTCAGACTTCGATCAAGACGGATGGCCCGACATCTACGTTGCGTGCGATTCAAACGCCAACCTCCTCTATCGGAACAATCGCGACGGAACGTTTGGCGAGATTGGGAAGAAGGCAGGGGTTGCATACAACGAAGACGGCTCGGAACAGGCAGGCATGGGTCTTTCCAGTGATGACTTTACGCATAGCGGATACCAGGACATCGTAAAAACAAACTTCAGCGACGACACTCCAACCGTGTATCTGAATCGCGGGGAAAATAACTTCGACGACGTCACATATTATTCGGGTCTCGGAAAAATTAAAACTTGGCTGGGATGGGGAGTGCAGTTCTACGACTTCGACAATAGCGGATGGCCGGGAATTCTGATCGCTAACGGCCACGTTTATCCCGAAGTGGATGGGAAGGCTCTTGGAACCAACTATCGCGAGCCGAGGGTTGCGTACTACAACCTTCGCAACGGAACCTTTGCTAACATCACAGCTGAAGCAGGTCAAGCTCTTTCGGAAAACCATTCCGGGCGTGGACTTGCGCTTGGCGACCTTTTCAATGATGGACACCAGGAAGCTCTCGTCAACAACATGAACGAGAAGCCCTCGCTCTACTACAACACTGCCCCAGTCGAGAACTGGATTACCCTGAAACTCGAGGGCGTGAAATCAAACCGTGCGGCTTTAGGGGCTTCTGTGACACTGCAGCAGCGAGGCGACAAGCGCCAGCAGGAAGTCCGCAGCGGGGACGGCTATATATCACAAAGCGATCTGCGATTGCACTTCGGCCTCGGGCAATCGTCCAAGGCGGAAAAAATTGTCATTCGCTGGCCCAGCGGTTTGGTCGAAACTCTCTCCGGCTTAGCTGCGAATCACTATTACGAGGTGCGTGAAGGCCAAGGAGTTGATGCTAGCAAGACACGCTCGGCGAGTTCCATTCGCATCAAACCATAAGCCACATGCTGCGCCTCGAGACTCTCTAGGCCGCGCCCCCGACAGAGATAATTGCGATCGCAATTACCAAAACAGCGACTCCGGCCCAGTTGTATGCGAGTGCGCGTCGGCTCGCCCCTTTCCACTCTCCGCTCACGGCTCCCCAAAACAACGCTGCGATGATATCGATGGTCATGAAAATAGGCCACCCAATGATCCCCCCGAGTGCGCCCATGAAAACTGCTCCCACCCCATACGTCAGGGTTCCTCCAAACCACAGTGCTCCCATCGAGATGCCGAGCAGCCAATGAATCAGGGAGTTCCCCTGACGAAACGAATTCCACGTACGGTTTTGATTCAGCAATCGAACACAATAGAGAAAATTCGCCAGGAATCCGCCAGAAACTGCCAATGCCCATATCGGATTCGCCGCCATCGTGNTGCTGGCACCAAGTTGCAACGCGCGTAATCTCAGTTGGTCGCCGAAAACAAAGCTGAAATTCAACATCGAGGAAAATATCCCAGAAAAGATGCAGATGATTAGTCCCACAGTGAAACCGGAACGCTCGCCCTCGCTGCCTCCAATGTCGCGTTCTCGCGCCCGACCAGCGACAGCCAGAAGTATTAGTCCCAGCGCCATTACAAGAGTACCGAGGACCAGTGCCGCGCCCCGCTTCGTCATCAATTGATCCGGGTGAAGTATCGTCATCGGCAGTAAGGATCCGAAACAGGCCGTAATGCCAAGAATCAGCGCGAAACCAAGCGCCAGACCAACGCGACTAATCCCAAGTCCAAACAGTGTTGCGCCTACTCCCCAGAGAATACCGAAAAGTAAAACCTTTACCAGCGCGGAGCTCGGCGCTCCGGTGTATACGCTGCCAAGCTGCGGCACTGTCACGAAGGCAATTGCCCACGGAATTACGACGAGCCCGAAAACAGCAAATATCAACCAGCTGTTTTCCCATCGCCAATCGACCATCCTTTTCATGGGGGCCGCAAAACTGCCATTTAGAATTCCCGCCAGAACAACGAGCAAAAGTCCCACGACAAGATTTGCGGTCATTTAGTTTCCAGGTGAAGAGTAGGTGTTTTCGTTTGTGAACAAGAACGAGCGGAGAAAATGAACCATGCGGGTTCCGCAGGTCAAGGGAAATCCACCAGAGAGTTCGGCTATTGGTGCAGTTTGAACCGCACCCGTTGGCAGAACTCGAGTGCCTTTGACACCTCGGGGATGTATCCAGTAAATTCACGAAGCTTCTCGGATGCTCCGCAAATCCTGGCTTGAGGTTTCGAGTTGATCATCACCTCGATCGAAGTTCGCGTCTGTCGCAACCAGTCCCGTGTGGATGGGAACGAAGGTATGCGTGCAGGTGGCAGATCCAACTTCGACTTCCTCATCATCTCCATGAAGACCGACGCGGGAGTCGAGGGCAACGCTATGGGTTTCGCCGGGCGGGGTGCGGAAATGGCGGACGGGATCGCCGCCTCGGCCCTTAAGCCGTTTTTCTTGGGCAGGGACCCGCTGTTTCGCGAACAACTCTGGCAGGAGTTTCGAACGTATGACAGGTGGTGGAATCACGCCCCCATCTATTCGTACGGGCCATTCGACACTTGCCTTTGGGACATTGCGGGAAAAATGGCTGGTGTGCCTTTGTACAAGCTTCTCGGCGCCTATCGAGAAAAGGTGCCGGTTTATGCGAGTTCGTTTGCGCTGAACTC
>JGI12627J18819_10000857_pt1 | contig 10307 bp, 11 predicted proteins | sample TexAe_OM1H0_M2_FD_18819 | JGI IMG/M metagenome (IMG submission 18819)
CCGATGACGGCGGCCGAACTTGCGAAACCTATACGCCAAGCTGTCGCGTTGTGCCAGGACTGCATCGCCACGCAAATAGCGAGCGATGTCCTCATCAAAGGCGTTTGCGGTGGCGTAACGTTCCGCCGGGGACTTCTTCAGTGCCTTGATGACAATGGTGTCGAGGTCGCTGTCCACCAAGTTCGCTCGCCGTTTGCCGCCCGTGCCGCGCGCACCCGCTGCCGTCTCGGTGAGAATCACCCGGCTGGGCGGCGTCGGATCGGATTGCAGAATCGCTTCCTCGAGGGCCCCGCGCGTTTCGCGTTTCAGGCGGTACGGGCGCTCACCGATCAGAAGTTCGTACAGCATAACGCCCAGGGCGTAGACATCCGCTCCGGTGGTAATAGGCGCGCCTGCGATTTGTTCGGGCGCGGCATAGTCGGGCGTGAGCGCACGCCCGCCGATGCGCGTCAGTTCCGTTTCCTTCGCTTCGCCTTCGGTCAGCAGCTTGGCTATGCCAAAGTCCAGCAGATAAACCTGTCCGTCGGGGGTCACCATGATGTTGGACGGTTTCAAGTCGCGGTGAATGACCAGGTGCGCGTGCGCATATTGAACTGCACTCAAGACCTGGCGAAAGATCTGCAGCCGTTCGCGGATCGGCAGCTGCCTGGAGTCGCAGAAGCTGGTGATCGGGACGCCGGCGACGTACTCCAGGGCGAGGTAGGGCTGACCATCCTCGGCGAATCCGGCGTCGATTAGCCGTGCAATATTCGGATGATTCAAGCCGGCAAGGATTTCCCGTTCGCGTACCGAGCGCTCGAGCAGAACACGGCTAACGAGCGCGGGATGCACGAGCTTCAGAGCGACCCGGCGGGTAAAGAGGCCGTCGGCGCGTTCCGCAAGCCAAACGCTGCCCATGCCCCCATGCCCCAATAGCGACAACACCCGATAGGGGCCGAAAAGTCTGCCGATGAGGGCGGACTCATCGTCCAGGAGCGTTCCAGCCGGCGACGCTAGAAGGCCGCGCGTCTGCAAGATCTTCTGCCGGTCTCGCTCCTGAGGGCCGAGCATCTTTCGCAGGAATTCGGCCCAGCCGGGTTCGGACTGATCAAGACGGGCCAGCCACTCGGCGCGTTCCTCGGCGGACAAGTCAATGGATTCGTCGAGCAGCTGCGATAAATGCTGATACTGCGCGGCCGTCAATCCCTTGAGCAACGTGCCGGAAATCGGTGGATCAGGCGTCATGCAGTTTCTTTGATCGTCGAATGCGGGAAGCATACCGCAGACGACTTCGGATCGGTCGCAGGGGGAGTTGCCGGAAGTCTGAGACATTCACAACCGGCTGGCGGACGCGCTATGTTGGCTGACGTCGCTCTTTTAGCGCGACGCTCACTCGACTCCTTTTAGTACTGCGTCGAGCGTGACCCCTTCGCACAGCGGCTTGGGTCCAGGCAGCGCCGAAAGTCCGACGCGATTGTGCCAGACCACCTGCATGCCGACTGCCGCTGCGCCGGCCACATCCCCACTGCTGCCCGCGACGAACAGCGCGTCTTCGGCCCTGACATTGAGAGCGCCGAGGACAGCGCGATAGGGCTCAGGGTGCGGCTTATAAAATCCCACTTCTGCCGCTGTCACAATCGCATCGAATGCTACACCGCAACGCGCGGCCGCACGCCGTCCTAGTTCGGTGGAACAGTTAGTCACAACGCCCAGGTGCAACCCTCGCGCGCGCAGGTGGGCGAGCACGCGCGGAACTTCCGGCCAGGGGGTCAAAGTATCCCAATTTGCGAGCAGCGCGGCGGCAGCACTGGCGGGCAACTCTGCATCGGCAGCTGCTTCTGCCACCAGTTCCTCGTACGGCCGGTAAGGACCGCGGGTGTAAGTCAGTTCCAAATAGCGGACGCGCCAGCGCCGGCCCGGCATCTCGCCGCCCGCGGCTCTATCCCAGACGCTCCAGCTATCCAGGAGAGCGGTGAGGAGGTCGAAGATGACGGCCCTCGTCAAGTGGCAGCCCAACGATAGTGGAACGGAGGCGAAGTAAACTGACCTTCAAAATGCCCCGCACAGGCGCGCGGGGCATAGACGTTCATCGCTTTAGTAACCAACCGGAGTCGGGTTCGACTGTAGTGTAATCCCCCCGAAGATTCCGTCAGTTTGATCACCAAAGCCTGCGGTGTAGAAGAGCGTGGTGATGGGCTTGTCGGCATCACCATTGCCGAACACCAGCGACCACAAGCCCGGAAACGCCATTGGCTGCCCAGTGCTAGACATCAGCGGTCCGTCGAAGTTAGCCAAAGATGCTCCCTTGGGAGAAAAGATATTAATTGTCCCGTCGCCAAAGTTGCCAATGAGCACGTCCCCCTGCAGGGCTCCAAAACCCGCCGGCGCCATCGCGACTCCCCAAGGAGCGTTGAGCGTGCCCGCCGAGGCAAACTGACTGACCAGGTTACCGCTGAAGTCGAAGACATCAACGTAGCCAAGGCCGGCTCCCGTGATTTCGTCATGTTTTGCGGCGTCCTGCTTCGCGAATGTCACGTACAGATTACCATTCAACGCCTGAATACCGAACGGCACGAAGCCTGCCGGGATGTTCGGGTCGAGGAATTTTCCCTGCATCGCGGCAGGTTTGGAAAAATGAGTGTCGAATACGTCGACTTTATTGTTGTGCAAGTCCGTCGCGTACAGGAATGTGGCGCCCCCGACAGAGCCAATAGCGAGACCCTTATACACCGCATGCTCGGCGCCATTCGCCACACTGTCGTCGAAAACGGTGACGGCGGTTGCACCACTGTCGGTTGCCCATGCGGCAATCGTTCCGGCCTCGCCGTCAAACATGAATAAGGCCGATTCCTGGCCATGAGTGGTTGCAATCAAAAATCCTCCACTGCCGTTGAAAACCTGGCCGGTCGGATTGGCAGGATCGCCGGCGCTTGACTCGGGAATCGCGATCCCGACACTGGCAGATCCGGTGACCGTTTGTGTTTCGTTGGCACCAATACCGCTATACAAGGTGGACAGGTTGTTGTTGTTGTCGGCAATCCAGAAAGGCATGCTTGGTCCCACGGCCAGTCCCCAGGGGTTTTGCAAATTCGTGTCGAACGTTTTCGCGCTGGCGATTACGGTGGTTTTGTTCGACACCAATGCAGTATCGATGAATCCCGCGGCGGCAGGCGGAACTTGAGCGGATCCGCCGCCTCCGCCGCCGCAACCGGCAACCATGACAGCGCAGACTGCGCCGAGCTGTGCCGACCGTGATGCGCGATTGAAAATACTGGAATACAAGAACATTGACTCTCTCCGAGATAATTAAGGATGTTGATTGGCTGGTATTTGTACCGAGAAAACGCCATCGCGTTGAGTCGAAACGCGGATGTAATATCGGTCTCCATCACTTGGATTGAGCGACGGAATAAAACCCGATGACGGTGGGTCTTACTGTCAGCGCGCAGTACGATCTTCAGCTGAGGTGTTCATTCGCGGCGGCGCATAGCGCATGAGCCTTTCCGTTGCGCCCGGCTTAAAAAGATTCACTGACTAGCGGTTCTTCTCTTGTTCCTGTTGGTACAGGGCGCGATAGTCATAGGTTGGATAGAACTCGGTTCGGTAGCCGCCCCATGCTTTCTGTTCTATGAGGTGATTGATCTCTCGGAGCTTCTCCGCCGGGAATCGCAAAGTCACAACTTGGCCGATGCCCATCAGCACGTACCACGACACTATATCGACACCGGCTGGCGGGAAGCTTTGATACCAGCCGGTTGCTTTGAGATGCGCATTGATCTCATCGAGAGTCTTGGACTCATCGTGACGCAGGAAAATAGTGATCATTTCCATGCCGGGCCCTCCAGTGGGCGAGGGAACCGCGCTGGCCGGTTTGATTGTCTCGCTGACGGCCACCGCAGGCTTCACAAGCAGGAATGCAGACAACATTTGCCAAAGGTTTCGTCGGGTTAGCATAGAAGCGCTCGTCGGTGGCCTCGGGTGAAACTTGTAACGCAAGGATTGCTCATAGCGCCATTCGAAAGATTCGGGAAAGTCGTGCCGGAAAGCGCCGACAAAGGCACGCAAGCTCCTTCAACCCCGAAAATGCGAGGCTTGCCACAACACCCGCCCAAAAAGTGTGAGTTAGATTCAAGATAGGCGGGTGGGCCTCCGCGATGATGATAGTCGCCGGGAATCCCCATGCAGGTACCATCCATTTTTTCTACGCTTTGGCGCGAACAACCAACCGCGAAGCAGGAACTGCGTGAGGGTAGCGCCATGCTATGGGACGCTCACGGATCTATGCGATGCGGTAATCCTGTCCGTAGTTGGCGGGTATTGTCTCAGTGGCTCAAGTCCCGAGGTGATCAGCCGGAGGACTACGGCTGGCTTTCCGCGCGCATGGCTACCTGGGACGAAAGAGTGATCTCGCAGCTAATCGAGGCGCGTGTCACACGCCTATTAGTCCTCAGGCGTTCAAGCGAGGTNCTTGATGTAGTGGCGCAGCGCTTGCGCGTGGACCCGAATTTTCGCCCCTTAACAGCCGCCGATACTCTGACTGTGGCGCAGATCGCGGCCCGCACTGGCGCACAGCGGATCTCGCGAATCCTATTGTCCGACTTCAGCAGCCGCTTTCCCGGAGATCCTCGAGATTCGGTTGCGGAGGCTCTCAAACGGCGTTTGACAGAACAAACGCCTGCTCGAATGCGAGCGTAAACATAAGATCCGAACTTTGGATCACCGCCGCTAACGCTGCAGGTCGCGCTCAAGGACGTCGGCGATTCGAGCATTGATCCGGGTGGACTCTTCGCGCAAGGCGACGATTTCAATATCCAAGATGTAGGTTCGGTCGGAGTCCCGACCCAGGGCTTCACGTTCGGCTTCCAAGCGGCCGGCCTCTTCGTCAAGCAATTTTTCGCGCTCGTAAAGCTGCTGCAAATGGTCGTGTGTACCTGTGGGCATTGTTCCCCATAGTGCCATGCCGGCCGCGCCCGTCAATGCAACGGCGCGGTACATAGCGCCCGACCTTCTCGGCGCCGGCCCAGCCGAGTAGTCGTCACGATTCGCGCTATGTTATTGCACCGACACCACTCGATCATCTCGGGACCGGGTGGAGGGTCCTGTTGTCATATACATCGCAATCTTGGCAAGGCCATGGAGGAGCAACGGCAGCAGAAAAATATCGTCAACTACTCCTAATACCGGAATTGCGAAATTAAAGGGCTCGAAGGTGAATAACCCCAAAGCCAGGGTTGCCGGTAACAGCCACGTCGGACGGTTCGGGTGCCTGAGTGCCTGCCACAGAATCTTCAGGTCATTGCGGCTCATGCGCCAGAGTCGGAATATCGCTCGCATAATGCCCTCACTTAAGTTCGCCCATCAGTTTGACCGTGGGCCTTGAAGGTGGTTCAGCCGGATAGTCACCTAGATCATTTCGCTAACAGCGGTTATCTACCGGACGCCGTAGCAGCCCATGCCCTCGTGGCGTGGCATGTATCCATGGCTCGCTTGTAGGCTTCGCGTCCGCTGGTACGGCCCACATAGTCCTGCTCTGACCGACCAAGGACTACGCCCCCAGCTCTGGTAGCCAACTCGAGGGCGTAGGTCACCGAAATGTCGGCCGCGGTAAACGCATCGCCTGCAAGAAAGGGGGTGCGCGCGAGCTGCCGCGTCACCAAACTCAGCCTGCTATCGAACACTCCCTGTGCCTGGCCGGCGCTCCAGTTCCGCCTCTCAGCCTCTGGCGCGAAATTGCGGGCACCAACGACGAAGTAAATGGAGGCGGCGAGGCCGGCCTCACCCAGATGCAGGAACTGTTGGTACGCTGGGAAGGCCGGATCGTGCGGATCCGGCGCGAGCGGCGTCGGCCCATGGCGGGCCATCAGATACTCCATAATCGCAATCGACTCGACCATGCTAACTTCGCCATCCTGGATCGCGGGAATGAACCCAGCGGGGTTGATGGCCAGAAACTCAGTATCCTTCTCGACGCCTGCAAGCAGGTCTACCGGCCTGAGTCGATACGGGAGCCCCATCTCCTCCAGCAGCCAGACGACCCGAAAGCCCCTCCCTTCGCCAAAGACCGTAATCATCTGCAAAGCCCTCGTTGATGCGGCCTAAATGGTATAGCGCGGCGACGACGTGATCGCAACCGGTCTTGTGAGGGGGAAATCGGAACCGGCGCAATGGCAGCCGGCGGAGTAAAATGCTTTTCGCTGTTTGGAGATCGTTATGACACGTTTGATCCTGGCTTCGCTGTTGCTGGCAACTGCTTTCGTCGCTTCTTCCGCAACTAAGCTGCTCGAGCACATACCGCTTGAGTGGCGGCCAACCTCGAATCTGCAGCTCGGAACCATGCAGACGATCGCCACGACCGTTACCTTCGGGACCTTTACCGATGGACGTGAGAATAAAGAAGCCATTGGCGAGAATCGAGAAAATGACGTACCGAGGCCCGTCACAACCAACGCCGACGTCGGCGCGTTTGTCGGAATGCACATGCGACACTTGTTTGATGAGGCGGGGATCAAGACGGTCGACAGCGGTGGGGCGGTGACCATCAAGGGGGATGTGCAGAAGTTTTTTGTCCGGGAGGATAATACCTATAAGTCAGAGGTGACCGTACAACTCGTTGTAAGCGATGCCGCAGGAAAGATTTTATGGAAAGGTCTCGCTTCCGGCGAAGCCACACGCTTCGGGCGCTCTTACAAGCCAGAGAACTACTACGAGGTGCTGTCTGATGCTGTCGTGAACACCGTCAGTTCGATGCTGCAAGCCGCGGAGTTTCAGAGAGCGCTATCCGGGCATGCTGCCGGCCCGGGAATTTCGTAGTGCTCGCGCCGGCGGCTCAGCAGCCGCTCAAATGCGGCCGCGTAGGAGCCGCATGAAATCTATTGTTCTCGTCAGCGCGTTGATGGCTTTCAGTGCCGTTGCGAGTGGTCAGCAAATGGCGATCACTTTCGATGATCTTCCGGTTCATGGAGCGCGTCCGCAGGGAGAAACACGGCTCGAGATAATACAATCCATCCTCGAGACGCTTAAGGACGAAAGACTGCCGCCGGTGTATGGATTCATCAACGGTGGGCGGGGTGCGGAGGATCCTGACTCGCTTTCTGTTCTGCGGGCGTGGCGGAAAGCCGGGCAGCCGTTGGGAAATCATACGTGGATGCATTTGGATTTGAACAAGGAAACTCCGGAGGAGTTCGCGGCGGACGTGCTCAAGAATGAGCCTTTGCTTGGAACCTTGATGGGCAAGACGGATTGGCATTGGCTGAGGTATCCCTACTTGCATGAGGGTGACACGGTCGAGAAGCGACGTGCAGTGCGGGCGTGGTTATCGGCACACAGTTACAAGATTGCCGAAGTCAGCATGGATTTCGAGGATTATCTTTGGAATGAACCGTACGCACGATGTATGGCCAAGCATGATTCAGCCTCGATCGCCAAGCTTCACGACAGCTATTTGGCGGTGGCGGAGCAGTACTACGGCGTTTCCCGGGAACTTTCGCAGCTGGTCTATGGGCGAGACCTGAAATATGTGCTGCTAATGCACGTGGGAGCGTTCGATGCGCGGATGCTGCCGGAGTTGCTGGCTATGTATCGCTCGAAAGGCGTGAGATTCGTCGGTCTACCGGAAGCGATGTCGGATCGTGCGTATCAGGATGACCCGGACATCGGAGAGGCGACGGGTGGAACGCTCTTGGAATTGATGATGCAAAAGAAGAAGATCAAGTTTCCCGAGAACACCAAGCCGTACAAGGAACTGGAAGCGATGTGCCGCTGAACGCGATCGCCGACCAAGGCGGTTGCGCAGCCCGCTTGCCCTTTGAACGAGCTATGATCGTGCCAAGCACGCAGCATTGGCGGTAACTCGTGGAAAACAACTGGCGTTTACCTTGGGACGGAGAATGCCGGTGCGGGCAGGTACGCTTTCGCATTAGCGAGCCACCGATCATGACAGCGGCATGTCATTGCACTGGCTGCCAGCAAATGAGCGCCAGCGCGTATTCCTTGACCGCGATGGTGCCGAGCACTGGATTCGAAGTTACGAGCGGCACGCCCGTTATCGGGGGATTGCATGGTGCTATTCGTCATTTCTTTTGTCCGCATTGCATGACTTGGATGTTTACAAGGCCAAACGGCTTTGACCAGTTCGTGAACGTGCGCCCAACGATGCTGAAGGATTCTTCTTGGTTCAAGCCGTTTATTGAGACCTATACGAGCGAAAAGCTGCCCTGGGTGACCGTTCCTGCAGTTCACAGTTTTCCGCGATTTCCGGCAATGGAAAATTTCACAGCCCTGATAGCGGAGTTCGCCAGGCACATGAGAGCCTGAGCCTTGATTACACGGGGCGGCGTCGTTTCCGTGCTGCCATTTTTTCCGACCCCCATCTATCGCGAGTGATAATCTGCGAAGCACGGCGCGTTCTTCGATGTCGTACGATGCGCCGTTCGCAAGTATCATGGGCATCATGTCGTTTCAACTTCCCGTTTCCGCATTGTGGAGTTCCATTGCAGGTGTCCTCCGGGGTACCTCGCTGGCGCTGTCGTTGCTTCTCATCTTCATTTGCTCAGGGTGTGTGTCCTCACGGGACCGAATCGCGCCCGTGGACGACCCACCGCTGGTCACGGATACCGCTCCGATGCCCCTGTTGCACGATGTCCCGACGGCTGCAATCGAGGCAAAGAGTGAGGGTGACAGTGAGGTTCCGGTGGCCGTCGCCGAGTCGGAAAAGCAAGAGGCACCGCCCAAGCCTGGAGACTTGGCTGAGTTGATCGTCAAGGGGCGCACGCGCGACGTGGTTATCCGCGACTTGGTTGCCGAGGGCCAGGCGCAGCTGCGCGACGTGGAACTTCAGTACGTCTTTACCGGTAAGGCTGGGCATGAGGTGCTGCGCGGCCGGCCGGTCGCCTTCGCGCTGTGGAGCGAAACGCAGAAGAAATGGACCATTGCCCACCTGGAAATCCCCCGCCCACCCGTGAAGTGGAAGCCGGGCCGCGGGGAACTGCCTTTCACGATGCGTACTCCCGGAATTGAGGCACAGCACGTAAAGGGAACGGGCGCGGAGCGCCTAATGTTTACGTTTTCGCGCGGCGGCGAGGACCTGAAGGTGTACGGTCGCAAGTTTCCGGTGTTCGACAACACCCTGGTGAAAAAGAAGCGCTGGCGCGAGGCGGCGGCGTCGGCGCGATCCATCGTCTACTTACCCTTTACCTCCGATACTCTTGACCCACGCTTCATCGTTACCGGTAGGGACTTCCTGCTCGCCACCGCAAGGAGCGCCATGGACGAACTCCGTGATGCGCGCGTGCCAAGCGACGCTTTTCCGGGCGAGCTGCTCGCCGATGTGATACCCGCGGAGGTCATTGCGACACTCGCCGTTATCGAACAAACCGACGACGAGGACTTCCTGGAGAAGGGCAGAAATGCGTTCGACGAGGTGCTCAGCCAGTACGGACTGAAACGCGAAGAAGCGTATCGCTATAGTGTCTCGAGCGCAAAGGCATTGGGCCCGATGCAGTTCACCGATCGGCGCGGCCATGGCACTTATTCGTTTGTCGTGCGCAGCTGCCGCGGCGCGGAGCTCGACCCCAACTTCGAGCGGGGCGCGACCCGCCTACGCAATGCCATGAAGGCAGCCGTTTGCCTGCTAGACATTGAGTTGTCACAGATGAATAGTGAGATTCGCTCCGCCTATCGCGCTAAACCCGATGTGCTCGGCATCTTTCCCGTCGCTGCCTACAATGGCGGTGGGCGCAACGTCGCCAAGCTTTATCGCGCGCTCAGCCGCATGGGTGTCCAACTTGCCGAACTGCGACGAGCCGGTCAGCTGGCACCGGGATCCGGTGTCGTCTGCCCCTGTGTATGGCGAGAAGAAGGCTCCTTGGTGCAAGCGGTCAGCATTCCCCGTTACAACAGGGAAAATAGCGGCTACATAGAAAAGTATCAAAGCATTCTCAGCCTGTTCGATTAAGTGTGCTCGGGCAGCGGTACCTCTGACACGTTGAGGAGGGCCTAAACGAGGATGAAACGGATTGTTCGGCGAAGCCAGCGGCATCCAGTGCCTCGCGCGGCGTAAACATAGCACCGTCTTCCAGGCGTTCCGCCGCCTCTATGGCGCCATGCGCAGCGACATGGAAGGGCGTGGCGGTTATAGTCACCCGTCGGACTCGCAGCAGCGAGGCGACTGTCGAGATGCAAAAATCAGCCCGGCCGGGTGCGGAATTAGAAAATGAAAGCTAAGCGCAAGAAAGTCGATATTGCGAATGTCGTGCTGTTCTTGATAGTGGCGGTCGTCTTGTCGTCGCTGTGGGGCTATTACGCCAGCAGTCATGGGATGTTGAACAATC
>JGI12627J18819_10000858_pt1 | contig 10306 bp, 11 predicted proteins | sample TexAe_OM1H0_M2_FD_18819 | JGI IMG/M metagenome (IMG submission 18819)
GGTTAATGCAACGCAGCGCCATCGCTGCGTTGTCCTCAGGGTTTTGTAAACGTAGGTGACATCCATGCAGGGATCGATCAATGAATTTTTGAAGCCGCGGGTCGTCAAAGTACAGCCCGTGTCGCCACGCCATGCCCGCATCGTGATCGAACCGTTTGAACGCGGCTTCGGTCACACCTTGGGCAACGCGTTGCGCCGAGTGTTGCTCTCGTCCCTGCCTGGGGCGGCCATCACGGAAATCGAAATTGAAGGCGTGCTGCACGAGTACACAGCCATCGAGGGCGTGCAGGAAGATGTCGTCGATATCCTGCTGAACTTGAAGGCAGTTGCGATCCGCATGCACACGCGCGACGTCGCGGAAGTACGCCTGCACAAAAAGGGCCCGGGCCCGGTGACCGCCGGAGACATCGCCGGAGATCACGACATTGAGATCCTGAATCCGGATCTCGTTATTGCCAACCTGACGAAGGCCGGCGAGCTCTCCATGTCTCTCAAGGTCGAGCGCGGCCGCGGCTACCGTCCGGCGGCGCAACGCATGGCCTTCGAAGAGCAGACCCGCGCAATCGGGCGGCTGCAATTGGATGCCTCGTTCAGCCCTGTGCGCAAAGTGACCTACAACGTCGAGAGCGCGCGCGTCGAGCAGCGCACCGACCTGGACAAGCTGATTCTCGACATCGAGACCAACGGCACGATCGATCCGGAAGAGGCGATCCGCCGCGCCGGCGGGATTCTCAAGGATCAGTTGTCTGTGTTCGTGGATCTGCAAGGCCAGGACGAATCGACCACTAAAGCCACGGAAACCCAGTTCGATCCGATTCTGCTGCGCCCGGTCGATGAGCTCGAGCTCACGGTGCGTTCCGCCAACTGCCTGAAGGCGGAAAACATCCACTACATCGGCGATCTCGTGCAGCGCACGGAAGTCGAATTGCTGCGCACCCCGAACCTGGGCAAGAAGTCCCTCACCGAGATCAAAGAGGTTTTGGAGAGCCACGGCTTGACGCTCGGCATGCGCATCGACAATTGGCCGCCGCCGGGACTGAAGCGCGACGATGAGCGCGACGGCATCTAACAGTTAGCGACAGAAGTTAAGAGAAGAACATGCGTCATAGAAACAGCGGCCGTCAGCTATCGCGGAATGCCTCTCATCGGCATGCGATGTTGCGCAACATGGCGACCTCGTTGCTGCGGCACGAGACCATTCGCACCACGGTGCCGAAGGCGAAAGAGCTGCGCCGCGTGGTGGAGCCCTTGATCACCATGGCGAAGGTCGACACGATCGGACTGCGCCGTCTGGCGCATTCACGGCTGCGCGATGATGCCGTGGTCGAGAAGCTGTTCGGCGATCTGGGCCCGCGTTTCAAAGCGCGCGCCGGCGGCTACACACGGATCCTGAAAATGGAACCGCGTCCTGGCGACAATGCCGACATGGCGCTGGTCTCGTTGGTGGAGTCCGCGGCCGTGGCGACCGAGAAGAAAGAAGACAAGAAGGCCGCCAAGACGCCGAAGTCAGCTCCGAAGAAGACGAAGAAGGCCGCAGCGGCTGACGAGAGCGCGGCGGAAGCGAAGCCCAAGCGCAAGAAGAAAGCGGCCGCCTGATTTAGGCCGCCGCTGATTTAGGCCGCGGCGCCTTTGGCTGCAGCGACCCGGGCGAAGGCGTCCCGGGTCATATTCTCAGGCTTGCCCGCCGTTGCCGCGACATTGTCCTCGATACGCACGCCGCCGTAGGGCTTGAGCTCTTCCACGACTCCCCAATCGATGTGCGCGCGACGCTCATCCGCGTGCGCGGCGGCCAGCAAAGAGTCGATGAGATAAATGCCGGGTTCCACGGTGACGACCACTCCGGGTTCCAGCATCCGCGTGAGCCTGAGGTACGGGTGGCCTTTGGGACGCTCGCGCTCTTTGCCCTTGGCGTCGCCCATGACACCGCCGACGTCGTGGACCTGAGCCCCCAGCAAGTGCCCGATGCCGTGCGGGAAGAATACCCCCGTCACACCGCTGTCCACGGCTGCCTGACCGGCGATCTTGGTCAATCCGACTTTGTGCATGACATCGCCCAAGACGCGGTGGGCCGATAAGTGCACGTCGCGATAGTCACGCCCCGCCACGATTTCGTCGCACAGGGTCAACTGCGCCTTATCCATGGCTTTGACGAGGTCGGCGAAGCGTCCGGCGCTGCGTGCATAAGTCCGTGTGATGTCGGCTGCGTAGCCTCGGTATTGCGCGCCTGCGTCGATTAGAAAGGAACGCAAGGGCGAGGGAGTCGAGCGCTCGAGATGCTGATAATGCAGGACCGCGGCATTCTCGTTGTACGCCACGATGTTGTTGTAAGGCATTTCTTCTTCGCGCTGCCGGCAAGCCTGCAAATAGCTCATCTGCGCGTCGTATTCGGAACCGCCGCGTTGAAACTGCGCGAGCGCGGCGGCATGGCCGAGGGCTCCCAGCTCGCTGGCCTTTCGCAGGCACGCCAATTCGTATGGTGTCTTGACCGCGCGCTCATAGTCCAGGAGCGCCATCAAATCCTTGGGATTCACACAGGCCGGATCCGCAGAAGGGACCTGTCCCTCGGGACCCAGGAACGCGACGCGGCCGAGCTTGGCCCAATGCGCAGCGGCGTTGGCATCATCCTCCATGGGCACCAAATTGACCGAAGCCGTCCACCCCGCAGCAGGCAGCTTTGCCGGCTTATGCCAGTAGTCGTTCGGTTGATGGAACAGGACCAAGGGACGGACACCCGGCGCATAAACCAGGATGGAGCGCGGGTTGTCGATGATGGGCACCCACACTTTGAACTGCGGGTTGACCTTGTACGGGTAGTCTTGGTCGTCGAGAAACAGCACCGGCGGCCGGCCTGCATACACGACCAAAGCGTCGAAGCCACTCGCGCTGAGCGCGCGATCGGTGCGTTGCATGAGCGTCGCCAAATGCGCGGCATACAGCTGATCGAGACTTGAATCGCTCACAAATCCTCCGTCACTCATGGCAGCGCTCGAATTATGCGCCACCGAGGCATTTCTGCCAGAGGGTTTAACCCCGACAGCGTTTTGCTGCGTTTAAGGCGTTGTATGGGCGGCGAAAGAGATATGAAATTACGCCAAAACCCTCTAAAATCGGCCGGGACATTTGGGTATAGGCCCAAAAACAACACGCTCGGCCTAATTTTTTACCTTTAAATTTTCTGGGGTATCGATAGATGAAGACCAAACTTGCTCTGACCGCCTTTGTCGCTGCATTCATGTTGAGTGCCTGCGGCAGCAAGACCGAGGCTCCTGCCCCGGCCGCTGCTCCTCCTCCGGCCGCCGCGCCTGCCGCAGATGCTGCTGCGTCCGCCGCTGCCGATTCGGCCGCTGCCGCGAGCGCTGCCGCCGATGCGGCTGCCAGCGCAGCCTCAGCCGCGAAGCCGTAATACGCTTCAGACTTAGCTGATCACACAAGCCCGGGCGGGCTGCCATCTGGCATGTTCGTCCGGGCTGTGTCTTTTAAGGGTGGTGTTTCGTTGCTCGTCAGTATTCGCGATGTCAGACATTCAAAACGGGATCAGCAATGGATCCAAAGTGTCTACGGCGAATACATAGAATCGCTGGCAGACCTCAACACCGGCCTCTTCTCAGTCTTGGGCGCGAACACTCCGCACGAAGCCGAGATCTTCGCAAACTGGTTCTCCAACGATCAATCGCATCCGCTGCTGATTCTCAAGGGCGCCGATTCGGTGGGATTTGCGCTTGTCACGCGTCCCCGGATACCGAAGGCGGGCGAGAAGGCGGCAGATTACAGGATGTCGGAATTTTTCATCCGCATGAAGCACCGCCGAACCGGCATTGGCCGCGACGCGGCAACGTTGATTTTCAACCGCTTCTCCGGGGAGTGGGAGATAGTCGAATATATGCGCCATCCCGGCTCCGTGGCTTTCTGGCGCGACGTGGTGGCGCGCTACAGCGGCGGACGCTTCACTGAAAACGCGCGCCATGGCGAAGTCCAACAGCGATTCGCGAGCCGGCCGGCGACTTCGAGAAAATAACGCGGATTTTTCGCAGGTTCCCGCATGCATTATGATCCTCAAGAATGAGGCAGCTCGGCCGATACTCTGGATCCTGTGCAATCATCATCTAACGTCGCATTCGATTTCATCCGCAGCCTCGCCGAGGAACTGTCGGGCGGGCACGTGGATCTGCCGTCGTTCCCGGAAATTGCGCTGCAAGTGCGGCGCATTCTCGGCGACCCAAACACGCGGGTGGAACAGATCGTGCGGGTGGTCGGATCGGAACCCGCTTTGGCGGCGCGGCTGCTGCGCATAGCCAATTCCGCGGCGATCAACCGCAGCGGCAAGAATGTCACCGATTTGCGTACCGCCATCGCCCGCATCGGCCACAATATGGTGCGCAGCGCCTCGATTTCCTTTTCAATGAATCAAATCCGCAAGGCAAACAAGCTCGCGAGCCTTGCGCCGTACTTGAACGATCTGTGGGAGCGCAGCACCTATGTCGCTGCCTATTCCTACGTGCTGGCGAGGACCTGCTCGCGCGTGAATCCCGATGAAGCCATGCTGACCGGCATGATGCACGGCATCGGCAAGCTTTATATCCTGACGCGCGCAACCGGCCATCCGGAATTGTTCGCGAGCGAAGATGCGCTGAAGGACATCATCAACGACTGGTATCCGTCGATCGGCAAGGCCATTTTGGAGAACTGGAAGTTTTCCGAAGCCATGGCCCGCGCCGTGGGCCAGGAAGACTTCGCGCGCACGGAAATCGACCACCCTGATCTCACCGACGTAGTCGGCATCGCGATGCTCATGGTCGCCTACGGCACCGACATTGCGGGTCTCGAAGCCGAGCTCGCGGAATTGCCGGCTGCCCTGCGGCTGGGCATGAATCAATCGAAAACCATGGCGGTGATGCGCGACTCCGCCGCGGAAGTCACCGCGCTGAGTCAGGCGCTCGCCAATTAAGCCTGAGCCGGCACACCGGCCCGCAAATCGGCGGCCGCCTCGGCGGCGAATGCCTCGGCCACGTACGAGACGTTGTGCGGCATGATGCCGGCGAGGTTCATGCGGCTGTCCGAAGTCATGTAAATGTGATGCTTCTCGCGCAATCGCTCCACGGCTTCCCGCGAAACGCCGAGCAACGAAAACATGCCGTGTTGCGTACGGATGAAATCGAAGGAATTGCCGCCGGTGACTTCGCAGAGGCGGTCGGCCAACAACGAACGCATTTCCTTGATGCGCGCGCGCATCGCATCGAGCTCGCGCACCCATTCTTGCCTTAGATTCTGCTCGGTAAAAATCCTGGCGGCGATTGCCGCGCCGTGATCCGGCGGCATCGAGTATATGCTGCGGGCAATATGCAGCATGTACGAGCTCACCGCATCGGCGCGCACGGCATTTTCGCTGACGACGATGAGGGCGCCGACCCGCTCGCGGTAGAGGCCGAGGTTCTTCGAAAAGGACACCGCTATCAATGCTTCAGGAAGACGCTCCACCACGCCTCGAATCGGAGCGGCGTCGGCATCGAGAGATGAGCCGAAACCCTGATAAGCGATATCGAGGAACGGCACCAGCTTGCGCCGCTCCAACAAGTCGGTCACTTCCCGCCACTGTGCGGGGCTAAGATCCGCGCCCGTTGGATTGTGGCAGCATGCATGGATGAGCACCGCATCGCCGGCGTTGGCGGTTTGGAGGCGGTGCAGCATCTGTTCAAACTTCAATTCGTGCGTGAACGCATCGTAGTAGGGATAGCGCTCGAGCTTCAGGCCGCAGTCGCCGAGCAGGGGCGCGTGATTCCCCCAGGTCGGATCGCTCAAATGCACCGCGGCATTCGGCGCAGCGTCTTTGATGAGCTCCGCGCCCACCCGCAAGGCGCCGCAGCCGCCCGGAGCCTGCAAAGTCCTCGCACGCCTGTCGCGGCGCGCCGGATGGGCGCTCCCTAGTACCAATTCCTCGACGGCGGCATTGAATTCTTCGCGGCCCGCAGCGCTCACATAAGCCTTGGTCGTTTGGGCCGCCAAGACCTCCTTTTCCGCCCTGCGGACGCAGTCCAGGATGGGCGTGTTGCTGGAGAGATCCCGGTAAACGCCAACCCCTAAATCGACTTTATCTTTGCACGGATCGGCCCGATATTTAGCCATTAAGCCAAGGATGGAATCGGAAATCAGCCGCTCGAGTTGTTGAAACAAAACTTGATGCCCCTTCGCTTATTTGCCGGCCATTATATCGTTCGCGTTTGCCGGTGCGGCCCGAAGAACGCACCGTCTCCAATAAAAGACAGTAGGCCGATGACATTTGACGGGGTTAGCGTGTATCTTTTAACGACACATCAGCGGGAGAGATACTTTATGGCGCTTTGGAAAGAAAACCCCACGCCCGGGCCAACGGGTGCATCGGTTCCCCCATCGGCACCTCTGGACCGAAGTCCGCCCGACCGTGTCGCCAGCGATCCTGGATTGGCCGTGTCACCGCGCCGTCCTACGCCGAAGACGGCCGTTGAGGGAGGAGAATCGGTCATTGCCGCGAATCTGTCGATCGAGGGCAAGATCGAAGGTTCGGGAAATGTCCGCATGGCCGGCCGCTTCAAGGGCGACGTGCGTATCGATGGCAATTTCACCATGGACAGCGGCGCCCATTTGACCGGTCAGGTGCTGGCTGGGATCGTGGTCGTCGGCGGCGAGCTGCAAGGCAATATCGAATCCGCCAAGCGGGTCGATGTGCTGGAAGGCGGCGTCATTGTCGGCGATGTGAAAGCGGGATCCATCACCGTCGCGGCCGGGTCGCGGATGCGCGGCCACGTCGAGTTCGGCTGGGAAGACGAGAAAGGGAAGATCAAGGGCTTGGCCAGCACCGGCAGCTGAGGTAGGCCCCCATGAGCGTTGCTCGCCAGAGCACACTCGGCGCAACCCGGGTATGTCCGCACTGCAAGGCGACGGTCTTGCAGAGTGCGAACATTTGCCCGGGGTGCCAACACCATTTGCGCTTCAACACGGCCAACGCCGAGCCGCAGGCTCAGGCGGTATCGGCGATGAAGATCGAGGGATCGATCGCCCACGCCGCGCGCGGCGAGCAGTGCGAATACTGCGTGGTAATTGCGATTACCAATGAAAAGGGCGAGAAGATCACCCGCCAGGTCGTCGGAGTCGGCGCACTGCAGCCCGGAGAGCGGCACAATTATAGTTTCTCGGTCGAGATGGTGCCTGTTCGGGCGTTGCCCAAAGTTCCGCCGCCGAGAAATTAACTAGCGTTGATTGGCGCCTTCGATGGCGATGAAGCGGAGGAACTCCGCGCGCGTACTGGCGTCGGCTCGGAAAGTTCCGAGCATTTTACTGGTCACCATGGATACGCCGCGCTTATGCACGCCGCGGGTGGTCATGCATTGATGAACTGCGTCGATGACCACGCCTACACCGCGCGGCTTCAGCACCTCGTTGATGCATCCGGCGATTTGCGCGGTGAGTTTCTCCTGAACTTGAAAGCGGCGGGCGTAGCCGTCGACCACCCGTGCCAGCTTGCTGATGCCGACCACGCGGTCGCTCGGCAGATACCCAACGTGCGCGCGGCCAATTATCGGCGCCATGTGATGCTCGCAGAAAGACTCGAACGAGATGTCGCGCAGGACGACCATTTCATCGTAGCCTTCCACCTCTTCAAAGGTGCGGCGCAGATACGCCCCAGGATCGATGGCGTAGCCTGAGAACCAATCTTCGTAGGCATTCACGACTCTTTTAGGAGTGTCGCGCAGGCCTTCTCGCCCCGGTTTTTCTCCCGCCCAGCGCAACAGTGTCCGCACCGCCGATTCTGCCGCCGTCCGGCTCACGGCGCGAGTCTTGTTCTTTGCCATGCCGTATACGATAGCATGGCCTCCGTGGGGGGCGGCTTGCTCGTGTCCATCGGAGAATAATTCTTGGGAAACAGAATCTGGCTGAGCGGCATTGCCGCGGTTCTCATCGCATTTAGCGCGTCGGCGGCGGGACCGGATGACAAGACCGCGCACGACATCTTCAAGCAGCTGATCGAGATCAACACAACCGATTCGGTGGGCAGCACCACGGCGGCGGCTCAGGCAATGGCGCAGCGGCTGCTCGACGCCGGGTTTGCGAAAACCGACGTCGTCGTGCTCGGGCCCAACGATCGCAAAGGCAACATGGTCGCGCGCTATCGCGGCAAGCCGGGATCGAAGCTAAAGCCGATTCTGATCATCGCCCATGTGGACGTGGTCGAGGCGAAGCGCGAGGACTGGTCCACCGATCCGTTCAAGTTCGTCGAGAAAGACGGTTACTTCTACGGCCGCGGCACTCAGGACATGAAGGACAGCGACGCGATCGCGGTGGCCGATCTCATCCGCCTGAAGAAGGAAGGCTACATCCCCAATCGCGACATCATCCTTGCTTTGACCGCCGACGAAGAAAACGGCAAGTCCAACGGGGTCGATTGGCTGCTCAAGAATCANCGCGAGCTCATCGATGCAGAGTTCGCCTTGAATCCCGACTCGGGCGCCGTGCGGCCCGACAAGCCGCAAATCGTCGGATTCGAGGCCACTGAAAAGCTGTACGGCGATTTCCAGGTTCTCGCCACGAACCCCGGCGGTCACAGTTCACTGCCGACCGCCGACAATGCGATCTACCATGTTGCCAATGCGCTCGCCGCCTTGCAGAAGTTTACGTTTCCGTTTGAACTCAACTCCGTGACGCGCGAATACTTCACGCAAATGGCGAAAATAGAAACCGCGCAAAACGCCGCCGACATGCTCGCCATACTCGCCTCTCCGCCGGACCCGAAGGCCGTGGAGCGGTTGTCGCGCGACACTCATTCCAACGCGATCATGCGCACGACCTGCGTCGCGACCATGTTGAGCGGCGGTCACGCGCCGAACGCGCTGCCGGGCCGCGCGGAAGCGAATGTGAATTGCCGGATCTTTCCGGGCCACTCGCAAGAAGAGATCCGTCTTCAGCTGGTCAAGCTGTTCAACGATCCGCAGCTCACCATTCGATACCGCAGCGACACGGGTGAGCTGTCGGATCACGGCTCCGACCGCAAAGCCATGGCGCCTCCGCCGCTACGCGACGATGTAATGAACTCGCTGCGCGCCGTCGCCGGCAAGCTCTGGCCCGGCTATCTGGTGCTGCCCGTCATGGAGGCCGGCGCGTCCGACAGCATCTACACCATGAACGCAGGCATACCGAGTTACGGCATCAACGGCGTGGCGATAGAACGCGCCGACGACCGGGCGCACGGCAGAGATGAGCGGGTGAAAGCGGATGCGTACTACACCGGCCTGGAATTTTATTATCAATTTCTAAAAGCCCTTACGACGCCGGCGGGATAAGCCATGCGCATTCTGTGGACGGCGTTGTTTGCCATCGTCATGACGGCGCTGGTTTCGGGGATTTGGGCGGCGTTGCTGCTGACCAATCTGTCCCACTCGCCAGGCCTGCCGTGGTCGAGCATCGTCATGGCGGTTATCCTGTGGGCGCTCTGGGCCTACCTGAGCGGCAGATGGCCGCCCGCGAGCACGCGCAGCGCGCGACGCATGTATCTGCGAGCCGCTCAACTACCGTGGCGAGTCTATTCGTGGGCTTTGATTGCCGGGCTGCTGTGGTTGGTATTTCTCTCGGGGTTTTGGATCGTCTTGGATCAGCTCGTGACCGTTCCGGGCAACAAGCTGCCCGACTTCTCCACCCTGCCCGTGCTCACCGTGGTCGCGACCTTGGTGGTGGCCTCGGCATCCGGCGCGATCTCGGAGGAGGCGGGATTTCGCGGCTACTTCCAGGGAAGCTTGGAGAGATCGGGGTTGGGTGCGCCGGCTGTTCTCTGTACGGCGCTGTTGATGGCGCCCATTCATGCCCTGACTCAAGGATTCGTCTGGCCAACGCTGGTATTTTATCTGCTCGTGGACGTCATGCTTGGTGCTTTGGCCTACCTGACCAAATCGATTCTGCCGGGGATCATCGTCCACGCGGTCGGTCTGTTCACGTTTTTGGGGCTGATCTGGCCCGGCGACAAGAGCCGGCCGCCGATTTCCCAAGGGGGTGGGGATGTCTGGTTTTGGATTCACCTCGGGCAGGCGATCGTGTTTGGCGCCTTGAGTCTGTACGCGTTGCGCCGTTTAGCGGGAGCCGTCAAACAAAACAACGCCGCGCCAACCGCAACCGCATGAGCTGACCGGAGGAGGCCGTCTCACTGATGCGGAAGGTTGCCTATCCTCGATACGGTTAGCTGCTACTGCTTGCCGCGTTGAACGGCATGCGCGCTAACGCCGTCGCGGGCAAAATCGAATTCGATCGACCATTCCCGCGGCGATGGGTTATCGGCGGGCGCGAACTT
>JGI12627J18819_10000863_pt1 | contig 10290 bp, 9 predicted proteins | sample TexAe_OM1H0_M2_FD_18819 | JGI IMG/M metagenome (IMG submission 18819)
GGTGGACGCCGCCACGGGCGAATTCGAGCGCGGCTACGTGCGGGTGGCCGACATGGTGACCCGCCAGCCCTGGGCGGACGACGTGCCGGTGCACGTGCAATCGTCGAGTGTCACGCCAGCGTGACGACGAAGGCCGAGCGCCACGCTGACGTGACGCTCGACCTTGCTCGACTGGTTAGGCCCCGGCCCGCACTTCTTTGGTCGCGGCGACCAGATTTGTCAGCGATGCGGAGACCTCGTCCGGGTTGCGGGTTTTCAGGCCGCAGTCGGGGTTGACCCAAAGCCGCTCAGCAGGAACGGCTTTCAGCGCGGCGCGCAGCGACGTGGCTATCTCGTCTGTGCTGGGCACCCGCGGCGAGTGGATGTCGTAGACGCCCGGTCCGACGCTATTGGAGAAGCCGATTGAGTTCAGGTCGTCGAGCACCTCCATGTGCGAGCGGGCCGCCTCGATCGACGTGACGTCAGCATCCAGGTCGGCGATCGCACCGATCACTTCACCGAACTCCGAGTAGCACAGGTGAGTGTGGATCTGCGTCGCGTCCGAGACCCCGGAGGTGGCCAACCGGAACGAGCCGACCGCCCAGTCCAGGTAGGCCGGCTTGTCGGCATCGCGCAGCGGCAGCAGTTCCCGCAGCGCGGGCTCGTCGACCTGGATCACCGCGATGCCGGCCGACTGCAGGTCCACCGTCTCGTCGCGGATGGCCAGCGCCACCTGGTTGGCGGTGTCGGCCAACGGCTGGTCGTCACGGACGAACGACCAGGCCAGGATCGTGACCGGACCGGTGAGCATGCCCTTGACCGGCTTGTCGGTCAGCGACTGGGCGTAGATGGCCCAGTCCACCGTCATCGGGTGCGGGCGGGAAACGTCACCGTAGAGGACCGGTGGGCGTACGCAGCGGCTGCCGTAGGACTGCACCAGCCGTTCTTGGTGGCGAAGAAGCCATCGAGCTGCTCGGCGAAGTACTGCACCATGTCGTTGCGCTCCGGCTCGCCGTGCACCAGCACGTCCAGACCCAGCTGCTCCTGCAGCTTGATGACGTCGGCGATCTCCTTCTTCATCCGGTTCTCGTACTCGGCCTCGTCGATTTCGTGGGCGACCAGTGCAGCGCGAGCCTTGCGGATCGCCGAGGTCTGCGGGAACGACCCGATCGTCGTGGTCGGCAGCGGCGGCAGGTGCAGCCGCGCGTTCTGCGCCTCCCGACGTTCGGCGGCCGGCCCACGATGAGCGCCGGACGCGGTGATCGAGTCGATGCGAGCACGGACCTGGTTGTTGTGCAGGCGCGGGTCCTTCTTGCGTGCGACGACGGCCGCATTGGACGCCGCGATCTCGTCGGCGACTGCGTCACGACCGTCGCGCAGCGCCCGTGCCAAAGTGGCGACCTCGTGCACCTTCTCGGCGCCGAATGCCAGCCAGCTGCGCAGCGCGTCGTCCAGCTCGGTCTCGGGCTCCAGCGAGTACGGCACATGCAGCGTCGAGCACGACGTAGAAACAGCCACGGCTCCCGCACTGCCCAGCAGCGCGGCCAGCTTGCCCAGCGCCGATTCTAGGTCGGTGCGCCAGATGTTGCGGCCGTCGACGATACCGGCCACCAGGGTCTTGCCGGCTAATCCGGGAACCGACCCCACCGCGGTGTCCGCGCCGTAGACCAAGTCGACCCCGATCGCCTCGACGGGTGTGCGGGCCAGTGCGGGCAGGGCGGCACCAGGATCACCGAAATAGGTGGCGACGTAGATCGCGGGCCGCTTCTTCACCGAGCCCAGCTCGTTGTACACCCTCCCCGCTAGGGCGGCTGCGCCGGCGGAGATATCGGTCACCAAAACCGGTTCATCGATCTGCACCCACTCGGCCCCGTGGTCGGCCAGCTGCCCGAGCAGGTCGGCGTAGAGCGGCACCAGCTGGTCGAGCCGCTCGATTGGGGCACCGGCGCCGTCGACCGCCTTGCTCAGCAGCAGGAAGGTGATCGGGCCGATGATCACCGGGCGTGCTGGGATGCCTTGGTCCTGAACTTCTTTGAGTTCAGCGAGCACCTTCTTGGGGTGCAGCGAGAACGTCGTCTTCGGCCCGATCTCCGGGACGATGTAGTGGTAGTTAGTGTCGAACCACTTGGTCATCTCCAGCGGCGCGATGTCCTCGGTGCCCCGGGCGGCGGCAAAGTACCGGTCCAGCTCGTCGGAGACACTTTGCACCCGGGCCGGGAGCGCGCCGAGCAACACGGCGGTGTCGAGCATCTGGTCGTAGTAGGAGAAGGTGTTCACCGGCACCGAGTCCAGGCCGGCCGCGGCCAGCTGCGACCAGGTGTCGCGGCGCACGGTGGCGGCGACTTTCTCCAGCTCCGACCGGCTGGTACGGCCCGCCCAGTAGCCCTCGGTAGCGCGCTTGAGTTCGCGTTTCGGGCCTATGCGCGGAGAGCCGGTGACGGTGGCGGTAAACGGTGTAGCGGTCACGAGTTGGTCCATTCACTCGACGGGCAAAAAACTGGTCACCGCCAGCGGACGCGAAGCCGATCCGGTTGCGTTGTGCCGTCAGCACATTCCTGCAACCAGGACAGCCGTACGCCCAATTCCACGAGGCGATGAGCCGCCAGGCGCGGCGCGCCCGGCACAGCCGGCAGGTCTTCGGACTCGCAGGCGCGCACCGGGTGGTGCTCCTACTGGCCGTCGCTTCCCGGTCTCGGTTCGTTTCAAGACCAGTGCTTATAGACGGCGGTCGTTCCTGCATACCGCTGCGGGACAGTCCCGGACTTTCACCGGGTTCCCTCTTACAAAGCACAACTAAACATGCTTCGCTCGATGCCGACACCGTCATCGGGACGACGCTGGCAAACCAGCTGCGTAGAGGAGGTTACCCGCCGGCCAGCGCCTCGGCGATGGGCAGGTCGCCGTTATTGAACTCGATGGTCCGCTTGATCGTCGCGTCATCGTTCAGCACGGCGGCCGCCACCAGCGCGACGTCTTCCCGGGAGACCGCTCCGGCGGTGCCCACGGCGATCCGGCCGGTCGCCGGTTCCAGCGTGAGCCGGCCGGGCCCCAGCACGGTCCAATCGAGGTCACTGGCCCGAAGGTGGGCATCCGCGGCCGCTTTGGCCTCGGCGTAAGGGAAGAACGAATTATCCTCTGCTACGCCGTGGTCCGGTCCCGCGCCGAAGTACGACACCATGACGAAACGTCGGGTGCCGGCCTGGCGGGCAGCATCGATCACCCGGATCGCGGCGTCGCGGTCGACGGCATAGGTGCGGGCCGGGTTGCCGCCACCTGCCCCGGCGGAGAAAACCACCGCGTCGTGCCCGGCGATCAGTTCGGCCAGCGCGTCGGTGTCGAGTGTCTCGATATCCGCGAAAACCGGACGGGCACCGGCAGCGGCGACATCCTCGGCGTGGTCGGGATTACGGAAGACCGACGCCACCTCGTCACCCCGCTCGGTGAGGATGCGAGCCAGCTGCAAAGCGACCTTGCCGTGGCCGCCGATGACGACAATGCGCGACATGACTCTCGACGCTACCTCGCTGCGAGGTACCCCCGCCGCGAGCCGTCCAACGGGTTGGTCAACAATCGAGGCACAACTGTGATGTCACGAGGGGTTATACAAAAGGAGAAGTCATGGCTGAAGCCGTAATCGTCGAGGCGGTGCGTTCACCGATCGGCAAGCGCAATGGTGGGCTGTCCGGCGTGCACCCCGCCGACCTGTCCGCGCAGGTTCTCAACGGACTCGTTGAGAAGGCCGGCATCGATCCCGAGATCGTCGACGACGTGATTTGGGGATGCGTCATGCAGGCCGGCGAGCAGGCGCTCGACATCGGGCGCACCGCGTTGCTGACCGCCGGCTGGCCGGAGACCGTTCCCGGTGTCACCGTCGACCGTCAATGCGGGTCCAGTCAGCAGTCGATCCACTTCGCCGCCGCGGGTGTGATCGCCGGCCACTACGACGTCGTCGTTGCGGGCGGCGTGGAGTCGATGTCGCGGACTCCGATGGGGGCCTCTCTAGCCAACGGCGGCAGGCCGTTCTCGCAGGCCTTCCTCGACCGGTATGACGGTGCAATCCCCAACCAGGGCATCGGCGCGGAGATGATCGCCGAGCAGTGGGGGTTCGACCGGACCGCACTCGATGAGTTCTCCCTCGGATCTCACGAAAAAGCGGGTGCCGCACAGGATTCCGGCGCATTCGACGACCAGATCGTGGCNATCAAGGTAACGGACGGCCCAGAAAATTCAGTTCTACTCAAGGACGAAGGCATCCGCCGGGGCACGCCGATCGAGAAGATGGCGCAGCTGAAGCCCGCCTTCAAGGAGGACGGCGTGATTCACGCCGGCAACTCCAGCCAGATCTCCGACGGGTCGGCAGCGTTGCTGTTCATGTCGGCTGAGAAGGCGAAGTCGTTGAAACTCAATCCGATCGCTAAGGTGCACACCGCCACGCTGGCCGGCGCTGACCCGGTGATCATGCTGACCGCGCCGATCCCGGCGACCCAGAAGGCGCTGAAGCGCTCCGGCCTGAAGCTGGAAGACATTGGGGTGTTCGAAGTCAACGAGGCGTTCGCGCCGGTGCCATTGGCCTGGTTGAAGGACATCGGCGCTGATGAGAAGAAGCTCAACCCCAACGGCGGCGCGATCGCACTCGGCCATCCGCTCGGCGGGTCAGGTGCCCGGATCATGACAACGTTGCTCTACCACATGCGGGACAAGGGAATTCGTTACGGCTTGCAGACGATGTGTGAGGGCGGCGGTCAGGCCAACGCCACCATTGTGGAGCTGCTGTGACGGCAGCGCTCACCGAGCGCCGCGGCAATGTCCTGGTGATCACGATTAACCGCCCGGAGGCCCGCAACTCGGTCAACGGCGCGGTCAGTATCGCCGTCGGCGACGCGCTCGAACAAGCCCAAAACGACGACGAGGTGCGGGCGGTGGTGATCACCGGCGCCGGCGACAAATCCTTCTGTGCGGGAGCAGATCTCAAGGCGATTTCGCGCCGCGAGAATCTGTATCACCCCGATCACGGCGAATGGGGCTTTGCCGGCTACGTCCACCACTTCATCGACAAGCCGACCATCGCGGCGGTCAACGGGACCGCGTTGGGCGGCGGCACCGAACTGGCCCTGGCCAGTGACCTGGTGGTGGCCGAGGAACGCGCGAAGTTCGGTCTGCCGGAGGTCAAGGTCGGACTGATCGCCGGGGCTGGCGGTGTGTTCCGCATCGTGCATCAGCTGCCACGCAAAGTGGCAATGCAGATGCTGCTGACCGGTGAGCCGATCAGTGCGGCCGAGGCGGCCAACTGGGGACTGATCAACCAGGTCGTCCCCGATGGCACGGTGGTGGAGGCCGCGCTGGCCCTGGCCGAGCGGGTCACCGTGAACGCCCCGCTTTCGGTGCAGGCCAGCAAGCGGATCGCCTACGGTGCCGACGACGGCGTCATCCCCGACGAGGAGCCCGGCTGGGCCCGCACCGCACGCGAGTTCGGTACGTTGCTGAAATCCGAGGACGCCAAAGAAGGCCCGCTGGCGTTCGCCGAAAAACGCCAGCCGGTTTGGAAGGCACGCTGATCAATTGTCGAGCGGCATCAGATGGTCGACAGGACTGATGATGCGGCCGCCGACGATCGGCACGCAGTCGGTGGGCAGTTCGGCAGTCACTGCCACCCCGCTGCGGTCCAGTTCGTCGAGAAAGCATGGCAGTCCGTCCATGGCGCCGGACGGCAGGTCGTGGACGACCATCAGGGTGTGTTCGAGCGCGCGGACATCGGCAAGCGCCCGGTCGATCCACCCGACCGGATCTGCCCAGTCGCGCGGCACGCTGTTCCATAACACGCAGGTGTACTTCCCGCTCACCAGATAGTTGACCGCAGTGCGGTTAAGGCACCGCTCGTCTAGCTGACCCTCGGTGCCCCAGGGGCGGAAGAGGAAGTTTTCGCCGGTGAATTCCCGTAAAATTTCGTGCGCCGTGGCGATTTCGGCGATGGTTTCCTGCTTACCCAGCTCGCCTAATGGTCGGCCGTGAGTCAGCGAGTGATTGCCCACCCGGTGACAATCCCGAACCATTCGCGTGAGCAGGGCACGTGCAGCTGCGTCTCCGTCTACACGGTTGGCGACGACGAAAAATATCGCCCGGAGTGACCTCTCCGCGAGTATGTCGAGAACCTGGTCGGTCACACCGGGCGTCGGTCCGTTGTCGAAAGTGAGTGTGACCCGTCTACCTCGCGCCACAGCGTTGATTGACCTCTCTCACTTCGACGCCGAGGCGCTCGGCCCTCCCCTCTGGGGACGAGTGCGTCAACTGGCAACGCTAGCTCTGAGTTGTCGCCATATGGGTGCTAACTGATCGATCAGTCAGCTACTGTAGCCTGAACCACCGAAAAGAGACAACGGAGACTTCGTCGACAACGCCCAAGCCGAGTCCATCCGCTGCGCCAAACGCCCGAATGCGTATCCTCGCGGCGGCTTTCGAGTGCTTCTGCGAGTTTGGCTACGAGAAATCCTCGATGAAGCGGATCGCCGCGCGCGCCGGTGTCTCGCAACCCCTGCTTCACCACCACTTCGACACCAAAGAACGGCTGCTCCAGTCGGCGATTGGCAAGATGGCCGCTGACATCTTCTCGACGGCATTCGACCAGTTACCGCAGCGCGGATCTGTCGTTGAACGACTGGATGCTGCAAAAGAACTGCTGTATGCGCTCTTCGTCAACAATTTGCTCGCCGCGTCCTTCACGGTGGAATTCGCCGCGGTGGCAAACCACAATGAGTCCCTCAAACAAGCCTATTTGGACTACCAGCAAACCCAACGGCGGACCGTCGCGCGCTTCATCGAAGATCTGGCTCCCGGAGCAGAGACCGACTTATCGAGCGGGCTCATCGAGACATTTCTCCTCGGGATGGCGATGCGCCGCCCCTTCACCAACGACGAAACCGCTTTCCGGGCCGAGTTCGACGCCCACGCTCAACTGTTGATCAACCATCTCATCGCTCAAGGAACGGAGCATTCAGCCCCATGACGACCTTCGAGCCGGAAAGTGCGCTTGAGTCCCCAGTTGACTGGAGCATCGCGGGCAGCAACGGCAAGCCACTCTTCCTAAAACGCTACGAGCATCCGGACGCCCAGTACACGCTGGTTCTGGTGCATGGCACCGCGGGCCACAGCGCCGCATACCACGATTTTGCCGAGCAATTCCGGCGACACTTTCCGGCCACGGTTTGGGCCTTCGATTTGACCGGCCACGGGCGCACTCCCGGCCCGAGGGGCGTCTTCACCTTCGAAGACTTCCTCGAGGACGTTCGGGCTGTGTCTGACCACGCGGCCGAACGCATCGGCCTTCCGGTGGTGCTGCACGGGGCCAGCCAGGGCGGCGAAATTGCGTTCCACGCGCTCGCCCGCTGCCCACGCGTTGCCGGCGCCGCATGCATGAACATCTTGCTGAACGACGAGCTGCAGATGAACCGCTCGATTCGGTTAATGCGTTCGGAGGCCATGGATTGTCTGGCCCGTGGTCTAGGCGACCGGGTTCGGGTACCGCTACGCCGGGTCATTGACTTCAAAGCTGCCTATCAGGAGGACCCAGATTTGTTGCCTGAGAAGCTGACTGACCCGCTCAATGTCTGGTCTTACGGCTTCAAGAGTTACCACTCCGTCTTCAACTACAAGCCGCGTGAGCCTTCCGCGGCCAATACCAAGCCCGTCCTTCTCGCCTGTGGCGAGAAGGACGAGGTCGTCGACCCCGACCATGTCCGGGCCTGTTTCGAGCGCATCGGCGGGCCAAAAGACCTCTTTGTGATGCCCGGCGGTGGACACCAGCTCATGCTCTTCGAGACTGACCTGTATAGCCGGGTTCTCGACTCGTGGATCCGTGAGCGCGTCTTAGGTCGAGCGCGCTCGTGGACGCCGCCGCTCGACGACGAAGAGCGGGCATACTTCGATTTCCTCCAACGCGAGCAGCGCGGCGAGGCCGGCGGCGAGCCGGATTACCGCTACTCCTGGCTGGACAAGCTCCTCACCAGAGTCCACAACGGCACGATCGAACGCGGTGTGCGCTACTTCGCCCAGGCCCATGCCAGCGCGCACTGGCGGTTTACCGAACAGCTGGTCAGCGAAATCGACTATGTCGCTTGGCAATTCCTGCGAGATTACTTACCCCAGTCGGCACGGACCGAGCCGCCGCGGATGGCGGTGGTCGGCTGCGGCAGCGGTAAAGCGATCCATGGTTTGTCTAAGGTGGAGCCCGAGCTTCGGGACTGGGTAATCGATGGCTTCGACGTCGACTACAAAGCCATCCGGGCAGCGCGGCGGTCCTTCGCCGACGTCGCAGGTGTTCAATTCCATGTCGGGGACATCCGCGATCGGAACGTGCTGCCCAGCGATCAATTCGACGTAATCTACATGCACGGAATACTCGACCACTGCGGCGAGCACCGCGCGGTACTGGCGAATGTCTATCGTGCGCTCAAACCCGGCGGGCGGTTGTTTTATGTGGCACCGGACCGGAACCTGTACACCTGGTTGGCCTTCGTCACCATCGGCCCGTTGTTTGTGTCCGGCCTCTACAAGTCGGTTCACGACTTTCGCCGGTTCGCAAGACCCACCGAACTTTCCAGACTTCTCGAAGATCTGGGTTACCGGCCATTGCGGAGGCATGGGGCGTCCCAGTGGCCGGCCATCGCCGGGCTTGAATACACGACCAGGCTGAACCCGCATGCCGCGAGGCGCGCATATCAGAAGCGCAACCTTTCCGGCTTCACGATCGTGCTGACAAAGGCCCGAGGTTGGCTCGGTGGCGGATATCTGGGCGAATACGTGGGAGCGGCAGAAAAACCCGTTGCGGCACAACTCAACTCGTGATCCCAGCTTCGCTTGCGCTCTGCATCGTCGCCGGCGCGCGTCATGTGTAACCTAGGGCCGCGTTTTCCACCCTGATCCGCACCCAGAGCAGCAGCGCGTTGGCAAGCGTGAAGCCGGCCGCGGTCAACCACGCCGTGTGTACCAGCGGTAGTGCCACACCTTCGACGACGACGGCCACATAATTCGGGTGATGCAGCCAGCGGTACGGACCCCGCCGTATCAACGGCGCCTGCGGCAGTACGATCACCAGCGTGTTCCACCGATGGCCAAGTGTTCCAACGCACCACCAGCGCAGCACCTGGCTCAGTACCACCAGAGCGAGCATCGGCCAGCCGAGCCAGGGAATGAACGGTCGGTGCAAGGCCCATACTTCGGCGGCGCTCCCGATCAGCAGCGCAGTGTGGAGGGTCACCATCACCGGGTAGTGGCCGCGGCCGAATTCCTTCCCGCCGTTGGCAAACGCCCATCGCGCGTTGCGTTTGGAGACGACCAGCTCGGCCAGCCGCTCGATGCCGATCGCCAGGATCAGCAGGTAGTACACGACCTACCAGCCGAGCAGCACGAGTTCCGAGCAGAACGCCGGTCCCATGGCTATCATCAGCCCGAACGAACCCGGCGGCGGTGGATCGGCCATGTTGGCGCGAAGCACATCCAGCACCGACACTGACGAGAGATTTCCGTTGTCGCGCAACGAGTTCCGGGTGTGGTCAAGGGCGTCGGCCGGAAGGTCCAGCGTGTGCTCGACGGCTTCGATCACCTTCGGTCCACCTGGATGGCAGACCCACGTCGAGATGTCCTCGGGGGTAAGGCCGTGGTCTTTCAGGAAGTTGCAGACGTCATCGCCCAGGTACTTCTCGGCGACGGTCGCGACTTCTGTCGACAACTTGACCTGGAACCCGTTACTGCCGATATTCCAGCCCATGACCTCTTCGGTGTCCGGGTAGAGCCGGCTGCGGGTAGCCAACACCCGCGGACCCATGGGTGTCAGCGCAGATCCCTTGGCAACGACGGCGCCGACACCGTCACCGAACAGGCTGGCCGCCACCAGATTGGCGATGGAGAAGTCGTCACGCTGCAGCGTCAAGGAGCACAGTTCGACAGCGAGTAACACTGCCACGTGATCGGGGAAGGCCAGCAGGTATTCATACATGCGGGCCACCCCGGCCGCCCCGGCGACACAGCCAAGTCCGAACAGCGGCACTCGCTTGACGTCGGGTCGCAACCCGACGCGGGTCGCCAGCCGGGCCTCCAAGGTCGGCACCGCCAACCCGGTGACCGTCGTCGAGAAAACGATATCGACGTCAGCGGGCTTGACCTTGGCGGCGTCGAATGCCGAGAGCAGCGCGCGCTCGCCGAGTTCCAGCGCGGTCTCGATGAAGATGTCGTTCGCTTCGGTGAAGCCGCTTAGTCTGCCGTACTGCGGCAAGGGCAACGAGATGCGGCGGGTTCGCACGCCGGCGCTGGCGCCGAACC
>JGI12627J18819_10000864_pt1 | contig 10278 bp, 8 predicted proteins | sample TexAe_OM1H0_M2_FD_18819 | JGI IMG/M metagenome (IMG submission 18819)
GGTCGGCAGACGCGGTGGGGCTGGCAAGGCCCAAGACACCGGCAGCGCCGACGGCCAGACCCGCGACCGTTACTCGCCAGCTACGGGCAGTCTGCTTCATGACGGTCGGTCCTTCCCTGATAGTCCGGCGGGTCTTCATGGGGTTGTCGAAGTCGCAGAAAGCGACTGTAACCAGCGGGAAGCGGCGTCTTCCAGCGCTGGAACCGACCTGCAACACACCTGGGACAAACCCCTGACCGGTCTGCAATCCAACCGAGACCGTCGATGGTCGGCGGGTCGCTCGACGTCGCCCTTATAACCTGTTGGGCGTGACCGACTCCCCAACCGCCCCTGCCGAGCAGGCCGATGCCGACGCGCCGCGGTTTCGCTATACCGCGGACCTGGCCGGCCGCATCGAACGCACTTGGCAGGACAACTGGACCCGGCTGGGGACTTTCAACGTGCCCAACCCGGTCGGTTCGCTGGCTCCGACGGACGGCACACCGGTGCCCGACGACAAGATGTTTGTGCAGGACATGTTCCCGTATCCCTCGGGCGAGGGCCTGCACGTCGGCCATCCACTCGGCTACATTGCCACCGATGTCTACGCCCGCTACTTCCGGATGCTGGGTCGCAATGTGTTGCACGCGTTGGGTTTCGACGCGTTCGGTTTGCCCGCCGAGCAGTACGCGGTGCAGACCGGCACGCACCCGCGCACACGCACCGAGGCCAACATCGTCAACTTCCGGCGTCAGCTGGGCCGGCTGGGCTTCGGCCACGACAATCGCCGCAGCTTTTCCACGACCGACGTCGAGTTCTACAAGTGGACGCAGTGGATCTTCCTGCAGATCTACAACGCGTGGTTCGACGCCGCCGCTGACAAGGCCCGTCCGATCGCCGATCTGATCGCCGAATTCGATTCCGGTGCACGCCAATTAGGAGACGGCCGGAATTGGGCGGCGTTGTCGGTGGGCGAGCGCGCCGACGTGATCGACGCGCACCGCCTGGTCTATCGCTCCGACTCGATGGTCAACTGGTGTCCGGGCCTGGGCACCGTGCTGGCCAACGAAGAGGTCACCGCCGACGGCCGCAGCGACCGGGGGAACTTCCCCGTCTTCCGCAAGCGGTTGCGGCAGTGGATGATGCGGATCACCGCCTACTCCGACCGGCTGCTCGACGACCTAGATGTGCTGGACTGGCCGGACAAGGTCAAGACCATGCAGCGCAACTGGATCGGCCGATCCACCGGCGCGGCAGCGCTGTTCGCGGCGCCGACCACCGACGGCGAAACGGTGGACCTGGAGGTGTTCACCACCCGGCCGGACACCCTTTTCGGCGCAACCTATCTGGTGCTGGCACCCGAGCATGAACAGGTCGATCGTCTGGTAGCGCCGCAATGGCCGGCGGGGGTGGATCCGCACTGGACATACGATGCGGACAGCCCCGCACAGGCTGTCGCCGCCTACCGGCAGGCCATCGCCGCGAAGTCCGATCTGGAACGTCAGGAGAACAAGGCCAAGACCGGTGTGTTCCTGGGCACTTATGCGACCAACCCGGCCAACGGCGAGCAGGTGCCGGTCTTCATCGCCGACTACGTGCTGGCCGGATACGGCACCGGAGCGATCATGGCCGTGCCCGGCCACGACCAGCGCGACTGGGAGTTCGCCCACGAGTTCGGCCTGCCGGTCGTCGAAGTGATTGCCGGTGGCGACATTTCGCAAGCGGCGTACACCGGCGACGGCGTNCTGGTGAACTCGGATTACCTCAACGGGTTCAACGTCGCGGCCGCCAAGGAGGCCATCACCGCNCGGCTGGAATCCGAAGGCCGCGGTAAGGCGCGCATCGAATACAAGCTGCGCGACTGGCTTTTCGCNCGGCAACGGTATTGGGGTGAGCCGTTTCCGATCGTCTATGACAGCGACGNACGCGCCCACGCGCTGGATGACGCCGCGCTGCCGGTGGANTTGCCGGACGTCCCGGATTATTCGCCGGTGCTGTTCGACCCCGACGACGCCGACAGCGAGCCGTCGCCGCCACTGGCCAAAGCCACCGATTGGGTGCACGTCGATCTGGACCTCGGCGACGGCCTGAAGCCCTACACCCGCGACACCAACGTCATGCCGCAATGGGCGGCCAGCTCGTGGTACGAGCTGCGTTACACCGACCCGCACAACGCAGAACGCTTCTGCGGCAAGGAGAATGAGGCCTACTGGATGGGCCCCCGGCCCGCCGAGCACGGGCCGGGTGATCCCGGCGGCGTCGACCTCTACGTCGGCGGCGCCGAGCATGCCGTGCTGCACCTGCTGTATTGCCGGTTCTGGCACAAGGTGCTTTACGACCTCGGCCACGTCAGCTCGCGCGAGCCCTACCGCAGGTTGGTCAACCAGGGCTACATTCAGGCGTTCGCTTACACCGACGCCCGTGGGTCCTATGTGACGGCCGCCGATGTCGTTGAGCGCGATGGCAAGTTCTACTACCCGGGTGTCGACGGGGAGATCGAGGTCTTCCAGGAATTCGGCAAAATCGGTAAGAGCCTGAAGAATTCGGTGTCACCGGACGAGATGTGCGATGACTACGGCGCCGACACCTTGCGGGTGTACGAGATGTCAATGGGCCCGCTGGAGGCGTCACGCCCGTGGGCCACCAAGGATGTCGTCGGCGCGCATCGGTTCCTGCAGCGGGTGTGGCGGCTGGTGGTCGATGAGCAGTCCGGCGAGACTCGGGTGACCGAGGACGCGGATCTCGACACCGACACGCTGCGGCTGCTGCACCGCACCATCGCCGGAGTCTCCGAAGACTATGCGGCACTGCGTAACAACACCGCGGCGGCCAAGCTGATCGAGTACACCAACCACCTGACCAAGCAACACCGCGACTCGGTTCCGCGGGCCGCGGCCGAGCCGTTGGTGCTGATGCTGGCGCCGCTGGCTCCGCACCTGGCCGAGGAGTTGTGGGAGCGGCTGGGCCATCCGGCATCGCTGGCACACGGCCCGTTCCCGGTGGCCGATCCCGACTACCTGGTCGACGACAGCGTGGAATACCCCGTCCAGGTCAACGGCAAGGTGCGCGGCCGGATCACGGTGCCGGCCAGTGCCGACGCCGATGCGGTGGAGACCGCAGCGCTGGCTGACGAGAAGGTGCAGGCGTTCCTGGCCGGCGCGACACCGAAGAAGGTGATCGTGGTCGCCGGGAAGATGGTCAACCTCGTGGTCTGAGTATGACCTCGTGCAGATGCCCGTCAGCCGGGGTCGCGATCGCGTAGGCGACCGCCGCGGCAACGGTGTCCGCACGCAGGAGCCGATCGGCGTCGTACTCGCCGTCCTCGAACGACACCAACTCGCGCTGCATGTCGGTGTCGGTTCGGCCGGGATAGACGGTGGTGACCCGTAGCGTCGGCTCGCTCAAGCGCAGTGAATCGGCGAACGCCCGCAGCGCGAACTTGCTGGCCGAATACGACGCCATGTTTTCCGACGCCGTGCGACCCGCCCCCGAGTTGATGAACACCACCTGTCCCTGCGCACGCCGCAGAGCCGGCAGCAGAGCCAGCGTAACCGCAACGGCACCAACGACATTGACGTCGAAAGTGGTCCGCCACTGATCGACGGTGGACTCAGCGACCCGCCCCGGCAGCGACACCCCGGCGTTGTGCACCAGCACGTCAAGCTCGTTGATGGCGGCGGTCGCGTCCGCAATCGCGTCGGTATCGGTCACGTCCAGCGGCAGCGCAGTGGCGCCCAACCGATCAGCGGTGGCTTCTAGCGCGGGTGACGGTCGTCCGGCTAACAGCAGGGTGTGGGTGGGCGCCAGGGCATCGGCGATAGCGGCGCCGATCCCGCGACTGGCGCCGGTGATGAGCGCGGTCCGCATGCTTGCCAGCTTAGGCGGCTATGCGCAGCAAGGAATTACGACGTCTGGTCGCCGTTGGTGTGGGCGGTCGCCGCGCTGCCCACCGGCTCGCTGCCCGCCAACCGCTCGAGCGGTGCAAGCGCTTTGGTGAGGGTTTCCCGGTCGGGCTCGCTGAGTTGGCTCAGCAGCGTGGCCAGCGCGTGAATCCGGTTGGTCAGCGACTCACGGTGAACGGCCAGGCCGCGCGGGGTGATGTCGACAAGCACGGCGCGCAGGTCTGAGGGGTCGCGCGAGCGCTTCACCAGGCCGATCTTCTCCAGGCGGCGGATCGCCACCGTCGTGGTGGGCGTGCGGACGCGTTCGTGGGCGGCCAGGTCGGTCATCCGGATCGGGCCCCGGTCGAGCAGTGTGACCAGGATCGACAGTTGGGCCAGCGTGAGGTCGCTGGCCGCCGCCGCACCGGCGCTCGGATCGCCACGGCGCAGAATCGAGAACAACTTGGAAAGCGTACGGTGAAGCCCCTCCGCCAGCTCGGTGAGCTCGGGCACGGTGGCTTCGGTTTCCGCCATAGTTCGACAGTCTAACCTGTCTGCAGTTAAGCGGCCTATATTTCGTTTTTGCATCTCACAGGACCTGCGACAAGAAGCGCTGCAGGCGCTCGGTGGTTGCCGCCTCGAAAATCTGCGCGGGCGGCCCGGTTTCCACCACCTGGCCGTGATCCATGAAGACGACGGCGTCGGATGTGGACTTCGCAAAACCCATTTCGTGCGTGACTACCACCATTGTCATGCCCTCGGAGCCCAGGTCCGCGATCAGCGCCAGGATTCCTTTGACCAGTTCGGGATCCAGCGCCGAGGTCGCCTCGTCGAACAGCATCACCTGAGGTGACATGGCGAGCGCGCGGGCGATCGCCACCCTTTGCTGTTGGCCGCCCGACACGGCGCCGGGGCGGCAATCGGCCTTGTGCTTCATGCCAACCCGGTCCAGTTGCGCCAGCCCCAACTCGCGAGCCGCGTCGCCGGAGAGGCGTTTGAGCTTGCGCGGCGCCAACATCACGTTGTCCAGGACGCTCAGATGCGGGAAAAGGTTAAAATGTTGAAACACCATGCCAATCCGCTGCCGCACCGCATCGGGATCGTCCCTCAGAACCGACTGACCGTCGAGCAAGATGTCGCCGCCGTCGGGTTCGTGCAATCGATTCAGCGCCCGCAGCAGGGTCGACTTTCCAGAGCCCGACGGGCCGATCACCGCCACCGTGTTGCCGGCCGGCACGTTGATGTCCACACCGCGCAGCACTTTGTTGCTGCCGAAGGACAGCTGAATCCCATTGCCCGCCAACGATACTGATTCTGTCACGTCATCTCCTGACTGCTTGGCACTGCCAGCGGATCTGCCGGTGCTCCAACTGCGGCCCGGCCGTGCCGAAGCCGGTTGTCGATGAAGTTGACCAGGTGGGTCAGCGGGATGGTCAGGATCAGGTAGAACACCCCGGCCGCGACCAGTGGCGAGAGNCTGCCGGTCTGTGCGTTGAGGTCACGGCCGACCTGGAANAGTTCGCGTTGGCCGGCGATCAGCCCGAGGAAGTACACCAGCGCGGAGGCTTTCAGCAGCGCGATGAACTGGTTTACAAGGGCGGGCAGTACCCGGCGGATGCCCTGCGGGATCACCACCATGCGCATCGCGGTGTTGTAGCTCAGCCCGAGTGCGCGAGAGGCGTCCAGCTGCCCGGGTTCGACGCTCTGGATGCCGGATCGAAAGATCTCACCCACATACGCGGCGGCCGTCAGGCCCAGGGCGGCGATGCCCAGCGGATACGGATTGTTGTTCGTCAGTCCGCCCACGATCGGCCCGATGCCGAGCCCGATCACCAGAATGATCACCACTTCGGGCAGGCCGCGGAAGATGTCGGTGTAGATCCGCGCCGGCCAGCGCAGCCAGCGGGTCCGCGAGACGCCCGCCACCGCGAGGCCCATACCGACCACCAGGCCGATCACACTGGAGCTGATGGTCAAGATCAGCGTGTTGGGTAGGCCCGTCGTCACCATCGCCGGGATGGCCTGCTCGTACAGATCCCAGTCGAAGAACTGATCCCGCAGCTGGGTCAGGGTGGATTTCGGTCCTGCGGTCCCGCCTGGCTCGTCGCGGTGGTTGCGTTCGGCGATCGCCGCGAAGTCGGGCAGGTGCGGCGTCGGCGCCGCTTTCGATCCCGGCTTCCAGCCTTGCGGCAAGGGCCGCGGAACCCAGTCGGTGTACAGCTGTGACCAGGAGCCGTCGGCGATGACGGCGTCCAAGCCGGCGTTCAGCGCATCGATCAGCGGCTGGTTGTCTTTCGCGACCGGGAACGCGATGAAACTGCCCGGACTGTAGGTGTACGCAGCGACGGTGGCCGGGTCGCCGGGCCGCATCACTTTGGCCGCCTCCATCGCCGGCGCCACCCACGCCTCGATCTGATGGTTCTTCAGGCAGCTGTACAGGGTGGTGAAGTCGGGGAATTTCACCGGCTGCGCGTGCACGGTATCGACGACATAGGCCTCTTCGACGGTGCCCTGAATGACGCCGATCCGTTGCCCGGGCGCCAGTTTGTCGAAGCTGTCGAGCGGCGAGCCGGTCGGCACGATCAGCGACAGGTAACCGAAGTCGTAGCCGTTGGTGAATCCGACTGTGCGACGGCGGGCTTCGGTGGCGACGATCGACGATGAGGCGACGTCGAAACGTCCCGTCGCCACTTGGGCGAGCAGACCGGCGAATTCGGTGCCGGCAATGACGACGTTCAGGCCCAGCTTCGCCGCGATTGCGCGCAGCAATTCGTTGTCATAGCCGGTAAAGCGCCCCATGGCGTCCAGGCAGCTGGTCGGTGGACCTCCTGGCTGAGTTCCGACNGTCAGGGTCCGCGGCGTGCGCAAACCGAGCGCGTCGATGTTCACCGNGCTCAACGGCTCGACGTCGGCGGTCGTGTAGTCGCGTTCCATNGGCCGCCTGGCGTTTTCCAGCTTTTTGGGCAGGGCCATCGCGCCCTCTTTGCCCGACGGCTTACACATGTGATTGTCAGCCGCCGCCGGGGCCATCGGAGCCAAGCTGTAGATCAGCAGGAGGGTGGCCAGTAGCGCGCCCAGTTTCGATGCGCTGACCCTCATGCCCGATCACGCCATTTGCATAGCGCCTCGGCGTCGCTCAGGTCGTAGTCCGGGCCGTTGACCCCGACGGTCAGCAGCGTCACGCCGAGCGCCACCAACCCTTCCGCATCGGCGATCAGATTCTCGACGTTGACGCCGGCCGAGCGTTCGATGGTGTCGGGATCGCGGCCCACCGCCTGGCAATGCTCGTCGAGCACTTCGGCAGCCTGCGGATAACTGTCGACGGTGGTGAACCCGTGCCAGATGTCGCCGTGTTCGGCGACCAGTCGCAGCGTCTTCTTCGGGCCCTTGCCGCCGATCAGCAGCGGGATGTCGCGGGTGGGCGCCGGGTTCAGCTTGGCCAGCCGGGACTTGATCCGGGGCAGCGCGCCGGCAAGGTCGTCGAGGCGGCTGCCGACCGTGCCGAACTCATAGCCGTACTCGTCGTAATCCTTTTCCTTCCAGCCGGACCCGATGCCGAGGATCAGCCGACCGTCCGAGATGTGGTCGACGGTGCGGGCCATGTCGGCCAGCAGCTCCGGGTTGCGATAGGAGTTACAGGTCACCAGCGCGCCGATCTGGATTCGCGAGGTCTGCTCGGCCCAGGCGCCGAGCATGGTCCAGCATTCGAAATGCGCGCCCTTGGGATCCCCGTAGAGCGGGAAGAAGTGGTCCCAGTTGAAAGCGACGTCGACGCCGATGTCTTCACATCGGCGCACGGCGTCGCGCAGGTTTCGGTAGTTCGGGGAATGCTGGGGCTGCAGCTGAACCCCGATGCGGATCGGCCGCTCGGGAGAAGTCATGCCTTCTACCGTAGGGCGCGGTGCTACCCGAGATAAGCTCGACAACCAACCTCCTTCCGGTAGGAGCTGCATATGTCCAGCACGGCTGCCGACAGTATCGCCGGCGTTAACCTTCCCGACACCGAGCTGGTGACGGCGATCACCGCGCACATCCGGGCTGCCGAAGACGACCTGCTGTTCAACCACTCCCGCCGGGTGTTCTTCTTCGGGGTGTTGCAGGGTCGCCGCCGCGGATTGCGGCCGGACCTGGAGCTTCTCTACGCCGGGGCGATGTTCCACGACATCGGGCTCACCGAGCGGTACCGCAACTCGACGCTGCGCTTCGAGGTCGACGGGGCCAATGCCGCGCGTGACTTTCTGCTCGAACACGGNGTCGACGAGGCCGACGCCGACAAAGTCTGGCTGGGTATCGCCCTGCACACCACGCCCGGCGTGCCCGAATTCCGNTCGCCCGAAACAGCTTTGGTGACCGCGGGTGTCGAGACCGATGTGCTCGGCATCGGCCGCGACGATCTGGCGCCGNAGGATCGCGACGCGGTTGTCGCCGCACANCCNCGACCCGATTTCAAGAGGGAAATCCTGGCGGCGTTCAACGAGGGCATGAAGCGCCGTCCCCAAACCACTTTCGGGACTTGCAACGCCGATGTCCTGGAGCGTTTCGACCCCACGTTCGCCCGCGACAACTTCGTCGACAACATTCTGGGCAACACCTGGCCCGAATAAGGACCGCGGCGGAGCTAGCCCGCCAGCACGCCGCGCAGGATCTCGATCAACGCCCGAGGCTGGTCGCTTTGCACTGAGTGACCCGAGTTCTCCACGATCTGAATTCCCTGGAATTGCTGTGCACGCCTGGCCAGTTCGTCAGCGTCCTCGTCGGTGACGAAAGGCGATGTCCCGCCGCGCACCAGCCTGACCGGCACCGACAGGCCGGCGAAGTCGTCCCACAAGCTGTCGAAATCGGGAATCTTTCGGATGCTGTCGTAACGCCAGGTCCAGGTTCCGTCGTCCAGGCGGTGAGAGTTGTGAAAGACGCCGCGCCGCAATGATTTCCGGTCGCGGTGCGGCGCAGCTGCGGTGGTGACCTCCAGGATCGCATCGAAGCTCGGGAAATTGCGCTCACCGGCCACCAGCGCGACCGTGCCCTGCTCGTCGGTGGTCATCTCCGCGTAGCGGCGCAACGCCGACGGGGTGACGTCGACCAGCACGAGTTCGCGTACCAGCTGGGGCGCGATGGCGCCCAGCCCGATGGCGGTCAGCCCACCTAGTGACATGCCGACGATCAGCTCGGCAACCGGGGCGAGGTCCTCGATAACCGGCTTGATCGCGGCGGCATTGTTCTGCGGCGAGTAGTCGCCGTCCTCGCGCCACGCGGAGTGCCCATGGCCGGGCAGGTCGACCGCCAGCGCGGGCACTCCGAGCCCTACGATCACGGTGTCCCAGGTGTGTGCGTTCTGTCCGCCGCCGTGCAAGAACACCACCCGCGGCGAAAGGTCGCCCCACTGCAACCCGCTGATGCCGCCGGACTCGACGCGCCGCACGGCGGGCGCCGGACCGGTGACGCCGGCCTGCTCGGCGTTCTCGGCCAGCAGCCCGAACTCGGACAGAGTCAGCAGGTCGTCGTCAGAGATGTCGCTCACAAGTTGTGACCCTAGAGGACGTAGCGACGACGGATGGCGCGGAATCGATCCCACATCGCGGCGGCTCGTTCGGACTCGGTGACCATCGTGGTGTCCGCGGGCAGGGCGCTGAGGAGGTCGTCATGGCTGACCACGCGGGTGGTGAGCACGGCGGGTTGGCCCTCGAGCATGTGGCGGTAGGTCAGGTTGCCGCGTTCGAATCCCTGGGTGTCCAACCAGTTGCGCACGCCGGGATCACGGTGCGCCATAACCAGCCGGATGCGGCCGTCGGTGTCGACTGCGGTGCGGCTCGGTGTGTAGCTCACCGGTCGGTACAGGTAGTCCATGCTGTTGAAGAACACGCCCATGTTGGTCAGCATCCACAGCCCGTCGTGAGCGTCGAACTCGACGATGAGCGCCTCGTCGGCGTCGAGCTCCCAGTACATGTTGGCCGCTGCCCGGCCGCGCTTGGCGTCGGCACCGGTGGCCTCGACGTGCGGAAAGGTGTTCGGCCGATCGGCGTCGACACCGCCGTAGCTGAACGGGAACTCCGGCCAATCCGACATGAGGCCGGTGACGAAGTCGCCGGCCCAATTCATCGCCTCGACCATCACCTCGGCCGAGGGCAGCGGCTTGGGCGTCGACATGTCCATTCGCTCGATCCGGATCTGCGCGGGCAGCTCGTCCCAGCGGTCAAAACCCTGTCGGATGAACAGCTTTCGCGACTCCCCGGTGGTGGGCAGCCAGTTGGGACCACGCTGCGGACCGCCGATGTACAGCTCGAAGATCCCGTCGTCGCCGATGCTGAGCTGATCGCCGACGATGTTGGCTTCCGGTGTGTCACCGAACGGCTCGTGCAGTACGCCAGGGCCGGGGGTGCGCGGGCCCTGCACGGTGATGTTGAAAAATCGCGCGGTGCCG
>JGI12627J18819_10000865_pt1 | contig 10276 bp, 9 predicted proteins | sample TexAe_OM1H0_M2_FD_18819 | JGI IMG/M metagenome (IMG submission 18819)
CCTCGGTGAGGTTGGTGGGGAACAACATCATGATGTCCGCTGCCGAGAATGCCGATCCGCCGAAATAAGGATGCTTGGTCAGGAAGTCTTCCATGAATGTCAGGACTGCCTCCGTGTCGACGAATTTGTAGCCTCCCGCCGTCGTCTTCGGTTTGCCCTGAATGAGCGCAACGCGATAATCCGCAATCGCCCGCGACGCGAACGAGCCCTCCGCGAAGTGCATCCATTGCAGATAATAAGGGTAATCGGGTGATGTCACGGCGGGCTCCAAGCGGCCGTGCCCTTCGCGCGCCAGTATCAGCTCGATAATTGCGCCGGATTCGACCATCACTTGGTCATTGATGCGGACCGTCGGCGCCACCGGCATCAAGGGACTCATATCATGGATGGTCTTCATCGATCCCACGAGATCGCCGCGCTTGTATTCCAATTTGTACGGGATGCCGAGCTCCTCGCACAGCCAGACCACGCGTTCCGAGCGGCGGCCTTCGATATGATAAATCGTGATGTTTGACGCCGTCGCCACACCCTTGGAGTCGCCGGACTTCGTTCCCGCGGAAGCGAATGCCGCGCCGGCGGCGAATATCATGAGTACGGCTGCGCCGCATTGCAGTTGCTTGATCATTTTTCCCCCGAAGATCGCTTTTGGTGGATCGCCTCGTTGTGGTACCAAGAAGCATAGTGCTTTCGCATCGAGCCAGGTAATCTTTGCGCGCTTCCTTGTGATAGCGTGAAGACCATGAAAAAAATCACCGGATTCTCCGCGAGCCTCCTTTCCTTTGGCCTGGCCCTTTCGGCCGTCGCGCATCCACCGACGACACATCGTCTCGAGGCGACGCCGGCAACGGTGGCCTACGGTTATTACTGGTCGGACGCACCCCCGGTATTGCGCATCGGCTCAGGCGACATCATCGACGTCGATACCTTGCTGACCAACACTCCGGCGGGTTTGGCAAAAGCCGGCGTTCCCGAAGAAAAGATTCAAGGCTCGCTCAAGGCCATCGTCACCGAAGTGACGGGCGATCGAAAGGGTCCTGGCGGACATATCCTCACCGGGCCGGTATATGTGGAGGGCGCCGAACCGGGCGATGTGCTGGAGGTGAAGATTCTGTCGATCGATCTACCCTTGGATTACGGCTACAACGGCTGCAGCGGGTATTTGCCGGAGAATTGCGAGTCTGGGGCGGTCGCGAAGATCATCCCGCTGGACCGCAAGAAAATGACCGCGGAATTTCTCCCCGGCATCGTGATTCCCTTGAAGCCCTTTTACGGCAGCATCGGCATTGCGCCCGCGCCTGAGCTCGGGCGGTTGAGCAGCAATCCGCCTGGCCGGCACGCCGGCAACATGGACAATCGCGAGCTCGTCGCCGGCAGCACTCTTTATATTCCGGTGTTCGCGAAGGGCGCGCTCTTCGAGATCGGCGACGGACACGCGGCGCAGGGGGACGGTGAAGTCGATCAAACGGCGATCGAGACTTCCTTGCGCGGACGGATTCAGCTCACCGTGCGCAAGGATATGAAGCTGAATTGGCCACGCGCCGAAACCGTCACGGACTACATCAGCATGGGCACCGATCCCGATCTCGCCGTTGCCACCAAGACGGCCATTCAAGAAATGGTGGATTTCTTGGTGTCGGAAAAGAAGCTGACCCGGCATCAGGCCTATCAGCTGGTGAGCATCGCCGGAAATGTCGCGGTTACGCAGCTGGTCGACAAGCCCAATCTCGGAGTCCACGTGAAGCTGCCCAAGAGCATATTCCAAAGCAAGCAGGCGCCTGCGCTCGCGCGATAAAGAACTGCGATCAGCTTCTATCCAAACACCGCCACGATCTGGCGCGCGAGAGCGGCCGGCGCTCCGCTGGGATCGATGAGCGTGCAGGATTCGCACGAATAACCGCTGCTCGCGGCATTCACCTCCGAATCGATGCGCCACCACGCGTCGGGCGGAAAGCTGTAGTCGTGACGCAAAAATTGCACGTTCCAGGTCAGCGAGCTCGAAGGCGCGGGCTTCGTCATGAGCTGCAGCACCACCGAGGGAATGCAATCGATCAGCGCGACTATATGAGATTCCGTCAGCGCCGCCGTGTCCATATGGCGAACATAGATCTTTGCGTTACGCGAGCTGGTGGCGGCGAACGGTTGCGACCCCTCAGCCCAGCGGAATCCAAAATGCTGCAAGAAAGTCGGGCCGCCGGATTTTGAGATCGGCTCGCGGTCCGCGAGGACTTCCGCGCGAGGCACGCCGGACGCGACGGGGGCCGCGAGCGCCAGCGAAGATTCACGTGCCGCGCCATAAACGCCCGTCGTAGTTGCCGCAACGTTGCCGTTGCTCCATATCCGCGCGTAGGCGACGGTCACGGCTCTGCCGATGCGCAGGAGCTCCGCTTCTATTCGCACGCCGCCGGCGAGAACCGGGCCGACAAAAGTCGTGTCCAGGCCGCGCAATAGACGCTCAGCCGGAACCAAGCGGCGCATGGCCTCATTGCCCAAGGCAGCAACCATGCCGCCGAATGTCGCGCGGCCTTGAGACCAGTCCTCTCCGACGATGGCGTTCCAGCCGCCATCCGTGGGAGTAAGCGAGGCCAAGGTATTGGAAAAAAGCACGCGCGCCATGTTACCGGAACGGCTGTGCCGACTTAAGGGCTAGTCGGGCTGCGGCGCGGGTCCAATGTAATTTGCCGACGGCCTGACGATGCGATTGTCCTTGCGTTGTTCCACGATGTGGGCCGACCAGCCGAAGATGCGGGCGGCAGCGAATGTCGCGGTAAAGAACTCCTTCGGCAATCCTAACGACAGATACACGACGCCTTTGTAGAACTCCAGATTGGCGCGCAGCGAGCGCTTCTTCTGCGCGGTCTGAGCGACGAAGGCCTCGTCCACGGCCTTCAGGGTATCGAGCAGATTTTTCTCTTCGGTCCGCGAGGCGATTTCCTCGGCCAGCCGCTTCACGATTTTCGCGCGAGGATCGACGACCCGGTATTCGCGATGGCCCATACCCATGACCAGCCGCCCCTTCGCCAAAGACTCCGCGACAAAGTCCGCGGCCCTGCCGGGACTGCCGACTTCTTGGGCCATCTCCAATGCACCCTGATCCGCAGCGCCGTGCAAGGGACCGTACAAGGAACCCATGGCGGCGGACAACGCAGAGGCCGGAGGCGCAAGCGTGGAAGTCACCACGCGCGCGGTAAATGTACTGGCATTGAAGCTGTGATCGATCTGCAGAATCTGCGCCTGTTCAAAAATGCGAACTTCCTTTTCCGCCGGCGCGCCGCCGTGCACCAACTGCAAAAAGCGCTCGCCGTACCGCCGCGTCTCTGGATATGCGCTTTGCGCCCGGCCCGAGCGCAATGCCAGCAGCAATGCGTACGCTGCGGGCAACCGCGCGGCGACGACCAAGGCTTCCTGTTCATCGGCGGTCCGGCCAAAAGTATTCGAGGACGGCGCAAATGCCATCAAAGGCATTGCCGCCTGCAAAGTCGCCATGGGATGACCTCGCAACTGGGCCAGCTGACGAAGCGTTGCCGCAAGTTCGGCGGGCAAGCGGCCGGCGTCCCAGAGAAACTCTTCAAATTCCTTGAGTTGCGCAGATCCGGGCAAATCCCCGAACACAACCAGGTGCGCTACCGCCGCAAACGGATGGCTGACGAGCCTCTCGATAGGATAGCCGCGGTAATACAGACGTCCCGCCTCGCCATCCACCAACGAGATAGACGTGCTGTCGACCACCACGCCTTCCAAGCCTTTCTTGATATCGACTACCGCGTTCATGACAACCTCCGCTGCCGCCAGTAGAAACCCTTGGGGCCTCAGAGGCCAGAGAGCGCAAGTGATAGACCTATCAGTGAAGCGGATAACAGGCGNGGTCGGTTATCCTTCGCATATGCAGATTGAACGCAATGAGCTGCGCTGCTTTCACGCGGTCATCGAGGCCGGCGGTTTCAGCCGCGCTGCAGAGCGGCTGGATCTTTCGCAATCGGCCGTCAGCCAGACCATCGCGAATCTCGAACATCGCTTGGGTGCGACTTTGCTGCGCCGAGGCAATCCGCCGCGGCCCACCGAGGCCGGAATCCGGCTGCTGCGCTTTGCGCAAACGACGTTGAATGAAGAACGCGAGACGATCGCGGATATCGCTCAAATCAAGTCAGGCGCCTTGTCGACGTTGTCGCTGGCACTCTCGCCCGCGGCCAACTCGCGCATTGGCGTAGCGCTTCTCAAGGAATTTTGCGAGCGTAATCCCTTGACGCGCCTCAAGGTCGTGGTCGCTCCCAGCCGGGAAATCGTGCACGGCGTCGCCGAAGGCCGCTGGGAATTGGGGTTCGGACCGTTTCACCACAACATGCCGGCGCATTTCACTTTGCACCCCTGCTTTTCCGAGACCCGCCGGCTGATGATTGCGAGGGATCATCCTGCTCGTGCCGCGCTCGCTCGCGACGCGGTTGGCACCATGCGCGAGCTGCCGCTGGTGACCTCGTTTCTCGACGACAGCGCGCGCCGTTCCACCGGCGAGCGGCTTCGCGATTCCTTCGGCTCCGTCTGGGAGGTCAGCCACATGGAGCTGAGGCTCGCCTTGGTGGCGGACGGCAAGGGCGTGACGTATGTTTCCGACNTGCTCACCGCGGTNCCGCCGCAATTGGTTCCGGTCGAAGGTCTGCCGTATTCGAGCATCGACCGCCAGGTCGGTGCGTATCACCTGAAGCACCAACCGTTGTCGCAGGCCGGGACCCGTTTTCTCGCGCTGTGCCACGAGCGCTGGCCCGCGGCGAGAATCGCGCGCTAATCAACCATTCGTTCAAGGAATCTCATGGACACGAAAGATCTTTTTTCGCTCGAGGGGCGGGTCGCGCTGATCACCGGAGGCTCGCGCGGCATCGGCAAAATGATCGCCGAGGGTTTTATTGCGCAGGGCGCGAAAGTCTATATCTCAGCGCGCAAGGCGGAGGCCTGCAATCAAACCGCCAAGGAATTGTCGAAGGACGGCGGGATGTGCATCTCGATCCCAATGAATGTCTCCACCGTCGCCGGCGCGAAGCAGCTCGCCGAAGCGGTGATGGCGCGCGAACCGAAGCTCGACATTCTAGTAAACAACGCCGGCGCGGCCTGGGGCGCGGCCTTCGATGAGTTTCCCGAGGACGGGTGGGACAAGGTACTCAACCTCAACGCGAAAACACCGTTCTTTCTCACTCAGGCGCTGGCGCCCGCGCTGCGCAAGGCCGGCGCCGCCGCTCGCCCTGCCAAAGTGATCAATATCGCATCGATCGACGGAATTTATCTCACCCATAACGAGACTTACTCGTACGTGACCAGCAAGGCCGGACTCATTCAATTGACTCGCCTCATGGCGGCCCGATTGATAAAGGACCACATCTGTGTAACTGCAATCGCGCCGGGCGCGTTCAAGTCCGATATGAATAAGGACGCGCGTGATCACGGTGATGAAGTGGCTAAACACATTCCCGCGCGACGCATCGGAACTGACGAAGACATGGCGGGCGCCGCGATCTTTCTCGCGTCCCGAGCGGGCGACTATGTCGTGGGCTCGACGCTGACGGTGGATGGCGGCGTGGCATTCGCGACCCCGGCGATGCGAGGGCTCGACTGAGCGCTCGGCCTGACATGCAAGACTCAGAAGCGCATTACAGAACGCATTTAGGGCCTGTTTACGCCTGGATGCTGGGAGATCTCGAAGCGGCCTTTGCGCGCGGCGCCGCTGAGATTGCAGCGTTACCGATTCCTTCCTACGGGATTGCCGTGGATTTGGGCGCGGGACTCGGACTGCACGCGCTGCCCCTTGCGCAGCGCGGATTGAAGGTCGTGGCGCTGGACAACTGCAAGGTCCTGCTCGACGAATTGCGATCGAAAGCGGTGGACTTGCCGATCAGAGTGCACGACGCCGATCTGTTGCAATTCCCTTCGTTGGTGAAGGACGCCGTGCAAGTCATCGTCTGCATGGGCGACACGCTGACGCACCTGCCAAGCCAGGCTAGCGTGGAAGCGCTGCTCAGCCATGCCGCCGGCTCGCTTGTGCGCGGCGGCGTCTTCGCAGCCACGTTTCGCGACTATGCCACCCGAGCTCTGCAGGGCGACCAACGATTCATTCTGGTTCGAGCGGGGGAAGATCGAATTTTGACCTGTTTTCTGGAGTACGGTGAAACTCAGGTCATCGTGCACGATGTCTTGACTGAGAAGGAGCGAGGGCAGTGGCATCAAAAGGTCAGCAGTTACCCCAAGCTAAGGCTGGAACCTGAATGGGTGGCCGCTCGCTTGGCGGAAAAGGGCTGCAGCGTGAAACGGGATGTCACGCCGAGTGGAATGGTGCGCATCGTCGCAACCAAGGCTTGAGCGCCAGCTCGCCATTACGGAGTGCGTTTTTCGATCCGCTTGGCGAGCTCGTCCAGATCCACATCTTCCTCAATGGAGATTTCCATCGAGTCGTCTTTCACCACGGTTGGAACAATTTCACGGCGTTGGATTTTCGGTAGCGCGGTCGCTGCTACGCGCTCATCCTGCAGGGGTGCCGCCTGCGTTGGCTGAACCCAGTCCTTCTTTTGCGCGACCCAGCGCTCGTAGCGGTCGAAATTCCACATCCCTTGCTCGCCGCCGGTTTGCAGCACATTCGCAATCTGACTGAATTGACCGCCGCGAATGGTGCCTTTGGAGGCTGCGCTCGGCAGCAGGATTTCACAAACCGGCACACGCAGCCGGGCCTCGGCCAAGAACTCCAGCCGCTGGCAAATAATTCCTACGAAACAGTCGGCAAGCTGCGCGCGAATGCTGCTTTGGATCTCCGCTGGGAAGGACATGCATAAGCGCGTCAATGCCTCCGCGCAAGTCGCCGAGTGCATGGTCGCGATGACCAGATGGCCTGTTTCAGCGGCGCTCAGGGTGAGGCGCATGACTTCCGGGGTCCGCATTTCTCCGATGACGAGCACATCCGGATTTTCACGCAAGGCGTCTATCAAGGCTTGCTCGTAGCTTGGCGAGTGCGTCGGCACTTCCCGCTGACGGATGAAAGATCGGCGGTTCGTGAACAGGTACTCGATCGGGCTTTCGATCGCGATCACATTCCGCGCGCTCGATGAGTTTATCTCCTCCACCAACGCAGCCAGTGTCGTGGACTTGCCGCTTCCCGTGGGCCCGGCTACGACGATCAAGCCGGTCGTCATCTCGGTCAAACGCTTGAGGTCGGGGTGCAGATTGCATGCGCGAAGATTGTTCTGAAAAGAACTCAGCAGCCGGATCGCCATGGCAACTCCGCGCAACGTCTGGAAGATGTTGATGCGGCATCGCACGCCTGCGATCGTCCGCGAAAGGTCCGCTGAACCCCTGCTCAAAAATTGAGACCATCCATCGCTTCCCAAGAGTTCGCGGCCGGATTGGACCAGCGACGTGCCTGCGATGGGATGGCCGATGGCGGATAGCTGGCCGCGAATGCGCGCGACGGGAACGGTTTCCGCTTCCACGTGCAGATCGCTGGCGCCGAGTTCGCGCCCCTTGCGTACCCATTCTTGCATGCTCACGCGGCGCTTTCCTCGATCGAATCTACGCGCGAGGGATAAAACGCCAGATGTTCTTTGATGCTCGAGACGGACTCATACGGCTCCTCGTAAGACCAGACCGCATTCACCGCTTTCTCGCCGCCCGACGGAATGCTGTAGTAATTGCAGTCTCCTTTGTACGGGCAGTATGTCTGGTGTTCCGTGCGCTGCAGTTTGGACATGTCAACGTCGGCGCGCGGGATATAGAGGACCCAGGGATAACTTGCTTCCTGAAGCCGCAGCGCCGAAGAGCTGTCCGCAATCACCTGCCCGGCAACCTTGACGACTACCCGCCTGTGGCTCGGCGAGATGGAGATGGGATGATCCGGACCGGGAATTCTTTGTGGCCGCGTGCTCATGGGGTATATCTTAAGCTCGGGCGCGCCTGCCCGGGATCATAAACACACAACTTAACGCAAGGTCCTCATGTTGAAATATTTACTCGCAGCAGCACTGCTGCCGACGGTGGCTTTTGCTCAACCGGCGCATCGCACCGGATCCGTTCACACCGCCGAAGTCGAATTAGGATACGAAATTTTCGGCGCTGCAGGCGCCGCCGCGATTCCCATCATCGCGGTCAACGGCGGCCCGGGCCTCTCGCATGCCTACATGATGCAAAACGACTTGTGGCGGCGCGTCGCCGCACACCGCTTGGTCGTTCTTTACGATCAGCGCGGCACTGGAGCTTCGAAGCGGGTTCAGCCCAATGCTCTCCAGACCATGGATGCGCAGGTCGCTGATCTTGACGCTCTGCGCAGTGCGCTGTCGCTCGACCGCGTTGCCGTGCTCGGAGACTCCTACGGCGGCATGATCGCGATGGCGTACGGTGCCGCGCACCCCGAGCATGTTGCGCGGCTGATTCTTTCCGATTCCGCCGCGCCTTCTTGGAAGGGAATGGTGCATTTGCTTCCGGACGTCTTCCCGGATCGCGAGGAGGCCGGCGAGGCGGAGGCCAAGGGGCTGGCAGCCGATCCGGAGGCCGCCGCGAAGGCGGGTTTGGTCAATCATATGCGGATGATGTTTTATTCCACCGGCATGCGCGACGCTTATCTTGCGCACATGGGTGATCTTGGATTCGAACCGCGAGTCGGCGGAGCCGTTCAAAAAGCCACAGAGAGTCTCGACCTCACGTCAAAGCTTGCGGAGTTCAGATTCCCCACGTTGGTGATCACGGGCCGCTACGATATGAACGTTGCGCCGCTGACCGCTTGGCGCATGGCGCATGCCATCCCAGGCGCGCAGATCGTGTTCTTCGAAAAGAGCGGCCACTTGCCCGCCTATGAGGAACCGGACAAGTACATCAAGGTCCTCGAAACCTTCCTGACCAGAAGCGATGCGATATAGTTAGGAACTTCCGGGGCCAACGCGGGTCCCTGTTAAATCCTCGGATTCAATCTGGCCTCATGGAAGAAATGCCGCAGTATCGCCAGCTCGTCCGCCGCTTCGCCGGCGGCGTTGCGTTGCTTTTCCTGGCTTTCTCCGCAGCAGCCCGGGCGGATGCGGCGCCCGCGCGCGTGCCTGTCGTCTTGAGCGCGGCGGAAGCTGAGTTAGCGCGATCCATGGACCAGCTCAAACAGCAGGAGATCGCGCCATACTTTCTGAGCTACGAGATCGTGGAATCGCACACAGCAACTGTAACTGCCGCTTTTGGCGCGTTGACGCATAGCTCCGAAAACAAACGCCGCGTGCTGCGGGTGAGCGTGCATGTCGGCGACTTTGCCCTGGACAACACGCGCCAAGTGCGCGGAGGCGCTGCCGGGGGCGCCGCGCAGATTCCAATTCCGCTGGAAGACGATGCCGTCGCGATTCGAAACGTTCTCTGGTACCAGACCGACAAGAGGTACAAGCAAGCCGTCGAGGAACTGGCCAGAGCGCGTACGGTCAGCCAGGTGGCCGTTGCGCAAGAGGACAAGTCGGCCGATTTTTCGGCCGCGCCGCCGGAGCAAAGTGTCGAGGCNATCGCGCCTTTCTCCGTGAATAGAAAGGCCTGGGAAGAAAAAGTCCGCANGTACACGGCCCCGTTCCAAAAGTTCGGCAATCTCTACGACGCGACGGCCAGNTTTTCGGCAAACCAGGATACGCGCTGGTTCGTATCGAGCGATGGCTCGGCCATCCAATCGTCGCAAACCTATTTTCGTCTGCAAATCTCCGCCTTCTCCAAGGCGGATGACGGCATGGAGCTGCCTCGCTATGAAACGTACTTTGCGTATTCTCCCGAAGGATTGCCCGACGACGCCGCGGTTCTGAAGGCGGTCGACAAAATGATCGCCGATTTGGTGGCGCTGCGAAAAGCGCCGGTTGTCGATCCGTTCACGGGGCCTGCGATTCTCTCGGGCCGAGCTACTGCTGTGTTCTTTCACGAAGTGTTCGGCCATCGAATCGAAGGCCATCGCCAGAAGAGCGAAAACGAAGGACAAACCTTCAAAAAAATGGTCGATCAGGCGGTGCTGCCGGATTTTTTATCGGTGGTTTTCGATCCGACGCTGCATCGATACGCCGGCACGGACCTCGCGGGATCCTATGACTTCGACGACGAAGGCGTGAAAGCGCGGCGCGTCAGTGTGGTCAGCGACGGCGTGATGCACAGCTTTCTCATGTCGCGAACGCCGATTGAAGGATTTCCCGACTCTAACGGCCATGGCAGGGCGCAGGCGGGATTCAACCCGGTCGCCCGGCAATCAAACTTGCTGGTGCTGAATTCGAAGCCGATTTCGCGGGAGCGGCTGCGGGCCTTGCTGATC
>JGI12627J18819_10000866_pt1 | contig 10271 bp, 8 predicted proteins | sample TexAe_OM1H0_M2_FD_18819 | JGI IMG/M metagenome (IMG submission 18819)
TTCTTTTTCCGGCATCAGCCTTCTATCGACCGCGTTATCTTTCTCTCCGTCCCACATCGAGGCAGCGTATTGGCCGGTGGTCTCGTTGGCAGCATTGGTAACCGAATCATCGAGCCTCCCAAAGCTCCGGCCCGCGCACTGAAAGACCTGGCCACACAATACCCGGGCCTTCTGGATTCCTACTATGCTCGAGTTAGCGCAAGCGGCGGCGCTCCAACGAGTCTGGTTTCAATTACACCCAACCCCTTACTGAGCGGTCTCGCGAATCTGCCGATCAAAGTTCCCTTCCATAGCATCATCGGACATATCGGACCGATAGCGGGACCTGGCAGCACGGATGGACTGGTCACGTATTCGAGCTCACATTTGGAAGGCGCCGAATCAGAGAAGATAGTTCCATCCGGTCATTATCTCATGGATCATCCTGAGACCGTTGCCGAAATTAAACGGATTTTGGACGAGAATATCTCGCGGGAAAGACCAAGCTTTAAACCGGCAGCCAAGCTAGCGTCCAAGACTGACTCAGTGCATTGATGGAGGAAGCTCGTCATGAAGGACAAATCTGTCCGAGCCGAATACCTCGTTATTTAGCGGCGAACGATGGGACCCGGCCGGCTCGCGAGACGAAATAAGGGGCCGTCCCGAGCTACACCTCGCCGGGCCGTTTTGATTGCGAGAGCCGTGCCGCTGAAGGCGACTTTTAGCCAATCGTTTCGGCCTCCTTGAAGCTGAAATATCCCTACCCGCCATTTATGATCGCCCAGCGGCACACTGATATTGGGCCTCGCTTATATCGAAGCCTCATCCTTGGCTTCGGCCCGTTCCGCACCGCGCTCCCGAGCGGCTGGCGCGAGAACCGCTATAAGGAGCACTAACAATGCCACTGCCAAAAGCGCCCTATCGAGAGGCATCACATGGGGGATCGGTCTGTTTGGTTGATTTCCGGCTTTGTCTGCCCTGTAAGTCCCGGGGCGCCTTACGGCGCTCGAACATTCCGTAATCGCGCACCAGGCTCCCCTCCAGGCGCTGGGCGAGGCCGATCCCTACCGGTTCCCGCTCACACCCCGAGATGGATGGTGCGAATTACTCGGTCGATGCTTACTGCATATTCGCGTCGCCAACGGACAAATCTAATCCGTTGAATGATCGAGTAATTCTCAGCTGCTACTTCGCAGAGTAGAATAGTTACCTCGGCGACGCGTTCTGACATCGGAGTTCCTCGCCAACTAATCAATGCGCTGAACAACGAGATCTCAATACATAAAACCACAATCATCAGCGCGGCGCTGTCGCGAGACGCCAACGTCGGTCGGGGACACCAAAACCAAATGGCCGGGGCGAGCTCTGAATCGCTTGCTTGGAGCAAATCGACTTCGGTTAGTTGAGACGACAGAAAGGGAGGCGACTCTTCGTACTTCCAAACTGGTTCAGTTGTGAGATCCCCTCACGTCGTCAAGAGGCCGCCGTCGTTACCGAATTCTGCCTTCGCACTCACGGTATTATCCCTCGTGACCGCTCATTCGATGCGCTCCTCACGACTGCGGTGTCACCCGGGGTCAATCAGACCAGCAGTGTCCGGAGTCTCGACAATTCCATAGATATCGCGGATCGGGCGTGCGGTGAGAAACTTATTATAGGTCCAAAGCGGTTTGGTAATTCCACCCAATAGAATCTCCGACATACTATTGGCCTTATCATCACGCGTTACTCGAACCAGCGTTCCTCGAACGAGATAGTATGCGCGGCCCTCTTCCACCATTCGCAGCTCTACCAAGTCACTACGACTGCTTGTGATTTTTTGCACTTCAGGTTCGGTAACACACGCGTACGGCCNATCAAACGTAACCCAGCGGTACCCCTTTGCTGCCAGTCTTTGACGGGTGTTCCCTCCGAATATCCAATTCGGGGCAAATCATCCGCCACAGCGGTGCCTATTAAGCTTAAACCGATTACAGAAACAGTTAGAATTCCGATCATGTGTTCTTCCCCAGGTTCTGGGGTAGTTATTAGGTTTAATGAATGAATATCGTTCTCCCCATTGGGCCGCTCGATCTCACCGATTCCGGTCCAGTGAAATTACCTTTCTACTTAAGTTCTTCGTTTCGGCTGAGATAGTCTAGAACCCTGGCGAGCAGCGGGCGATTTCATCCGTTAAGTGAGCCAGAGGGCTCATTTTGAGGTTCTCGCAATTTGGGAAAAAGCAATGCCCAATCGGACCGACAATTTCTAACTTTGTCGACCTTCTGGTTGCTGACTTAAACTCGCCTTAGTAGTCATCGTCGAAAGGGCCATCTCTCCTCTTGTTTCTGGGGGGACTTTAGAGATCTTGTTTTGCCCTACCCAAGAGCGGTCTCGGCAGAAACATCGTGCGTTCCGACTCGCTTCACTTTGTTAACCAGCATAAAGACCGTGGGAACAAGGAACAGCGTGGCGGCAGTAGCGAAGGTCAGACCACCGATCACCGCGCGGCCTAAAGGAGCGTTTTGCTCACCACCCTCACCCAAGCCCAAAGCCATTGGCACCATACCGATGATCATGGCTAGAGCAGTCATCAAAACGGGTCGGATCCGGACATAGCCGGCCTCGAGCGCGGCTCGATACGGATCTTTATACCGTTCCAGCAGTTCATTAGCAAAAGTGACTATCAACACGCTGTTGGCGGTGGCTACTCCCATACACATTATCGCACCCATGAGCGCAGGCACACTCAGCGTCGTGCCCGTTACGAACAGTATCCAGATAATCCCAGTAAGCGCGCAAGGTAGCGCTGTAATAATGATGAAGGGTTGAATCCAGGACTGGAAATTGACGACCATCAACAAGTAAGCAAGAAGCATGGAAAACGCCAAACCGAGATACAGCCCCGTGTATGACTCATGCATCGTGATCACTTGGCCGCGCACACTAATAAAACTACCTCTGGGCAAATCTCTTTTGGAAGCGTCGACCACCTTCTGTATTTGATCCGACACATATCCCAGGTCTTTACCGTCTGCCCCTCCGTAGATGTTGATTACCGGTCTGATATTATAGTGATCCTCAATCGGAAACGTGGTAGTGCGCGAAATCGAGGCGACATTTGCCAGGATCTGGGCTTGTCCCGACGCAGCCCCAAGTATCGGCAGGTTGCTCAAGTCATCCAGAGAATGCAGATCATATTGAGGCGCCTCCGCGTTGATCTGATAACTAACTCGGTTGCTAGGATCGACCCAGAAGTTTGGGGAAACCTGTGAAGAGCCGGAAAGCGCACCGAGCACGCTTTGCGTTATCGCTTGCGCGCTGACGCCCTCGATCGATGCCAGCGTGCGATCGATCGTGACATTCAATTGAGGGACATCTGTTGGCTCCTGTATGTGTAAATCCACCACACCCGGAACATGCTTAATCTGTTCCAGCAGTACGTTCGCGAATTTAAAATTAGCCGCGAGATTCGCTCCGGTTATTTGAATGTTAATCGGAGCAGGTAACCCAAAGTTAAGCGTTTGCGAAACAATGTCCGCCGGTGGAAACCAACAGCCAACATCCGGGAAATTCTCGTTCATGCGAGTGCGAATCGCCTCGACAAAGTGATTCGTCGGATCATGGTGTTCTTTAAGCGAAACCAGGATATCAGAGTCCGCCGCGCTCATCGTGCCCGTAGTATTGTATGACAGGTTGATGCCACTGACGGGGATACCCATATTATCGACAATCATCTCCAGTTGGTTAACCGGAATGATTTTACGCATCATCTGCTCGATCTGATCGACCGTCCGCGCGGTTTCTTCAATGCGGGTGCCNGCCCTCATCCGGACGTGCATGTCGAACTGCCCCGTATCAACCGATGGAAAGAAATTTTGTCCGAGAAATGGATACAGAAACGCTGACGCTGCTGCAAATCCAAGTACTAATATGACTAATTTACCGCCGTTCCGTAGACCGAGACTTAAGAGATCTCGATAGCCCTCTCTGAACTTGTCGAATTGTCGGTTAAACCATCGGTGAAAACCGGGGAACCAACTAAAAAACGTCGGCCTGGCAAGGGAAACCGCTCCACTGCCTCCAGTACCGTGGGCTTTCATCCAGTACATCGCCAACGTGGGCACCAGCGTACGTGAGAGGATGTAGGACGCGATCATTGCAAAAATCACGGCCTCAGCCAACGGCCCAAACAAGTATTTTGCGACTCCGGCGAGGAAAAAAATGGGAATGAAGACAATACAGATACACATCGTGGAGACGAGCGCAGGTGTGGCGATCTCGCCTGCTCCTGTGCGGATGGCTTCCGACACAGGCTTACCTTGGGCTAGGTGCCGATCGATGTTCTCGATGGTCACGGTGGCATCATCCACCAGAATACCAACCGCTAACGCGAGGCCGCCCAACGTCATGATGTTAATCGTCTGTCCAAGTGCGCTAAGGGCAGCGATAGAGGAAAGGATGGCCAAAGGAATCGAAATCGCGATGATCAGCGTGCTCTTCCAGTCTCCTAGAAACACTAGAATCATAATGGCGGTGAGACACGCAGCGATCACGGTTTCACGAACTACGCCCTCAATCGCGCTAGTAACGAAGATCGACTGATCAAAAAGCAAGGAAAATTTCAAGGCCGGTGGCACCGTTTGCTTGAGCTCAGGGATTTTGTTCTTTATCCCTTGCACGATATCCAGCGTCGATACATTACCCGCCTTTTGAATGGTTAGCATCACAGACCGCTTGCCGTCGAAACGAACGACGTTGGTTTGGGGAATGGCTCCATTATAGACGTGAGCGACATCTCGAATGTAAACAGTGGTCCCGTTTGACAATGTCTTGACCGGGATAGCGTTTAACTCGTCGAGAGTCGGAGGACTGGCATTCACGCCGACCTGGTATTCGAACTGGCCTATCTTTTCTGTACCGGAAGGTAAGATCAGGTTCTGCGCACTGATCGTGTTGATCACATCAAGAGGCGTCAAACCGTAACCTTGTAATGCCTTATAATTAAGGTCGACTTGCAAATACCTCACCTTGCCGCCATAGGGATATGGAACAGCAGCTCCTGGAACCGTGATCAGCTGTGTGCGGATAAAATTCAGTCCATAGTCGTTCAGTTGCTGTTCTGATAAACCGGTCAAACCGACCATGAGTACCGACACGTTGGTTGCACTGTAGCTGAGTATCAACGGTGGTGTGGTCGCAAGAGGAAGCTGTTTGAGAATAAATTGAGAGACCGCTGTTACCTCCGCGATTCCCTGAGAGACGCTGGCGTTTGGTTGCAGAAAGATTTTTACAACGCCGAGACCGTACAACGATTCGGACTCGATATGTTCAATGTTGTCGACGGTCGTGGTCAACACCCGTTCGTAAGGCGAAACAAGATGATCAGAAATATCTCTGGGAGCCATACCGGTATAACTCCAGATTACCGAGATAACCGGAATATTGATGGACGGAAAGATATCTTTGGGCGTGCTTACGATCGAAAGGGCACCCGAGATCAAAATGAAGACCGCCAGCACGATGAACGTGTAAGGCCGGCGCAATGCTAAGTTAACAATCCACATAGGTTAGAGAATAATGACAGATGAATTTGTGTAGCTGGGAGGCGTTCACTCCTCATCTAATCTCCCCTTGACTAGATCTATTCCTGCTCATCATTCTTGAACTCCTTGGACCGGTTTCATCACCGTAACCTGAACACCTGTGACTAACGCAGGTGACGGGTTTCTTATGAGTTGATCCGACTCAGAGATATCGCCGGAGACTTGTAGTCGCGTGCCGAGGTCGCGGATGACCTTGACGGGCCGAATTGAAACCTTGGTATCCCGCACGACCGCGACTGCCGGTTGCGCAGACGAGAACAGTAAAGTTTCGGCTGGAATAATGAGGCCCCGGTCTTCAATCGGGATATCCAGAGTGATCTGAACATAGGTGCCGGACGAAAGTTCGCCCGTAGGGTTCGGTACCTCCAATTCCGTTAGCAGTCTTTTCGCGTCGGAGCTGATGGCTCCGGCTGTACCAATCACGTGCGCGGGAAACTTGCGTCCCGGGAACTGGTCTACCGTCAGTTCAGCTTGTTCACCAACCTGTATCAGCGAAGAAAGAGCTTGGGGGACGGTAACGTATACGCGAAGACGCGAAGTCGCTGCCATCCGGAAAAGTTGAGTTCCAGAGCCCGCTGGAATGTACGCTCCGATGTCGGTGTTTCGCGCCGTGACGAATCCATCGAATGGAGCGCGAAGAATTTTAAAGTCTTCCAGCGCCTGTAAACGACCTACTTGAGCCTGATCCGCAAGCACCGTGGAGCTGGCGCCGGCATAATTGTCGGTGGCAGTATCGAACTCCTGATTGGAAATAACTTTGGTCTTAAAGAGCTCCTGATCCCGCTTGTAAGTGATTTCTGCTAGATCAAACGCAGCCTGAGCAAGTTTTAGTTGTGCTTGTGCTTGAGCGAGTTGTTGGTCGACTTCGGGAGTATCGATCTCGGCAAGCACGTCGCCCGCCTTCACCCTCGCTCCAATATCAAAATACCATTTTTTGAGGTATCCAGTGGTTTGGGCAAAGATCGCCGCGTCGGTGTAGGGCATTGTCTCACCTGGTAACTGAAGGCGTATCATACCGGTCGACTTTTCTGGATGCATCACTCCGACCAGCAGCCGCGCCGCCTGGTTGGTGCGCTGTTGGACAGCCCCGGTCCATTGATCGCGCGTGTAAATGCCGAAGGCAGCGGCGCCCGCGAACAGCGCTCCTGCGACGAGCAGGAAAAGCGCGATGACTGTTATGGCTTTCGTCTTTGGGCGAGGTGGGTCAGCCAGGACTTTAGTCGTCTCTATCTGATTTATTGATTGCTTCATTTGAATAGTCCGTTCCTCTGACTCACTTCCCTAACCTTGTTTCTTAGCTTGAAGTTGCGGGATGAGAGCTTGGCTCTGTAATCCTGACACTCATGCCGCCGGTTAGATCGTCCGAAGGATTGAGGATTACCTGGTCCGAGATGGACAACCCGTCCGAAACTTCGAGCTTGTTACCGAAATCACGATTGATTGTGATATTCCGCAGCTCCACTTTCCCGTCTGGAAGAACTACGCCAACTGCCGGTCCTTCCCGCCGGAAGAGGAGCGTATTTTCCGGTATAGTTAGGAAACGGGAATCATCCGTGAATTTGAAAGTGATTTCGGCGTAAGCGCCAGGAAGCAGCTCGCCTGATTCATTTGGTATTTGTAGTTGGGTTAGCAGAGAGCGAGAGGTAGGATCAACGACTTCGGCCGTGTTGGTGACGTGCGCCCGAAAGGTCCGGTTGGGAAATTGGGGGAGAGTGAGATCTGCCTGCATCCCTATTTTCACCAGCTGCGCGTCGCGCTGCGGTACGTTCACGTAGATGCGCAGAGGCGAAGTTCGCGCTACCCGGAACAGCTCATGGCCCGAGCCGTTGGCCACATACGCTCCGATATCGACGTCCCGTGCGGTCACAATGCCGTCGAACGGCGCTCGCAGGAGCATGAAGGCCTCGAGCGCGTTCAGCCGATCGATATTCGCTTGGTCTGCGACTACCTTGGCCCGGTCTTCCTCGTAGGTATCAGCTGAGGTGTCGCGGGTCTGTGCATCCAGGACCTTCTGCTCAAAAAGCAACTGAAAACGTTTATAAGTCACCTGCGCCAGTTGAAGCGCTGCCTGGTCTGTCTGGAGCTGGGCCTTCGCCTGAGCCAGCGCTTGATCAACCTCCGGGGTATCGATCTCCCCTAGAATGTCATCGGCCTTTACTTTCGCTCCAATATCAAAGAACCACGATTTAAGATAACCACTGGTTTGGGCGAAGATCGGGGCATCGGTGTAGGCCGATAATTGCCCCGGCAATTGCACGGTCGCGGCATCCGACTTTTCCGGATGAATAACACTAACTGTGTCCTTTACTACGGTTTGCCCGACATCAGGCTTTTCCGGGTAAGCCTGAACCGGCGTTTTTTGTATTACTGGGGTGTAGTTGTACGTGCCTTTCTTTCGTGGACCGGAGCGCCACGCTGCCCCGGTGTTGATAGTGCCGGAATCAAAGATAGGCTTGTGGGCGACCTCCGCGTCCGCAGCTGCGGTATGCGGCCCGATGTCCCCGTTTTTCGACTCCACGACCTCGCCACCGCGAACGGGTACGGTTGCCGGCTCAAATTTGAATTCGCCGATCACAGCGCTAACGGTCTTACCTGAGCAGTCGCCAGAATTCGTTGGCCGGCCTGCGCTTCCACGCGGCAGCAATTCCGCCTCTGTGATCAGTGACACCACGGCCAACAAAACGAGCTTTGTCGATGCTACCCTCCACTTGCCATGCATAGGTTCCTCGCTCTCAGTAGTGAGACTTTTACCTCGAAGCCGTGTTCCTTCTGCCTTCGATGGCGAATTGTACGCGCGCAGCGTGAGCCAGGTGATCTTCAAATAGGGGCTTGGTGCCTTGCAGCGCTGACTTCAATTTCAGCGTTCTGGGCGCTCGGGATTAGCACCGTCTTGATGGTATGGATGACCGCTTCATGATAGCTCACTTCGTTGTCAACGTACGATTTCTCGAATGCCTTACGCTTAAGGCTACGCAACCTTTCCAGCGTCTGCTGGGCCTGCGTCTTAAGCGAGTCGCTGGTCGGGCTGTCCGCCGGAGTCACGTTAAGCTTGGACGCGAGGTTAATTACAGATTTCTGCACGGCCGAGTGGTCGGTGATCATCTGCTGCGCGAAGTCTCTGACCTGCTGGTCCTTCGCTTTAGACAACGCCAGTTCCGCATAATTGACGTCAATGTCGTCGGCTGTTTCTACGATGCCGACGATTTGTGGATCAGTCGGAGCACCTGTTCCTTGCGCCTTCGCTATCGCTGGATGGAACGCGGTCACGAATATCACCCCTGCTATTGCCGACAGTTGAGTGCGAATGTGCCAGACACTCGCTTCTTTCGAAATACCCGTTTCGGTGGATGGGACTTGTTGGATGTCAGTTATTTTCTCTTTTGCTTGTTGGTTCATTAGGTTTCTATGTTTGTTCATCTAAAAAACTGGAACCGTTTGCGACGCGCTCGTTTCACTCAGAAACCGCGCACGTGATTAGGCGCCTTTCGTTCCGTCGGTCGAGGGAGAGTCGATTTCGATTCTGCCTACGTTGTTGAAGTAATTGGTCAAGGTATTCAGGGCAACATGCGCCACGATTTCACTCACTTCAGCTGGCGTGAAACCTGCATCAGTTACAGCCTTGAAATCGGCATCATCGATGCGACCTCGCTTTTCCACGACCGCACTCGCGAATTTTAGAGCCGCTGCCTCCCAGGCATCCTCGGCTTTTCCCTGCAGGGCGGCGGCCACGTCCCTGTCCTTGAGGCCTGCAAGTTTGCCTCTCGCGCTATGAGCCGACGCGCAATACTCGCAACCGTTAGCGCCAGCCAGAGTTAGCGCAAGCTCTTCCCCGAGCCGTTTACCGAGGCGGCCTTTGAACAAGGCCACGCGCAAGGACACATAACCGTGGAGTACCGCTGGCGATTGAGCCATCGCCAAGGCCATGTTCGGTATGAAGCCAAGCGCGGACTTCAACATATTGAAGTGTTTCTTATTGGATCCGCTGGCCGTGGTAGGATCAACGGAAGGGATTCTTTGATTGTTCAACTTTAATATAACTCCTGCTTTTGTTAGTAGTGTGAATTGTCTCTGTTTTTGTTAGTCAAATAGTTAGGATGCTAATGTCTTGTTCGTATCAGCGTTGCGAGGCAACCTGAGGCCGGTGAATTGCCAACTTGACGGCGCCACGCCGTTTCGAAACACGAGACGTAATGGATTCGCAAGAAAGACATTCTTGATGTCGGTGACCATGAGCTCCTGATGCTGTTGCTCATGATTGCTTCCAAGTTCGATCACCTTGCCAAATTTCGCGGTCAGCGGAGCGTTTTGGAACAGGCTATCCATCGCCTCATCGACACGGCGCCGATAGAGTTTGGTTTCGCGTAATCTCGGGCGTGAAATCAGACCGTGTTTGGGTCGGGCGTGCATCTTCTTAACCGCATTGTAGTAAGAATTAAAAAGGAATGAGTAGCTTGGGCTGACCGTTTGATAATTCTGAAACGTCGTTCTTAGAACAAACGTCTCAAAGGACCAACTCGTGTGGGCAAGATGCCACTTGGTTGGGTTTGCTTCCGGCATCGCCTGTACTAGGCAATCTTCGGATTCTAGCGTCTCGCAGATTTTCTCGCTCAATTCCCTGGTGTCTGAGTACGCTTTGACTAAGTTCTCTCGTTCGTTCCCCGCCGATGTTGCGCAGCATTTTCCTTCCACGAATTAGAGTAGACGGCT
>JGI12627J18819_10000867_pt1 | contig 10269 bp, 2 predicted proteins | sample TexAe_OM1H0_M2_FD_18819 | JGI IMG/M metagenome (IMG submission 18819)
CCCCCCCTAGATAAAGGGAAGGCAAGGGAGAGTAGCTAAGTAGCAGGCCCCCAGCTGCTGTGCAAGAGGTAAACATTGCAGCAATGGCCCTGTGCTAGGTTTCCTTTTCTGGTTTCCCTGGCTGGGTAGCTAAAGCCAGGGGAGCAGCTCGCGTATTTAATTTTTATTAAAGAGGGGAAGGTGCGTAGCAGCAGCCAAGGATCAAAGGATCTGCGTTTGGCTCCCCTCCCTCCCCTACGGGTTCCTACTTCAGTAGTGGGTAAAACTAAAACTAAAATTATCAAAAGGCTATGCAAAGCAGCTGCTTCCCGCCTACCTCCATTAAGGTGGAGCGGATAAATTACACAGCCGTAATACAAGAGGGTATAGTGCAAATTCAGTTATCTTACCTTGGACTATATCATCAATTAATACCCTTACGGTTACCCTTTTTGCGGGTATTCTATTTACCGACTTTATCTTGCCTCCCTGGTCCTTACCCTTGCCAAGCCCAGTGGTCGGCGGTAGCTCCTGCTGCCCAACGCTACTTTTTTTAAATTATCATAGTAGGGCTGCTGGACCAACTGCACCTTACCAGCCCCGGGCCTCCAGCTGCTACCGCTATGCTATCCCTTGGGTGGTTTAAATAAAAGAAAGGGAACGGATGCCGCTGCCGGCCAGGTACCAGGCAAGAAAAAGCTGCGTCGGTTTTATTTTATTTTGAATTATCAAAGGATATAAGCGGTAGCTGGGGATGCTGTGCATCCCTCTGACTCTAGGTGAGGGTAGGGTTGCCTAATCTATAGCAAGGATGGTACAGAAAGGCACTTGAGTCAGCACCTCCCCTGGTGTTCTGCGGCCGGCCAACTAAAGTAGGCCCGCAGCCGCTGGGAACCTGGACCTACCCCTGCTCCTGCCTAGGCCAATATTGCAGTATTAGCAGGGTTGCTATGCGTCCCTAGCCGGAGGATGCCCTGTTTTAAAATAAGCTCCCGGGCTGGTATGCCTCCCTTTCCCTCGCTACAGCAGGGTCGGGTTGTTGGCCTACTCCCCGGAGCTGTTGCTCTTTTTAATTCAAGGCGCAAGCGGCAGCAGCCCTACTAGGCTTTTGAAGGCGCAAGCGAAAGGCGCAAGCGACAGAAGCGTTTGGGCAGCAGGAGCTACCGCACCCTAAGGCAGGGTAGTTGGCGTAGCCAGCAATACCTAACCTTGGCCAGAGAGGCATTCCCACCTCCCTGGGTTGGGTATGGCTGGGCAAGGAGTTGCTGTCCTTGGCTACCTACCAGTCGCTACGATCCCTAGGGCAAGTTCCCCGCTTACCGAAGGCTGGTCGCCCTACCACCCTTACCCAGACAGGGCAAAGGAAACAAGGTAGGATTAGGTTTGTTGCATAGCAGCAGGGGGAGATATAGTGAGAAATATGGTAAATAGAACTATTAAATGCCTCGCGTGTAGTCTCTGAGGAGCCTACTCGTTTCCAAGTCTAAGACAAGGTAAACTTTGGTTTCCTGCTGATTGTTCATTGTTACATCCTATAGATTTTCACTTATATTTAGGGTGGTGGTCGGGAGCTAGAGGTGTTGGTCCAGCTCTTTGATTTTAAAGCAGGACCCACTCCAGGCCCAGGCCAGCCCTTGGTGTTTTTGTTTATTTAAAAAATAATCAAGGTTTCTTAGTATAAGTACTAATAGGCTTTAGAAGATCCCAGCATATAGCGAGGTTTTAAGAGCACATCATTAGGATTTATTTTTATGCTCTACACTAATAAAAGCTAAATCTACATTAGGCGTATAGTGCATTGCTAGAAATACACCTGTTAAAATTTGAATTAATAAACAAATACCTAATAAACTCCCAAAGTTTCACATGTAGGAAATATTAGCTGGTTGAGGCGAATCTATTAAATAACTATTTAATAAACTAAAAATAGGATTAGATTTTAAAAATCTCATTTCTTTTTAGTGAATTTATAATTTGCACTCTTCTACTTATCATTTATATTCGCCTACAATATTATTTATGCTATACCGCTTTATCTAGGTCTTAGCCTTTGTTGTCCAAACAATGGTGCCACTGCCTCTCTTCCCCCCACCCTGGCTTTAGCAACCTTCCCTTAGGGTGACTATGACAAGGGAGGGGGTGGTGGGTCTTTTAAAAAACTCCGCCTATAAAAAGTAAACCTGGGCAAGGGATTGTAATTAAAAGCAGCCGTCGCTTCCTGCTTCGCTCGCCTAGGTAAGGGCTGCTTTGGTTCGCATCCCTGCGCTGGCCGGGCTGGTTAAACCCGGCCAGCCCTACTTTAATTTTATATAGAAGCAAACCCACGCCTCTTTTTCTTCCAAACAGGCAAAGGTTGCCTATCTCCCTCCGTTTTTTTTTGAATTTATTTTATCAAAAGTAAACCCCTCCCTGCGCTAACCGAGGGGGGGGGCTTGATAATATTTTTTAAAAATAAAATCGGCCCGGGGTTGCTGGCTACGCCAACTGCGGACCTTGGCCAGAGAGGTAGGCTGCTGATGCGTGGTTAATTTAAAAGCAAGAAGCAGAGGGCTTGGCTACTTCTTCACCTAAATAAGCTACCCCTTTTTGTTTAGGTGCTAGCCTCCCGTTCCCGTGCGCTACTGGTATTCAAGCAGAAGCGAAGGGTTTACCTTTATCTGCTGTCCGATGCTATACCGCCTCGCGCAGGAAGCGATTAAATAATATATTTTTTTTAGCGAAGGGTTGCGTTAAAACAAAGAGCAGGGGTAAATACCTGAGTTTTAAGAAGGTATATAAAACCCCGCCAATCCAATAAGATGATAAGGTCTGTAACAGCCCCCTCCCCTACAGGGGCTGTATAAGAGTAGGTACTGTATTTACGTATACATAATGTATACTGTAACGAAATATAAGACAGCGCTCTGCCCTACGTACGTAGAACAAGATAGTGAATTAATATTTAGGCTCTTGCGCTATTAATAATTTAGCAAACCTTTTTAGATGACTGTATTGAGACCTTCCCTACCTTCTGGTCGAACCCTTAGCCTGGTTGACCTTTCGGTGCGGTAGACTATCCTTCCATTTTGGCCCTCTGCCCACCCCCCCCCCGGACCGGTATAACTAGGGCTATATCTAGGAGGCGTGGGTTTGCTTATTTGATTTGTGAGTTTTAAAAAATAAATAAAACAAGGGAATAAACAGGGATGCGAACCAAAGCAAGCCTTACCTCGGCGAGCGAAGCAGGTAGCTACAGCTGCTTCTTTCCCTCCCCCTCCTTATAGCATAGCCAACCGACTACCGCTATTTTGCTTTAAAAAGTAGGGGCGGGGGCTTGTTTTAGCTAAAAGGGGCATAGACGCCCCTGCCTTGGCTGGGGATTGCAGCCAGCGGCTGGTGCTGCTTCTTCTTCTTTCTTCGCTGCCTAAAACAAAGGGTCCAGCGTTTATACTTTGTTTGATTCCGACCCCCCCCTGACTGCCCACCTATCCTGCGCAAGGCGGTTCCGCAGAGGGTGGGGTGTTTCCGCAAAGGAAAGTAGGGCGGCTGGGAACGCCAACAGCAAACCTTGGCCAGTAAAGGGGAGAGCAGGTCCAGTTAATTAAAAACAGCCTCGCTTTTATATAAAAATACAAATTGCGTCGCTCGCGTAAGGGAGAGGCTCCTATGCCAGCTGTCACGTCCTTTCCCGCCAATGCCACCCACCTGCTAAAGCTGGTCGGCCGGGGCTGCTAAACCGCAGGGGTGGGCAAGCTTCGCTAGATGTACCAGCCTAGGGGTAAAACGGAAGGAAAGCCTTGCCTCCCTGCTAGGGACTAGTTCAGAGGTAGCCCAACATGCTGTGCCGCTCTCTACCCAGCGCCACGTCTAGCCCACCATGCTGTTCCTTCGTCAGCCCTCACTTATCGTGCTCCCTCCGGCTTTAGCAGCTGCCGGTTGAGTCTGGCGCCTACCTACCAAAGGTTGGTTGGCCACCCTTTTATCTTTAGGCAGGGCTGATTACCCATAGCATCCTCACCTTTACCTTGCGGCTTGTTATACCTAGTACGGTAGGAGGGGTGGTGTCGCGACCCAACCCCGCACTGGGTGTTAGTAACCCCTCTCTGGCCAACCTTTATATCCCTGCCCCAGCGACCCCTTCCGCTGCTACCGCTATGCGATCGGTTTTAATTTAAAGGGCCGCTGCTTCGCTGCTTCGCAGGGGTAAAGTAACAGCCCTCTTATATTATTACGGCGAGTAGGACCTGCTGCGCCCCCTTCCAGAGCGTAAAGGCTGCTGGACCTACAGGAAGCAGCTGCTGCCATAGCTTGGCAGCCCTACCCACCGCTAAGCGATAGTTGGTTGGCTTGGCCTGCTTTGGCAGGGGTTGCTAAAGCTAGGCGTGGGTTAGCTACCCCTTTCTTCCTCACCCTCGAACCAGCTGCCCGTAGCCCTTTAACTTTAAAGGAAAAGGCCGAGCCCAGGCAGCCATAGCAGGCCAGCCCTTTGCCGTGAAGCAGCATTCTACACCCCCTAAGCGGAGCTGAAAGAACTAGGCCAGCGTAAAAGAGATGGGTACTGGTATAAAAGGGAGCAGTGCTACGCACTTAATAAGCAGGTTACGTGCAAAGACTAGCCCTGCCTAACCATACGGAGCCTAAGAGGAGGAAAGGTGCCGATAGCCTTAGCTGACCTTGGCAGGGCTGGGGCAAGCTAGGTAGCCTTTTGCTAGGTATTGCGGCCGCCTCCCAAACCTTCCACCCCCTCTCTACCTGGCCAGAAAACCAGGCCCTCGTTTTTCTTTTATAACTGGGGAAGCGAGCCTTAGGGCTAAGGTTTGTACGCAACCCAGACGTTAGGAGGGTTGTCTTTTGGTTTAATTATTTATACACCTTGTGCGACCAATACACTAATTTGAATAAGGTTAGTCTTTAATCTTATGGATATAATTATTTTATCATAGATATTTAAATATAAATAGATAACGTCTGCGCTTGCGCCTTGAACACAGACAAACTACCCTGGCTTTATTATCTTTGGGCATATAGCACCTGTTAAAAGAAACCCACTAAAGCAGCTGCAAACCTAATCCTCTGTTTTTTTTTAAAGACAGCAGCTACGCAGCCTGCTATTTGTATTTTTATATAAAACAACCCCCCCCCCTCGGTTAGCGCAGGGAGGGGTGGCGAGCCCTTAGGTGTTGTCGGGGGTTAGACCAGCTATCGCCTTCCCCTACCCGGTTTTTTGGGAGTTTTGGTTTAAGCGCCTGTTTCTTTCTTTTAAACTGCTGGAGGCAAAGCCTTTCCCTCCCCCACCCCAAGTTAGTAGGTTGCTAAAGCCAGGGAGGGGTCGCAGCAGCAATATTTTAAAGGGGTTGGCTAAGCCAGAAAAGGGGAGAGAAAAAGCAAGGCGCAAGCGAAAGGCGCAAGCGAAAGGCGCAAGCGAAAGGCGCAAGCGAATAAACAAAACAAAAAAGTAAACTCCGGTTCATACTAGCAATGGGTTGGTTGCGCAGACTCACACCATGTAGCAGCTGGTGTTGGTCCAGCTCTTTTTTTTTTTAAAAAAAGTCAAAAGCAGGTCCTACCCCCTGCCTTGGCTGGGGAGTACTCGCTTTGCCAGGTCACCAGGCCAACCCAACCTGCCTATGGCTGGGGAGTATACAGTAGCTTCTTAACCTCACCTCCTTGCTCTTAATAAAGGGTACCATAGCCCTCCCTGTTAACCGGTAAACGGGAGACCCTACTACTGCAAGCGAACCAACTCCCCTAATATTGTTTAATTTTTCAGTCCCTGCCCCAACTTCTGCCTGCCCAGGAAACCAGGGCCTTGTTTTTTTTATACAGCCGGGGAAGCGACCCCTGTCTTTTTATAATATAGGCTGGCATGGTCAGGGCTGCGACCAGGGCCATATGCTAGGATGGACTAACATGCTATTTAAACTTAAACGCACTTTAAATTAATAGCTGCTATACCCCTTTTAATTGTTATTTATGAGCAACCCCCCTGCCCAACCTTCTTTTATTTTTTTCGAGCCCAGGGGCCTCCGGCACCAAGGGTTGCCTTGGTGCCGGAGGGCCCTGGGGGTATTTAAAAAATAGTAGTCGCTTGCGCCTACCAATGTTGGGGATGGTATCCCATAGAAGAGTAGCCCCGCCCTCCCCTAAGGGAGGGGCTGCAACCCGGCTTAAAAGACAGGGGTAGGGGACTGCCCCAGAAGCCAGGCTACCTAAATAAAATAAAAGACCAAGCGCCGCCTCTGTTTTTGTTTTGAACGCTGGTAATTCCAGGTAAATAAGCAGAAGCTTACTTGCAGAATAAGCCCAAGAAGATTTGAACTTCTACAGATTTCTCATCAAGAAACCATTCTAACCAATTAAATCATAGGCTTAAATTATTACGACCCTTGGTTATGCCTCCCTGACTGGCTGGGGTTGCTACGCTTTCCAACCCTAACTGCTGTTTGCCTAGCCTAGCTACTCCGCAATAGCTACCCTCGGCTACACTCTTTTTTTCCTTTTTAATTAATAACGCCAGCCCTCGCCCTAGCTTTTTATGCTAGGCAGTAGGGAATCAACCCCCCAGCCGCCCGTAACGCCTGATGCGGACCGAGTAGTTGCTGCTTCTTTTTTATTGCTACCTGCTTCGCTAGCCCTTTACTCGGCGGGTGGCTTTCCCTCCAGGCGCTTGTTTAACTACGGATACTTACCCCTTTTTTAATTTTTTTAGCCCTAAGCTTAGTGAGGCGTGTTTTAGAATATAAAAAGGAAAGGAGAGGTGATAGGCAACAGGTGGTTACCCTTTTCCCCCCTTGCCCCTGCGTTTCCTGGCCTAGGCCTTTTATTTTGTTTTTTTAGGCGCAACCCTCGCCTCCCCTGGCTTTAGCTACCTAAGGGTTGCCTACTAAAGTTGGCCAGGGGGGCGCTTGAATTTAAGGCGCAAGCGAAAGGCGCAAGCGAAAGGCGCAAGCGATAAACAGGGGCGGCATTAGTGCTTACGTAGAACGTAGAACTAGAACGCAAGATGTAGAACGTAGTACGCAGCTGCTTATTTTTCTGTGCTGAGCCAAGAGCAGTGATCTCATCGGGGCCAGCAGTAGGCAGCAGGTGGTTACCCTCCCGCTCTCCTTCCTACGCGAGCGCTTGACCCAGCTTATTGCTTCGATCCGAACTTTTATAAAAAAAGGGGAGTGTAGCTATAGCAAGCCCTCCCTTTCCCTTAGGTTGCCTACTAAAGTTGGCCAGGGGAGGGTTGCGTTTTGAATTTTAAAGACCAGGGAGGTTTCCAGGGCCAGTTATAAGGCAGCCTTTTGGAATTAAAAGGCAAGGCAGCCCTTCGATTATATTGGCAAGGCACCCCCACCAGCAAAGCAGGGGGTGGAAACAGAACTAAACCAAAAGCTAGCCTAGCTGCCAGGGCAGGGTAAGCAGATGCTTCGCTCCCTCCCATAGGGGCCAATGCACCAGCCCTCCCCTATGACTTTCGCTTGCGATCCGCCCCTTTTTTGTTTTATATTTTTTCCGAAGGGGCCCTCGCTTGCCTTTTTGTTTAATTTTTTAAAAGGGGTAGGGCTGGTGCATTGGCCCGCTATACGATTGCATAAAAAAGAGGGAAAGTAGCTGAGCTCGGGTTGCCGGCCTGGCCAATATTAGTAGGCCAAGCCAACTGCGTAAAAACCAAAAAAGCGAACCAGAGCTTGGGTAGGGAAGGGTAAATTTATGACCTTGACACTAACAAACGCTCGTGTAATACCCCCACCTGCCTTGGCTGGGTAAGGATATGAACATTCGTTAGCAGGGCCCGCTTCGCAGTAAAAACATGGAGCAGTATATATAATTTCCACAGCCTTTCCCACCGCCAGTTGATTACCCAAGGGTAGGCGCAGCGCGAGGCGCAGCGCAAGCGCGCGGCGCAAGGGGGTCGCGCAAGCCGGTTACGCATAGGGTCCGGCGAACCAGGCATACAACCCTCCGGCTTTAGCAGCTGCCGCTGCTGCTTATTTTTTTTTAAGCACCTGCTCCGCTCGCCTGGGTAGGGCAGTCCGTAGTTTTTTTTAAGGCCCTGTTTATTTTTTTAACTGTTTTTTTTTTTAAGACCGCCATCCTCCGTTTCCCTCCCTTGCCCTTTTACCCTTTCCTTTTAAGGGGTGGGTAGCGAACCAGATAAAAGGAAAATAGGTATATAAGCACATGGTTTATAACTACAGTATTAGTAAGTGAATAGTACTGTCTATACCCGCTAGCTATAGGTCCTTATACGTTATATTTTTATACGTGACCTTTTCTAATTTTCCCTGCAGATTCACACATGATTCTACATCTATTTGTCGTTAGATGCCATACTACAAGGCGCAAGCGAAAGACATCAAGCAAAAGAATCACGATTCAAGCCCTCCCTTCATTAAGGCGGTGGCGGAGAGGAGGCCTATTTTCTTCGTATGCTTACCCTCCCCAGCCAAGGCAGGCAAGCGACTACTATTTTTTAAATTCATTTTCAAGGCGGTAGGCATAGCCTCCACCGGCCCGCTGCCGCAGGTAAAGTAGGTTGGGCAGGGAGCGTATACCTCCTATATACGTAGATATAAATGAGCAGGCATAGCCAGCCGACTAATCTATCCTAGCTCTCGTAAGGGTAGGGTCTGCTGCTACACCTACGCAGCCTGCGCTTTTTAATTTTTATATTACAAGCCCCTCCCTTGGCCAACTTTAGTAGGCAACCTAAGGGAAGGGGGTGCGTTGCTGGAGAGACCCCCTAACCGTTTTCGGGTCTTAGGCAGGTGTTCGCCGTTCCCTACCCGGTTTACTTCTTCCTTTTCCCCAGCCTCACCCTTATTCGTCGTTGGCTATGCCTTCATTTTGATTTTACGAAGCGTTATTGCTACGCGTCCCTCCCCACCCGTAGGCAGCGGCTTATTTTTAAATCTGCCTCCTCGCCCCAGCCAGGCGAACCAGTAGAGGAAAGGTAGCGCCTACGAAGTTGGCCATTGATGCTGTGCGTCCCTACTTTGCTATGCGCTACCACAGGGACCGGCCTTGCCTCCCCTTTCTGGCCAGGGTTACCATGTCCCTACTCCCTAGCGCAAGCGAAACCGACTAGTTGGTTGCGGAGCAGCAATTTTATTTTTACTGCGAAGCGGGCCCTACTTTACCTTTAAACTAAATATAGCGGATGGCTAGCCTCCCCTCCCTACCCATTGGTGGGTGAGAGGACGGGTTTACCTGGGGGGTTGCTATTAAATTAATAAACGCTGGACCCTTTTTCTTTTTTTTAAACCCCCTGCTTTGCACCCCTTCCCTTAGGTAGCTAAAGCCAAGGGAGGGGCCTGCTGCTTTGGTTTTTGTGACGGTTAGGCGGTAAAATCAAAAGGCCTGATAAGCAGCACCTGTCGCAGGCTGCTAACCCTTCAACTATCTCCCCCTTTTTTGAAAACCCCAAGGCAGGGGCGTCTATGCCTTTTTTACTTTTGATAAAAATGCTATGCATTTAAAAAAAGAGGGAAAGAAGCAACTGTAGCTACCTGCTTCGCTCGCCGAGGTAAAGGTTGCTTTGGTTCGCATCCCTTTTTGGCCTTTGATTAATTTAAATTAAAAGTGCCCGCTCCTTCCCCCACCTTGCCTTTTTACAATATAATAAAGCGCGAGGGGAGGGAGAGGTGGCTAAGCTTCTTTTTACTTTTGATAAAGGGTCGATTAAAAGAAAAGAAGCCTGTTGTTTTAAAAAAATAAACTGCTGCCAGCCAGTTTTTAAGAACAGGCAAGGCGACCACGCGCTCCTAGACCTAGATATGCTAGGGAGCCCTATTTAAATTTAGCAGAGGTCTAAGTTAGATTGTGTTTATCTTACCGGCAAGCCCTTTGGGTAAAAAAGGGAGACAAGTTAAGGAATTATGGTAAACATTACACAGTACAGGCAGCGAAAGAGGAGAGGGTGCTGCGAACCTACGCATCCCTGTTATAAAAGGCAAGGCCTTGCCCTGCGATCCCGCCAAGGCAGGGGAAGGGTGGGGTGTGGTGGGGCAAAGGTAGCGTAAGGTAGCAAAGCAAACCCTTATATACGAGTAAAGAGATTCGAACTCTTACGATCAAGGGATCACGATTTCCTAAGAATCACTCGGCTACCAATTTCGACATACTCGCTTAACTACTACTACCCCCCTTTAAATAGCATCCTGCCTAGCTACCTAGTTCAATCCTCCTCCCCTTTTTATTTTGGTTTTTAAGGTGCTGGCCAACTACGTAAGGCAAGGTATACAGTATTCAACCCCTGGCTTTAGCTACCCAGCCAAGGCAGGGGGTAGGACCTGCTTTTTGAAAAAAAGAGCTGGACCAACA